>Ga0079992_127926_pt1 | contig 102981 bp, 81 predicted proteins | sample FaiFalFF_MnMetaG_3_FD_69197 | JGI IMG/M metagenome (GOLD analysis project Ga0079992, IMG submission 69197) | Freshwater microbial communities from Yellowstone National Park, Wyoming, USA - Fairy Falls B (FF_Mn_B) MetaG (SPADES assembly) (version 2) | ecosystem: Environmental > Aquatic >...
CACCATTACTCGAGGAGTTGTTTAACACGCCCCATCCCTACGGGTTTGCCACTGCGGCGTCTGGATTCATGTATGGTGCGACGGGGTGGAATGTCGCCGTCGCGTGGTGCCCTGGCGATCCGAATGTGCCTGGCGACGCGCGGATTACCCAAATCGTTCAGACACCAAGCAACTACGGTATCGCCGTAGACAACCAGTGCCGTGTCTGGCTAACTGCTGGGAATGCAATCACGCGCTGGGTGCCGCAAAACGGACAAGCAGGCGTTGCCTCTTCTGCCCCCGCTCCAATTGGGTCCTTTCGAGGCATCAACATCGACCTAGATGGTTTTATCTGGACATCAGAAACAGGTGGAAAGAGGCTTGCTGTCTGGAACGACAATCTCAACCTTGTGGGCATCTTCGACGACCAGTGTTCTATTACCCATTCGGGTATTGGCATCACCTTCGGCGGACAAATCGTGAACCCCTCATTCTGGAGGCAAACAGTGACCTTCTTCACCTACAACCCGGACACCAACACGATTACGCAGACAGGCTGCGTCGACTGCCCCGGCATAGGTCCCTACAACTACAACGACTTCACGGGATCGCTGCTGCGCTTTGCGCTGAACGAGGGCACTTGGCGCACGGTCTACGACGGCGGCTGCAACGACCGCATCTGGGGACGCCTTGACTGGAACGCCTTCATCCCCGAGGGCACTTCCATCACGGTGCGCGTGCGGGCAGGCAACTCACTGCCGATTCAGACCGAGTGGACAACCGTCGGCAACGGTGAGGAGTTCTGCTTGCGCGGGCGGTATCTGGAGGTCGAGGTGCGCCTAAGCCGCACGCCGCGCATCACGCGCGATTGTAGCTACGAGCGGTGCGGGCAGGAAGGCGAGTTCGTCACGCCCATCCTCTACGACATCCGTGCGACCTCGCTGTGCGAATGCACGCGCCAGTTCGGAACCGTGCGCGGGTATGTGTTCTGCGACAGCGACCGCGACGGTCAGCAGAGCGCCAACGACCGACCGCTCGCGGGCTGGGCGATCGTCATCGAGGACCAGAACGGCAACCAACTGACCCGCTTCACGGACGCCAACGGGGAGTACCGCTTCGAGAACATCCCTGACGGCGAGTACCGCTTGGTTCAGATGACCCCGCCCGGCTGGTTGCCCATTCGCCCTGCAGGCGGCGAGACGCAGATTGAGGTGCGCAATAGCGCCGTGCGTATAGACTTCGCGAATGTGCTGCTGGGCGATGTGAACGGCGACCAGTGCGTAGACGACAGCGACCTGATGGCGATACTGTTCGCGTTCGGCTCCGAGGGCGAGAACCTGCCTGAGGATGTGAACATGGACGGTATCGTGGACGACATCGACCTGTTGTACGCACTGTTCAACTTTGGCGTCGGTTGCTGAGCATCTCTAAATGGTTCAGGGTGGGGGGCAATCCCCACCCTGAAACCTTATTAGCGTGTGAGTCCACCCTCCCCATCTAAATCGTAAGGTTCTGGATATAATCGGCGAGGTTGCGTTGGGCGTCCCGCAGCTGCTTCTGGAGGGTCTCCATCTTCTGGCGTGCCTCTTCGATTTCACGCTCCTGCTGGGTCAGCTTCTGCACATACTGCTTATAGAGGTCGGAGGCGCGATCCAGCTGCCCCATATTGGCTCGGATGCGTTCTTGGTCGCGCTCGATGGACTGGATGCGCTCCTGCTGGGTACGGATGGCAGTCTGCAACTCCGCTATCTGCTTGCGTCGGTTCAGAATCTCCTGCAGGGCACGCTGCACCACTTCGCTCGCCTTCGCGTTGCGCAGCAAAATTTGCAGGGTGTTCTCATCGCTTTCCAGCAGGGCATACCGCTCTTCGAGGGTGCGCTCCTCCACCACCTGCAGCGTCGCGCTCTTGCCCGCCTCGACGGGCACGCGGAATCGGTAGAAGTTGCGCGTGCGTTCCGCTTTCGAAGGCTCCGTCAGCTGCCATTCGCCCTCAAACGGCTGCTCGATCAGCACCTGTCGCGCTCGCTGGTCGCGATTGGTCAGCGTGTAGCGGTTGGTGCGCCGCTGCTTAATCTGCTGGTGCAGCACGCCTCGCACAATCTTGACCGAGAGGATGTCGGCGCGCGTGTCCTGCTGGTCGCGGCTAACTTCCACGCCCAGATCGAGCGCGTAGGTCAGAATCTGTTCGCCCTTCGGTTCCAGCGTGCCCATCAGTGCATCGCCCCCGTACGAATCGCCGTAATAGACGGTAACGGCGCCCTCCATCAGGGTCAGGTTGGTCGTGTTGGTCAGGCGCACGGCGAAAAAGGGATGGATGGCATGCTGCGCGGGGTTATAGAGGGAGACCGCCTCCGCCTCCACAGCCTGATTAATCACGGGCAGCATGGCGGATTGCTGGCGCGCGATGGAGACGGGCACCTGCACGCGATACTCGAATAGTGCCCCGCGCTCACGACCCGTTGCCATCTGTTCGACGCTGCGCTGCATCTCCTCGATGCTTTCACCCAAGAGGGGCATGGCTTCCCTTGCGCGCCCGCGTACCGCCGCCGCAGGCGGTTCCATGGGTGTCGGCGCGCCCAGTTCGGGCGTGGGCAGTTTCGCCTCTGGGATAAAAGGTTGCAACCACTCTTCGATAGAGAGGCGCACCGAGGGGCGTTTGATGTAGAACGGCTCGTAGAGATTTTGGACGAAGCTGATGGGTCTGCCCGCCACGAGGGAGACCTGCACATTGCGCCAATCCTCGTCGGTGGTGTTCTCCACAATCGCCCAGCCCTGCAGCAGCGGTTTGCCCTGTTCGGGCAGCACGAGGCGATAGGTCATTTTCCAAAGGGGCATCTCGGTCAGGTAGCCGACCAGCACACGCCGTCGCCCCCTGCCCTGAAACTGGAGTTGGACAGGCTTGCGCGTGGTATCCAGCCCGCTTGCCAGCGTTTGCAGCGCGCTGCTCAATTCGCGTTGAAGCCGCTCGTCCAGCAGGCGCACGCTCACCACCGAATCGAGGGACAGGGTCTGGATACCCTGCTCGGTCAGCAGGTTCAGATAATCCTCCTCGCGGACAACCGATTGGCTCCCTGTGGTGGCTGCTGGGCGCACGGGGCGCGTCTCCACGCTCAAAATGGTGCCGCGCACAGGTGCCGGGGCGCTACTGCCCCCGGCAGCCGTCGGCTGGAGATGCACCTCCACTGGTACACCACGCAGCCGGCTCAGCAGCACCGCACGCGAGGGGTTATCCGCAATGTTGATGGCATAGGATGCCAGGGTGTGGGCAAGGGGGTCCCGCGGTGCATATTGCACGGGCAGGATGCGACCCCCATCGAAATCGATCAGCACCATCGATTTGAGCAGGTCATTCATCTGGGGTTCGCGCAGCATGAGGGTGAGCGCCGCATCGCCCTCAATCGTGCCTGTTCGCTCGATATAGCCGACCCCACTGCGGAACAGCACCACGCGCGTGATAGGCAACATCTCCTGGGTCTGCCCCAGCACTGCCGTGACCAGCGATGGCACTGCCACCAGTGTAGCCGCTTTTTTGACGCCTCGTTTACCCATTCGGTCGCCCTCCTCTTGTGAAGGTTAGACGCTCCAAACCATTTCGAGTTTTACACACGCTGTTCCTGCACCAGACCGGTAGCGAGTTCCCTTTCGGCAATCGTTCACAACCCTATTGCCTTCAGCCACTCGCTTAGGAAGCGGGTGCATAGCTCGGTCATGCGCATGCTTAGCCCCATCCATGCGGGCAGGCTCGCCCCCAACGCGAGGAAGCCAATTGCCACCTTGCCTGGCATCCCCACCAACCAGATGGGCACCTGCGGCACAGCGCGTGAGACCGCTGCCATCGCCGCGTCCACAATCAGCAGCACCCCGCCCGCCGGCGCCGCAATCTGAAGGCACAGCACCATCATCTCGCTGGTCAGCCTGACCACCACGGGCAAGCCCTGCTGGGCTATTACGCCGATATCCGCCCCATGACCACTCAGCTCAAAGCTGCGGGCAAGCGCCATCAGCATCAGATGATGCCCGTTCACCAGCGCGAACAGCACCAGCGCCAGCAGATAGTGGAACTGCGCCAGCAGTGTGGTGGGGAAGCTGCTGACGGGATTCAGCAGTTGCATTAGCCCGAAGCCCATCTTCATATCGATAAGCTCGCCCGCCATCGCCGCTGCGCCAATAATCAGGCTCACCCCGTAGCCCATCACCAGCCCTATCAACGCCTCCGCGAGGAGACGCCCTATCAGCGGTATCCAGTCGCCCGGCGGCGAACCGATAGAGGGCTGCACCACAGGCGCTAACCCCATCGCCAGCACAGCGGATAGCCCCACGCGCACCGGCACTGGCACAAGCGGGCTGCCAAACACAGGCGCCTGCAAGCTCAACGCCGATGCCCGCACAAACACCACCAGCCACGTCCAAAACAGCGCCACATCAAGCGACATCGCTACCTCGGCGGCAGATGGGACAGCACGCGCACGGTGAAATCAACGAGTTGCATCAGCATCCAGCCACCCGCAAACAGAAACACCAACCCCACCGCCAGAATCTTCGGGACGAACTGGAGCGTCATCTCCTGAATCTGCGTCACCGCCTGAAAGACACTCACCAGCAAGCCGACAATCAGCCCAACCAGCAACACAGGCAGGGCAACCTGCAACCCCACCCACATCGCCTGCCGACCTAACTCGATCACCTCTGCTTGACTCATCGCCTTTCGATTATCGGCAATCGCCGCCAAAAGAGGGAGTGTCCGATACCCTGCTGAAACTCCAGACGGCGGGCAGCTCTGCCGAAAATCTGACTCACGGGTTAAGAGGTGAGCCACTGTGGAGGAGCCGATTCTCGTTGTGGATGATGAGGAAGATTTGCGCTATGTGCTGGCTCGCCAGCTCCAAATGGGGGGCTTCCAAGTGGAGACCGCCACGGATGGTGAGGCAGCCATCCAAAAACTCCGCGAGCGCGAGTATCCCGTTATCATCACCGATATGAAGATGCCGCGCAAAGATGGGCTGAGTGTCATCAGTGCGGCGCGCGAACTTCATCCCGATACAGAGATTATCGTGCTGACAGGGCACGGCACTTTGGAAAACGCGCTCCAGGCGTTCAAAGCGGGCAATATTTTCGAATATCTGCTTAAGCCTTTGGACGATATCGCCGTCTTGAACACTATCGTGGAGCGCGCGCTGGAACGGCGGAATCTGCGGCGGCATAACCGCTTGCTTTTTGAGCAGTTGCAGCAAGCCTACGAGGAGCTGAAGCGCAAATCGGAAGCCCTCATCCAGAATGAGAAGCTCTCTGCTATCGGACAGCTCGCCGCAGGCGTGGCGCACGAACTGAACAACCCGCTCACCGCCGTGCTGGGCTTCGCGCAGGTGATTTACGAAAAGCTCAAACATCACACCCCCAACGGCTGGAGCGAGGCGGAACATGCACGGCTGATGCAAGCCTTAGAAAATATGATGCAGGGTGTCTACCGCGCACGGGATATTATCAGCACGCTGCTCCGTTTCGCCCGCACCTCCGATCCCAGCCATCGGTGCTTGGTCGACATCAATCAGGTGCTGCGGGACACCTTCGTGTTCACGGAACACGCGCTGCTACGGCATGGACTTGTGCTAAATCGGCAACTTGCGCCGGAGCTGCCGCCCGTCTGGGGCAACCCCGCACGGCTGCAGCAGGTGTTCACCAATTTGCTGATTAATGCACAGCAGGCAACGCCATCAGGCGGCGTCATCACGGTAAGCACCGAGCCTTCGGAAGACCCCAAAGGCGTGTGGGTGCATGTGGCGGACTCCGGGAAAGGCATCCCCGAAGAGGAGTTGGAGCGTATTTTTGAGCCGTTCTACACACGCAAGGAAGAGGGCACGGGGCTGGGGCTGTCCATCACCCGCCAGATTGTGCTGGAACATAACGGCACCATTCAGGTGAAAAGCGAGGTGGGCCAGGGCAGCTGCTTTTCCGTTTTTCTGCCCGCCGCTGAAGCCGAACAGCGCCCTACCGCCGAACCATCCGAAACCACCCAACTGAGTGCATAGGTTATATCAATCACGCAGTCAAAGTTCACAATTGCCCCCTCCGTAGGTTCCCCCCGCTTCGCAAGGGGAACCGTGCATGGCGCACGCGTTCGGTTCCCCCTGCCTGCAGGGGGAACCTGTAGGAGGGGGTTCTCAACTGCCCCGGCGATAAGGTACAATCCCTCTGTATGACGAGGGAACGCATCGCGCTTATCAGCGTGTCGGATAAAACGGGTCTTGAGCCGTTCGCCAAAGGATTGCACGCACTGGGCTACCATTTGCTCTCCACAGGTGGCACGGCACGCTCCCTACGCGAGTGGGGACTCCCCGTCATCGAGATGGCTGATTGGACTGGCTTCCCTGAGATACTGGACGGTCGCGTCAAAACGCTTCATCCGCGCGTGCATGCCGCACTGCTCGCCGACTTGGAGCGTGCAGAGCATCAGCGCACGCTGCAGGAGCTGCAGATAAGCCCCATCTCGCTGGTGGTGGTGAATCTCTATCCGTTTGAGCGGGTGTGGCGGCAGGGCGCATCAGAAGCCGAGCAGATCGAGCAAATCGACATCGGGGGACCGACGCTCATTCGCGCGGCGGCGAAAAATTTTGCCCATGTCGCCGTTGTGGTGGAGCCGCGCGATTACGAGTGGGTGCTGCAGCGATTGCAGGCAGGCGGTTTGAGCCGGGCGGAGCGGGCCCAGCTGGCGGCACGCGCCTTCGCCCATATAGCCGAGTATGATGCCCTGATTGCGCAGTGGTTCCGCCGCTACGACCCCGAGGGCGACCTGCCGGAACGGCTGACCCTCACCTATCGGCGGGCGCAGACCCTCCGCTACGGCGAGAACCCCCATCAGCGCGCCGCGTTCTACCGCGAGCCGTTCGCACCCGCGGGCTGCATCGCCACCGCCGAGCAGCTGTGGGGAAAGGAACTCTCCTACAACAATCTGCTCGATGCCGACGCCGCGCTGGAGCTGGTGCGCGAGTTCGAACGACCTGCATGCGCCATCATCAAGCACACCAATCCGTGCGGGGTAGCGTTAGCCGACCATATTGCCGAGGCGTTCCAGCGTGCCCTGCAGGCAGATCCCCTTTCGGCGTTCGGTGGGATTGTGGCGCTGAATCGCTGTGTGGACGAGCCTACTGCGCAAGCCATCACGGCGACGGGCAACTTTTTTGAGGTGGTGATTGCGCCCGACTTCACACCCGGTGCGCTCACGCTCTTTCAAGAGCGCAAGGGTTGGGGGCAGAGCGTGCGCCTGCTCCGCACAGGCGACCTCCCACCACCCAGCCAATGGCAAGGCGCTTTCACCCCGCGCGGACTGACCGGGAGCATGCTCTACACCGAGCGCGACGCCATCGACCTGAATCCCGAACAGCTGCAGGTGGTGACGGAGCGGTCGCCCACTGCCGAGGAGTGGCGCGACCTGCGGTTCGCGTGGAAGGTGGTCAAGCATGTGAAGTCGAACGCGATTGTGGTGGCACGCGCGGAGCAGGTGCTGGGTGTGGGCGCGGGGCAGATGAACCGCGTGGGAGCGGTGCGCCTCGCGCTGGAGCAGGCGGGCGAGCAGGCAGCGGGCGCAGCACTGGCTTCCGATGCCTTCTTCCCCTTCCCCGACAGCATCGAGATGGCGGCATCAGCGGGCATTCGTGCCGTTATCCAGCCCGGCGGCTCCAAAAAGGACCCCGAAGTGATTGCCGCCGCCAACCGCTACGCTATTGCCATGGTGTTCACGGGCGTCCGCCACTTTCGGCACTGACGACAAGACGCTCGCGCAGCTCGTCGACGGAACAGGCACCACGCCAACTCAGCACCCCCACAAGACGACCCGCCCGATAGTAGCGGATGATGCCCGTGCCTTCAGGCAGCGCGCCTTCGAGCCGCATCTCCAGCTGGCTATCAATCAGCCCCACCGCTTCATAGCGGATATCGAACAGCTCACTGTAGAACATCGGGAGATGCTCATAGGGTTGTGCTGCGCCCGCCATCGCCTGCCCGGCATAGAAGCCGCTGGCGATGGCATGGTCTTCATGCTCTACGCGCGTCTCGATGCCCAGCAACTTGTAGGGGAACAGCGCGACATCGCCCACTGCATACACATCGGGGTGGCAAGTCTGGAAGTACTCGTTGACCCGAACGCCGTTGGGTGCATCGAGACCGGCGTCCTTCGCCAGTTCATCGCGTGGCAGCACACCTAACCCTGCCACCAGCGCGTCGAAAAGTTGTACCTCTCCGTTGGAGAGCCGGACCTCCCAGTGCGTTGTGCGCGAGACCGCCTCCACCAGCACCCCCGATAGCACCTCAACGCCCTGCGCCCGATAGAAAGCGTTCAGCCAGTCGCTGATGGCGGGTGGAAAGAGGCGCGCACAAATGCCCGATTCAGGGAAGAGCATCGTAACGCGCTTGCCGTTCATTGCGAGCGCCGCGCCCAGCTCCGAGCCGATATAACCCCCACCCAGAATGCCGACCCGCTCCGCCGCCTCTAACTGCTTGCGCAAGGTGAAGTAATCCTCTAAGGTGCGAAAATAGACTATCTCACCTGCTGCTTGCGGCAATGTGCGTGGGGCACAGCCCGTCGCCAACAGCAACTTTTCGAAGCCCCATCGATTGCCTTGAGCATCCCACACGCATTTGGCGTTCAGGTCGAGCGATACGGCGCGGATGCCCGTTTGAATCGAGATGCCCGCGTCCGCTGTGGGGAGCCAGATCGCGTCCAGCGGCACACCGCGCCAGAGCGATTTGCTCAGCATGGGGCGACGATAGGGCGGGTAGGGTTCCTCGCTCAGCAGGGCGATGGTGCCCGACTCGTCCACGGCGCGAATCCCCATCACGGCAGCGTCGGCGGCTAACCCGCCTCCGATAATCAGGTATTGGTAATCGCCTCCCATAAGCAGTAAGGATTATCGCTCCTCAAACAGCAAGGGACGCAGGAATCGACCGGTGTAGCTCGCCTCGACGGTGGCGACATATTCGGGCGGTCCCTCCGCTACCACATAGCCGCCCGCATCGCCTCCCTCCGGACCCAAGTCGATAATCCAATCGGCGGTTTTGATGACATCGAGGTTATGCTCAATCACAATCACGGTGTTGCCGGCGTCGACGAGGCGGTGCAGCACGCTGAGCAACTTGCGCACATCCTCGAAGTGCAGCCCTGTGGTCGGCTCGTCCAGAATATAGACCGTGTTGCCTGTGGCGCGCTTGCTCAGTTCGGTGGCAAGCTTTACGCGCTGGGCTTCACCGCCTGAGAGCGTGGGGGCGGGCTGACCCAATCGAATATAATCGAGCCCCACATCGTGCAGTGTCTTGAGTTTGCGGGCGATGGCAGGGAATGGCGCAAAGAACTCCAACGCCTCCTCGACGGTCATCTCCAGCACATCGGCAATCGTTTTGCCCTTGAACTTCACCTCCAGCGTCTCGCGGTTGTAGCGTCGCCCTTTGCACACCTCGCAGGTGACATACACATCGGGCAGGAACTGCATCTCGATTTTGATCATGCCGTCGCCCCGACAGGCTTCGCAGCGACCACCTTTCACATTGAAGCTGAAGCGTCCGGGCTGATAGCCACGCGCGCGTGCCTCCGGGGTGCTGGCGAACAGTTCCCGAATCAGGTCGAACACGCCCGTGTAGGTGGCGGGATTGCTGCGGGGTGTGCGCCCGATTGGCGACTGGTCAATATCGACCACCTTATCGACCCATTCCAGCCCTTCGAGGGCATCGTGGTCGCCCCAGACGCGCCGCGTGCCGTACACATGGGACATCAGGCGCGGGAAGAGCGTCTCCTGAATCAGCGTGCTTTTGCCGGAGCCGGAGACGCCTGTGATGCAGATAAAAAGTCCCAGCGGGAAGCGCACGGTGATATTCTTGAGGTTATTGGCGCGCGCGCCCTTGAGAACCAGCCATTTGTCGGGATGGGGCTGGCGTCGCTGCTTGGGTATCTCGATACGGCGTTTGCCTGCCAAATATTGCCCTGTGAGGCTGTGCGGGCATTGCATCACATCCTGCACCGTGCCCGCCACCACCACCTCGCCGCCATGCTCCCCTGCCCCCGGACCGAGGTCGATAATGTAATCGGCGGAGCGGATGGTCTCTTCGTCATGTTCGACCACAATCACCGTGTTGCCGAGGTCGCGTAGGCGCATCAGCGTCTGGATGAGTTTGCGGTTATCGCGTGGGTGCAGTCCGATACTGGGTTCATCCAGCACATAGAGGACGCCCATCAGCCCGCTGCCGATTTGGGTGGCGAGCCGGATGCGCTGGGCTTCGCCGCCTGCCAGCGTGTTGGCAGCTCGATCGAGCGTGAGGTAGCCCAGTCCCACATCGAGCAGGAAGTGGAGCCGCGTGCGCACCTCGCGCAGGATGCGCTCGGCAATCGTGCGCTCACGCGGGGTCAGGTGCTGTTCCAGCTCGGCGAACCAGCGTGCCGCCTCCTCGATGCTCATGGCGGTGACCTCGGCGATGTTTTTGCCCGCCACCGTGACGGCGAGACTTTCGGGCTTAAGGCGCTTGCCGTTGCAGGCAGGGCATGGGCGCGTCGCCATGTACTGTTCCAACTCCTGGCGCACATACTCGCTCTCTGTCTCCTCGTAGCGGCGCTTGAGGATATGGATGACCCCCTCAAACTCAGTGTCGATATACTTCACGCGCCCCCAGCGGTTGCGAATGGCGACAGTGATATTGCCCTCCGTGCCGTACATCAGCGCGTGGAACTGTGCTTCCGTGAGGTCCTGCAGCGGGGTGTCGAGGGTGAAGCCGAGCCGCTTGGCAACGCCTTCGAGCATGGCAAGTCGCCAGTCGGTCATTTCGCCATCGCGCTTGACAAACGGCAGTAAGGCACCCTGCCGAATCGATCGACTTCGGTCAGGCGCAATCAGATCGGGGTCGAACTCCGTTTTCGTGCCCAGCCCACTGCATTCGGGGCAGGCGCCGTAGGGGCTGTTGAACGAGAAGCTGCGCGGCTCCAGCTCGCCCACACTCACGCCACAGTCGGGGCAAGCGAAATGCTCGGAGAAAAGTAGCTCAGTACCCGCTTCGATAGCCTCGCCTACAATCTCCTGCACTGGCGGCATATCATGAAGTATACCCGCCCCTTGCGGTATACTCTTGCCGTGCTGAGAATCGATGTCATCACGCTTTTCCCCGAGGTCATCGAAGCGGGCACGCGCTACAGTATCGTGGGACGGGCGCAGGAGCGCGGGCTGGTGTCCATCCGCGCCATCCAACTGCGCGACTTCGCAACCGACAAACACCGCACCGTGGACGACGAACCCTACGGCGGCGGCGCAGGACTGGTGATGAAACCCGAACCCATCTTCCGAGCGGTCGAATCGTGCCGCGACGACTCCACCACTCCACGGATTATCTTGCTGGAGCCACAAGGTAGACTCTATACGCAAGCGGTCGCGCAGGAACTGGCACAGCAAGCGCACCTCATCCTGATATGCGGGCACTATGAGGGCGTGGATGCCCGTGTGCGCGACCACCTGGCAACCGACACCTTGAGTATTGGCGACTTCGTGCTGACAGGGGGCGAGCTGCCCGCGCTGGTGATTATCGATTCGGTGGTGCGCTTGCTCCCCGGCGCCATTCACTCGCCCGAATCGTTAACGCAAGACTCGTTTTCGGACGGACTTTTGGGGTATCCTCAATATACGCGCCCGGAGGTGTTTCGGGGCTGGCGTGTGCCGCCCGTGCTGCTTTCGGGCAACCATGGCGCCATTGCACGCTGGCGCAGGCAGGAGCAGCTGCGGCTGACACGCCTGCTGCGACCTGACCTGTTTGCGCGTGCTTATTTGACAAAGCAGGATGTAGCGTTGCTCAAGGAACTTTTTGCGGAAGAGGTGCAACGATGAGCCAGACCATTTTGGAGCAAGTGGAGAAGCCATATCTAAAGAGCGACCTGCCCGATGTGCGGGCGGGCGATACGGTGCGCGTGCATGTGTTGGTGCGTGAGGGCGGAAGAGAGCGCACGCAGGTTTTCGAAGGCGTGGTGATTGCCCGCAAGCATCGTGGCGTGGCGGACACTATCACCGTGCGCAAGGTATCGTATGGCATCGGCGTGGAGCGTACCTTCCCGCTGCATTCTCCCATCATCAGCAAGGTGGAGGTGGTGCGGCGCGGGAAGGTGCGTCGCGCAAAGCTCTATTACCTGCGTGGTCTCTCTGGCAAAGCCTCCCGCCTAAAAGAGGATAGGAACCGCTGATGGAGCCGGCTGCCCCACTCACCTGGATCGAGACTTTGGCGCGTCTGCCCGTTGCGACCGTCGTGTTCACGATGGCGGGCTGCACCGTGCTGCGCTTGCTGCTGATGCCGATGCAGAACCGCGTGGCACGCTTCCTCAATAACACGCTGGACGCCGTCGTCTACGCCGGCATCCTGGTCTACCTCCTCATCCGCCCCTATCTGGTGCAGCCCTTCTACATCCCCTCCGAATCGATGGTGCCCACGCTGCAGGTGGGCGATGTGGTGATGGTCGGCAAGTTCAGCTATCGGTGGAGCAAGCCGCAACGGTTCGACATCGTGGTGTTCCGCGCCCCTGACTGGGCTCTCCGTCCCGGACAAATCCCCGGCAAGACCGATTTTGTGAAGCGGCTCATCGGGCTGCCCGGCGATGTGATCGAGGTGAAGGCAGGTGAAGGGCTGTATCTCAACGGCAAGCTGCTCAAGGAGCCTTATATCAACGGCGTCCCCAATTACTCGATGAAAATCGTGGACGGGCTGGTCTATGAATATGACGAGATGGGCGGGATGTGGAAGGGCGGACCCCACATGATGCGGGTGGAGGTATTAGACCCCAAGGAGCAGCGACGGGTGTTCGAAACACCCTCGCAACCGATCCCACCGGGCAAATACCTGATGCTGGGCGACAACCGCAACAACAGCAGCGACAGCCACCACTGGGGGCTGCTCGACTCGGAGCGGGTGGTGGGCAAAGCGCTCTTTGTGTTCTGGCCACCCAGCCGCATCGGTCCCGCCAACCGCACCCCGCTACCGAAGGTACCTTAGTTCATTCCGATTTTACCCTCCACAATAGCGGATCTGGAAGGGTGCGTTCATACCCCAAGGCGCCCAAGGTCCAAACGGATAGTCGTCCCCATCGGCACAGCAGGGCGGATAACGCCAGTGCCAAGCCTCGCTCCCATCAGTGCCTGCCCGCAGACTCGGACGAAGCCATTTCACATGCCCGTCCATCCACAAGATGTTCGTGCCACTGGCATGACCAAACCAGATTTCATTGGTCTGCCCGCAGTCGATGTCGGTATCCGCCGTGGCGCCGGGCAGATTCGAGGCGTTGCGTCCGCGCACCTCCAGAAGGAACAGCGACTCGGTGGGCTGCTGCCACATGGCAATAGCGGGATAGTCCAGCACATGCTCGCTAAGAGCATAGCTCATGTGGAACTCATAGGTACGCCGTGGGGTAAGCACCAATCCCCACTCAGGCAAGGGACGCGTGCGAAAGTTCGGCGACATCACAATCGGGTTGCTGGGACAACTGAAAAAGTTGTCGCGCGTCCCCTGTATGTCGGATGGCTTCATCTTAATATAGGGAATCAACAGGAATGGCCACCAGTCCTCTTGCCAGTAGCGATTCGGGATCGAGGGATCGCGTGGACGCACGAAAAACTGCTCGTCATAATCTTGCAGATACATCTGCTGGGCGATTCCAAGTTGCTTCAGGTTCGAGCTACATACACTCTGACGCGCCTTTTCACGCGCCTGGGCAAACACGGGGAACAGGATCGCCGCCAGAATGGCGATGATCGCTATCACGACCAGCAGCTCAATCAGCGTAAAGCCCTGTCGCATCGGTCTCATCGGTTAACCTCCTCACCGCGTAGCATACACCCTTGAAGATTATGATTTCGTTAAGATTGGCACCTTAACTCAAGCTTAAAATCCTTGGCGATATCCTTGGGTTGGAGGTGTTATGGAGATGAACCGAATCGGATTCGCGATAGTGGCTGCTGGACTGTTGGCATGGGCATCGGCACAGGTGCGGTTTTCAGAGGCGATGATTAACCCGCCCGGTTCGCCCGATGCTGGACGCGAGTTTATCGAGCTGCAAAGCTGCCAGCCAAACTACCCGCTTACAGATCTATGGCTCATTGGAATCGACGGGGAGTGGCTGTTTAATCCGGGCAATATCCACTGGGCGATTGATCTAAGCCCCTACACCACAGGCTCGAACGGTCTCATCCTCGTCCGAGATGATGCGCAACCCCTGCTACCTGAACCGGCTAACGAGACCGCCGTTGTCATCTTGCCCTTCTGTTTCACCGAAGCGGGCATGGGCAACGATAGCTACACGGTCGCTCTGGTCCGCAACTTTCGGGGGCAGCCGGGTGACGATATCGATGCCGACGACGATGGAGTTATCGACAACCCGCTCTGGGACGAGGTGCTGGGCGCTTTTGGGTGGCTTGACGATGAGGTTGCTCCGGGTGAGGTGGATCAGGTCTACGCTCAGGCGATGGGTGGATTGGAGATACCAGGTTCACAACGCCGACGACCTGACGGGACAACTTGGGAACCGGATGTAATCATCTTCTTCCAAAATGGTTCCTGGATTGCTGCCGATGCAGGACGCGCCTCGGGAGCAGGCATCTTTGGACCGTTCGTGACCAGCACGACGAATCTTGTTGTGGGCGGCACACTTCCGCCTCAATTCAATCGCGAGGTCACACCAGGCAACCTCAACCCGGGAGACGGCGCGTCCGTGCAAGGTGATGTTAACTGTGATGGCTGCGTGGATGATGCCGATCTGCTGCAAGTGCTGTTCAACTTCGGTGGAAACGACGCCAGCTCCGATGTGAATAACGACGGCATCGTGGACGACGCTGATCTGCTGATTGTGCTGTTCAACTTCGGAACAGGCTGCTAAGTCTTTCTGCAAGGGTGCTTGAAAGGAGAGCTGGATTGGGTAAAAAAACAGACAGCGGGTGGGTCTTCCACTATCGGAAGGCTCCCCCGCTGCCACAGGAGGGTGTACGACCGATGGGGATGAAGATACAGCCGATTCGAATGACCGATTCGTTGCCCGACGATGCGGATGACCCTGCCGTTTGGGTGCATCCTTTCAAGCCCGAGCATAGTCTGGTGCTTGGCACGAATAAGGCACGCGCCCCACGCGGTGCTATCGGGGTGTTCGACCTCAACGGGCGTTTGCTGCAGCTCATCTGCGGACTGGATCAACCCAACAATATCGATGTCGGCTATCGCTTTCGCCTTAGGCGCAGATACATTGATATTGCGGTGGCGACCGAGCGATACGCCAGCCGCCTGCGCATCTTTCAGATTGACCCCCAACGCCGTCGGCTGATAGAGATTACCGACTTCGAAAACGCGCGCGTCTTTGCGGGCGAGCAAGGCGAGCGCGCGATGCCGATGGGAATTGCGCTTTATCACAATCCCCGCACGCAGACTATCGATGCGGTGGTGTCGCGCAAAGCGGGACCAGAAAATGGCTACCTGCACCAGTATCGCTTGGTCGAGACGCGCCCTGGCAGAGTGGGGGTACAGTTCGTGCGCGCCTTCGGGCGATTCAGCGGACGAAAAGAGATTGAGGCAGTAGCGGTCGATAGCGCGCTGGGCTATGTCTACTATGCTGATGAGCAGTTCGGGGTGCGCAAATATCACGCCGATGCGGCGCATCCCCATGCGGAGCGCGAGCTGGCTCATTTCGCTACCGATTTCAAAGGGGACCACGAGGGGATAGCAATTTATGCGCCGTCGCACGGCGAGGGCTACCTGCTGTGCGTGGAACAGCGATCGAACAACAGCCGCCTGCATGTCTATCCACGCTTTGGTGTCCAGCGTGAGCCGATTGCCATTATCGAAATCGGCGCCGATGAGACGGACGGTATCGACGCAACAGCACAGCCGCTGGGGAAGCCCTTTACGGATGGGCTGGTGGTCGCGATGAATAGCCGCGAGCGCAACTTCTGGTTTTATAGCGGAAGCGATCTGAGAGAGGCAATCCGCCAGCATCACCTGACAGGAACTCGCACCAAATGAGCGAATCTTGGCGTAAGAGAGCGCCATGATTCACCGAAATGAACTCTCGGTAAGGATTGAACCAACGGGGCGATACATTCGCTTCCGCTATGATTTTGTTGCGCCCGTACCTGTGGAACAGGCACGCCGCGCTCTACAGGACTACTTCACCGATCAAAACTTGGTCCTCGAAGATTTTAACCCACCCTGCTAACCGCACGCTATTGACAGAGTTCCCTCGCAGTGACGGCAGCTGTGACGAAAAGCGCCAGAAAGTGGTCACCCTCTTCGTTGCCCAATCTCAGCCTTCGAGCGGTGGGGCGAGTGGAGACCACCTTGACATTGGGCAGGCATGCCAGTCGCTGCCAGCCGGGTCCCTTTCTGCCTGCCAGCACCACCACCTGTTTGCGTTGGATGAGCGCATAGACTACCAGTCTCACCACGCTCTTGCCCATCATGGTTTTGGCATCGACCTGCCCCTCGCCCGTGATGACGCAATCCACGCGGTCCAGTCGCTCGGGCAGGCGGATGCAGCGCATCAGCCAAGATGCCCCCGGTTTGATAAAGGCGTGAAGGTAGGCTTCCAATCCACCTGCCAGACCGCCTGCTGCTCCCGTGCCGAGACAGTCCATCAGGTCAAGCCCTGTATCACGAAGCGCAATCTCGGCAAATCGTTGCAAGCCATGCAGCAGCTGCTCCACCTGTTCAGGGGTCGCACCCTTCTGGGAGGCAAACACCCGCGCCGCGTCGAGGAAGGGATTAGACACATCTACGCAAAGCAGAAGCGGTCGATCCCGCAAGGGTGGGGTATCAGGCGGAACGACCTTTGCCAAACGGAGCAGCCCAGCGCCGCCGGGCGGTATCGGGCGTCCGCGCCGATCCAGCAGTTTAAAGCCCAACGCGCTGAGCGCGCCTGCACCCCCATCGGTGGTTGCTACCCCGCCCAAGCCCAGCCAGATACGGCGCGTGTCGGGATGCGACGCCGCAGCGCGCAGCATCTCACCCACACCGTATGAGGTCGCATGCATCGGGTCATACTCATCGGGCTGGAGAAAATGGATCCCACACGCCTGCGCCGATTCCAAAATAGCGGTTCCAGAAGGCAGCAGCAGCCACTCGGCTTGCACAGGTCGCCCCAGCGCGTCGCTTACCTGCACCGTTTGACGCTGCGCACGCTCGCGTAGATAGAATGCCCACACATCCAGCCAGCCCGTGCCCCCATCGGCGATGGGAGCGAGAATCAGCTCGGCATCGGACAACGCCAAGCCAACACCAGCACTAATTGTGCGAGCCGCTTGGATGGGGGTCATCGTGCCCTTATAGGCAGCAGGAGCAATCATGATTCGCATGGCGCTCACTCCAGTCGCCCGCGCTCGCGGGCATAGCGCGTGGCTATCGCCTCCAAAATCCCCTCGCGCGGCACCTCCGGCGGCACATAAAGCCCCAGCTTGGTTGTCAGATGCTGATACAGTTCGTTCGCCAGCCGCTCGCGCACCTCGGCGGGGAACTGCTCCCGCCGATCCAGAAACGCCCGCAGCGCGCGATACTCGTTCGCACTCAACGCCAGCACCGTGGGCACATAGATTTCGAGGGGATGCTCGCCCGTACCCATCGCCGAGAGCGACGCCAGCGTGGGGAGCGCAACACGGCGCTCCTTGATAACAAAAGTGCCCGCCAGCATATCACCCAGCCGCTGACCATAAGGGTTGAAGAAGGCAACCAACCCCGCCACATTATAACCAAAAAGGCAGAGCGGGAACGCATCCACCAAGCGCACCAACTCGCGTGTCAAAATCGCGCCGGGCGTCGCCGGCGTGCCATCCAAGCGAATCACGCGCAAGCCGAACGCTCGCTTGGCAGGCGTCTGACCGTTCCACCAGATTTCGAATAGGATATAGTAGGCGAACCACGAGATAAAGGCGAAGAAAAGCAGTCCTGCCAGTGCCCAGCCCTCCCCAATCCGCCCAATGAGGGTGGACACCAATTGCATCGTGTCCTCCAGAACGACCAAGATGAGCAGGACGACCGCATTAATCAGCAGCACCAGCAGGTCGTCCAGCACGGCTGCCAGCGCACGCGACCCCAGCCCGCCAATCTCGTAGCGTATCTCTACTTTTTCGGGGCTTAGCAGCACATACTCGTATGGCATACAGCCCTCCCGATGGCAGTTGCATAGGGGACGCCTATCCAAGCCGACGACGGACTACGGCGCCTGCTGCAACCACTCATCCCAGCGGGTGGCACGCGCCAACGCCAGATTACCGTAGCGCCCCAGATAGTCGCCCGCATTCGGATAGTAGATAGATAGCCCGTGCGAGTTGCGCACCCGATTATTGTTCGCATGCGCTTCGTAAAGAATCGCCTGCCGCAACGCCGCCTGCAGCGCATCGACCCGCATCCCGATCTGCCCATCGCCTGTGTACTCTTTCATCAGCTGCGCCACATGCCACAAGTCCTTATACTCCGAGTAGGCGTAGGCTTGCGCGTTCAGTCGCGCGTTGCGCAGCGCATTCACATAAAGAGTTCGCCGTTCCAGCAAAGTTCCTGCCAGATTATCCAAGGCGTTGGCGACCGCCTCCAACTTGGACGCATCCACCACCGACTGCGTGATGTTGTAATAGCTGGGGAACTCTTGCTGATAAAAACTCACGAACTGGCGCACCACATCCTTCGCCCATTCCGCTGGGGGTATGTCGGAGTTGTCCATCAGCGCGAACAAGATGCGGTGGTAGGGATAGCCCTCACCCGGTGGGCTTTCCTCCGACCCCACTATATAGCGCGCCACATAGCGACACTCATAGGCGACCTCCAGCATCTGCATCAGCGAGGCGTCAAACAGCAACACATCCAGCACAGGGTCGCTGGAGGTGGGACGAATGGCGGTGGGTAGCTCCCAGACCTTAATGCTGCTGCCGTACTCATCATCGAAGGAGACGGCACGCGTGGCGCGTGTGCGCCAGCCAGAACCGTGATTCCAGAGGATGAGCGCATAGCGATCGGCAGGATAGTGCGCGCGTGCCCAGCGAATAAATTCGCGCAGGGTCGCCGGATTGCCCATGTCAACACCCTGCCCCATATCCTCCAATAGCTGGGAGTTAATCGCCTCGTTATCTGTATCATAGCGAATGAGGTAGCGTCGCGTGCCCGTCCAACTCCCCTGTGGCGCATAGGCGGCGATGCGTTTCCACTGCACCACAATTTTCACATTCGGGTTGGTCATCACCGATTCCATCTGGTTCACATTCAGGTCGCTGAAGATGTCGAGGTCGTTTGCGGCGTTCAGATAGACCATCACCGTCCAGGTGATAGTGCCGCGTCCGCCCGGCGGGATACGACGAACATTTTGGGTGCAGCAACCTGTGAACAGCAGCAGCATCAGCAACAGCCCGATGCTACCGCCCGTTCGAAGCCTTCGTTCCATCGCTTTTGTCATCTTTACGCCTCCAGTGTACCTTATCGCGCTTTGGCGGAACGCCCGATATTTAGACGAGTGAAACTTTGGGGTATAATCGGGTCGCTATGTATCGCAAGCGACTGTCGCGCCGGGAGTTTCTCAAAGCCTGTACCCTGGCCACAGGCTGGGCTTTGATGGCTCCCGATGCGATCAACCGATACAAAGATAGGAGGGATTCAACGATGGCAGAGATTCAGATTGTGGAGGTTGTGGCGAAGCCCTTACCCGAAAAGGTGTTCCAGACCGAAAAGTTCGGCATTTCGCGCAAGACCCACGAGGAACACTACAAGCTCTATCAGGGCTATGTGAACAAGACGAACGAGATTCGCAAGGCGCTTGCCGCGCTCACCTCGGATGATTTCGCCAAAGGCAACCAGACCTACAGCCTCATCCGCTCGCTCAAGGTGGACTATACCTTCGCGCTGGGCGGCGTGAAGAACCACGAACTCTATTTTGAGAACTTGGGCGGTGGCGGCTCGGAGCCGAGCAGTGAACTGCGCCAGGCACTGGCTCGCTATTTCGGCTCCTTTGAGCGATGGCTGGAGGATCTGAAGGCGACGGGCATGGCGGCGCGTGGCTGGGTCTGGCTCGCCTATGACCACGATGACGGCAGCCTGTTCAACTACATCGGCGACGCGCAGAACACTTTCCCTGTGTGGAACGCAACCCCGATTTTGGCGCTGGATACCTACGAACATGCCTACTACTTGGACTTCCAGACGGCGCGCGCCCGCTACCTCGACGCCTTCATCCAGGCAATTGACTGGGAGGTGGTGAACCGCCGCTACGAGGAGGCGTTGCGCATGTCGCGCCGTTGAGCCACATCATGCAGCGTGCCCTTAGCAGGAGAAGGCTTATCTGGTGGGGTGCGGGTGTTGCGCTGACGGTGGGCGGGGCAGTGTTCTACCTCTGGCCCACACCGCACCCCCCTTTCGAACAGCTCTATGCCGATGTGAACCCATCAACCGCCGAGTCGCTGCGTCGCTTCCGAAGGGCACACCCGCTTTATACAGTGAGCGTGAGCGGCTATCGGTGGAAATATCTCGTGGCGGGACGCGGCGAGAAGACGGTGCTGTTGCTGCACGGCATGACAGGCGCACCCGACATCTGGTGGCAGCAGATTGAGGCGTTAGAGCGAGAATATCGCTTCATCGCCGTGACCTACCCGCCTGTGGACACGCTGGAGGCGATGGACGAAGGGATTCAGGCGATTCTGAAGCGGGAAGGGGTGCGCGAGTACGCCGTGGTGGGCAGCTCGCTCGGCGGCTACTTCGCCCAGTATCTCGTTCAGCGGCATCCCGACCAGGTGCGCTGTGCGGTTTTTGCCAACACTTTCCCACCTAACGATGAGATTGCCCGCGAGAATCGGATGCTCGCAGCGTTGCTACCGCTTTTGCCGGAGTGGCTGGTGATGGCGTTTGTGCGCAAAAATGTGGCGCAGGTGGTGGTGCCAGCGTCGGGCCACGATGCGCTTACACGCGCCTTTCTCACCGAGATGACCTGCGGGGGGATGAGCAAAGCCCAGTTTCTCGCACGCTACCGCTGTATCATCCAGAAATTCCCGCTGGAGGCGGTCCACTGCCCCGTGCTGATTGTGGAATCGGAGAATGACCCACTGGTGAAGAAGCCGCTGCGGGAGCGATTGAAGTCCTTCTATCCTGATGCGCGGGTTCACACCTTTCCCGATGCGGGACACTTCCCCTACTTGAACCGTCCCGATGCGTTCACTCAGCTCCTGCGCGATTTCCTCCGCGACAACTTCAGACAACAGCTGCATGAGAACTCTCTTTCGCGATGAGAGCGTTGACTCGTTATCTAACCGGGCGCACTTTCTGGCGGGCGCCATCCGAGGGGGATGCATGGAAGCCTCGCTCTTCCCCTGGCAAAGGCTTCCCCCAATCCGTTGCGTCGGGCGACCCAACCCCCTATGGCGCCATCTTGTGGACACGGGTCGACCCCGCCATCGAGCAGGGCTTGAAGACGGCTGAGATTGAGCGGTTGAACCACGCGCCCGCCAAAGCGCCGCAAGGCGTGGTGCTGGTGCAGGTCAGCCCCTCGCCCCGCTTTGACCCGATTCTGTGGGCAGCGCTCGTCCCCATTTGGCAGGAGTGGGACAATACGGTGCGCGTGGACACGGACGGCTTCCTGCAACCCGGCAGGAGCTATTACTACCGCTTTATCACGCGCGCGGGCTATGTGTCGCGCACGGGGCATTTCAAGACCCTGCCCGCGCCCAACGCTCTGTCGCCCTTGCGAATCGGGCAGGTCACCTGCTCCGACTACACGAACGGCTATTTCCACGCCTACGCTTTTCTGGCGGAGGAGTCGCTCGATTTCGTGCTGCATCTGGGCGACTACATTTATGAGGCGGTGGGCGACCCGCGTTATCAGGCACCGCCACCTGACCGCCGTATCGAACTGCCCAGCGGGAAACTGAAAGCCGCCACGCTGGAGGATTACCGCACCCTATACCGCACCTATCGCGCCGACCCGTCGCTGCAACGGCTGCATGAGCGGCACGCGCTGATCGCCATCTGGGACGACCACGAGTTTGCCAACGATAGCTACGATGCGGTGGCGCCCGAGGAGAAGATGGAGGCGGACATCGCCCGTCGTCTCGCCGCCAATCAGGCGTGGTTCGAATATATCCCGGCACGCGTCGCCTTCGACCCAACTAAGCCGCCCGACGAGTCGATTCGGCTCTATCGGCAGTTCCGAGCGGGCAAGTTGCTGGAGCTGTTCGCCTCCGATGAAAGGCTCTACCGAAGCGGCTTCCCTTGTGGGGCAGGCGTGCTGGAGCGTCATCTCAGCAAAGGCTGCCCCCAGCTCTTCGATGAGTCGCGCACGATGCTGGGCAAGACGCAACGGGAATGGCTGATTCGGGGGCTGTGTGCCAGCGACGCTCTCTGGAAAGTGTGGGCGAATCAGGTGCAGTTTGCGCCCCTGAAGCTCTTCGGGCGGTTCTATAGCCTCGATCAGTGGGATGGCTATCCTGCGGAGCGCAGCCTCATCATGCGGGCGGTGCAGCAAGCGGGTGTGCGCAACTGGGTGATACTCAGCGGCGACTTGCACGCCTTCGAGGTGAACCTGATTAAAGCCGACTTTGAGCGGGACGCCGACGAGCAAGCCCTCGGCACCGAATTGATGGTCGGGGCGGTCAGCGCAAGCAGTCGGCTGGAACTGATTGAGCGATTCCTGCACACCAGCCCTGCCGCCCAGGCGATGGTACGCGCCATCGCCCGCGAGGCGATCCCCGATCTACCCGCCGATGTCGCTATCAGCCAGCTGGTCGAAACGCGCCTACCCCAAGAGAATGCCCGCTGGATGAAGCGGTTCGACGGCAGAGCGAATGGCTACGCCATTGCCGAGTTCACGCCTGACCATCTGGTCTGGACCGCCTGGGCAACGGGACATCCGCGCGAGCGACGCACCCAGCGCAAACAGCTCTGGCAGATACGAATCCCCGCAGTGAAGTAGCGCGTGGCAGGAACAGCAGGTATAATCATGCCGTCCAAAGGGCATGGAGGTGCATGCAAAGTGCTATGTCCGAATTGTCAGCAGCCGCTGCCTGAAAATGCACAGTTTTGCCTGCGTTGTGGACGACCGGTATCGACTCTCGCGGGAGGGGGATCGCCGCGCCCAACCGTAACGCGCCCACATCTCAAATGGCTCGCGCTGGGGCTGGGACTGCTCGTGCTGATAGGGCTTGCCGCGCTCATCGGCGTCCAGAGCGGCTTGTTGACCCAAGCGCGCGTGAAGAAACCTACAGGTCCCAGCGTGTTGGAAGCCGAAGCGCCGAAGCCCGCAGGTCCTAGCGTGTTGGAAGCCGAAGCGCCGAAGCCCGCAGGTCCCAGCGTGCTGGAAGCGGAGGCACCCAAACCGAAGCAGCCACCCCAACATATTCTCAACTGGCTGGAGCATTTGCGCCGTATCGAGATGAAACGCCGCGCGATGGAACGCAATTTCAACCCCGCACTCCAGATGTTGAAAGACGCGCTCGCGCTTAAACTGGAACTGGAAGAGGAACGGCAGCAAGAGAAGATGCAGAACTTAGAGCAGGGCTATCAACGGTATCAGCAGGACTGGGCAGGGCTGCTGCGCGAGTATCGCGCCGTGCCACCACCCGCCGAGTGCCGTGTGTTAGCCGATACCTATGATAGCGCGCTCAGCAGCTATGTCACCCTCATGCTCCAGATCGAGGATGCGATGCGGAAGCAGGACCTGAACAGCCTGATGAACATGCGCGGCACGGCACAATCGGATGTGGACCAGCGGCTCATCAACGCCGATGTGGAGCTGATGAAGGTGTGCGAGGCGTATGGGGTGCGTAAATATTTCGATATTCGTCCTTCGGGTGCGATGGAGACCCTGTTCGGGTTTTAAGAGCCTATGCGCTCAGAGTTTACAGGATGGCGCGCTCCAGCACGGAGGGTGTTTGAAAATAGGCGAAATTTCTCACCCCCTCCTGTAGGTTCCCCCTGCGCGGTTCCCCTCGCGAAGCGGGGGGAACCTAAAGGAGGGGGGCGAAAACGGCATTTTGGGTTCCCCTCACGCAGTGGGGTGAACCTACGGGAGGAGACAAAAGCTGCATTTCCGAACAGCCTCTCTCCAGCACTTGACACGGGCTGCCGATATGGTATAATAGGGCTGCGAGGCGGAGGGTTGCCTGAGTGGTCGAAAGGGGCCGCCTGCTAAGCGGTTGTAGGGGGGTCATGCCCTCTACCCCGGGTTCGAATCCCGGACCCTCCGCCATCTATAGGAGAATCAGAGGAGATGGCGCAATCGGCACGCTACGCCTGGTGGCTTCTCATCGCCTTGTTCGGATTCCTCATCCTCCTCAACAACCTCATCTTTCTGACGCTGTTCTTTCGGCGTGAATCGCCCGGCTTGACAGAGCAGCAAGTTCGCTACGAACTCGATTCCCAGTTGCGCTACGCGCTGTTTATGAGTAATCTAAAATGGCTGCGAGACGGGTTGAAGCCCGCTGTGAAGAGGATGGCTGATTCGATTCGCAAGGAGCTGTATGGCACCGAGGCGGAGTGGGAGGCGCGGCTCTATGTGGCGCTGATGGAGCGGTTGGGCGGGCTGGGCAGTGCGCATGCCACGCTGAAAGGGTTGAGTGAAGCACCTTCACGGCGCTTGCTGCCGCATGAGCGACGCTGGTATGCCTCCCTTTGGTGTGATGCCCTTGAGGGGCAACTGCAACCTCAGCAGGTGCCACTGCTTCGAGACGCGCTCAGCCCCGCTGCCCCGCCGCTCGCGCTCCGACTTGCCGAGAGCCTGATGTGGCAGCAGGCAGGTGATGCCCGTCGTGCCCAGGCAATCCTAACCGAACTGCAGCAGGACAGCCAGCTGCGCTGGACGGCGCTGGGTGTCGGCGCCTGCTGCGGGTTGCTTTGCGCGATTGCTGGTGTGGGGTTGTTGCTGTGGTATCTGGTGCAACAGCCTCCATTGACGGCGCGTCCGCTTCCAGACGCCTCACCCTTTATTCTGGACCCAACTCTCTGGGCGCTCGTGTTGTTTCTGATAGTGATGCTGAACGGCGAGATAGCCACCGAGACCCTCAAGCTGGAGCGATGGCTGGATGCCGAGTGGGCTTCCATTGTTATCTATCTCATCGCGGGGCTGATATCCTTCCTGTTTCTGTGGTGGTGGTCGCAAGAGGGGAATAACCCTGCGGGTGTGCTGCGTTTTCGTGGCAGCGTGTGGTATCAGTTGGGGGCAGCCCTGATGGGGTTCGGCATCTATTTGCCGATCATGCTGCTCTCGCTGTTGGTGACAATCTGGTTATCGCCCGCCTTGCCCAGTGAGCAGACCCATCCTCTTGCGGAGCGTTCCTTCGGCGAGATGGGCTTCGGGATGGCGCTGTGGATGGTGCTGCTGGCGGTTGTGTTCGCGCCGGTGGTGGAGGAGGTGCTGTTCCGTGGGGTGCTGTTTCAGGTGCTGTGGCAGCGCACGGGTCGGGTATGGCTCAGTGCGTTGGTAAGCGGCTTCCTGTTCGGGATTATCCATCCTCAGTTTCTGGGTGGGATTCTGAGCGTGACGCTACTGGGCATTACCTTGGCGATGGTCTATGCGCACACCCGCTCGCTTTTGCCCTGTATCGTGATTCACGCCCTCAATAACGCCATGGCAACCCTCGTTCTCTGGGTGTTCAGCGGTTGAGTAGCCGTGCAGGAGTGGCTTGTCCCATCAGGGAAGAGGGTGGGCATGGAGCTATTACCCCATGCCCACCACATGTGAGCGACTCAGCAGGGCATTTGCCTGTTGCTGGGCAATCACCCCAGTCAAGATGACCGTGCAGAGGAGGGGTACATGGCGGTGAGCCCTTAGCTACAGCCGTAGGAAGTGCCGCAGTTGAGGCACTGATGGCACGCACCTGCCCGCACCATAATCATCCCGCAGACAGGGCAGGGTGGCGCATCCTGCTGCAGTTTCACCAGTTGCGACCAGTCCATGGTCTCACCCTGCCCTGTGGGGGTCAAGCTGGGGGGAGTCTCCTTTGCTCCCGTGATGCCCACCGCTTCCAGCTGAGCAGTTGCGCTGGCAACGGGAGGTGCAGATGGCTCCTCTAAGGTCTCCAACGGCTGCCTCTGGGGTGGTTGCTGGTTCAGGAACTTCATGCCCAGCCAGCGGAAGATGTAGTCCACGATAGAGGTGGCGACGGGGATTTGCGGGTTATTGGTGAAGCCGCTGGGCTGGAAGCGGGTGTAAGAGAACTTCTCCACCAGTTTCTCCAGCGGCACGCCATACTGCAGCGCGAGCGAGATGGCGGTGGCGAAAGCGTCCATTAGCCCCGAAATGACGGAGCCTTCCTTCGCCATCGTGATGAAAATCTCGCCCGGCGTGCCATCCTCATACATGCCGACCGTGATATAGCCCTCATGCCCGGCGATGCTGAACTTGTGGGTGATACTGCGGCGCTCGTCAGGCAGATGGCGGCGTATTGGGCGCTCGGTCGGCACGGGCAGCTGGGCTTCTTGCTCACTCGGCTTCTTGGTGGAAAGCGGCTGAGTGCGTTTGCTGCCATCCCGATAGATGGCGATTGCCTTCAAGCCCAGCTTCCACGCCTGCATGTAAATCTGTTCGATATCCTCGGGCGTGGCATCATTAGGCATGTTCACGGTGTTGTGGTTGATGACACAGTTGCCCAGAAAAGCGTGATTACCAGGTACCTGTAGGTCATAAACAGGCGCAAACCGCGACTCGATCTCCACAACGGGCACGAAGTGGATGTCATTGTCTACAATCTCGCTCAGCTCATTTAGTGGGTACTGCTGATGGAAGCGAGCGACCGTGTTCCAGCTGAGATACTGCGTGCGCGGGTCAAGGACCTGTCGCCACTGATATGTGAGCTTTGCTGCACGAATAGTGTCTTGTATCTGCTCTCGGAGGCAGGGTACCACATCCGAATGCACTGCCCCACGATTGGCATATTGCACGCTTTCGGCAAGTCGCTCGCGCTTGTGTGCCTCATCCAGATCAAAGAGGGCGGCAAAGCGCACGACATTCTCTCCGAACAGGGTAAGCTCCGTATAGAAGCGGTCGGTCGTTTTGGCATATTTGCGAATCAGATTCGCGCGGATGCCAAAGTTATTCAGCACAACCTGTAGCTGACGGAGTAGCTTTTCCGAGGCAAGGCAAATAGCGACCATTCCATCACGGCGAATGTAGCCGTCAAGCCACAGCGCGCTCACAAAGGCTTGTACAACTTCTCGACGCGATTGCAGCACCGCCCAGGGGATTTGCTTCTCAGAAGCTTTGCCACTGCAGCCCAGATATTCCAGAAACTCTACCAGCGTCTTGGATGTTGCCACTACGCTGGTAACGCCATTCCGGGCATCGGTTACGATCTGGCTTTCGAGATCGAAAAGGTCGCGTAATAGGTGCTGACAGCGATGTAGTACGCCCAGATCATTGTTGGTGATGCGCACCGTCCAGTTGGAGCGAGTCATGTTGCCTTCAGCAATGTAGTAACCGAGCAGGCGTGCCAGATCAGGCGTCATCTCTTGGGGAATGCGGATAGCTTTTTGACCTCCATAGAGGGGGCTGGGCTGAAAATCATCGAAGCGCACATTTTGGGATGACCACATCTCGGCCCCAAGCCGAATGGCGACGAAGTCACCCGGCTCGACTTCATCAAGCCGTTTCCAGCCATAGCCATGTCGATTGGCAACCTTGATACGATGGTTAGGTGTTCCTTCGATGATACGCCCATCCTGAAGTGTCAAGCGAATAGTGGGGCGGAATCCGCCATAGTAGAATAGGTCAGCCTCTTGAGGTGTATCGATGGAAGCCACTTTGAGCGAGCATGGACGGAAGGTGTCAGGTTTCTCACCCCGATACAGTTGCTCAATAGGGAGAATACCCCTATCCGTGAACAACAGGGTCTCTCCCGTTACACACTTGGAGATGGCTCCACTTAAGAAGGGTTGCACGGCTGCCATCATCTTCACATGCGCCATCGGGGCGAGGCTGCGCGTGCCTTTGGCGGGGCGAAAAGCGCAGTCGAACACGGGTAAATGCTCCTCTTTCAAGTAGGGAGCGCCCTCGATGGTGTCATGCTCGTCGATATAGCGCGTGATGGCTTCGATCTGCTCCGGGGAGTAGCCCAGTTGCTGCAACGCCAGCGGCACGGTCGTGTTCACAATCTTGAGCATGCCACCTCCCACCAGCGTCTTATATTTCACCAGCGCAATATCGGGCTCGATACCGGTGGTATCACAATCCATCATAAAAGAGATCGTGCCGGTCGGAGCGAGTACTGTAACCTGTGCGTTGCGGTAGCCGTATTGCTCGCCCAACTGGAGCATCTCCTGGTAGATTTCGCGTGCGGTCTGGAGCAAATAGTCGGGCACATACTCACTTGGAATCTGGTTGAGCGCGTCGGCATGCATGCGCATCACCTCCAGCATCGGCTCACGATTGAGCGCGAAGCCGGGGAAAGGTGCGCCACAGTCGCGCGCAATCATCGCGGACTGACGATAGGCTTCGCCATGCATGATGGCGGTGATGATGGCGGCATAGGCGCGCCCTGCATCGCTGTCATAGGGCAGACCGAGCGACATCAGCAGCGCGCCCAGATTGGCATAGCCCAGCCCTAACGGGCGGAAGTTATGGCTGTTATCGCAAATCCGCTCCGTCGGGTAAGCCGAGTTGTCCACGATAATCTCCTGCGCGGTGATGAGAATGCGCACCGCCGCCCGAAACGCCTCCACATCGAAACGCCCATCAGGCAGACGGAATTTCATCAGATTTAAACTTGCCAAGTTGCAGGAAGTATCGTTAAGAAAAACAAATTCGGAGCAAGGGTTGCTGGCTTCGATGGGACCGCTGTTTTTGACGGTGTGCCACTTGTTGGTGGTATCGTGGAACTGCAGTCCGGGGTCGCCACAGACCCAAGCGGCTTCGGCGATTTTGCGGAACAGCTCCCGCGCCCGATAGCGCCCCATGACCGCGCCGGTGGTGCGGGCATAGGTACACCATTCGCCATCCTGTTCCACGGCTCGCATAAACTCATCGGTGACACGCACGCTGTGGTTGGCGTTCTGGAAGAAGACCGAGTCATACGCGCCGCCGGGCGTATCGAAGCCGGGGTCATAGCCCGCTTCAATCAGCGCCCACGCCTTCTTCTCCTCCTTCGCCTTGCACTCGATGAAGTCCACGATATCGGGATGGTCTATATTAAGCACCACCATCTTGGCGGCGCGTCGGGTCTTCCCACCGCTTTTTATAACCCCGGCGAACGCGTCGAAGCCGCGCATAAACGAGACGGGACCCGAGGCTCTGCCACCGCCAGAAAGGTACTCCTTCGAGCCACGAATGCGTGATAGGTTCGAACCGGAGCCAGAGCCGAACTTGAAAATCATGCCCTCCGTCTTCGCCAGGTCCAGAATCGACTCCATCGTGTCCTCAACGGACACGATGAAACACGCCGAGCACTGGGGGCGAGGCTCAATGCCCACATTAAACCAGACGGGGCTGTTGAAGGCGGCATACTGATAGAGCAGCAGATGTTTCAGTTCGTCGCGGAATGCTTCGGCGTCCTGCTCGGAGGCGAAGTAGCCCATCTCGCGCCCCCAGCGTGTGAGGGTCTCCACCACGCGCCCAATGACTTGCCGCACGCTATGTTCGCGCTCTGGCGTGCCAATCTGACCGCGGAAATATTTCGAGGCGACCACATTTGTTGCCAGCTGGCTCCAGAAGGCGGGTACCTCCACATCCTTCTGCTCGAAGACCACCTCGCCACGCTCACCGGCAATCACCGCAGTGCGCTGTTCCCATTCCACCGTGTCGAAGGGGTCGACACCGGGCTGCGTGAAGAATCGCTGGATGCGCAGCCCTTTACCCGTGTTGATATTATCGAACTTCTCACGCGGAATAAAGCCATAGCGTCGTTCTGGCTGAACGGAGCGCTGCGACACCACGACGCTCGAACCTGTTTCGACCGCACCATTCACTTCCACAATCTCAAGCAGCCCTTCGTTCGGATCAAACATGGTTGAACCTCCTATGCCAGAGTGAGAATAGAGAGTCAGAATCCTTTGCGCTGACGCGCTTTCTGCATGCGCGTGAGCATCTGCACGACCCGATTGAACTGTTGTGGGTCTTGGAACTCCTCATAGACCGAGGCGAAGCGCACATAAGCCACAGGGTCGATTTCTAACAGCTTCTGCATTACCATGCGTCCAATCTCGACCGAGCTGATTTCGGCTTCCATGCGGTTTTGAATCTCATGCTCGATCGCATCGACCGCCTCTTCCAGCACTTCCATGCTCACGGGTCGCTTGCGGCAGGCGATGACCATGCCCTGCAGAATCTTGTTGCGGTCGAACGGTTCGCGCCGCCCGTCTTTTTTGATGACCATCAGCGGTCGCTCCTCGTACCGTTCGAAGGTGGTGAATCGCCGTCCGCATCGGAGGCACTCTCGCCGTCGCCGGATGGCTTTGCCCTCCTGTGTGGGGCGCGAGTCCACCACATGGTCCTGTTCACTGCCGCAGTAAGGACAACGCATCGTTCACCTCGCCTCAATAGCCACATATACGGGGTTTTACTACACAATCCCCAAGATGTTGTGGCTGGCATGTATTATAGCACATCGGATCCCCCCTTTGTCAAGGGGGGGAGTGTTCGAAAAATGGGGTCGATTTTTGCTCCCATTAGGTCTGATAAGGGTACATCGGGTAGATCCCAAAACGCCGAAGCAGCGAGGACTACTCGAATCCCCCCTCACCCCAGCCCTCTCCCCCCTTGAGCAAGGGGGGAGAGGGTACGGGAGTGGGGGGATTCTGCCAGCGAAAAGCCGCTTCGGTGCGCCGAACAAGGGTGGCTGATGTATACCCTTATCAGAAATCACGCAGGAGAAGCCATTTTTCGAACACCCTCAGGGGATTAGAGTGCTGAATCGCCCCGCTCTTCGGTTCGGATGCGGATGGCGTCTTGGTAGGGCAAGACAAAGATTTTGCCGTCATCGGGCTGACCGGTGCGTGCGTGGCGCAAAATCGTTTCGATAACGGCTTCCACCATCTCGTCGGGCACCACCATTTCGAGGCGCAGTCGCACGGGCAGCCGAATGAGCATCTCCTCACTCATGCTAATGGTGGGTGGGCTCGAGCCGCCACAGCCACGCACTTCGCTCACCGTCATGCCCGTGATGCCCAGCTCGCTCAAAGCCGTTTTGACCTCTTCCAACTTATGGGGACGCAGAATGCAGTCAACTTTTTTCATGGCGAACAAGCAAGGTAGGGCGAACGAACTCGGCGCGCGGTTCGGGGTAATCCACCACATAGTGCAGCCCGCGGCTCTCGTGTCGCTGGAGCGCGCATTCGGTAATCAGCCATGCGCACGCAGCGATATTGCGTGTCTCGCATGCTATTACAGAGGGGTGCTGACGCGGATAATGGTGTTCGATTCGGGCAAGCAGTGTGTCCAGTTCGGCACGCGCCTGCTGCAGCCGCTCGACCCGGCGCACGATGCCCACGCGTCTTTGCATCAACTGGCGGATGTGGAGGCGTGTGGCAGTCCAGTCGAGGGGTTCGGACGAGTCAGACGGGTCGGACATGTCGGACTCGTTAGGTAGGGTCATCAGGGTGGGCAGTTGAGGGTGGGGTGGTGGTTCATAGAGGCGCGTGCAGGCGTGTTGTGCCGCTCGCTCGGCGAAGACCAGCGCTTCCAGCAGCGAGTTGCTTGCCAGCCGATTCGCGCCATGCACACCCGTGCAGGCGACTTCACCGCAGGCATAGAGCCGTTTCAGCGTCGTGCGCCCCCACAGGTCGGTCCAGACCCCGCCACACGCATAGTGCGCAGCGGGCACCACGGGAATAGGCTCGCGTGTGATGTCGATGCCATGCTCCAGGCAACGCTGGTAGATAGTGGGGAACCGCTGGCGAATGAAATCAGCCGCCAGATGAGTGATGTCCAGGTAGACGAACGGGTCGCCTGTCTTTTTCAGCTCGGCATCGATGGCGCGGGCGACGATATCGCGCGGGGCCAATTCGGCACGCGGGTCATAATCGGGCATAAAGCGATAGCCATCCCGTCGCTTCAGGATGCCTCCTTCACCCCGCACCGCCTCCGAAATCAGGAACGCCTGCTCCTCTGGCTGGGGCAGATAGAGCGTGGTGGGATGGAACTGAATAAACTCCATATTGGCAATCACGGCTCCCACCCGCCAGCTCATGGCGATGCCGTCGCCTGTGGCGATGGGTGGGTTGCTGGTATGCAGATAGACCTGCCCGCAGCCACCTGTCGCCAGCAGCACCGCTTCCGCGCGGATATCGAACAGGTCGCCCGTCAGGGTATCCAACACATGCACCCCCACACACTCGTTGCCCTCCACGATGAGGTCCAGCACGAAGTAATGTTCCAGCAGGGTAATGTTGGGGGTATGGCGTACGGCGCGCAGCAAGGTGCGCTCGATTTCGTAGCCGGTATGGTCGGCGGCATGCACGATGCGGTTGCGCGAATGTCCGCCTTCGCGTCCCAGAGCCAGGCTCCCATCCGGGTTGCGGTCGAACTGCGCGCCCAGTTCGATGAGCCATTCCACCATACGGGGTGCATTCTGCACCAGCACTTTGACCGCCTCCGGGTCGCACAGCCCCGCTCCAGCGGTGAGGGTATCTTGCATGTGGAGTTCCCATGAGTCGTCCGCACCCATCGCGGCGGCAATCCCGCCCTGCGCATAGTTCGTGTTCGATTCGGAGCGCTGTTTCTTCGTGATGATGGCGACGGAGCCGCGCTCCGCAGCGTTCAGAGCGAAGGTCAAGCCTGCGATGCCGCTGCCCAGCACGAGGAAATCATATTGCATGCAGAGGCTCCTTCTTGCGCGGGCGGCGTGGGGTAGGAGGGGATACGCCATGCCGTGCCGCTCCATCCGGGTCAGTGTGCGCCAGATGATACGAAAGCACCGCCAGCTCCTGCAGGAACGAGACATTGCGCACATGCACATGGGGTGGCACCTTGAGGCTGGTGGGGGCGAAGTTCAGGATGGCGCGAATACCCGCTTCCACCAGCAGGTCTGCCACCTCTTGGGCGGCGCTGGCGGGCACGGCAATAATAGCAATCTGCGCCCCGATCCGAGCGTTGACCTCTTTCAGGCGAGCGATATCTTCGATGATGAGGTCTCCGAATGGGCGTCCAATTTTGACGAAGTTATTATCGAACACCGCCGCGATGCGGAAGCGGTGGGCGCGGAAATTGGGGTAGCCGACCAGTGCGGCGCCCAGATTGCCTGCGCCGACCAGCAGCATCGGCTGTTCCCGATCGAGCCGTAGGATGCGCTCGATGCATTCGATAAGCTGGGTAGTCGAGTAGCCGACACCGGGCTTACCGAACTCGCCGAAGTAGGAGAGGTCTTTGCGGAACTGCGCCGCGCTGATGCCCGACATCTGCTCGATGGCGCGCGACGAGAGGGTCTGGATGCCTGCCTCGCGGGCATCGAGCAGCACACGCAGGTAGGTTGCCAGCCGTTCGAGCGTCGGAATCGGTACGCGCGTTTCGGTCATGGCTTTGAGATAGGGCATACACGCAGGTGTGCCCCTACTGAATCTCGCCGATTTCGGCAAGTGCCTGCTCCAAATCCAACCCTTTGCTGCTGCGCAAATCTTGGATTCGCTGTCCGATGGTGCGCAGTTTGCGCAGGGCGCGCAGCTCCAGTTGGCGCACGCGCTCGCGGGTGATGCCCAGTGCCGCGCCCACCTCTTCCAGGGTGCGTTGCTGCCCGTCATCCAGCCCGAAGCGCAGTCGCACCACATCGCGCTCCTTCGGTTGCAGCTTCTGCAGAATCATTTCGATCTGCTCACGCAGGATGAGCCGTTCCAGCACATCGTTTGGGGTGGGCATATCCTGCGAGGGGATGAACTCACCGAGGGTGGCGTTTTCGCGCTCGCCGACAGGGCTTTCGATGGAGATGGGTTCGATGGAGGCGCGGCGCATCTCGCGCACCCGCTCCGGCGTGATATGGCGCTTCACTTTGGGGATGTGGCGCCGAATCTCCTCCTCGGTCGGCATGCGCCCCAGTATCTGCAGCAGCTCCTGAGCCGCGCGCTCGCGCGCAATCTCCTCGGCAATCTCCTCGTCGGTCGGCTCACGCTGCAGAATCTGTTGCAACCGCTGCTCCGTCTTGATGACGCGATTGATGAGTTCCGCCACATAGACGGGGATGCGGATGGTGCGCCCATGATTGATGATGGCGCGTGCAATCGCGCGGCGGATCCACCAAGTGGCGTAGGTGCTGAAGCGGAACCCGCGATTGGGGTCGAACTTTTCGACGGCACGGATAAGCCCCAGATTGCCTTCTTGGATGAGGTCGGCGATGGAGACGCCGCGTGCGCCGTAGCGCTTGGCAACGCTGACCACCAGCCGCAGGTTCGACTCGATGAGCTTGCGCTTGGCTTCGTCCGCCTCTTCCATGCGGATGGCAATCTCGTAGGGTGGCAATCCGGCGGCGGCGGCCCATTCCTCCTCGCTAATCTGTTCTGGATCAACCTTGCGCTTTTCTGCCAGCTCGCGTCGGATGCGCAGAAGGCGCTCCCCCTCTTGCACCCGCTGCGCATAGAGGATTTCCTCTTCTGGCGTGAGCAGCTGCGAGCGTCGGCTCTGGAGCATCCAGAGTTCTATATCGACGCTGTCATCCTCTTGGGGGATTTCCTCGTCCACACCGCCCCAGAAATCTGGCTCCTCTTCCAGCTCTTCGTCCAAGTCGATGCCCGCCAACCCGATGGAGGTCAGCTCCTCGTCGATCGGTTCGACCTCCTCCAGGCTCAGGCTCTCGTCCTCCAGCTCCAGCGGGTCGGCATAGGGCATCTCGTGCCCGAACCGCTCCGCGCGCACCGCTGCCTGCGACTCGATAAGCACCTCAGTCTCTTCGTCCAAGATCGGCAACTTCACTTCACCTCCTAAACCAACAGGCTCTTTTGTGAACTTCTTCACAGTCGGTCGATCTCCTGCTGCGTCCTGCGCTCCGCTATTAAGACGCTCCTTGAGATAGATACGACACGCGGTTGGATTTGGTTCCAGCCTTGCCGCGCCGTGCCCATCCTATTATAACACACTTCGGGCAAAATCGGGACGCCGTTAAGATTTTCACGAACGCTCCGATCGTTCCTGCATGAAGGAGAATACGCTCCTGTTCCAACAATTCCTGCCCAATATACAGGGTAAACAGGGTATCCTTGGGGGTAGGCGCGATGTCGAAGGCTCGTCGAAGAGGGTTCTGGATGATGGGAACCCTGATCATCTTGTTCGGGCTGTTAGTAACAGGCGTAGCGGTGGGGCGGTGGACGCGTGTGCGGGTGGTCACAATCCCTGCGCCTGTAAGTGAGCCGGTGCGTATTGCGGTGCTTGCCGATATTCACCTGAGCGGTGGCGGATTTGGGGTGGAGCAGGCTCGCTACTGTCTGGAACAGGCACGGCGCCATCACGCCGATCTGATTGTGCTGGTGGGTGATTTCGTTAGCACGCGCGCAGGAGTGGAGGCTTTACCCGACGCCCTTCGCGATGCACACGCCCCCTTGGGCGTCTATGCCGTGCTGGGCAATCACGACCACTGGGTCGATGCGACCCAAGTCAAGCAGCGGCTCCACCAAGTAGGGATTCAGGTGCTGGAGAATCGCAATCTTCAGTTGAGAAAAGGTGCGACTCGCCTTGTACTGGTGGGTGTTGACGACCTCTGGAGTGGGCGACCCGACTGGCAGCGCGCTTTCGCTGGTGTGCCGGCGTCCGACAGGGTGCCGGTCATCCTGCTTTCGCATAATCCCGACGCTGCGCTCCATCCAGCTCATAAGCGGGCTTTCTTAATCCTTTCAGGGCATACCCACGGCGGACAAGTGTGGGTGCCAGTGTGGTTGAATCGCTTGCTTATCCGCCTCTTTGGTCGCGGAGTCACCCCCAAGACACGCTACGGGGGTCAACATCCGTATGGGGTTACGCGCCAAAATAATACATGGGTCTACATTACCAGCGGTGTCACGGTGGGGCGAGCGGTTCCCCGATGGTTCACCCGACCTGAGATTGCCCTCATCGAGTTAACACCGCTGCATGGGCGCAAGCGTTCGCCACAGCGGTAATCATTCCAATTTCCCATGTATCCTCGTCTGCATTATCAGGTACAATAGGGGCATGCGAGCAGGCTGGGTCTGGCTCCTGGCACTCACTGCAGGCTTGGCATGCGCCGATCGAGTGATTGAGGTTCCGACAGGGCGCTTGCTCTATCCGCAGTTCCTTAAAGCGGAGCTGGGCATATTGCAAGGCGATAGGACACGCGAGCGATGGGTGATTAACTGGCGCGTGGGCAGCTATCTGGAGCTCCATGCCATGCGGTCCGGCGTGGCGAACCAGCTGGAACTGGTGGGTGTGCAGGTCAATCTCTATCCCGAAATCCCCAATTACGCGCCGGGGCTTTCAGTCGGTATCCGCGACCTGTTCGACCGCTCCGCTGAAGGACGTGGCTACTACCTTGCGCTCTCCTACAGCGTGTCGACGCTGGGTGAGACCCCTTTAGACTATGACCTTCGCTTTCATATCGGGATAGGCTTCGAGGGGATGCCTGCCCTGTTCGTCGGCTTCGAAATCCCGCTGACCAACCACCTGTTCATGCTGGCGGAGCATATCGGCAACCAGATCAACGCAGCCCTCGTCTGGCAGCCCATCCCGCAGGTGCAGCTTCGAGCCACCCTGCTCCAAAACAGAACCAGTTGGGGTCTGCTCATCCAGCTGGGGGAGGAATAACGATGGCACTCTCCATGAACTATCTCATCGTGCGCACAAAGGACCACAACGAGGTCATTCACTCGCTGGAGCGTTTCCTGCAGCGATACGAAATCGATATCGAGCCAAACGAGGCGACGCTTTATGAATGGGAACCCGACCCGGAGGATCGCTTCTATCGCTTCCAGCCGCTGAATGGCTGGCAACGGTTCATCATCCCCAACGCCCTCGATCTGGAGCCGGAGGAGTTTTTCGAAGCGTTGTGCTACCTTTCCCAAGACCTGGAGACGGTCGTGATGAACTTTGCCCTGCAGGAGAGCATGTTGTGGAGCTATATGCTGTTTCGGGACGGCATCCTGCAGGATGCCTACATCAACGACCCAGAAGAGGTGTTGGCAACTATGCCGCCGGAGTTGGCGGAGTTGGTGGAGGGCGATATGACGGAGTTCTATGGCGAGGTCGCGCTGTTGAGCGAGTTGTTCAGCGTGCCCGCCGAGACGATCGAACCCTACCTTATCCCGCTCACCGATGAGGAACGCGACTTGGATATGGAGTTATATGCCCATGAGGATGATGAACATCCGCTCAACGATGGGCATGTGTTGTTCGATTTCACGCGGCGGCTGGGTGTGCCTATCCCTCAACCGTTCGGGGCGAAGCGCGAGCCAGCCGTTGCCGAGTATCTTTTGTTATAAAGAACATTCCAGCGAGACAGTCCAATGTTGAGCCGCAGCGGAGCCAGCAGGTGGTTAAGGCTGGTAGAGTTTGTTCGGTGTGTGCCGAGCGATCGGGCTGCATGGGTGGGGCACGCGCTGGTGGTGCTCAGCGTGGCGCTGATGGTGGGAGTGGGGCTGTATCTGCATCCGGACCCATCGGGGCACGGCACGCACCAGCAGTTAGGCTTGCCTCCATGCAGCATCTACTTCTTCACGGGGCGTCCATGCCCCTCCTGTGGGCTGACCACCAGTGTGAGCGCGTGGCTGCATGGTGATGGGCGGCTGGGCTGGCGCGCCAACCCGTTCGGGATTGTGGTGCTGTTGATCGCAATAGGGGTTGGACTGAACAGCCTGATGGTGCTTCTCTTTAAGCGCAGCTTGCGCCTCCATCCCCTCCTTCTCAACTGGGGTCTAATCTTGTTGATTTTGGGCTGGCTGATTCATGGGATTTTGCGATTCGCTTTTTGGTAGGAGATCGGCTGATGGAAGCGAAGCGTGCTTAAATGGGGAGAACTATGTCGGATAAGAAGCGGTTGATCCAGTCGCATGGAGGTTATCGCAAGCTGCGCAGTTTTCAGACGGCGCGGTTGATTTATGACGGTACTCTCATCTTCTGCAAGCGATTTATTAACCGTCGCTCGCGCACTTATGATCAGATGGTTCAGGCGGCGCGAAGTGCCGTGCAGAACATAGCGGAAGGTAGCATGGCGTCTGCGACCTCGAAGAAGATGGAGTTGAAGCTTACGGGGGTGGCACGTGCGAGTCTGGAGGAGCTACGCTTAGACTATGAGGACTTTCTGCGTCAACGCGGGCTGCCCATCTGGCACAAAGACTCGCCCAAGGCGCTCGCCGTTCGCCAGAAGTACCAGACGATTAACATGTCCGACCTGTCCGACTTGTCTGACCTGTCAGACGAGTCGGACCAGTCTGACCTGTCGGACATATCGGACAGGAGCGACCCCTACAACATCCGAACCGCGTCTGCCGAAGAAGCTGCCAACACTCTCCTGTGCCTGATTCACCAAGCAAGCTACCTGCTTAAACGACAACTGGAACGCCTGGAACAACAATTCCTCGAGGAGGGCGGCTTCACCGAAAGGCTCTATCACCAACGCAAAGCCTTTAGAAAAAACCAGCGCGACTAACTTCCGTGTCCCTCGATTCGAACCCGATTCCCCTCTATCTTGAGTCGCCCCTCCACGAAGAGCCGAATCGCCCGCACATAGGTGGCATGCTCCACAGGGAGCAGGCGTGCCGCCAGCGTTTCGGGCGTGTCGTCGTCGCGCACCTCCATCACGCTTTGCAGCACGATGGGTCCCGTATCGTATTGCTCATCCACGAAATGGACGGTGCAACCTGTGACTTTCATTCCGCTTTGCAGCACCGCTTCATGCACACGCAAGCCGTACATGCCTTTCCCCCCAAACAGTGGCAAGAGGGCGGGATGAATGTTCAGGATGCGATGGCGGTAGGCACGCACCACATTCGCCGGAAGCAGCCGCACATAGCCCGCTAAGCAGATGAGGTCGGGCTGCACCTCGCGCAGCACCTTCAACAGGGCATCGCCATACGCCTCGTCGCTGGGAAAGGCTTTGGGGTCTATCGTGCAGGTCGGCACACCCAGCTCTTGCGCCCGTTGTAAGGCGGGTGCATCCGCGCGCGTGCCAATCACCAACACGACCTCGCTGTCGGGAATCTCGTGATGCTGGCATGCTTCGATAATCGCTGCCATGTTGGTGCCGCGTGCCTTGCCCGATACCAGAATGCAGAGCCGTTTCATCCTTCCACCACCCAGAGAGCCACGGCGAGGGCGTCGGTGTGGGTATGCGTGATGCTCACAAGCCAGCGTCCTTCCCCTGCGATTTGTGCCGAGCCACCATACAGTCGGACACGAGGCGCGCCATGCTCATCCGGCAGAATTTCGACTTCCTGCCAGCGCAGGGGGCGTCCCACCGCCTTCGCGATGGCTTCCTTCGCTGCCCACCGCCCGGCGATACGCTGGACGGCAAGATGGGCAGAGCGCAGGCAGTAGTCGCGTTCCGCTGGCGTTAAAATGCGCTCCACAAAGCGCGGATGGCGCTGCCAGGCGCGCTCAATCCGCTCCAACGCCACGATGTCCAGTCCGACGCCACGAATCATTTCTTTGAATTTGTCAGGGCACTTATCCCGCGCTGCACCCCCGATAGGATGACCTCGCCCAGTTCCGCGCCGTTGAAGGAGACGGTCGCCTCGTAGCCACCCTTCTCATATTCCTCGCGCGTGAGGATGTAGCCAATCCAGTCGTTGACGAGGGCAACGGGTGCCACCATCGGGAAGCCGTGCGCTTGCCCCAACCGGCGTGTTTCCAGTCCCAGCGCGGTAATTGGCTCGCCTGGGAAGCCGACCAGCAGCAGCGTGCCCAGCACCAGCAGGGAAATCGGGGCTTCGGGCGGCACGAGTTGACGCACCAGTTCGTTGAGCAGGCTCTCGGGCACTTTGTATTCGCGTCCTGCTGACTGCTGAAACTCTGGGTGCGGGCGTGCAGGGGGCAGCGATACGGACACTTGGTGTGTCTGCAGGCGTGGCGGGGCAGGTCGAACCTGATTCAGCAGGCGCAGCGCATGAGCCTTCAGCTGATTGCCATAGCGCTCCACCCGTTCATGCTCCGTGCTGCCCGCGTCCGCGACGGGCGACACATCCCCCTGCGCCCCGTTCAGATAGAGGGCAACCGCGCCGTTGCCCAGAAACGCCTCCAGCCCGTTCTGCAGGATGCCCGGAAACTCCGCGGAGACCTCCATCATCGTGTGGGAGTAGATGGTGGGATGCGCCGCGTAGATGACCAGCACGGCAATCGGTTTGCCAGCGGGTGTATTCAGGCGGGCGACGGTCATGGTGGGGTCGGTGATGCCGCGCCCGCGCCGATTGCGGTTCAGACCGGGCACGGGTTCGGCATGGAGCGCGAGCCGCGCAGGCTGCAAGCGTGACTGCGCCAACCGGATTGCCTCGGTGATACGCTCCGCCGTGAATCGTAGCAGCTCCGGCTGGAAGGTCGCTACGCCCGGGATGGGGAAGCGCATCCGCTCATTCATGCCCATCGCGTCGGGGGCGCAGTGGGTGTGGCTTGCCGCCATAAAGAGTTGATGCGGTGCTAACTGAGTCGCTTTCAGCACGGCACGGGTCAGGCTACCCGGCACCAACAGGTGATCCAGTGCGACCACCACCACCTGCTGCTTGCCCTGCTGGAGTGCAAGCGCACGCGCATAGATGGGGTCATGGACGCCCACAGGCGGCATGTTGAGCCGTGCGCCATAGCCACCCAGCTGCACCCGAATCTGCCGAATATCAGGTGTGATATCGACCTTCGCTGCCCCCGCCTGCAAAGTGGCACCGCGTTGCATCGTTGTCCCCTTAGTCGATGCTCAACACGATTTTGCCGAAGAAGTCGCGGCTCTCCAGCTTTTCGTGGGCGGCGCGTGCCTGCTCCAACGGGAACACGCTGTCCACCACCGGCTTGAGCTGTCCCGATTCGACATATTTGAGCAGCTGCGCCAGTTCCGCGCGTGTGCCCAGATAGGCGCCGTAAATCTCCAGCTCGCGGCTGAACAGGTAGCGGATATCGAACTGCCCGTTTTGCCCCGTGGTTGCACCGCAGGTGACGAGCCGTCCACCCTTGTTGAGCAGACGCACGCATGAATCGAAAACCGCTTGCCCGATATGCTCGAAGACCACATCGATGCCCTCGCCCTCGGTTTTCTCCTTGACCTCGCGCCACCATTCTGGGTTGCTATGATTGACCACGATATCGGCGCCCAGTTCAAGCGCGCGTGCCATTTTCTGCTCGTTGCCGGCGGTCGCAATCACCAACGCGCCGCGCAGCTTGGCGATTTGGATAGCCGCGCTGCCGACACCACTGCTACCCCCCATAATCAGTGCCCACTCACCGGGTTGGAGCCGCGCCCGATGGATGAGCATATGCCACGCCGTGAGGAACACCAGGGGTACCGCGGCGGCTTCAACAAAGCTCAAAATGGTCGGCTTAGGCAGCAGGTTGCGGGCAGGCACCACGATATATTCGGCGTAGCCACCGGGGCGATGCGCCCCGATCACCTCCACGCTGAGACATAGATTTTCGCGCCCGCACCGACAATAGCGGCACTGCCCGCAGCTGATGATAGGGTAGACCACCGCCAAATCGCCCCGCCGCCATTCCCGCACCCCCGGTCCCACCTCGACCACTTCACCTGCAATATCACTCCCCAAAATATGGGGCAGGGGCGTGTTATAGGCAGGGATACCGTTGCGCACCCAGATATCGAGATGGTTTAATGCGCACGCTCGCACCCGCAACAGCACCTCCCCCTGTTGGGGCACAGGGTCGGGGACATCCGTTTCGTAAATCAACTTCTCTGCCGTGCCAAACTCATGCAGTCGCACCGCCTTCATAGCGGGCATGATACCCGATTCAAGCACCATGAGCGAGTTGCGGAATGAGGAAGCGGGCGCGTTCGACGGCGGCATAGGGTGGCTCTGGCGGCGCATAAATCGCTAAACCGAACAGGAGCCGATCAGCGAGGTCGCGTCGGGCTTCATCGCCTGCGCGCATCGCCCGCATGCGGTAGACCGCCAGCAAACGGAGCGTGGTGCCCAGCGAGAGCGCGGTCGAATGGCGCAAGGTCGTGCTTAATTCCTCCCATTCCGCATCGAGTTCCTCGCGTGGCAGGCGTTGCCGTGCCTCCAGCTCCGCCTCGATAAGCGTGCGTAGCGTGCCATGCAGCCGCGCCATTAACTCGGGCAGGGGGTCGCGCCGCCCCAGCAGCGAAATCTGCACATAGCCCTCGAAGGCGAGGCTGCCCTCCCCATACAGCCCGCGCGTGTGGCAGCCAAGCGTTTGCAACGCTTCGAGCCAGCGGGTAATCTGGCGCGCCCGCTGCAACCCCATCAGGTGCATGAGCAGTCCCAACCGCACCCCTGAACCGAGGTTGATGGGGGATGCGGTCAGATAGCCCAGCCGACTGGAGTAGCCCCAGCGGACGGGCAGGGCGTTCAGCCACTCCTCCCATTGGCGCAGCTCGTTCACCATCCGTTCGGGCTGCCAACCAGCGTGGGTAATCTGCAGCCGAAGGTGGTCCTCCTCATTCAGCAAGGCGCTCACGCTCCCATCCGCGTTCAGTAGCACCCAGCGGTGGGGCAGAGCCGGCAACAGGGCAGGGCTAATGAGCCGCGCGCCTGCCAACCGCGCCCGCTGATCGATGTCCAGACGGCTCAACTCGATTGCACCGCCCGCGCCCAAACCCAACGGTTCCAGCGCTGCGCGCAACTGCTTGGCGACCGCCTCCAGCTGCGCCTCTGTCGCCACATGGGGAAACGGCAAATGCAGCAGGTTGCGTGCCAGCCGCACCCGCTGCGACAGCACCACATCCCGATAAGGCGCAGGCTCCTTCAGCCACCCCAGCTCTGTCATCCGTAGCAAGGTTCCACATATCCATGCCGCGCTCCTGCAGAGCTTGCGGAGCGGAAGGGATAGGTGTATAATTAGTCTCTGGGGAGCTAAGCGATGTGGAAGCGGGGTTTTACCCTGATTGAGTTGCTGGTGGTGATAGCCATCATTGCCATCCTGGCAGCCATTCTGTTTCCGGTGTTTGCCCAGGCGCGGGAGAAGGCGCGTCAGACCCAGTGCCTGTCCAACCTGCGGCAGTTGGGGATGGCATTCCTGATGTATCGCGGCGATTACGAGGGACGCAATCCGGGCAACGGCGATGGAAACTGCATGGGGCGCTATCCGGGCACTCCCTGGCCCCACTGGATGCGTGGGTTCCTCTGGACTTCGCAGGCGCAGTGGGTGCCCTGCATCTACATTGTGCCCGTTGGACAGGAGCGCACCGCGCCCGTTAACCGTGCTTGGATCGAGGCGGGTGGGGTTCGCGCGGGGGTTCTGTTCGCCTACACTAAAAACGCTGCCATCTATGTTTGCCCCTCTGACCGACGCCCCGACAAGATGCTGAGCTACTCGATGAACGCTGGGGCTGCCTTTATTCCAGAGACGGAGGTGGATCGCCCCAGCAAGTTCGCGATGCTTATCGACGAGCAATACACCCTGAATGATGGCGCGTACCATCCCGTTACGGCGGACTGCCCCACCATCGCCCATAATGAGGGAGCGACCTTCCTCTTTTTCGACGGGCATTCCCGATGGCTGCGCGCCATCAAACCACCTGTCATCTTCAACTGCCCACAGAGCGTGCCGGATCACTACTTCTGTTGGCGCATTCCCATCACGATGCAGGAATCGTCCCGATATGCGCCCTTCTGTCAGCGGGAGTGAGCATGTTCATCAAAATCTGCGGGATTACGCGCCCGGAGGATGGGAGGGTGGCAGTGGAGGCGGGTGCGGACGCGCTTGGGTTCGTGTTCGAGCCGCGCAGCCCACGCCACCTGCCAAACCGCCCGAATTGGCAGCAGTGGGTGGCGACCCTGAAGGGTGTTCAGCGCGTGCTGGTGATGGCGAATCCAGTTCACATCCCTGCCGAGTGGAGCCTGTTTGATGTCATCCAGTGCAACTGGCAGGGGGATGTGCCACCTGAATCGTTTAGGGCGAGCTTGCCGCCGCTTCCCCTTTGGCTTGCTTTGCGCATCAAGCCCGACGAGAGTGCCGAAACGGTGTTGAAGACGATGTGGGTGTATGCGCCTTTCGTGGAGCGTTTTGTGCTGGATACCTATCATCCGGAACAGCCCGGCGGCACAGGCATAACCCATGATTGGGCGCGAGCGCGCCAAATAGTGCGTGCTGCACCCCAACCTGTGCTGTTGGCGGGCGGGTTGACCCCCGAAAATGTGGCGGAAGCCATTCGGCAGGTTCAGCCCAGCGGCGTGGATGTCAGCAGTGGGGTGGAAGCCGTACTCGGCATCAAAGATGCGGCGCGTATCCAGCAGTTCATCCAAGCGGCACGAGGTGCCTGACATCGCGGCTCTCCCTTACGAAGGGGAGAGGGCGAAGCACCGTTCAACGCCGCGTGTAGACCTGCCCAACCCATGCCGCCAGCGGCGGGATTAACTCCTCAAGGCGAGCTTCCTGCTCCTCTAACGGCAGCTGGAGATACTCTTCGATCCGTTGCTGCCAGGCTTGTCGCTCCATCGGCTCGGCGTATGGCTCAAGCTCTTCCAGCAGGAGGCGATGGGCGGCTTTGCGTTGCATCACTTCGAGCGCGTCCAACATCTGGCGGTGGCTCCCGCCTTCCCAGATGGGCAGCACCATCGCCTCGCGCAGCAACCGCTCGACCCCGAACTCCGATAGCACTCCCGCCCCACCATGCACCTCCATGCACCATTTCGCGCCTAATGCTGCCTGTTCCGCCGTCCAGTATTTTGCCAAGTGCGTTATCAAACGGAAGAGATGATAGCGCGGGCTGTAGGGCGGTGTCTCGTGCCACACCTCTTGAAGCAACCGAACGGCGCTCCAAGTCAATGCGAAGGCGTGGTGCAGGCGTTGGCGCCAGCTTTCGAACTGGTGGCGCATAAGGGGCTGCTCGATAAGCGGTTTGCCGAAAGCGACCCGATGACGCGCAAACTGCTCCGCCTCGGCGATAGCGCGTTGCAGCAACGCCACGCTGCCGATGCTGTTGGCGACTCGTGAGATGTTCAGCACCTCCAGAATGAGGTAGACGCCATGTTCCGCGCTGCCGAGCAGATAGGCTTCGCTGTCGATGAACTCGACCTCGCCTGTGGGCACGGAGCGCGTGCCGATTTTGTCTTTGATGCGGCGCGTGAAATAGTTCAGGCTGCCGTCCTCGCGCCAGCGTGGTACGAGAAAGAGGGCAAGCCCGCGAATGCCTTCAGGCGCGCCTTGGGGACGCGCTGCCACCACCGCCAGTTCCGCACCCAGATTACTGCAGAAATATTTCTCGCCGCGCAGCCGATAGCGCTCGCCGTCAGGCATGGCAACGGTCTGCACATTTGCACCCAAATCGGAGCCGCCCCCAATCTCCGTCATCCATGTGGCGCCCTGCCATACCGTCTCATCCCGCTTCAGCAGGTGGGGGAGGTAGCGTTCCTTCAGCAGGGGATGCCCATATTTGGCAAGTGGAACCGCTGTGGCGAGGCTTACCGTGTGCGGGCAGTAGAGGCCGGGGTCATAAAACGCGGTGATATAGCCCAGCGCGAAACTCGAGAGCCAGTCGCCTTCGTCCAGCACACGCCAGACAATCCCATGCTGATAGGCTTGCAGCAGCATCTCGCGGTAGCCCGCTGGCATCACGATTTCATCCACGCGCTCGCCTTGGCGATTATACAGGCGCAGCCATGGCGTGCCTGCCCGATCGACGCTCTCCGAAATGGCGCGCCCCTTCGTCTCCCACCAGGCATGATAGGCATGCAAGGTATCGGCGCATGGGAGACGCCCCAGCTGCGCCTCCAGAAAGGCAACAGGATGGTTCATTTGCCCCTCGCCTCCTGTGTCGCGCGGATAAAGGCTTCGAACAGGGCGCGCGTGGCGGTGGCGTAGGGATCACGCTCCGGGTGCCACTGCACGCCAATAAAGAAGGGATGCGACGGGTCCTCGATGCCCTCAATCACCCCATCGGGCGAGTAAGCGACGGCTCGCAACCCCTCGCCCAACTCCCGTACCGCCTGATGGTGCGCGCTCACAATCTCGAACTGCTCCTGCCCAATGAGCAGGCGCAGGCGTGAATCGGGTTCCAAGCGTACGAAGTGGCGTGGGTTTTCCGACTCGTCTGGCTCTCGCCGATGGCGCAACTTCACAAAGGGCAGTTCGGGCAGGTGCTGATAGAGCGAGCCGCCACGCCACACATTCATCAGTTGCGCCCCATAGCAGATGCCCAGCACCGGCTTACCTCGTGCCTCGAAGGCACGCAGCAGCGACCACTCCATCTCGAAGCGCGGGCGTGCCACGATACGCACGGTTGGGTGCGGCTCCTCACCGAAAAGGTGAGGGTCGATATCCGCTCCGCCCGGAACGAGCAAGCCATCCAGCAGGTCGGCGAGCGCATCCGCATCGGCACCTGGCGGGACTAACACCGGCACGCCTCCTGCACCACTAACTGCCAGCGCGTAGGCGTCCTCCATCTGCAGGTTGCCGAAGCCGTCCGCTTCCGCACGCCAATCGCAAGTAATACCGATAAGCGGTTTGCGTGAACGCATCGATACAACTCCCAACCCTATGATACCCGCTCGCGGAAATGAGGCGAGTTCCGATAGGCTTGAGCCGATGCTTTTCGCTCGCTGGTGCGAAACACTCTCAGGTGTCAAAGGATGAGACGGGGGTGTTCGAAAATCGGGTCGATCTTCACCCCCTCCTTTAGGTTCCCCCTGCAGGCAGGGGGAACCCTGTCTTGCTTTTTCGGTTCTCCTCGCTTGCGGGGGGAACCTGCAGGAGGGGGCACAATCACTGAATTTTTGAACGTCCTCATAGATGAGGCTGAAACCTTTTCGCCCAGGAACCAGTCAAAAATCCTGAAGGAGGAGAGCGATGGTCTCTTGGCGTTTGATTTCGGCTATCTCACTGGGAAGTGGGCTGGCACTGATGCTAAGTGGCTGCGGAGGCGGCGGTGCTGTGCCGATGACGGGGCGTCTCCATGTTGTTGTGGAGAAGAACCCCATCACCGTAGGTGAGACCGCCACTTTAGAGGTTCGTCTTGTCGATGCCAGTGGTAATCCCCTTCCGAATGCCCAGTTCGCGGTTGAGTCGACGGAGCCGTTCGTTGCGGATGTAAGCGGGGAAAGCGGGCACTATCTCATTCGTGCGCTTGCGCAGGGTCGAACTCTATTGCGCGTGCGCGAGCAGCGCACGGGTGCCCAGCAGACACTCGAAATTGCGGTCAACTCGCCACCGATTCCTGCCGCTCGCATCGAGATTATCGCCGAGCGCACCATGCTCACTGTGGGCGAAACGGTGCCCTTCCGCGCAGTGGTCTATGACCAGTCGGGTCAAGTGATTTCCGTTCCCGTACGCTGGTTCTCCAGCGACACCGCAATTGTTCAGGTGAACACCAGTGGCGTGGTGCAAGCCCGCGCGCTGGGTCAGGCAAGCATTATCGCCCGCCTGGAGGATGGCTCCCTCTCCGCTTCCGTGCAAGTACAGGTGGTGCAAGAGCTACCTGGCACAGGGGGCGTGGATGTCTCCATCAATTAGGAGGTGGTTTCCTATGCGAGCGATTAAGCTGGTTGGGACGCTGGTTATAGTGGCACTTATGCCTTTGATTCTCGGCAGCTGTGGTGGTGGCTCCGTGGTGTCGCCTGCCACCGGTACCATTGCGGTCTCCGTTCGCTTTCCGGAGTCGAGCCGTTTAATCCCTGCCAACACCCGGGCGGTCAGACTGCAGCTACGCCATGATGACACGCCCGTTGCGACTGCGCTTATCCCGCGACAAGGCAACATCGCCCAGCACCGGTTCACCAACCTGGTAGCCGGCACCTATACGCTCATCGCCACTACCCATGCGGATAACGAGGGGCAAACTACCGCCACCGCACGAGGCATAGTGAGCGTCGAGGTGCGTCCCAGTGAGGTACGCCCCGTTTCGCTCAATCTGGCAAGTACGGTGGTGCAGCTCAGGGTCGCACCTCAGATGGCGACTGTGGTGCGACCGGGTGCGCGTATCCCATTCGGCGTGGTGGGCTTAAATGCCGACGCTGAGTATGTGCCGCTCTCACCTGACCGAATCCGATGGAGCAGCAGCAACCCAGCGGTTGCGACCGTCGATCAAAACGGTGTGGTGCGGGTAGTGAGCATCGGCACGACCACGATTACCGCTTACGATGAGGAGAGCCAGCGTTCGGGTAGCTACAACCTCACCAGTGGCGGTGAAGGTGGGGCGACTGCGATTCCCGCCGGCGAATGGATTCTGTTCTCGGAGATGGTCGATTCTACAAAAGCGCGCCTTGTCGCGGTCTCGCCCGATGATGCCACCAACACGATTACCCTGACCGCGCCCGCCAGCGGCTTGGGTGACAAGTATGCAACCTATCGCGCTGGGGGCGATTATCTTGCCTTCGTGCGCATCCAGAGCAACACCAGCAACGAATTGCGCGCGTTCAACTGGCGCACAGGCGAGACCATTATGCTGGACAGTGGCTTGATTTGGCCCGTCTTTAGCACCGACGCGAATACGGCTGTCTACGCGAAGAAAGTGGGCAGCCAGTGGGATTTGTTCGAGGTGCCATTGGCAGGTGGCGCGCCGCGCCGCATCACGAACACGGCTGAAGATGAGTTAGACCCCTGCCTCTCGCCCGACGGCACTCGTATCGTCTGCGTGAAGGGACGCCAGCTGGTAGAGGTGAATCGCGCTACAGGTGCGCCCAACCCCCTGCCGATGGGCAACTACCTCTTCGCTTTCTTCCCCACCTACACGCCCGATGGTCAGAACCTTGTGTTTGTTGCTCGTTTGCAAAACGAGGTGCATTTGGCGGCGTTGCTGGGACGCACAACGGTGCGACAACTTAGCACCAATGTCGTGCGCTTCGCCTTGCGCACAACGGGTGCAGGGGTCGAAGTGCTGTTCGCGCGCCTTTCACCCGATAGCGGCATGTGGCTGGCGTCGCTAAGTGGCTCAGCTCGCCGCGTTTCGGGTCTCACCCCCAAGTTGGGCTTCGCCATTTCACCTGACCAGAGCCGCGCCGCGCTTTGCGATTCGAGCTTCAAGGTGCGCATGCTCAACCTCGACACGGGAGCCGACAGCGCGTTTGCAAATGCCAGCTACATTCTGCCATTATGGACGACCTTCGGCACGCGAGCCGTTAGGAGTGGCAGTCTCGGTGTGCCTGCTGCCGACACCTTGCTGGCTTGGCATGGCACAGGTCTGTTGCCCCACCACTACGAGGAGCTGCTGAACCTGCTACGGTAGACTATTTGCCCTCCTTACGCTCCTCCACAGTAGTCCAGCAGGGAGGGTGTTCGAAAAATGGCTCCTTCTGCGTGTTTTGGGATGCTTTTGACAGGGGCGTGGGGACCACGCCCCTACCTACCTCTTGGTACGGGTGCGGTTCCCACACTCTGATTTTGCAACGCTCTCTCCAGCAGGGAAGGGTCATGCGCAACTCGAATCAAGCGGAAGATGGAGGCACGGAGGCAGACCGCTTTAGAGGAACGGTTTCGCATCGGGCGCGTGCTGATAGTTGGTTGTCTGCTGGTGACCCTTACTTCGGTGATCGTGGCGTCGGCGGAGCTGGTGGCGCAGACCATCCAAATCGGGATGATGCAGTTGCCTCCTGCGGTGGTGGCGCTCCTCTTTGTGCTGATTCTGCTCAATCGTGGGCTGGGTAGGCTGAACGCGCGCTGGGCGTTCAGCCCGCGCGAACTGGGCGCGCTTTTCGTGATGATGCTGTTTGGGGGGATGCTCGCCTCGCGAGGGCTGATGGAGCGGCTTATCCCGATTCAGGTGGGATTGAGCTACTATGCGGAGGCGAACCGCTGGCACACGCTCTATTTCCCCTATCTGCAGCCGTTTATGGTGCCGTGGTCACCCCAGAATGAGCAGCCGGAGCCTTTGGTGCGCTGGTTCTATCAGCGCATCCCCGCAGGGGAGCCTGTGCCGTGGGGCGCGTGGCTCGCCTCCACCGCCAACTGGCTGGTACTGGTCGGCGCGGTCTTTTTCGCGTTTTTGTGCATCAGTGTGCTGTTGCGCAAGCAGTGGGTGGAGAACGAGCGGCTGGCGTTCCCACTGGTGCAGTTGCCGTTGGAGCTGATGCGTGGCGGTGAATTTTTGGGCAATCGCGCTTTCTGGCTGGGCGCGCTGCTACCCCTGTTCGTGTTCACCCTGAACGGGTTGCACAAAAACATCCCCACTATCCCCGAAATCACGCTCACCTACCCGCTAAACCCCTATTTCACGAATCCACCGTTGGATCGGCTCACCTTCTTTCGTGCCTATCTTTCCTTTGCAGCGATTGGCTTCTTCTTTCTCATCCCGACGGAGCTGCTGTTCAGCTTCTGGTTCTTTTATCTGTTGAGCAAGGGTGTGGAGGCGGTGGCGCTGCTGAACGGCTTTGAGACGGAGGCGCGGCATGCGGCGGCGGCAGGCTTTGTGAAGTGGAGCAGTTCGGGGGCGTTTTTTGCGGTGGCGCTCTATCTTCTCTATTCGGCGCGCCATCATCTGCGCTATATTGGGCGTGTGGTGATGGGGAGGGAGCCACCACCCCCATGCGGCAGCGAACTAATGTCCTACCGCGTGGCGTTTTGGGGGTTGGTGCTGGCTTTCCTGCTGATTGTGTTATGGTGCATGCGGATGGGCATGAGCGCGTGGACAGGTGCGGTTGTGTTCGCCATCTATCTGTTCGTGCAGGGGCTGGTGATGGCGCGCTGCACCGCCGAGGGCGGGCTGCTCATCACTGAAGGCTGCTTCACCCCGATGGATGTGGTCACTTTGGAGCGCTATGCGACCTTCCCGCCGCGCACGCTGACGGTGATGGCGTTTATTGATGGGCTGTTCACGCGCGACCTGCGTGGCATCACCATCACGGGCTATCTGGATGCCCAAAAATTAGGGGAGGAGGTGCGCCTGAACCGACGCACGCTGCTGGCAACCATAGTGGGGGGAATTGCGCTGGCGATTGGGGTGGCGTTCCTCTTTCAGTTGTGGCTGCCCTATCGGTATGGCGCGCTCAACCTCTACTCATATGTCTATCAACATGCGCCCGTGCAGTTCTTTCGGGAGAATGCGCCCTTTATGACGGGTGGTCAGACCGCGCCAATCCCCTCGTATCGTCCGCTCTTTCTGGGGTTGGGGTTTCTCATCACCTTGCTTTTGGCGTGGGCGCGGGCGGCGTTCGTGGGATTCCCGTTTCACCCGCTGGGTTTCGCAATGAGCGCAACCTGGGGGGTGGTGGTGCTATGGTTCTCGATGCTGGTAGCGTGGCTCATCAAGGCGCCATTGCTGCGCTATGGTGGCATGGCGCTCTATCGGCGGGTGCGTCCCTTCTTTTTGGGGATGATTTTTGGCGAATTTTTCTCAGCAGCGGTTTGGGCACTGCTCGCCCTCCTGTTCCATGTCGAAACACCTGATTACCCGTGGCCATAAGGGAACTTTTATCCACCCTTGCAGGTATAGAAAAACAGTATGTGGTGGCGAAAGCGACAGAGATTGGAGGAAGCGATTCAAGGGATTCGCGAGGAATTGAGGGCGATTCGGGAGTTGCTGGAGCAGCAGCTGTTGTCGTCGCAATCGGCACCTTCCGATACCCAGCCCCTGCTCCCATACCGCGCCGCAACGCCAGCTGCCCTGACAGCAAGCACGCCCTCCACCTCACGGAGTGAGCGACTGAGCGAAACCCAGATGATGCAGCAACTCGAGCATCTGCTCCGAGCGCGTCAACTTCGGCTGAATCGTTACCTCGAGGTTCAATCTCGTGGTCCTGTGGATGAAGAGATGTACCATCTTGGCTTCTTTATGAGTCAGCGCTACGCCCTGATTGCCGATTTTCTGGCGGAACTACGGGCGACCTTGGCGCAGCCCCGCACCATCTGCTTCCCTCTACACAACTGCTCTGATGAGGAGCTGGCAGTCTTGACCAATGTGGCCACGCGGCTTTATCGGCTGCGTATTCTGTATTATTATTTCTACGACCGAACGCACCGTCAAATCAAGGCGTGTGTGGACCGGCTACCTGAATCGCGCAACTATTTGGCGGGCGCATGGTTTGAAATGGGGGTGTTTGAGGCGGTGCGTCGGTGGCGTAAAACTTTGACGGATACACCTGTCCTGCTGCTGCGTGATACGCAGCTGAATGGCAGTGGGGGCGGTGGATGTGAGCTGGACATCCTGATTTATCTGCCGCATAGCGCGCCACGATTGATATTGCTGGAATGCAAAAGCGCGTCCAGCTTGAAACCGGAGGACATCCAACAGGTGCGTCGAGCCGTTGGTCTGCTGAACCTGGGCATGCAGCAAGCCGCGGTTGTTATGCCGGAGCCACCTGCCGACCACCTTGTCGATAGTTGGGTTCAGCAAACAGGCGCCAGCATTATCGGCTTCCCCGAGATAGACCGCTTCCTAAGCGCCTGCGTCCGAAGCGGTAGGATGTGAAGAACCCCACCTGAAGTGGGTCCCGATTAGGGTAGCGGGCGTTTTGGGCGCGGTTCGAAATCGGGCAGACGCGGCGGGTTCGCTTCGATCTGCCGCATAATCTCTTCAATCGCCCGCTCCAGTTGCGGATCGCGTCCTGCCCTATAATCCTGTGGTGCATAGTCCACCTCAATATCGGGGTCGGTGCCGTAGTTCTCTACGCCCCAGCCGACATCGACGAACCAGAAGGCATACTCCGGCTGCGTGGTCAGCCCTTGATCCACAAAGACCGACTTGGGTGAGATGCCAATCACACCACCCCATGTGCGCTTGCCAATCAGCACCCCAATCTTCATGAGCTTGAAAGCGTGGCTGAACATATCGCCGTCGGAGCCGGCGCGTTCATCGGTGATAGCCACGATAGGACCCATCACCGACTCGTAGGGATAGGGGATGGGCTTGCCCCAGCGTGGCACATCATAGCCGAGCCGCTTGCGTGCCAGCTTTTCCAGCAGCAAAGGCGACACGAATCCGCCGCCGTTCGCCCGCACATCTACAATCAGCGCAGGGTAAGCCAACTCCGCCAGATAGCCCCGATGAAACTCGGCGTAGCCGCGCGGTCCCATATCGGGCACATGGAGATAGCCGACCTGCCCACCGGTTCTCTCATGCACATAGGCGCGATTGCGCTGCACCCATTCGCGATAGCGCACCATGCTCTCATCCTGCAGCGTTTTGACCAGCACTTGCCGGGTGCTTCCATCGGGTTTGCGGACGGTCAGCTGCACCGGTTGCCCCGCAAGGTGGAGCAGGCGATGCCCGGGCGTGAGCTGGCGCGTGAGTGGTTGCCCGTTGATGGCGACCAATACATCGCCTTCGCGCACATCGACGCCCGGCTCGCGTAGGGGGGAGTCGCCCGTTTCCAACCACGGGTCGCCTGCCACAATATGCACGATGCGATACCCCTGCGCCTGCTCATCCCAGACGAAATCGGCGGCAAGCAGCCCCACATTATATTGCGGCGGCTGACGATAATCGCCCCCGAACTCGTAGCAGTGCGAGGTGCCCAACTCGCCTTGCATCTCCCACATCAGGTCGGAAAACTCGCTGCGCGTGGCAACCCGCTCCAGCAGGGGATAGTAGCGGTCATACACCCGCTGCCAGTCGACACCCGACATGTCCGCGCTCCAGAAGTAGTCGCGTTGCAATCGCCACGCCTCGCGATACATCTGCTTCCACTCCTGAGTGGGCACCACCGCACAGCGCACGCGCCCCAACTCGATCCAGCCGCTCTCACGCGACGGGTCGGCATGCTCATGCTTTTCGTCGGGCTTCTGCCCGGCAGGCAGCACGCGCAGCCGCTTGCCCGACCGATAAGCAAGCGTGGTGCGATCCAGCGAAAGGGTGTAATCCGACACACGCTGAATCAGCTCTTCGCTTTTCTGATTGCGCAGGTCATAGAGCAGCAGCGTGCCCTTCGCTGGCGGCTCGGTGCGGAACCAATCTTCTTCTTCAAGGGTGCCCTCCACGGGCAGCGAGAGCGCGAGCACGCGCCCTTTGCCCAACCCTTTGACCATGCCATAGATGCCTTCGGGCAACGGCACGGTGAACACGCGCTGCTCGATGCCCTCGAAATCGATGCGAACCGCTTTGGGCGTCTCGCTCTCCTCTTTTTCGGCGGACGGTTCCTTGAGCGGGCGCGGCGCAGGTAGCAGGGGATTCGGCACATCGGCACGCAGCGTCACGCCCAGCACGCGCATCCCGCGCGGAAAGCCCAAATCAAATTGCAAGTTATCAAACACGGGGTTATAATCACGATAGGAAACAAAATAGAGCAACTCGCCATCGGGGTCCCAGTCAGGCAGAATGTCGCGGAATTCGGGCGTGGTGATAGGGTAGTGGGTCTCCGTTTGTGTGTCATAGATTTTGATAATCGTGGTGCGCTCGTTGGGGGAGATGCCATATGCCAGCCAGCGTCCATCGGGCGACCATGCGACCCCCGCAATCGCGAAAAATGCCGACCAGAGGGCGGAATGCTCCGCTTTGTCCACCACCTTATATGTGCCTGTTTGGAGGTCAATCAGCAGCAGTTCGAAGCGATGATTGGTCAGTGCCACGCGGTCATCGACGGGTGAGACCTCCAGCCAATAGGCGTGCCCGATGTCGATCTGTTCATAGCGGGTGACGGAGCCGTCGGGCAAGTGGAGTTCCAGTCGTTCCTCGCCGCTGGCGTCGGAGACCGTGACGAGCCGTTCACCATCGTGCAGAAAGCGGGTGAGGCGGTAGCGCACGCCCTGTGCCTCCCCTCGCTGAATCACAGCTCCTTCCCAGTTGCCCATGACGAAGGGCTTACCCCGCACGGTCAGCACCAGTGAATGCCCTTTCGGGTGCAGGGTGTATTCCTGCAGATATTTGTCAGGCTCCACGAACTTACGCTGTGCCTGGACGCGCGGGCTGCGCAACTCCACCGGAATCAGCCGATTCTCGCCCGTCAGAAGGTCCAGCACATAGAGGTCTGCCCCCGCGTGATAAACAATTCGCTTGCCGTCGGTGCTGGGGTAGCGCACATAATATTCCGTGTGGTGCGTGTGCTTTTGCAGGTCGCTGCCGTCGGGCAGGCAGGAGTAGATATTTGCGATGCCCTCGTGGTCCGAGACGAAATAGATGCGCTCACCAATCCACATGGGAGCCGTGAGGTCGCCTTCGGTGGGTTTGAACCGTTCGAATTGTCCATCGCCTTTTCGGTCGATCCAGAACACGCCGGCGGTGCCGCCGCGGTATCGCTTCCAGCGGGCGGGGTCGCCTGTATGTCTGCCCAGCAGCACTGCGCCATTTGGACCGAAGGCGATGTGGTTTGCCAGCCCGTAGGGGTACTGGATGGGCAGCCCGCCTTCGAGAGGCACGCGCCAGAGCCAGATTTCGCGTGGGGGGCGCGCCGCATTGCTGGAGTAAATAACCGATTCGCCATCGGGTGTCCAGCCCACCACCTGCACGCGCCCTGCGCCCTGATAGGTGAGTCGGTGCGGCTCACCACCCTCCGCTGGCATCACATAGACTTCGGGCTGCCCCTCATCTTTCGCTACAAAGGCAAGCCAGCGTCCATCGGGTGAATAGTGGGGCGTGATGACCTCGCTCAGGCTGGTGGTCAGCCGTCGCGCCACCCCACCTTCTATCGAAACCGTCCACAAATCATCTTCGCACACAAAGGCAATCTGCTCGCCATAGATGGTCGGAAACCGATAGTATCCTCTGTGCATAGCGGAGGGGATTATACCCTTCAGCACCCGCTCCCAAAATTAAACAGCACTATCAACAGGTCGGCGTCGTCCACAACGCCATCCATGTTCAGGTCTTCGGGGAGGTCGCCCGTCTGTCCGAAGGCGAACAGCACCATCAGCAGGTCGGCATCGTCGATGCAGTCGTCACCGTTCACATCGCCCAGGATGAGCGCCATGCGCAGATAGGGATCGAGGGTGTCGCCACCGGGCACCAGCACTTGCCGAAAAGTCTGCGAGAGGGCGCCCCGCGGCTTAACCCGCACCTGCCAGAGAGGCAGATAAAAGCCTGGGTCATTATAGAAAGCCGGTCCGCTCGCCGCGTCGAGCTGTGCCCGCCAGACTCCATCTGCATCGGCGATTAGCGAAAAGGTGCTGGAAAAGGCTGAAAAGGGATTCGACACGATGACCTCAACGGGTCGCCTCGAACCGTCATGTTGCAACAAACCGATCAGCAAGGGTCGCTCCACCTCCTGATGAGCGAAGAAGAGCAGACCCGGCAACTCATTACGCCCGAACTGCATGTCGAGCGCACCGTAGAAAAAGCGATTGCGCGGTACATCCGCAGGAATAAGCAAGGTGAATGAGCGCGAGGCACCCACAGGGAGCGCAATCGGCTCAATAAAGTCAGCTGGAAACTGCTCTGTCCAGCCAGTTAGCTCGGGTCCACATGACAGCAGGCGGTCGCCACGCAGGTAGAGCTGGAGCGTGCCCTGAAACGGGATGGTGCCGCAGTTGGTGATTCGGAAACGGACAAGCCGCTGACCATCTGGCAGGCGCAGCGAGGGAAAAAACCGCCAGCAAGCCGTGGGGCGAGCCATCGTCCCTATATCGCGTTCCCAGCGCAGATTCGAAATGCCCACAGCACCTCCATTCCACTGCGCGCTCTCATGACAGAGGCTCCAATAGCTACCCGGTATCACGCCCTCCGCGTCGATGTTCCGCTCCACACTGCCGAGAAAGAAATGCTCCAGGTGAGGCGGTTGCGGTATAGGGGCGGGCGGATACTGAACCTGATCGCGCGCCAGCCCATCCTGGTCCGTGGTGGCAATGTCATAGCGGAGGGTTGGCACGACAAAATCGGCACGAAAACGCAACCGGAACAGCTGCTGCATTCCACCGCTGGGAGTGGGCACATTCAGCTGCTGCGATTGCGCTGAATCGGCGGGCACATTCAGCGTTCCCAGAATTTTCACCCGCTTCACATACTCTTGGCTCTGGCTGCCCTGCACCACCCGAAATTGGATATAGAAGTCTTCGGCAGGGGTTTTCGTGTTCATTTTGAAGCGGAAGGTGCGGCTGCCGCCGTTTGGGGGGATGCGATCGCCAGCCGTGTTCGCTTCGAAACGCAGCGCTTTCGGGATGGCATCCCAGGGCACATCGGGGAAGATCCCCCAACCACTGGGCACCTGCGTCGCTTGCAGCACATTGGCAGTGGTATACAGCACATGGAGCTGGTCCACCGCCCAGCCAGGGCTGGCGGGATTATTATTGACCACAACCATCTGGTATTCCACATTGGCTGGGTCGATGAGGCTAAGCGTGATGGAGACATTCTGTTGGGCGAACGCGGTCGCTCCCAGCAGCATCGTCACGAAGCACCCGATAAACCGCTCTTTTCCTCTCATTAAGAACCTCCAACCTATTATACCCAAAATCCCCCCTGGTGGGGATGCACCAGGGGGGATTGGCAGGCACGGCAGGGGTCTTGATTAGCAGCCTTGACCGAAGGCGAACAGCACCGTCAGCAGGTCGGCATCATCGACCACGCCGTCACCGTTCACATCCTCCGGCAAGCCAGAGCCAGTTTGTCCGAAGGCGAACAGCACAGCAAGCAGATCGGCGTCGTCCACACAGCCGTCGCCGTTCACATCGCCAGGAGTTGGCGGCGTATTACCCGATTCGCCGTCGCCGCCCATCACAATCTGTTCCAGCACCCAGCCTGCAGGCACCTCGACGGGCAAATTAAAAGTGACAGGCACCTCGATTTCGGGTGGAACCGGGTCGCCAACATGGGGCCATTGCAGTCTGGCGAATTCACCCGTGTTTTCCGATTCGACGACGATGCCGTTTTCATAGCGCAGGTGGAGGCGTGACTCCGACCCACCTCCAGCAGTCCTCGCTTTCATGAGGGTGACATGCCCACCATAGCTTGGTCCTGGTCTAACATGCGCCGTGTCGCCCCAATCGTCGCCATCGGAATCCTGATACTCCCAGCTGAAACCGCTGGCGCGCAGGTCGAACAGCACCTCGTCGCGAGTTTCGCCTGTCGCTGGGTTGCGTAGCTTTAGCACTACGGGGTCATGGTTTTGCACACCGCACTCACCCCCGACAATATCATCAAGGGCAGGCTGCCACTGGATAAGCCCAGCCGCGTTCGGCATGCCACACTGGATGACGATGTGGGATTTGGCAATCGCCTGGGCACCAGACTGACGACAATTAGCGCAAGCACGACCGAAAGCCTCGTGCATGCCTTGCACGCAGTTCGTGCCCGGAATCCAGTTTACTTGGAAGCGGGCACAAGCGGCGGCAATAGCGCATTGCTGCTGCGTTGCCGCTGTGGTGCACTGGGTGTCGTTGCTGGGAATCGGATAGATGGCAGACCCAGCGTTCGTGTTGGTAACGGGTGGGAACCACGCAGAGGCTTGGGTGAACCAGTCCCACTGTACCTGGGCAAATTGGCATCCATTCAAGCACACCTTGAAATTGTGCCGGACGCGAAAAGCGCAGCATTGCTGCTGTGCCGCTGCTGTTGTCCAAAGGAGCGCACTAAACGCGCTTACGATTAGCCCGATACTCCAAATGTTCCGTCGCATCATCGTTAGACCTCCGTCTGTGAATTTTGCGGGACGGTCAATTCCCTGCCAACGCGAGGGCGCTGGGTAGGCATCGTCCTGTCCCATCTATTAAATGCAGCCAAACCCCGAAATGTACCCTCGATTCGGGGCGATTGCCCGTTTTGCAGGGGATTCGTCTTTCGAACGGTGGTGAGTGTCTGTCTGTTCGAAACCAGAAACCCCGTGCGATGGGGTTGTCGGGGGTTGAATCCCGCCACTCCCTTTGCGCTCTTCGCCCTTGATAAGGGGGGTGAGGGGGTTCAGATTAGGCGCAGCGGCTATCTCCCCGATTTCCCGTACTTGCCGATTCGACCCCACTGAAGGTCGATTGGTTCCATTATAACCCATGGGTGTCTCCGATTAGCCTCGCACATCTGCCAGATTTTGCAGGCTGGTGCGCAGCCGCTCACGGGCGTGCTGGCGAGCGCGGATGACGGCGCGTGGCGTGAGCCCCAACAGTGCCGCAATCTCGCGGTCGCGTAGGGGAGTATGCAGCACCAATTGTGCCAGAGGGGGCGTCGTCGCCTCCTGCAAGTGTCGATGCAGGGCTGTGCCACCTGCCTCCAGTAGGCTTGTCGCCAAATCGCTCTCCAAGTGGAGCAGGAACGCCAGCGCGTGGTGGCGTGGCATGCACAGCAACTGGTGCGCCACTCTCGGCAAGCAAGCCCTCTCCTCCGAGTCGGCGAGGTCGCCCATCGTGACCAGCGGATGGCGGTCAGGGGTGAGGTCCTCCAGAAATATCTCCTGCGGTTGCCGCTGCCGAAAGCGGCAATAGAGTCGGTGCGCCGTGCGCTTGATGTAGGCTTTGAGGCACGGTTCCCAATCGGTTGCGCCCTCCGGCACCCGAAAGCGCAGGGTGGCTATCTCCACCTCACTGAGGATGTCCTCCAGGTCCTGCCGATTCAGTGGACAAAGGGTGGTGTTGTTCCAGCGCGTCAGCCATCCCCATGCATAGCGGCGTGTGAACTGGAGCATCTGCTCCATGCGCCGCTCCTGCCATCTTGCCTCGTGCGTTTCCGCAAAGTATCCTATCGTTGTCATAGCGCCACACCTCCATCTGAGGTTCTGGCGCAAGTGTACGACAGGACACTGAAAACGCACTGAAAACGCCCTGAAAACCTGTAGGTTCTTCTATGCCAGTGCCTGTTTCAGTTCGCGGATACGCATCGCGAGATAGGTGGGGGCATCCGACACCGCTATATGCTGCGGCGACTTATCGGCACGCAAACGCACCTCTACCTGACCCTCTTTGACCGCGCGCCCGACCACCACCTGAATCGGAATGCCGATGAGGTCGGCGTCCTTGAACTTCACGCCACTGCGCTCGTCACGGTCATCATACAGCACCTCCACACCCTGCTCGAGCAGGGTGTGGTAGAGCTGCTCCGCGACCGTGCGTTGCGCACTATCCTCAGGATTGACCAGAATCAGAATCACTTCGAACGGTGCAACGGTGATGGGGAAGCAGATGCCGTCTTCATCGTGGTGCGCCTCGACGATGGCAGCCAGACATCGGCTCACACCCAGCCCATAGCAGCCCATCAGGATGGGCTTCAGGTTGCCTTCGGCGTCGGTGAAGAGGGCGTTCATTGCCTGGCTATATTTGGTGCCCAGCTGGAAGATGTGTCCCACTTCGATGCCCCGCACCTCGCGTAGTGTGCCCGTTGGGCAGCGGGGGCATCGATCCCCGGCTTGTGCCACGCGCAGGTCTGCCCAGCGTGGCTCTGGAAAATCGCGCCCATAGCAGACATGCACGAGGTGCGCGTCGGCTTCGTTCGCGCCCGTCACAAAATCCTGCAAGCCTTTCAGCTCGTAATCTGCCAGTATGGGCAGGTCTGGTGGTAGCCCCACCGGACCAGAGAAGCCGACGGGTGCGCCCGTCAGTTGTTCGATGCTGGGGGCGTCCATCATCTCCACACTTTCGCCATCGAGTGCATGCATCAGCTTGTAGGGGTTGAGTTCGCGGTCGCCGCGCACGAGGGCGGCGACGGGCTTGCCGTCTACGCGCATGAACAGTGTTTTAACGAGGCGGTCAGCGGTCGTGTTGAGGAAGGTCGTGACCTCTTGCACGGTGCGTGCGTTGGGCGTGGCGACCTTCTGGGCAGGTGGCACATCGTCGATAGCGGGCGGTGACAGCTTCGGGTCGGGCAGTTCGCACCGTTCCGCGTTCGCTCCATAACCGCATGTATCGCACTGGAGCACCTTATCCTCGCCCCCGGCAGCCACCACCATATACTCCTCGTTGCGCCCGCCGCCAATCGCGCCCGCTTCCGCCTCCACGACGATGGTGGGCAGCCCCATCCGCTGAAACATGCGGCGATAGGCGTCGCGCACGGCTTGGTAGGTGCGCTCCATCGCCGCTTCATCCACATCGAAGCTGTAGGCATCATACATCAGGAACTCGCGGGCGCGAATGACACCCCCACGCGGGCGCGGCTCATCCCGAAACTTGGTCTGAATCTGATAGAGGAGGAGGGGCATCTGGCGATAGGAACTGACGGTATGGCGCACAATGTCGGTGATAATCTCCTCGTGGGTGAAACCGAGCGTGAAGGGTCGCCCGTGTCGGTCTTTCAGGCGGAACAGGATGTCCAACCCGCTACGCCCCGTCTCATCCAGCAGCTCCTGGGGCACCAGAGCGGGCATAAAGAGTTCCACACCGCCAATACGGTCAGTCTCTTCCCGCACAATCTGCTCGATTTTGCGGATGACGCGCCAGCCGAGTGGCAGGTAAACATAGACACCCGCTGCCTGCTTACGAATAAATCCGCCTCGCAGCAGCAGCTGGTGGCTGATGAGCTCCGCTTCTGCTGGCACCTCGCGCAAAGTCGGCATGAAATAGCGTGATGCTCGCATTCAGTTCCTGCCTCCATTCAGTGGACAATAGTGTACCCGTTTAATGAGGCGGGGTATAATAGGAGGAGATGTATTGCCCGGTGCGGCTTGGGGTGCCGGCGTAGCTCAGCGGTAGAGCAGCCGCCTTGTAAGCGGAAGGTCAGGGGTTCGAATCCCCTCGCCGGCTCCACCTCCAGATTGCCCTGCGGACTTGCTGATTGTGCTGTTCAACTTCGGCAGCGGGTGTTGAGCTCCCCACTCCCTTCGCCCTCTCCCCCCTTGAGAAGGGAGGAGAGGGTCGGGGTGAGGGAGGATTCTTGCCCTCTCCCCCCGCAAGGGGGAAGAGGGAGGCGTTCAACCAGCCGCGACGAATCGCGATTCAACACCGATGAATTCCGATTCAACGACGAAGGACAGGAATGCACTATCAGGTATCAGAGAGCGGTGACGGGGGTCTACGCAAAGGGCAATGGGGGCAGCAGGTGATGGGGGTCAAATGCTTGCTTGAGGCGTGTGGCAAGCCGCGCCACACCCGCTTGGGCGGAAGCGTCCGGGCGAAGGGGCATGCGCTCTTGTGCTGCGGGAGGCAACCGCAAAGCTTGCCACTTGAGAGGCGATTCGCACAGGCTTTGGAGCAGCTGCATGGCGGATGACTCCGTCTGGCAGGCAGCGTAGAGGACACCGCTGCCGGCATGGGCATAAAGCGCACTGCCCTCGATAGCCGTCAGTCGCTGCATCCAATCTGCCACCTCGCTGCTGCGCATCAAGAGCTTGACCAGTAAGAGATGGTGGCGCGGCGCGAGCCAATCGCGCAGTCGCGCCAGCTCCTCGGCGGGCACGAGTTCCAGGGACGCCTCGGGGTGATTCTCACGCAGCCAGCGGAGCTGCCATTCGACGCCTGCCGTTGACCCTGAGAACTCCATGAGGAAAACCGGGGGCTGGGTCGCCTCCTGCTCCCACCATAGCAGGTCGAGGCTGTCGGGCTGCAACGGTGATGCCATCAGCTGGGCGAGGGTGGGTTCGACCGCTTCCCAGCTCAGCGCGCGCCAGCGCACCGCTTGACGCATCGCGGGCAACGGCGCCACTTTGAGCGTGATTTCGGTGATGACGGCGAGCGTGCCCCACGAGCCGCACAGCAGCCGATGCAGGTCATAGCCCGCCACGCTCTTGACCACCTTCGCCCCGCTTTTGAAGGGCACGCCATCACCTCGCACCGCCCGCAGCGCAAGCAACCGATCGCGTGGCGTGCCGTGTCGGAATCGCCACGAGCCGCTGCGTGCGCTCGCCACGATGCCGCCGATGGTCGCCTCATCGGGCAAAGGCGGATTCCAAGGCAGATACTGCCCATGCGCGCCCAACACGTGCTGGACCTCGCGCAAGCACATCCCCGCCCCGACGGTGATGACCAAATCGGCAGGCGCGTAGTCCACGATGCGGTTCATCCGGCGCGTGCAGAGCGTCCAGCGGTAGGGTTCGGGTGGCTGCAGGGCGGTCAGGTGCGTGCCGCTCCCTGCCACCACAAAGGGCAGCCGATGCCCGACGGCATACTCCACCAGCGCCACCACCTCTTGCTCATGCTGCGGCGCAACCACCGTCTCCGGGGTCTGCCCCCCAACGGCGTATGAGGCGCCCTCCGAAAGCAACACGCCCTCGGAGCCGACAATCGCATGCAGTCCCTCTCTCATGGGTGGGTGAACATTTCGCGCAGTTGCACGCCCAAGCCGGGCGCATCGGATGGCAGCACGCGCCCCTCCTGCAGCACGGCGCCTTCGAAGGGGTCATTCAACAGGTTCAGGTGGCTATCCAGATCGAGGTGGTCGGCAAGCGGGGCAATCTGCGCGGCGGCACTGATGGCGAGGCTACTATCCGAATAGCAGCCATACATCACGGCAAGCCCCATCGCCCGTGCCGTGTGAACCATCCGAACGGCTTCGCTGATACCCCCGCATTTCATGAGTTTGATATTGATGCCGTGCACGCGGTCTGCCCAGCGCACCACATCTGCTCGATCGAAGCAGCTTTCGTCGATGAAGAGGGGCAAGGGGGATTGGCGGTAGAGTTCGGTCAAGGCATCCTCCTCCCCGCGTCGGAGGGGCTGCTCCACATACTCCACGCCCCGCTCCGCCAGCCAGCGGCACATGCGGATGGCGTCGGACAGGTTCCAGCCGCCGTTTGCGTCCACCCGCAGTGCAGGCGGTGGCTGATAGGCGCGCGCCGCCTCCCGCACCGCTTCGAACATCGCCTGATCCGCCTCGATGCCGTCGGGACTGCCCAACTTGATTTTGAGGGCGCGGGCACGGGTCAGCGCCAGCCAGTCATGCACGCGCTGTCGCGCCACCTCGGGCGGGTTGATGCCGATGGTGACGGAGGTGGGCACAATCCGCTCACGGCTCAGACCGAGCAGTTGCCATAGCGGGAGACCCGCCCGTTTGCCCAGCCAGTCGAGCATCGCCATATCGAGCGCGGCGCGCGCAGCGCTGGGGATGCCCGCTTCGCGTAGGCGATGCTCCGCCTCCTGACGCTGCAGGGGATGCAACTCGGCGAGCAGCGTGCGTGCCGTGTCGAACGCCTGCAGCAGCACCTCGGTCGGCTGACGATGGTCGCCGATGGAAAATGGGGACGCCTCGCCCCAGCCCTCGATGCCCTCCGCCTCAATCCGCACCCAGAGATTAGTCGTCTCAGCCGTCGTACCACGACTGATGGTCAGCGGAAACCGCTTCCGCACCGTAAAGGTGGTGAACGCTATCTGCATGCCACGCTTCGATTTCGACAGCCTGGCACGAAATCCCTACTTCTACAGCGAAGCGCCCCCGTGAGGGGACTGTGGGCAGTTAGCAGTTAGCGCGGCGACATTTTGATCTCCACATAGCGCGGGTGAAACTCCATCCAATACACATTGCCGTGCTTGTCCACATCCCACAGGTTCACTATCGGACCTACTAAATCCTCCTGATGTCCATAGCTGGCTTTCAGGCGCAGGTTCGAAGCGCGTGAGCGGATAAAGCGTCCCTCCGGGCTGAACTCAATAATCCAGAAGCCATCCATCAGCTGCATACTACGATGGGGATCATCCGGATCACCCAATCTTATCCAGTGGCGGTGTTGGGCAATATAGACCCGATACAAGTGTCCTGCCTCATCCGTCGCAATCGCCATCTGGTTCACCCAGTTCATAGACCTGATAAACCCATCCCATACATTTGGAACGCGATCCGAGATGTCCAGATACCAATCGAACTTCCGCACCACCTCGCCATCCGGACGAACGCACTGGTAGGGTTCCTTCTTGAACACCGCGATGGTATCTCTGTCATCTTCTTCGTTGTCGGGACGAAAACTGTGGATAACAAACTGCACATCTATCCGACCTTCTGCAGGCGTATCGTAGTCGCCAATGATGATCTCACCCCGATAGCGGTCGATCCCGTATTGCCTGTATGTGTTGTAATCATGTAGATCGGTTCTACCATCAGGGTGAACCACCAGCAGACACTCTCTCAAAGTCAGAGGTGTGCCCTCTTGACCTTGATCAACAATTTTGCTCGCCAAAAAGTAGACCCTTCCACCACGGTCCACCTCAAAAAACTCTGTAAGGTCCAAATCTAAGTGGTGCTCCATCGCTGCCCGCTGAATAGCCGCTGCAATCGCCTCGGTGCGTTGCTGATCGTAACTCCCATCGGGACGGTAGATTGCCACGCCATGCTTGGCATCATCCACATAGAGCCAGCCCCGTTCATCCACGCGAATCCGTGATGGGTAGCCGTACTTCAGCTTGATGGTGCGCACCCACTGCCCTTGACGATTATACACCTGCACCCACGGCATCAGTTCCTCTTCCTGTGGGGAAATCTCTTCCCCCTCTTCTTCAGGTGGTGGCTCGAGGTTCTTATCATAGCAGCGCAGTGGGTCGGCAATATAAAACAGCTGTCCATCCCAACTGACGCAGAAGGAGATTGGTCCGCCTCCAAACAGGGGCTCTTCTTCACCCTCCGTCGGTAGGATGCCCGTGAAGCGCATGCGCAGACGGGTCGGCTCTTCGCCATAGGGCACTTTGAATAAGGAGACAGGTTGCGAGTCGGTCTGGAGAGTGGGCTTTTTCCCGAAGCTGACGATCACAATTGCCAGCACACCAATTAGCCCCAGCAAGGTTGCTTGAGCCAGTTCACCAATGGTTTCTCGCATCTGCATAGAGTTTCGCATCGTTCTCACCTCGCTCAGTTTGGTGGAATTCGCCGCAGCTGACGCAGACGGTAGGTTCTTCCCACTCCATCTGCTTCTTCCATTAGAATACCCACGGTATCTTCGCGTGAGGAACCCCTAACCCTCCTTGCTCTTCGCGGGATAAGGTGTCTACCGTCATTGATAGTCACGCCATCATAAGATCCCGAAGCATCTATTATGCGTGCCCAAATCAGACGATCCGGTTGACGTGTTATTGGATCGATATAATCCCTGACCGTTAATTCGGCTAAAAGGGCGACATGGCCTGGGTGGTCTCTGCCGTATCCTGGTTTGACCAAGATATCGCCGGGTTGGGCATTCAGACGGGCGGTTCTCTAAATGCGCCAACACATCGATACTACTCTTCCTGCCGATTTCCTACACCAGAAAAGGTGGTGTTGATGGAATCCCGCTGTCATGGTATCATACAGGCAGCGTTTGGGCAAAGGGTGCAGGGATGGCGATTAGGCTGCTGCACACGGCGGATGTGCATCTGGGACGGGCGTTTGGCTATCTGGGCGAGCATGCCCGCCCGCAACACCAGCAACGCCTTCTGCACACCTTCGAACGCCTCATCCAGACCGCTCGCCAGCACAATTGCCACGCCCTTCTCGTTGCGGGCGACCTGTTCGATTCGCCCCACATCGCTCGCCGATGGGTTGACCATGCCCTGGACCTGCTGGGGAGCGCGGGCATGCCCGTCGCCATTATCCCAGGCAACCATGACCCTGCCGAGTATCACCCCTTTCGGGAGCGCGCGCTACCCGCCCAACTCCATTTTCTGCCGCGTGCGGAGCGCTTCGAACTGCCTGAGCTGGAGTTGGAGCTTATCGCCTGCCCAGCGGGGACGGCGCGTGAGTGGGCACGGCTGCTCCGCCGTGAACGAAAGGGCGCGCCCTTTCAGGTCGCACTGGTGCATGGCTCCATGCCGACGCCCGAGGGCAAAGGCGACCTCACACCCCAGATGATTAGCGACAGCCAGCTGGATTATATCGCGCTGGGCGATTGGCATTCACCGCAAGACTTTTCCCGCGAGGGGGTCGCCTGCTGGTACAGTGGCGCGCCCGAAATGGTTATGCCCCATCAGCAACTGCCCGGTTGTGTCCTGCTGGTGGAGTTGGAGCGCGGGCAGCCTGCTCAAGTCCAACGCGTGCCCGTCGGCGAAGCGCGCCCTCCAAACGGCAGAGCGGAGTTCGACCTCACCGCCTTCGCCGACATCGACAGCCTTATCGCCGCCATCCGAGCCATCTTGACCCCCGAAACGGTCGCCCACATCCGCCTTGTCGGACGCTGGAACGGCGCAGAACCGCTCGACCCCCTCTCAATCCAAGAGCGATTGCAACCCTTTTGCCTCTGGCTCAAGCTCGAATCGGCGTTCCAAGTGGGCGCGCTATCCCCCAACAACCCGTTCGAAGAGATGTTCGCCTCCGTCATCGACGAGAACCGAGCGCGAGGAGCCTATCCCGCTGACTTGCTGGACGAGGTGCTGCAGACGGGGCTTTATCTGCTGCGAGGGGGGCGATTATGAGCGAACTCGCGCGGCGCCGATGGGCATTTCAACGGCTGGAATTACGACACTATCGCTGCTTTGCGTCCTATGCACTGACCTTCCATCCGGGGCTGAACATCATTTACGGACCGAACGAATCGGGCAAAAGCACGCTTCTAAATGCCCTGTTGGACGCGCTCTATGCGAATCCCTTCAGCACGAAAAGCGAACTTACCGCGCGTATCTCGTTTGGCGCCACCGCGGGCTGGAGCCTTATGCTGGAGCTTATAGCGGGCGACCAGCATTGGCGCCTCTGGAAGCACTATTCCGCCGAGGACCCTGCCCGACACTCCGCGTGTCGGCTGGAGGTGTTTTCACCCGACGGGCAGGAACGGGGTGAGGGTGACAAGCATGAAGGCAAAGAGGCGTTGCGGCGTTGGGAACAGCACTGGAGCGTGCCGCGCGAGGTCTATCTCGCCACCGCGTGCATCCGCCAGCGTGAGCTGAGCGCCATCGTGAGCGACCAAAAGAGCCTCGCCTCGCTCCAACAGCAGCTGCGCGAAGCCGCCCTCGCAACCGACTTGGAGCGAGTGCTGAAACAGATTGAGGAGCATCGGCGCGACCTGCGCCGACGCCGCGACCAACTGAAAGAGCAGCGCGAAATCATCGTGTCCAAACTGCAAGCCGCGCAGGGGCAATCTGCTCGCATGCGCGAACATCGCCAGCGACTGCAGCAACTCACCGAGCAGATCGCTCAGCGCGAAACTCAGATAGATGAGCTGCAACATCTGCTGCAGCGGTGGCGGGAGGTGAGCGCGTCGCAGAAAGAGTGGGAGCGGGTCAGCCGCGAAATCGAACAGCTCCAGCGCGTGTTAGACACCCTCGAAAGGCTCGAACGGGAGCAGCAACACCTCCAAACGGAGCTGGAGCAGGCGCGTGCCGAAGCCGATTCCCACACAGGGCAGAAACGCGCCCGTGCCTGGCTCGGTGTGGCAGGCGCGGTGTCTGTGCTGCTGGGTATCTCGCTCATCACCGTCAACGGCTTGCTGGGCGGCGCCCTCATGGCGCTGGGCGGTCTCTTGGTGCTTATCGGGCTGCTGTGGCAACCCCGCCGCACCCAGCAGTCCGATCACCGCTTCCAGCAGCTGCAACAGCAACTAAAGGAGTGCCGCTTGCAGCGTGAGGGGCTGCTGCAAGCCCACAATCCCGATGAGCTACGCCAGCGGTGGCGCCAGCTCGCTGTGCAACAACACGCGCTGCAGACCAAACTGGAGGAGGAACCGCTGGCTCGGCAGCTGCTCGAACACGCCGAGGAGTGGCTCCGACGCGAGAGGCAGTTAGAGCGGCTCCTGCAGGAACAGGAGCAGGCGCGTCAGGAGATGCTACGCACAGAGGGCGCACTCCAGCAGCTCCTCCTGCAGGATGACCCCGACGAGCTGCGCCTTCAGCAGGAGCAACTGGACGAGCAGCTCGCCCACCTCGAACGCCGCATCCAAGTGATGGAGTGTACTGCCCAACTGCTGAAGGAAGCCAACCAGCGCTATCTGAACGATCTCAGCCCGCGCCTGGCGCCGTGTATCGAACGCTATCTGCCTGCGCTCACCTGCGGACGCTACACTCAGATTCAGATGGGCAACGGGCTGCTCTTTCAGGTCTATCACCCTGAAGCGGGCAAATGGCTCAACGCCGACCTCAATGAATCGGGCTGGAGTGCGGGCACGCTGGATCAGCTCTTTTTCGCCTGTCGGCTGGGTCTGGTCGATGCGCTGATGGCGCATCGCCGTCTGCCCCTGCTGCTGGATGACCCCTTCCTGCATTTTGACGAGACACGGCTGCGGGCGGCGATGGAGTTGCTCGCACGCGTGGCACAACACACGCAGGTGCTGCTGTTCACCTGTCGCCCACTGCCCGAACACCCATCCGATGCGGCACGAATCACGCTTCCGTAAAGTCAAGAGGTGTCTGAGGGTGTTCGAAAATCAGGGTGCGGGAACCTCAAAATCAGGGTGCGGGAACCGCACCCGTACCGCCTATGATAAATGCCGGGGTTCAGCTATGCTCATCGCGTGTTTGCACTTCGATGGTGGTGTGGGGATAAAGGCGTTTCAGGCGGTCGATGCCTTCGGCTCCAACGATGCAGGCAGCGGTGGCGAGGCTATCGGCGGTGATGCCATCGGGCGCCTGCACCCTCGCCAAAGTGAGGCGAGTCAGTCCCAGCCCCGTGCGCGGGTCGATGAGGTGAGCATAGCGTTTGCCCGCTATCTCCACATATTGTTCGGTACTGCCGGAGGTGGCGAGGGCGCAACGGCATAGCCAGAGGGTCTGTACCTGCCCGTCAAGACCGGGCACCTCGATGCGCCAGCCTGGCTGCTCTGGGGGTGGCTCACCTGTCACCAAATCGCCTCCCATCTGCACCAGGGCGCGTCGGATCCCGAATCGCTTAAGGGTGCGGAGTGCTTCGTCGCAGGCATAGCCCTTGGCGATACCGCCCAGGTCGAGGCGCATGCCCGCCCTCATGAGGCGTGCAGCGCAACGCCTTTGGCTCAGCGCCAACTTTTGCCAGCCGACCCGCGCTTTGGCTTCGTTCAGGGTTGCCTCATCTGGCAGCTGCTTGGTGCGGCGCGCTTCACGCCAGAGCTGCACCAGCGGTCCGACGGTGATGTCGAACGCGCCCGCGGTCTGAGCCGCCAGCTTCTGCGCCCGCCATAACACATAGAACAACTCGCGACTGACGCGCACCCATCGGTTGACCGCCCGCTGGCAGAGCAACATCAGTTCGCTATCGGGTCGGTAGTCGCTCATCTTGGCTTCTAACTCGCTGATTCGGTGATAGGCAGCGCGACACGCCGCGAGGGCACGCGCTTCATCGGGCGCATAGACCACGAGGCGTGTTTCCACGCCCATCCGCACTTGCCGATACTCAAATCGCTGCATCGCATATGCTCCCTACGGTTTGCTGTCGTTAGACACGCATGGGTTGCCCATCTCGCAGAATCGCCATAGACGATCCTGTGCCTGACGGACACCCACGCGCGGGGTGCATCGGACACGGACATCGGGAACAGGCTCACCTCGCAGGATACGCACGCGCCCTGTGAGAAGCGACTCGCCATTCATCGCGCGGGTGATGCCCAAGGCGCGGCTGAGGTTGCCTGGTCCGCGGCAGAGGGCGTAATCGGGTACATTGGGGCGTCGGCGGCGCATCCACTCCAGCCCAAAGCGGGGTTCTATCGCGCGAATGAGTACCGCTTCCCCTATCCCCACGGGCTGACAGACCACATTAAAACATTCATAAATGCCGTAGATGAGGTAGACATAGGCGGTGGCGGGCGGTCCGAACATCGGCGCGTTGCGCTCGGTACGCCCACGATAGCTGTGGCTGGCAGGGTCATCTTGGCAATAGGCTTCTGCCTCCACAATCCGCCCACCAACCCAGCCTGCCGGGGTTTGCACCATCAGCAGATGTCCCAGCAGCTGCCGTGCCACCTCCACCGTCGGCTGCAGATAGAACTCCACGGGTAACGGTTGCCTCTGTACCATCGCTAAATCTGGAAGGGTTGCTCCCGTAGGCGGGCACTCAGCAGCAGTCCAACGGCTGCGCAAGCTGTCACCAGCATGCTGCCCCCCAAGCTCACGAAGGGCAGAGGAATGCCCACCACCGGGAACAGCCCCATCGTCATGCCCACATTCGTCAGCAGATGGAAAAGGAAGAAGATAAAGATGCCCCCCGCCAACAAGCGATAGAACTCGTGGCGCGCCCCCACCATCACCCGCCAGACGCGATAGAGAAAGAAGCCATACAGGGTGAGAAAGCCGATCGAGCCGACAAAGCCCCCCTCCTCACCGACCACCGTGAAAATGAAATCGGTGTGCTGCTCGGGGATGTAGCGCAGGTTCTTCTGCGTGCCGTGCAGGTAGCCTTTGCCCAGCAGCTGCCCGCTACCGATGGCGATGCGCGACTGCAGGATATGATAGCCGCTCTGTTGGGGATCCGCCTCCGGGTTCAGAAAGGAGACCAGCCGCGCCTTCTGATAATCCTTCAGCAGGTTCAGCTGCCACATCGCGCCGAAAGCGAAAACGCCCAGCAGTGCGGCGAGCGTCAACCAGCGTGCCGGGGCACCAGCCAGATACACCATCCCGAACCAGAGCGCGCCCAGCACGATGGCAGTGCCCAAATCGGGCTGCAGAAACACCAGCAAAGCGGGCAGGGCAGTGTGCAGCAGACTCATCAGAAAGCCGCGCAGGGTACGGATGGAGGAACCCGTCTGCGTCAGCAGGCTCGCCAGCGTCAAAATGAGCAGCAACTTCGCAAATTCGGAGGGCTGAACCTGAAAGCCACCCGGTAGCTCCAGCCAACGCTGCGCCCCCTTCCGCTCCGCCCCCATCAGCTCGACCAGCAGCAGCATCAGCAGATTCAGCCCATAGAGCCAGCGACTGCGACGCATCCAGACCAGCGGCTCCAGAACCGTCAATACCCCCATGCCGAGCAGCCCGAACCCCAGCCAGACCAACTGACGCTGAAACAGCCCCGGCGCCCAAGCATGGGTCGCACTATAAAGAATCGCCAACCCCATGCCTATCAACGCCAGCACAGCAAGCAGCAGCGGGATATCGAACTGCCGCAGCAAGCGCGGAACCGATTGCGTACCGACCATCCTCTCCATTTTACCCTCGCAATCCACACGGATTTTTGCGCTGGGGTTGCATTCTGGCCGAAGGATGTGCTATAATAGAGGGCAGGTGGAGAGGAGAGACGGCATGAGACGCGTATGGCTGTTGGGATGGCTCGCTTTACTGCTGGTTGGAGCGGCGACCGCGCAGGAGGCTCCGCTCATTAACTATGTCGCCGCCATCGGCGAATTCGAAACCGATGAACTGCCAGCAGGGCAGGGCGAGGACGGCATGATATACGGGGATGGACTATCCGATGGATTTGGTGTCAGCTATAGCCCATCCGATGCCTCCCAGTTTTTCTCCTTTGCTATCGATTACGACGAAAAAGCAAGTGGCGTTGCCAGTCAGCGAATCAGCTTCTCGCGCACAGGAAGCGGCACTGTAAGCGGTTCTATCTACATCGACCTTTACTTCCCATCAGAGGACTATCCGCAGGTGGGGGAGACCATCCGCATCAGCTTTTGGATGAAAACAGGCAGTTGGAGCAACGCTCAACTGCGCCTTCGAGCGCGCGGGTTGGACAATCAAACGCCTACCACGACCCTCTTAACGCAGGCAACCCCCGTTCCCGAATGGTCGCGTTTCGAGGTCAACTACACAGTACCTAACTCCAATCCGCAAGGAATCCGTCTCACCTTCACAATCACCCTGCAGGATGGTGCTTCCGCGGGCACTGTCTGGCTCGATAACTTGGAGGTCTACGGGAGCAAGCGTTGGCGCACTCGCCCGCCCCGCTCGCTCAAAATCTTTACCTACTACAAAGCGGAGCTGGAGGAGGCGAATTACGACTGGATCTACTATGCACGCGAGTTCGATATGCTGGGTACTTTCCAGGCTCTGTACGAATTAAAACGGATGCTGGTTTACAGACCCGATCTCAAGACCACTACCTACTATCTTGGATTTGCCAGTGACGGCACAGGCGACGGCAACTCGATTCGAGATCCATTTGGCTATGCTTATTGCAATCAGTACCATCCAGAATGGTTCCTGCTGAATCAGTTTGGGCAACGCGCGCGATTTGGCAGCTATTATCTAATGGATGTAGGGAACCTTGCCTGTGCGCAGCGGGCTGCTGCCCGCATTCGCGAACGCTTTGCTCATTCGAATATGGGGCTTTATTCGCTCAAGTTAGATGGTCTGATTGACTTTGCAGCTCGACCTCTGCAACGCTATCCCACCCCAGCCAGCCGCTTGGCTGTTATTGTGAAGTACTTTATGCTACTTCAGCGCGAGATGCAACCGTACGGTCCCCCCATATTCCTCGGCAACACGGCGGGACAACCTTATACTCGTCAATACATCCATACCTACTTATTGAGGCAGGGATACCTTGGGGGGATTTTTGTTGAGCAAGCTTTCACCACCATCTACAGGCTGCCGGCTACCTATCTCAAATTCAATGACTGGGAAATGCATCTTACCACCCTTGCAGAATCAGCCAACCAGATACGCATCTACTATGCAGGCTATACGGTGAATCCGGCGCAGATGCGTCCGATGAAACTCTACGCAATGGCAAGTTTCCTACTCGGCAATGATGAACATGCCTACATCTACCTGGATAAACATTACTATGAGGGGACACCCTTCGGTCGGCAGCGATCTTGGCGCCCCGATGCCGATTTCGATGTGCCACTCGGTCAACCAACGGGTCCGTACCAAGTGTTTTTCCGAAGCAGCGACTATGCAGGCGGACTATACTATCGCCCATTCGAAAACGGCTTTGTGCTGGTCAACCCCACAGGAAATACCGCTCCTTATTGGAAAGATGGCGCCGTGTTTACCTGGGTCCTTGACGATACCTACTATGAATGGGTCACGCAGCAAACCTACCCATCAGGTACGCGCATCAAGCTCTATCCCAAGCAGGCAAGAATTTTCATTCGGCAAAGTGGACTATTGTCTGCACCGGGTGGAGGTGATGCTTCTATGGTTCCATCCAAGCCCGAAGAGTTGCCACCTAAAAAGTAGGATCATCTCCTCTCCATCATGCGCCCACTTCCTCGCGCAAGTCCATCACATCGCTGGGGCTGCCAAAACGCAGGTAAGCAGACAGCACCTGCTGCACATCCCGCATCGCCTTCAGGATCTCCACAATCGCGTTCACCTTCAGGTCAGTGCCCGTGTCCACCGCCTCCGTCGGGTTAGCAGGGTCTGCCCCGAACCAGCTCGGCGGATGCTGATAGACCGTGCCACGCCAATAGAGCGCAAAGCCCAGCCAGATACCCACCATCAACCCCATCGCACGCCGATACGCCTTCCAGCGCACCGCCGCATCATTCCATGTTGTGTCCGTGAACTCCGGCGTTGGGGGGGTCGCATCCCTGCCCGCATCCAGCTTCCAAAAGCCCACCACCGTGTTGTTCTCGCGGTCGGCACGATAGAGACCATAGCTTCCCTCAGGAGGCGTGCTGCCATTCCACTCGATTTGGGTGCTATGGATGAAATGCAAGCCCCGATAGCGTGACCGACGCCCCAAGCTCGGATGCACCTGCCGTTGGAATGGGTTGGGGTTGTCATCGTTCGCTATCCGCCCTGACAGCGAGCGGCGCACGCCCCGAAAGCCGAACGCTATCAGGGCTTTCCAGTAGCCTTCGCCACCTGTCTGGTCGCCTGCGCAGTTGGTGTACCGCTGCCGCCCGCAATGACCATCGGCGAAGCCCAACGCCTGCATCTCGGCGAACTCGTCCGCTAACACCATCTGCGCCGTGTATTCGCACAGGTTGGTCGTGGGGGTTGTGGTCTCGCCTGTCCCGCTGGTCTGCGCCCCGATATTGATAAAGCCGTCCAGCGTGCGGGGCAGGCTCGTATCGTTGCGCAACGCCTCCGGCGCCACCTTCGGGTTCACCAGCACCCAGCTCTGACCCGATTGCCCATACTCCACGGGCACATCGTTCGGCGCGGCGAACCGATGGGCATGATTGCCTGCCCGCCTGAACGGGCCTGAACCCTGACCCCCCCAAGTATAACTGTGGTCATGCACGCCACAGGGCAAGACCGCCGATTTCTGAATGAGCAGGTCGTGGATGGCGCGTGCCGCAGGATCCCGCACCTCGTCCCAGTGGAAGCCCGCTTGCCGCCCGACCCAGCTGCCGTTCTGGACACCGCACGGGATGACCAAGCCCGTCTGCTTGCAAAAGTCCGCTAACCACTCATAAGTGCGATGCAGAATCGTATATTGCTGCGGCTTCGTGAGACCATCCGCACGCGTTGCGCGCGTCACAATCGGGTGGTCAAACTCGATGCACAGGATGGCTTGGCGCGACGGCTGGATGCCCATGCACTTCAGCGCATAGACCAGCCAGAAGAGGGAAACGCCGACATTGCCGGTGGTATCGCCGCGCAGCGTGTTCGCTGTTTCCCAAATCATCGGGAAGAAGTAGCGGTTCTTGTAGCGATAGGCCACCACCGCATCGGCAGGATAGGTGCGGTCGGGGAAGTCGGGCACCGCCAAGATTTCGCCGTTCGCCCCCAACGCCGTATGCTTGGTTGTATCCAGCTTCCAGAAGTAGGCGTCGTTGCCTTCAAAGGCGCACACGGCAGGCGTATAGACCGAGACCTGCTCCCGATTCAGGCGCACGCGCGTGCCAAGCCGCGCATACACGGGCAGCGGCACACCCGATGGCACCACGAAAGTGTTGGCGTCCAAGAGGTGGGTGGTATTGGACAGGTTGGTCGGATTGGGACGGATGATGGGGAAATCGGCAGGCAGGTTGTAGCCCGAGACAGCGGTGGAGAGGTTCGGACCGAAGAAGGCGACGGGTTTATCGGTGGGCGCGTTCCAAGTTGTCCAGACATTGAGCGGTTTCGTGAGGAAGGCGCCCGTGCTGCTGGTGGCGCTCCGATCCACGATGAGGACGGCATCAAAGTTGGCGTTGATATAATCGCGCACTTCCTGTGCGCCTGCATCGGAGAAGGTGCGCCCCACGACTGCGAGGGTGTTGCCCGATATGCGGGCGGGCACGGCATCGATGCCGAGCGTGCGCAGGGGCGTCAACGCCGAATCGATGGTTCGCCGTGCTGTCATCTCACTCGCCACAACCAAGACGCGTGCCATCACCGCTCCCCCTTGAGACTGAACGAAATGGTCTGGCTCGCTGAGCTGGTGAGTTCAATACGGTACTGGTCGCCGCCGAGCGGGGCGCCATCGGACGCTTGGAGAACGAACCGTTGCCAAGTGTTGGTGGCGGTGGTCGTGACATTCCCCGTGAAGAGTGTCAGCCAGTTGATATTGAGGGGCACGCCGCTGGGTGTGGTGGCGCGCCCTTTCAGTGTGACGGTGACGGTGGCGGCGCTGGGGGTGTAGAGGTAGAGAATGAAGCGTTTATAGGGTGTGGCTTGGGTGATGGTCGGCGTTTCGGGGTCGGTCGAGCCGAGCAGGTCTTTGGCGGTGGTGCCAACGCTCGCCGCTTCCCCGACGAGCAGGATATCGAGATTGCTGGGTTCGGTCGGCAGCGGGCTGCCCTCGTTATTGCGCACCTCGACAGGGAGCGGATTCTCACGACTCACACTTGTCAGCCATGGTATGGTGCCGTCCTTGCGTAGGAAGCGTATCGGCATCGCGCTTATCCCTCCAAATGGCGCGGGATAAGAGCCAGCGAAAGGGTCAACCCCAAAAGGCTTAGTGGATTGCCTCTGCGAGTGGCTGAGTGGCTTTCGCCTCGGCTTCCTGCAATCGTTTGCCCAGCACGATGCGTGTCACTGCGGTGACACGGTCGCCCTCCGCCAGATCGATGAGCTTGACACCCTGGGCGATGCGTCCCGTGATGCGTAGATCGCTCACTCGCAGCCGGATACCCTTGCCGTTGGCGGTCACAAGAATGAGTTTATCATCCTTCTCCACCACTTCGGCAGCCACCACGCGCCCCGTCTTGCGCGTCACATTCATCGTCAGGATGCCCTTGCCACCACGCGATTGCACCCGATACTCTTTGAGCGGTGTGCATTTACCATAACCGTTTTCCGACACGACTAATAACAGGGCTTGGGGTACCACACGGCATGCGGCAACCAGCGTATCGCCTTTGCTGAGGCGAATGGCAATCACGCCACCCGCCGTACGCGAGCGCACGGGTACATCCGTTTCCGGAAAGCGAATGGAGAAGCCCGCCTGTGTCACCAGCAGGATATGGTCTTCACCTGTGGTGTGGAGCACCCAGCCGAGCGCATCGCCTGCCTCCAGATCGAAAGCGTTCAGCCCGTTGCTGCGCAAGTTCGCAAACTCTGTTAGCGGCGTGCGTTTGATTTCGCCTCCCCGCGTAATCATCGTGAGATAACCAGGCGCATCGAAGTCCCGAATGGAAACAGTCGCCGTGACTTTCTCGTCTGGTTGGATACTGATATAGTTGATAACGGGAGTGCCTTTTGCCTGACGCGAGGTTTCAGGGATTTCATACGCTTTGAGCCGATAGACCCGACCCCGATCCGTGAAGAAAAGGATATAGTGGTGCGTGCTGACCTGAAAGAGATGTTCTACCTCGTCCTCCTCGCGGGCAGTGGTGGCAATGACCCCCTTGCCACCCCGCTTTTGCGAGCGATAGGCATCCAGCGAGACCCGCTTGATGTAGCCGTCGCGCGTGATAAGCACCAAGGTCTCCTCTTCGGGGATCAAATCCTCGTCGGAGATTTCCTCGGCTTCGCGGGCGATGATGCGTGTGCGTCGTGCATCGCCATATTTCTCCTTCAGCGACAGCAGCTCCTCTTTTATCATCTGATGGACGCGCTGCGGGTCGGTCAGAATGTGTTCCAGACGCGCTATCTCGCGCAGCAGCCCCCGATATTCCTCTGCCAGTTTCTCCTGTTCCAACCGCGCCAGTTGGCGCAGCTGCATCGCCAGAATCGCATCGGCTTGGATGGCGGTAAGCCCGAAACGGCGAATCATCTCACGGCGCGCCACCTCCGCCGTCTCCGAGCGACGAATGAGGCGAATAATCTCATCCAGCACGCTGACAGCTATCTGAAGCCCCTCCAGCACATGCGCACGCGACTTGGCGCGATACAGCTCATAGCGAGTGCGGCGCACGATAACGCTGCGCCGATGCTCTAAATAGTGATCCATCAAGTCGAGCAGGCTCATGACGCGCGGCACATTGTCCACCAACGCCAGCAGAATCGCGCCGAAGGTGGTGCGCAGCTGCGTGTGCTTGAGCAAGCTGTTTAGCATGCGGTTGGGATTCACATCCCGACGCAGTTCAATCACCACGCGCATGCCTGTGCGATCCGAGTAGTCGGCGATATCGGTGATGCCTTCCAGTTTGCCCGCCTTAACAAGCGCCGCAATCTGTTCGATAAGCCGTGCCTTGCTCACCTGATACGGTAGCTCCGTGATGACAATCGCGCTTTTGCCACCATCCAGCGGCTCAATCTGGGTTTTGGCTTGCATGATGATGCTGCCGCGCCCCGTCTCGTAGGCTTGTCGGATGCCGCGTGTACCCAGAATCAGCCCGCCTGTAGGGAAATCGGGACCGGGGAGGAGTTTCAAAATGGGCTCGAGCGAGCAGTGGGGATGTTCAAGGCGGTAAATGAGCGCGTCGACCACCTCGCTCAGGTTGTGTGGGGGGATGTTGGTCGCCATGCCGACCGCGATGCCGCTACCCCCGTTGCATAGCAGGTTCGGGAAGCGAGCGGGTAGCACCACCGGTTCCTCCGTGCTTTGCAGATAGTTCGGCATCCAATCGACCGTCTCTTTGTCGATATCCGCCAGCATCTCCATCGCAATCGGAGTGAGGCGTACCTCGGTGTACCGCATCGCCGCCGGCGGATCACCGTCTATGCTGCCGAAATTGCCTTGCCCGTCCACAAGCGGGTAGCGCATGTTGAAGTCCTGCGCCATGCGCACCAGCGTCGGGTAGACCACTTCTTGCCCGTGGGGGTGATAGTTGGCGGTGGTCTCGCCACACACCTTGGCGGACTTCGTGTGCGCCGAATCGGGCGTCAAGCCCAGTTCACGCATCACATAGAGAATGCGCCGCTGCACTGGCTTCAGCCCGTCGCGCACATCGGGCAGCGCACGGGCAATAATGACGCTCATCGCATAGTCGAGGTAGGAACGCTTCATCTCCTCCTCGACGGGAACCTGCAATACCTCGCGAGCAATCGGGCTATTCATACAAGATAAAGTATACCCGACCGTCCCCGCTCACGACAGCCTGAGGTGTTCCGCCACTGACGCTCCGGCTCTCAATCCACCACGAACACCACCTTCATCGCTTTCAGGAAGCCTGTTCGGGCATCTTCGGCTAAGAGCCGTGCGGCATCGGCATCGCTCAGCACCACATCGGTAGTGGCGACGGCGCGTCGGTAAACCCCTATCGGGCGCAACACCAGCGGGTTGCTGCCAGCGCGTGGGTCAGCACGCGCCGCTGTGATGTCCCGATAGTAAGCCGCCATGCCCTTCTCGATGAGCTGCTCAAGGTCAAATTTGCCCGCCCCATAAAGCACGGTGCCGTCCGCTTTGAGGATGCGCGGCGCCATCGCCGGTTGAACCTTCAGCCCCCGTGCGTCGATGATTAACCCCGTGTAGTTGCCCTCGACTACAGGCGTGCCGGTTGCAGGCGTATTGGGGCTGACCAGCTCGATGCGCGGCAGCGCAGGCTCCGCAGCAGGAGAGGGCGCAGTGAACACCGGTTTGAGCAGGTAGCGGCTCAGCCCACGCTGCCCATACATCGCCGTGCCGACCGTGACCTGCACCGCCTCTTGACCCTCGATCAGCACCTTCCGCTCATCGATAACCTGCGCACCGCGAACGAAGCCACTGATGGCGGCACGAATCGTTTCACTCTGGGTGGTGTAGTCCGCGCCCACATATTCGGCATCGATCTGCACCCGATCGATGAGCATCAGCAGGTTGGCGAGCGCTTCGAGGCGAGCATAACCGCGCGCTTTAAGATAAGCGCGGGCACGATCCGACTCGTTGCGCGGCATCAGCCCAACACCTGTGGCACTCAGCACACCCTCCGACCAGTTGATAGCGCCCACATCGTATACCTCGATGTAGCCAGTGTTATCGGGCGGAACGGTTGGGGTGCGGGTTTGTGCCAGAAGCGGCACGCTTCCTGTTAGAAGCAGCAGTAGCGTTGCGACCATGCTGTTTCGCATCGTTTCGAACCTCCTTCGCTTCGAGTTTTTTGCTTGGTGAGGCAGAGAGATGGGATGAATGCGGGATGCCCATCAGATGGTGAAGCCAAAGGGTGGCAAGAGTGATGCGCCAGTCGGCATCAGGCTCCATCACCACTTTGCGGATAGCGCGCTGCACCGCCGCCTTGTCGCTTGTAAGGCTAACCGCTACCGCCTCACGCTGGCAAAGCAGTTGGGTCTCACCTGCAGGCGGCACCACTTTCAGGGTCCATTGTGCCTGCCAGCTGGCGAACAAGTCGCCCAGCCCGTAGGGCGCATCGGCATCACCCCACCGTTTGCAAGGTTGCACGCGCAATTCCGCTATGAGTTGCCAGCGCGGTGCGCCGGGGCGCATCTGAGGATGGACACCCATTTCATGCAGCGCGTCGAGCAGAACGGTTTGCAGCGTATGCTGCGCCAGCGGTTGCAGCCCCGGCTCGCTCTCAACACGCACGGTCATGCCAAGCGGTGGATGCCCAATGGTCTGCCACACCTCGCGCCAGTCGTTTGGGGTGATGAGCTGGCGGATGGGTACTACTTCGGCGCGCACCCGCACATGGAGGCAGCCATCGACGAGGCGCGCGTTCCCCACCTTCTGCCAGCGCAGCACGACGCCCTGGGCGAAGGCGATTTGCGCCGACTGTTCCAATAAACCATCGCGCCCCAACTCGAATCGCGCCAGTCGCACCCCGCACGCCTGCTCGATGGCTTGCATCAGAGCATCGTGAATCGCCTCGTGCTGCGCACGTTCATAGGGTTTGCGCCACACCGCCACCCCTTCCGACTCCACCACCACAGGCTCCAAACGCGCCACCGCCTGCGCAAAGGCAGACAAGAGGCAGAGGCTCTTTATCATGAGGATCCCAATCGGGCGGTTTCTCATGGCGACCTCTCCTGCGAAGCCGCTTCCTGCTTCTCCAGCAACTTCAGGAGATTATAGAGCAGCGCGGCAAGCCGTTCGCGTGTGAGGGGTGTGGCGCGGGCACTTTCCCAGCCAATAATCCCTTTCGCCCAGTCGGGCATGTCCAGATAGGAAGCACGCTGGGTAGGCAGTCGCGCTTCGCTCAGCCTGGTGAGCAGCAGAACCGCCTGACCACGACTGATGGCACTGTTCGGTTCCGCCGGCTGATAGGGGAGATGCGTGCCGAAGCGCGCCTGCAACCGTTGGAGCAACGCCGCAAAGTAAAGTGCCGACACAGGCTCCTCGGGACGGAAGGTGCCGTCGGGGTAGAGGCGCATCCAGCCCTGCTCCAACACATAGTCAATCTGCCAGCGGTACGGGCTTGATTCATAGTCGCGTTGGTTGGTGCGAGGGGGGATACCCTCATCTGGCAGCGGCTCTATCGGAAAGCGGACGGGAAGCGTTTTGCCGGTTAGGCGGCGGTGCAGCCGCTCCGCGGCACGCTGGGCGAGCTGCTCCCACTCGGTGCGTGAACCGCTCATGAGTTCGCTGCCACCCGTGAGGGAGGTGCCACTTTGCACATCGAGGCAGCTCAGGTTAATCTGCAGGTGAGTGCCGTCGCTGAGGATATGCCCTATCAGCAGCCAGTTGGCAGGGCTAAGAGAGGGGGTTTTCGCATCCCGTTGGGTCTCCCCCGTCAATCCTGTTGCGCGCAGACGCTGCTCCTGCAGCAGCGCACGCGCTTGCAGCCGATCGGTGATTTGCAAAGCGGTGGAGAGGCTCAGAGTCTGCACGACCTGTTGGCGCACCTGCTGCACCAGCGTCTCGTCGTTGCCCTCAAAAGTGCCAATTGCCAGAATAGGTCGGCTCACCTGTGCCAACAGGGGTTCTAATCCCCCTATCAGCACCACCAGGATGCCGCGCAGCAGCCACCGCCCAATCCGCATCGCACATCACCCCACCGATTCGACGATTCGGCAGGGCATTCCGTTATCCTGTTCTGGTGGCTCCGTGCGGTCGGACAGCTCGGACGGGACAAAAAATAGCCCCCCTCACCCGGACGGCGACGGGTGAGGGGGTTTCGGCACGCTCGGCGGGATGAAAAGCTTAGCGGTTCAGTAGAGTGCCGACATAGCGCAGGGCTTCGTTCGCGCAGATGGGACAATAGCCGCCTTGCGTGACCATGCGCTCCACCACCTCGTTGATTTTGCGCAGCTGGTCGGGATCGGGCGTGCGGGCGGAGGTGGTGATTTTGACCACATCTTTGAGGTCGGCGAACAGCTTCCGCTCGATGGCTTCCCGCAGTCGCTCGTCGCTGCCAATCTCGAACCGCAGCCCGCGCCGCGCCAGCGACGCAACCGAGCGCATGATACCCTCGCGAAACTCGCGCTTGGCGTTCTCCGACACGCCTATCTGCTCCTCGATGCTGCGCATCAGCTTCTCGTCGGGGTCCATCTCCTCACCCGTGATGGGATCGCGCACCTTGGTCTTGTTGCAGTAGGCATCCACATTATCCAGATAGTTCTCCAGCAGGGTGTGTGCCGCCTCCTCATAGCTGTAGACGAAGAAGCGCTGCACCTCCTTCTTGATTTGCTCGTCATACTCCTTGCGCACATCATCGAGGAAGGTCAGCAGCTTCTTGCGCTCCTCCTCGTTGCTGGTATACTCGGTCAGTCCATCGCGAATGGAGCGCAGGATATCGATGGGTGTGATGCACTGCTTGCCTTTGACCATGGCAGCGGAGAGGCGATTGATGATGAATCGGGGTGAGACACCCGTCATGCCCTCATCGGGATACTCCTCGCGCAGCTCCTTGACATGGCGCTGATCCCAATCGCCTACCTGTCGCTCGCCATCGTAGAGCTTCATCTTGGTCATCAGGGACAGCCCGCTCTTCTTGGGTGGCTTCAGGCGGCTCAGAACAGCGAACATCGCCGCGACGCGCAGCGCATGGGGCGCAATATGCACCTTCGACAGATCCTCGGTCTCATCGCTGAACTGCGACTGCTGGATTAGCTTCTCGTAGATGCGCACCTCTTGCGACACCTGCAGGTTATACGGCACTTTGACCACGAACATGCGGTCAATCATCGCCTCGTTCTCCTTGTTGGAGAAGTAGGCGTTATACTCATACTCGTTGGTGTGGGCAACCACCACCACATCGGTGTAAATCAGGGCAAATCGCCCAATCTTAATCATCTGTTCGCCCGCGACCGTGTTGAGTTCATAGAGGAAGCGTTTGTCCGCCTTGAGCATCTCGATGAACTCCATAATGCCGCGGTTGGCTTTGTTCAGCTCGCCATCGAAGTTATAGACGCGCGGGTCCGATTCGACGCCAATCTGGGTCAAGAGGCTGAGGTTCACGCTGCCCGTCAGCTCGGAGACATCCTGCGATTTGGGGTCGGACGGCTTAAAGGTGCCGATGCCGATGCGTTCGCGCTCAGAGAATCGGATTCGCACCACCGGCACATCCTGGATGTTCTCGCCCCACTCATGCTTGAGTTTCCACTGGCAGACAGGGCAGAGGTCGCCTTCGATATGCACGCCGAAGCGACGCTTGAAGTCTGCCCGCAGCTCTTCGGGCACAAGGTGGAGCGGCTCCTCATGCATCGGGCAGTCCTTAATGGCGTAGACCGCGCCTTCGTCGGTACGGGAGTAGCGTTCCAGCCCGCGCTTGAGCATCGTCACCAGTGTCGACTTGCCTCCGCCGACAGGTCCCACCAGCAACAAGATACGCTTGCGCACATCCAAGCGACGCGCGGCAGGGGCAAAATACTCCTCCACCAACTGCTGCAGGGTGCGATCCAGCCCGAATAGCTCGGAAGTGAAGAACTTATACTCCTTCGGCTGCCCTTCACCCCGCTCTTCGACGCCCGCACTCATAATCATGTCGTAGATGCGCGCGTGCGCAAGGTTGGCTACTTTGGGGTTCCTCTGGACAATCTCCAGATAGTCCCGGAAAGTGCCTTCCCAGCTAATCTGTTTTTCCAGTCGCCGCTGCTCTTCAATCTGGCGCAGGAAGTCGGCTGCGCTCATGTTCATAACCCCCTTACAGAGCCTCCTCTCCTGACCAGCAGCCCGCTGCAGGCGAGACGGCTCTGATTGGTCGTCACAGGCAGGGAGTGCGCCAACGCGCGGTCTCCGATTGCCTCATGGCGGCTCAAGACCCCTCCACTGGCAGAGGGCGGCTGCCGAAAACCATGTCAACAGCACCATCCCTCTATTATCGGTTAGACACAATAGGCTTTGGATGGGGTTCCAACGCCGCTCACATAGGAGATTATTCCACAGGCATACCCGAAGCGTGAACAGTTAGTTGGGCGCCTGCGCGCCAAGCACGGAGACCACTTCGTCGCAACACCCAATTGTCAATGTGTAGCAGAGGGCAACCGCCGCACTCCCCATCTGCCCTACCTATATTATACTACGGATTCTACCCGAATCGGGTTTCAGCAAAGGCGCATCATCGGAGCCAAAACAGCAGGTACACTCCATCCTATGCGACCACTGGAGCTGGAACCGGAGCAGATGCGCCAAATGGGCTATCGCGTGGTCGATATGCTGGTGGACTATTGGCAGCAGCTGCCCCATCAGCCGATTGGCAGCCGACCGCCGCGCGAGGTGCTGGAACCCTTACTCGCCGAACCAATCCCCACCACCCCTCAGCCCTTCGATCAGGTGCTACAAGAGTTTCAGCAGAAGGTGCTACCCCATATCGTGCATGTAGACCATCCACGCTATTTCGCTTTCGTGCCAGCGCCAAATAACTATGTGGGGGCATTAGCAGACGCGCTCACAGCTGGCATGAACATCTTTGTAGGCACTTGGATGGTGGGGGCAGGCGCGACGCAAGTGGAGCGTGTCGTGGTGGACTGGCTGCGTCAACTGCTCGGCATGCCCGAATCGGCAGGTGGGCTGTTCGTCAGCGGCGGCTCGATGGCGAACTTGGTCGCCCTAACCGCAGCACGCCAGCACCAACTGGGTGCGGACTTCTCACACGGAACAGTCTATTTTTCAGACCAAACCCACTCGTGTGTGGAGCGTGCCCTGCGCATTCTGGGCTTCCGCCAAGAGCAGATGCGGATTCTGCCCGCCGACGAGCAGTTTCGCCTGCCGTTGGACGCTTTGAAAGCGCAGATTGCGCGCGATCGCGCCGCCGGCTGGCAACCCTTCTGCATCGTGGCAAATGCTGGCACGACAAACACAGGTGCTGTCGACCCGCTACCTGAGCTGGTACAACTTTGCCAGCGCGAAGGGCTATGGCTCCATGTGGATGGCGCCTACGGCGCCGCAATGATCCTGACCGAAGAGGGCAAACGGCGACTGCAAGGCATCGGTGAGGTCGATTCGCTCGCAATCGACCCACACAAGGGCTTCTATCAGCCGATGGCAGCGGGCTGCGTGCTGGTGCGCGAGTTCGAACATCTGCGCGACGCCTTCCGAATCCTGCCACCCTACTTGCAAGACAAAGAGCAAGGACTACCCGGCATCGACCTGTGCGACTATGGCGTGGAGCTATCGCGTGGCTTCCGTGCGCTCAAACTCTGGATGTCGCTCAAAGTGTTCGGACTGGAAGCGTTCCGCCAGGCGATGGAGCATAATCTGCACCTGGCACGCTATGCCGAGACGAAACTGCGCGCCCTGAACCACTGGCAAATCGTGTCGCCCGCAACACTGGGCATCGTGGCGTTTCGCTACGCACCGCCTGAACTGCCCGACGAGGCTGCCGACGCGCTCAACCGCGCCCTGGTGGACAAAATGATGCAGGACGGCTTCGCGATGGTCAGCTCGACCGTGCTGCGCGGACGCATCACACTCCGCATGTGCCCGCTAAACCCCCGCGCGACCGAAGCCGATGTGGACGAGACCATCGCCCGCCTGAACCACTTCGCTTCCCAAGCCCTTCATTGACACGCTGAAGCATGGTTTTTATCTGACCAAAATCCAAAACTTTCCAAAAAGTAAGTATCTAACATTTTGGAAACCTCTTGACGAAGTTGTCCCTTTGTAGGGTATAATGTGGACGCAGATGGGGAGGTCATACTTATGCGCATCGCGCAAAACTGGTGGTTGGCGGCAGCGTTGCTGGTGCTAGCTCTACTGTTGGTATCATGCGGACGCAGTGGTGAGACAAGTTCGGGCGCAGGAGGCAATACGCCGTCCGGCTCCAACAATAAGTCGAGTACTGCATCCGATCCAGAGGTGATAAAAGGCAAGCTCCTCTTTGCCCAGTATGCCTGTAATACCTGCCACATGAACCCCACCACAGGCAAAGATTATCCTGACCTGCGCGGCTTATATGGGAAGACCATTCGCCTCTCAGATGGTTCGACCGCGAAGGTGGACGACGCCTATCTGTACGAGTCGATCAAGGAACCGAACAAGCGGATTGTAAAGGGCTACAAACCAGCGATGCCCTCTTTCAAACAGCTGAAGGATGACGAGGTGAAGGCGCTTATCGCCTACATCAAGTCGCTCAAGGATGAAAAGCCCGTCTTCGTCAAACCTGAGTCGATCGTTTTGGAGTAACCCCTTCAAAGGTGGTGAGATTCATGGAGCCGATGATGGTCTTCTATGCATGGTTGATGATAGCATTGCTGCTTATTCTGGTCTACGCCTCTTTCGCGCTGAGCACGCGTGGTGCTGCGGGAGAGGAATTCGCCTATCAGGCAATAGGGCGTTTGCGCCGACCGTTCTTTATCCTCATGCTGGTGGTGCTGGGCGTCCTATTTGCCTTCACCGTTCCCCGTATGCCCTATCCCAAAGGGCAGACCCCCGATGAGGTGGTTGTTGTCACGGGCAAACAGTTCCAGTTTGCCCTCTCATCCCAGCCGATTCGGACCGAAGAAGAGTTTGCACAGGCATCCGCGAATAGCCCCCAAATTGGAGTGGGGCGATTGGTCGAGTTCCGCGTGACCAGCCTCGATGTGAACCACGGCGTTGGCATCTACGACCCAGATGGGAAACTGGTGGGTCAGACTCAGGCGATGCCGGGCTATGTCAACCGGCTCTTTCTGCGTTTCGAGAAGCCGGGTTCCTATACCATTCTCTGTCTGGAATATTGTGGCTTAACCCATCACGCTATGCGTGGTGGGTTTGAGGTTGTCGAGCGTCCAACCAGCACATCTCGCTCGAACACGCTCGCCTTAGGGAGGTGAACCTTATGGCAGAAATGACAGTAGGTGGTGCCCAGGAGTTTACGGGCGAGCAGACACAGATGCGCTCTTTGGCACTTGTGTGGAGCGCGTTGTTAATGCTGCTGCTGCCGATACTGGGCTTGCTGGGGCTTTTTATGCGAGCCTACCAGTCCAGTATGCTGCTTGAGGTTGTGCCAGATGTCTCCTGGTTTTATGCATCCCTCACGCTGCATGGGCTGGGGCTTGTCGGCTTGAGCTACACCGTATCGTTCATCGCCATGCTCTATGCGCTTTTCCGCCATGTGCGGCTTAACACGGGTGTCATCTGGTTCAGCACTGCGCTCACAGTGGTGGGCGTGGTGTTGCTGGTCATCAACTTCCTGCTTCGCTTTGCGCCCGGATGGTACTTCCTCTATCCACTGCCGTTCATCTCGGCAGGCGGCTGGCCCAGCTACACGGCGGACATCTTTCTAACAGCGGTCGCAATCTTAGGTGTGGCATGGTTGCTTTGGGAGCTGGAGTTGCTGCGCGCGATTGCCTCGCGCTATTCACTCTCACAGGCATTGGGCTGGCACTATCTGAAAGGCTCCACCACACCCGAACTGCCACCCGTGGTGCTGGTGGCGACCGTGTGCGCGATTGCCGGAACGGTCGCACTGCTCGCCGCAGTAGCGATGCTTATCTTCTTCCTCGTGCATCGCTTCACAGGCTCTATGGTCGACCCCCTGGTGGTCAAAAACCTAACTTTCTTCTTTGGACACATGCTCATTAACCTCGCGATGTACCATGCGATTGGATTCATCTATTCAACCTTCCCAACTTACAGCGGGCATGCATGGAAGGCGGCACTTCCGATGGTCATCGCGTGGAACTGCGTGCTACTCCTGGTGATGTTCGCCTATTTCCACCATCTCTATATGGATTTTGCCCAGCCACGCTGGGTTCAGGTCGCGGGACAAATCGCTTCCTATGGCACTTCGATCCCGGCGGCAGTCGTGACTATCTTGGGCATGCTGGCACAAGTTTACCAGCGACCGGTGCGGTGGACCCTTGCCTCCAGCTTGCTCTTTTTGGGCACGCTGGGCTGGGCGATTGGCGGGGTCGCTGCCGTGCTGGATTCGACCGTTGCCGTGAACTTCCGCTTCCATAACACGCTCTGGGTGCCCGCTCACTTCCACACCTATCTGCTGGTTGGGCTTATCCTCATGATGCTGGGCTTTGTGGCGCACCTAACGCAGGAGATTTCGGGCGTAGCGGAGCGTGTGGGGCTTGCACGCGCTATCGTCGCCTTGCTGTTGATAGGTGGTTACGGCTTTGTGTTGATGTTCTATCTGGGTGGTGCCAATTCGGTGCCGCGCCGATACGCCATCTATCCATCGGAGGTCGAGATAGGCACTACCCTTGCCACCATCGCGCTTCCTTTTGTCTTGCTGGTGGTGCTGGGTGTGTTGCTGTACCTAATTGAGGTGGGCAGGCGATGGTTTGCCGCCTATGCAGCACTGCGTTCCTCCTGATAGCGTGGGGACTCCTCTATGGGCAGACTCCACTGGGCGGGCGCGATCCGCTCATGCCCGATGAGGGGAGGGTGCTTTATCGCATGCTGCCCGATGCCCCCATCCAGCTCGCTGATGGCAGCACCACCTGGCTGTCGACATTCTGGAATCGACAGCCCCTCATCCTCGTGTTCGTCTTTACACGCTGTGCGGGCATCTGTTCCCCCTTGCTTTCGTCGCTGTACGAAACAACCGCCATCGTGGGTGGTTCCGGCGAGGCTTACCAGATAGTGGTGCTGAGCTTCGACTCGCGCGACACCCCTGCACAGATGGAGTTATTTGCGCGCCAAATAGGGGTTCCACCCCGATCAGGCTGGTATTTCGGCACGACGGAACCCCGCCACCTAAGCCAACTAATGCGCACCACAGGCTTCTGGTACGCACCCATCCAGAATAGCGACCAGTATGACCATCCCGGCATGATAGTCGCCATCCGCGACGGGCGGATTGTGCGGGTCCATGTGGGCGGCAACATCAGCCCCACACAGTTTCGTGCGATTCTGCGCGAAATGAGGGGCGACCTCGTGCTTTCCTACCCCCTCCCCGATGCCAAGTTGGCGTTTCGTTGCTATCGCTACGATCCGCGCACGGGACAAGTACGCTGGGATTGGGGCATGCTGGCGCTGTTTGCTCCACCACTCGTGGGGTTCCCCGTGGCAATCCTGAGCTTTCAGATGGGGCGAAGGAGGCGTCCGCATCCGGGAAACGATGTATGTCCCACCCCATGAAGTCTTAGAGCAGGCGACTCAGGTAGGCGAAAAGAAAGCCAGCCTCCCTATCAAAGATATGGTGGTGCGTGGCTTTCTGTCAGCGTCGTTGCTGGGCTACGCAACCGCGCTCGCGATTTATGCCGCGGCTCAGACCAAATCCCCTTTGGTGGGCGCGTTAATCTTCCCCGTCGGATTTGTGATTCTCAGTTTGCTGGGGCTGGAACTGGTAACAGGCAACTTCGCCATCCTGCTCCTGCCCCTCTTTCAACGACGCAGCACCTCGGCGCAGCTCGCTCGGAACTGGTTCGTCGTCTACATTGCCCATATTGCTGGGGGACTTTTTCTGGCGTATCTCATCTATGTCGCCTGGACAGGCGATGGCACCCATTTTGACGAGCCGTGGGTCAAACAGATGATTGCAGTGACGGAGAAAAAGACCCTCGCTTACGCCCAGCTGGGAATAAAGGGGCTATGGATCGCCTTCGTCAAAGCCATCCTGTGCAACTGGATGGTGACGCTGGGATCGTTCTTGGCATTCGCCTCGCGCGATACGACAGGCAAAGTGGTGGCGATGTGGCTACCTATCTTCACCTTCTTCGCGCTCGGGTTCGAGCATTCGGTGGTGAACCTGTTTCTCATCCCCGCGGGGATTTTGATGGGCGCGCCCGTGAGCATCGCCGACTGGTGGCTGTGGAACCAAATCCCAGTGACGCTGGGCAATATTGTGGGGGGCGCGTTGTTCACAGCGGGCGCGCTGTATTGGACCTATTCCTCTCCAGCACAAAAGCCGTGAGTAAGACCCCCCTCTCTACGGGCACGGTTCAAACCGCACCCAGCCACTCCATCGCGCATGCCAGCGCCTCAGCGGTCAACGCATCGATACACCGAAATTAACCTGAACGCCTGGTCATTTCGATAGGCTGGCACATTTAGAAAACACCCTGTAGATAGCAGGGGATTAAGCCGATAATTCTGCCAGCGATATTGTCCACAACCGAATGACCGATTTCGGACGCCTGCAGGCAAGGAGATAACAGTCATGTCAGCAAAACGGTGGGATCGTTTCGTACCTTACACGCACGAAGATGTCCGCGCTTTTACAGCCCAGGGCACTGCACCCGTGGTGGTGCAGCGAATCCGTTTGGAACGCGATCGGGAAGCGCTCTACACGATGGACCTCTTCCTGTATAACCGTGCCCAACATCGCCGAATGGTGCTTCAATTCCTCACCCTGAACACCGAGCAGGGAAATCTGCGCGTGGACACACCCTCCATCTTGGAACAACTGGATAAAGCCTGGTACCAACTGATGGTCGATGCGCTAAGCCAGGTCGTTCAGGAAATGGTGCGAAACCCGCAACTGTTTGAGCAACCGATTTTGGTGGCGTCGCTAAATGTTCCTGACGATGTACCCCCGCTGGATGGCGCCGGTCAAAATCGCGTTGCCCCCGGATTTGCGTGGAACGAACTGTATATCCACAGTGCGAAGCGGTACCTGTTCGCTGCCGAGTTTTGCAAAGGTGGGCTGGTGCTGGACTTAGGTTGTGGAAGCGGCTATGGAGCGAAGTTTCTCGCACGCACCGCACAACAAGTCATCGCAGCCGACATGGACCCGTTCGCCCTACAATATGGGGAAGAAACCTATCCCGACCCGCGCATCCAACGCATCCATGTGTCCCCTGAACAAAATCTGCCTTTCGAAACGCACCATTTCGATGCCATTGTGAGCCTCGAAGTCGTGGAACATGTGCCGGTCGAGCAGATGGAAGCCTATTTCGCCGAGATTGGTCGCCTGCTCAAACCGGATGGGGTGTTGATTATGTCCACCCCAAATAAACAGATTTACATCCACTATCCCGACCCCTATCATGTGTCGCTCATGACGCTCGATGAATTCCGCGCGTTGCTGGAGAGTCGGTTCCACCATGTGGAACTATATGGGCAACTGCGCTCACAGGGACTGCCGCATACCACGATGGAGTTTGAGATTGTCCCAGATGCCTCCGACAGCAACGAGATTTTCGTGGCAGTCTGTCGCGGTTATCGTGGAGCGGAATGCCCCATCGTGCTGCCACCACCAACAATTTGGGAACATGGCGCACGAAACCCCTCTCGCACGCCCATCACCGTTATCGTCCACACCCGTAATGAGGAGCGCAACATCGAAGCGTGCTTGGCAAGCGTGAAGGATTGGGCAGATGAAATCATCGTGATGGACATGGAAAGCACCGACCGCACCGTAGAAATCGCCCGCCGCTACACAGACAAGATATTCTCACATCCCCTTATTCGCGACTTCGATGCGGCACGCAATGTGAGCGCCCAGCACGCTTCGCATGAGTGGATCCTCTATCTGGATGCCGACGAGCGCATGACCCCCAAATTGGCGCAAGCCATCACCCAATTCATCCAGCAGGCTCCCCCCGAAGTTGCGGGGGTTCGCTTGCCTTACAGAAACTACTTTTTAGGGCACTGGATTCGCCATGCGGGCGGTTGGTATCCGGGCTATAAGGCGCCTATGCTGCTGCGACGAGGACGGTTCCGATGGCGAGCGCGCGTACACGAGGGCGTGGAGGTGCAAGGCGCTGTCCTCCTGTTCCCTGCGGACGACCCTACCTGCGCCATTGAACATTACACCGACCCGACGCTGGCGCATTTCTTCCAGAAGTTGAACCACTACTCCGAGAGCGAAGCCGACAAATTGCAGGAACTCAACGCACCCTGCACCTGGCAGGCAATAGCCGAAGCTTTCGCCGAGGATTTTCGCTTCTATTACGACGAAACAGAGGGCAAGCGTGATGGCGCCTTCGGCTTCCTGCTTTCCCTGTGCAGCGGTCTGAGCCGGATGAGCAACTGGATGAAATATGCGGAGCGCCTCCTTCTGACCGGGCATTCAGGTGAATCGCTCCTCCCACCAAGTGCCGCCGATTTTCTCCAACATGCGGCAAACCATGCGCGCTCCTCGCCATCCAAGCCTTGCCCTCAACCCACCGTTCCCCCACCCGATTGGTGGCACAAACTGTGGCAGCGGCTTCAGCGCGAGCCGGGCAGCAAACTCCTCTACATAGGCAGAGGCAACGGGAATCACTGGAGCATCATCGCGCGCGATGGCTGGCAAATCTGCACGACCGCCGACAGCCTCCTCCAGATAGCGGAAACACCCCTCACCGAAACTGTCGAACTCCAGCTGTTGCCATCCACCGCCTCGACATGCCCGCCCACAGGAACGCCCGCAGTGGATTCGCTGGTGGCGTTGGGAAGCGAGTGGCGTTCGATGGCGGGCACATTAAAGCAGGGTGGCTTGTTTTTAATCGGCGCATCCCCGCAGCCTAAAGACATAGAGCAATGGCGTCGCGAGATCGAAACGGCTTTGGAGGCAACCGTCCATCTGGTCGACCCAGAACCCGCTTGCAACTGGTTATTTGCCTTCGGATGGAAGGGGCAGCGCATGACCACCATCCGACGAACGGTGCTGATGGTCGCACACCAACACGCTTTCGAGATGTTCGGGGGCGGTGAAACACAACTTCTCGAAACGCTGATTGCGCTGCGGGAGCAAGGCGTGCGCGCCGATGTCTCCCTCTCACTGCGCTTGCAACCCCAGCACTACGATTTGCTGCACTTGTTCAGCCTGTATCATGCTGAAAAATTGAGCCGACTGCAAGAAGCGAACCGACCAGTGGTGGTTTCGACCATCTTCTGGGATTATGCGGAATTGCGGTATGCCGCGACCGTTAAGCAGGTGATATTTTCCCATTCGGAGCCGGAGATTGTCCATCGTGCGTTGGAGGCGTGGCGTGAGGGCGCCCTTCGGCTCGAAGGCATACCAGAAGACCATTTCCAAGAACCAGAGCCGCTGCGTGAGAGCCAGCGAGCGGTGCTGGCTTGTGCCCATCTCCTACTGCCCAATGGCGAGCGCGAAGCCGCCATGCTGAAGCGCGCTTTTGGCGATGTGCCCATCCCCATCCGTATCGTGCCCAACGCCGTGCGACCCGAACGATTTCTGCACGCCTCGCCAGAGCCTTTCGTGAAGCGCTTCGGCTTGCGGGACTTCGTGCTGTGTGCCGCACGACTGGAACCGAACAAGAATCAGGCGATGCTCATCTGGGCACTACGCGATACAGGGCTACCCCTGGTAATAGCAGGAGCCGAAAGAGACCCCGATTATGCTCGGCTCTGTCGGAAGTGGGCAGGGGCGAGCGTGCGGTTTGTGGGCGAGCTTTCACCCGACATGCTGGCATCGGCTTACGCCGCAGCCCGCGTGCACGCGCTCCCCTCATGGTCTGAAACACCCGGTTTAGCTAACTTGGAAGCCGGGTTGGCTGGCTGCGCGCTGGTCGTGGGCAATCGCGGCTTGGAACAGGAGTATTTGGGAGAGTACGCCTTCGTTTGCGACCCAGGCGATTGGCGCAGCATCCGTGAGGCGGTGCTACAGGCATGGGAGAGCGCCAATCCAACACGGAGCCAAGCCTGCCGCGAACATATCCTGCGGCACTTCACCTGGGAGCAGGTTGCTCGCCTTACAGCCGACGCTTACGAAAGCCTCCTCAAGAACCCCGTCTACTGGGTCGCGTTACCCCACTGGGACGATACCACCACATGGCAACCGCTGGTGGAAGCCTATGTGCGCTCCGCTAACCCAGCAAAGGGAACCGTGCTGCAACTCTACGCCGGTCCCTTGAACAATACTATCCCCGAAGAGGGCTACGAACGGGTCAAAGATTTCCTGCTCCAATTAGGGATAGAGCCAGCGAATTGCCCCGACATCGAAATTGTCAATCAGTTGGTGGCGATGCCGGGGGCACTGGCGATTCTAACAGGAAGCCCCCTGGATGCCCCTCTCCAGCAGTTATTTGGAGACCGGTGCATCACCTTCCAAGAGTGGCAGAAAGTCGCCTGAAACCGAACAACGCCTCCCCCTTGCAGGCGAACGGCGGCAAGGCTTAAACCTCGCTCAGTTCCATCTGCTGCAGCGCGCGTGCCTGCTCCTCGGCGGTCAGCGCGTCGATGAATGGCTGAAGGTCACCGTCCAGAATCTCGTCCAGATTGTGGAGGGTCAGCCCGATGCGATGGTCGGTCACGCGGCGGTCGGGGAAGTTATAGGTGCGGATTTTCTCGCTACGCTCGCCCGTGCCAATCTGGCTGCGCCGCAATTGGTCGCGTTCCTGCCGTTGACGCTCCCGTTCCATCTCGTACAGCCGGGCACGCAAGAGGCGCAACGCACGCTCCCGATTCTGCAACTGCGAACGCTCATCCTGACAAGAGACGGTGATACCCGTGGGCTTGTGGGTGATGCGCACCGCCGTCTCATTTTTCTGCATGTGCTGCCCGCCCGGACCCGAGGCGCGGAAGGTCTCGATCTCTAAATCGTCGGGATTGAGCTGCACATCGACCTCTTCGGCTTCGGGCAGCACCGCAACGGTGGCAGTGGAGGTATGGATGCGTCCGCCACTTTCCGTGATGGGGATGCGCTGCACCCGATGCACCCCCGATTCGTGTTTGAGCTGGCTGTATGCCCCCTTGCCCTGCACGCTGAAGACCACATGCTTGTAGCCCCCCAAGTCGCTCGGCTCCGCATCAAGAATCTCATATTTCCAGCCACGCCGCTCGGCATAACGGGTGTACATACGGAACAGGTCGGCGGCGAACAGGGCAGCTTCCTCTCCCCCCGTGCCCGGACGAATCTCGATAATCACATTGCGCTCGTCGTTCGGGTCACGCGGCAGCAAGCGGGCGACCAGCTCACGCGCCAATGCCTCGCGCTGCTTAGACGCCTCCTCGAACTCCTCCTGTGCCAGGAGGCGCAGGTCGGGATCATCGCTCGTTTCGAGCAGCTCTTCCGCCTGCTGCACGCGCGCAACTGCCTGCCGATACTGGTCATACAAGGCTTTCAGCTCGCTCAGTTCGGCATGCTGCTTGCCCAGTCGCTGCAACGCCTGCGGGTCGCTCAACACGGCAGGCTCCGCTAACTGGGCTTCGACCTGTGGCAGTTGTGCCAGAATCGCCTCCAACTTCGCTCGCAACCGCTCCGGGAGCATCCCATTTAAAGTGTACCTATCCTGCCCGCGCATTCACGGCATGGCTGCAAACATCCCCGCCGTGAGGCTCGCTCTCCCTTGTGAACCGAACCACTCATCCCTGAAAGATTTACCAAAATCCGCCCCAAAAGGGCAAATAGGGACTTTAGTCCCTTGACATCCACCATCAAAATGGAGTATAGTAGAAACGCAAGCGACAACCAAGAGCGGAAACGGGCTGACCGAGGCTGTACCCAACCCTCAGACCTTTCCCCTTTTGAAAACCCGCTTGACACTTTCTGATGGAGGTCTAAGATGATGAAACAATGGCTTGCAGTCTCGGTGTTTAGCGCGTTCGTTGCGCTTTTGACGCTGGCGTGTGCCTACGCGCAAGGCGTGACCCAACCGTTCACTTATCAGGGCTTCCTGCGCCACGGCGGCGCACCCCTGAACAACCCGTCCCAATCGATGCGATTCCGTATCTACGACGCGCTCACCGGCGGCACAATGCTCTGGGATTCGGGCGCGCTGACCGTGAATGTCGCCAACGGGCTGTTCACTGTGCAACTCAATCCGCCCGCATCCATCTGGACGGGCGCGGATCGGTTCTTGGAGATTCAAGTCGGTGCAACAACGCTCTCTCCGCGCGTGCGCATCGGCTCAACCCCGTATGCCAACACGGCGACCTTGCTGAATATGTTCCAATCGGGAACCATGAACCCTGACCGCATGGTGATTACCCACTCGCCCGCGTTCACGAACTGGGGCTTGATGTACCGTGACACGGACGATAGCTTCCACTTTCTGGCAGGCGGCACGACCGTGCTGCGCGTGGGGCTTGGGGGACCAACCGCGCTTCAGATCCCTGCGGGTGCGGCGGCGGGGCGCGTGCTGACCAGTGACGCCAGCGGGAACGCCTCGTGGCAACCGCTGCCCCCAAGCGCAACCGTCTGGGCAGTCAGCGGCACCAATATTTACAACACCAACACGGGGAATGTGGGAATCGGAACCACTGCACCCGCTGCGCGACTGGACATCCTCGGCGGCAACTGGGACACGGCGTCCACAGAGGGCGACCTCCGCATCGGTGACGCGACCTACCGTCTAAAAATCGGCGTCGCTACGGGCGGCGGTGGTGCAGGGCATGCGACCATCGCGGCGCAGGGGGGCGTCAACCTGCTCTCGCTGGGCGCGGGCACAACGCTTGCCACGCAGCGTGCCCTCACCATCACAGGCGCAGGCAATGTCGGCATCGGCACGGCGTCACCTGCCGCGAAACTGGATGTGAACGGCAACACGATACTGCGTGGGAACATCTCTTTTGACGACGACATTCGGAGCATCATCTTCCCGCCCACAACCGCCCCGAATGAGCCGATGATCTACATGTTTTCGTCAGGTACCTCTAACTCCGATCGCATGGTGATTGCCCACTCGCCCTCCTATTCGAACTGGGGCATTCAGTATCGCGACAGCGACGACAGTATCCATTTCCAGGGAGCGGGCTTTACGCATGTGCGGATTGGATTAGGTGACGGCAATGTCGGCATCGGCACGGCGTCACCTGCCGCGAAACTGGATGTGAACGGCACTGCCCGCGTGAAAGTGCTGGAAATCACGGGTGCGGACCTCGCCGAAAAGTTCCCCACCACCGAAACCCTGGAACCCGGCACCGTCGTGGAGATCGACCCCGACAATCCTGGGCACCTGCGCAAGGCGCAAGGCGCGTACAACAAGCGCGTCGCGGGCGTCGTGGCGGGCGCGAACGGGCTGTCCAAAGGCATCATCTTGGGCAACCTTGAGGGCAGCGAGAACCACACCCCGATTGCGATAAGCGGGCGCGTGTGGGTCTACGCCGACGCCACCCACGAAGCGATTGAACCTGGCGACCTGCTGACCACCTCCGACCTGCCTGGACACGCGATGAAAGCCAGCGACCCCAGCCGCGCGCATGGAACCGTGATTGGCAAGGCGATGACCCGCCTGGAGAAGGGCAAAACGGGCATGGTACTCGTGCTTGTGAACTTGCAATAAGGAGGCGCAACGATGAGAACCCGACAACGGTTCATTCCAATACTGGTCGCGCTGGTCGCAAGCACCCTCTGCTTGCCGTTGCAGGCACAGCGTGCCACCTCCCGCGCACAACCGCTCTTTGAGCATGTCAAGGCGACCATTCCACCCACTGCGCCTGCACTGCGCCACACGAAAGCCTATCAAGCGGTGCGCATTCGCTGGCAGGCGTTAGAGAACCTGCAGCCGGGCAGTCGCCTGCTGCTGAACCTGATGGAGGGCATCAACCCTATCGGCAAAGTGGAACGCGTCGAACACCGTGCCGAGCGTCGCTACTCCTGCTTCGGAAAGTTGGAGGGGTTAGATGGTAGCCACTTTATTCTGGTGGTGGAAGAGGACGCGCTTGCCCTGTTCGTTTCTGCCCCCTCTTACGAGGCGACCTTCGACCTGCGCTTCTACCGGGAGGACCTCTATGTGGTCGTGCTGGTGGGCGAGGAGCCACCTTGCGGCAATCAGGAGAACGAGACGCCGCCACCGTTTGAGATGACGCCCGAAGATGCCGCGTGGCACGAGCACTTCGCCAGTCAAGACTTTGAGATGGCAGGCGACGGTGATTTTGGTACCGTGGCCTGCACACAGCCGCAAGCCGTGCTGGACATCGCTGTGTACTACACCACGCAGGCGCGTACAGCCATCGGTGGCGTCAATCCTATGAACGCCCGCATCCAGTTGTTCATCGCCCAGTGCAACCAGGCGTACCAGAACAGCCAGGTGAGCCTCACAGTGCGTTTGGTGCGCCGGGGGGAAGTTGCCTATCCGGGTGAAGGAGGCGGCGATAGTAACACCCAACTAAATCATCTCACCAACCCCGGTGATGGGGTGATGGATGGCATCCATCCCGAACGCGACAACTATCGTGCCGACCAGGTCATCCTACTGGTTGACTCGATGGATGCCTGCGGGATTGCCTGGTGTGGCAATGGCAGCGACCCTCAGAATGCGTTCGGGGTCGTGCAGTGGAACTGCACGCTCTACTCCTTCCCGCACGAGATTGGACACAATCAGGGTTGCGGGCATGACCGCGATAACGGTGGTTGCGGTTTTCGCTCCTACGGGTTCGGTTGGCGGTTCACGGGCAACGATGGAGTGCAATACCGGACGGTGATGGCATATGCGCCTGGCACACGCATCCCCTACTTCTCGAACCCGAATGTGAGCTTTCAGGGTCAGCCAACGGGCGTGCCGATTGGGAACCCAAACGAAGCGCACAACGCCAGCGTGATCAACGAGACCCGCCGCAGTCGAGAGACCTTCCGCTTGCTGGATATCTGGGTGGATTTTGGCTACAGTGGCATCTTTGAGTTTGGTACCTTCCTCCTCCCGTTCAACACCGTAATCGAGGGTGTCAACGCCATCACGACCTTCGTGGATACCGCTGTGCTGAACTTCCCCACGCTCCACATAAAGGCAGGTTCTCGCTATGAGACCATCACCATCAACAAGCGGATGCGTATCGAGGCGTGCGGGGGAACCGTGCGCATCGGCGCGCCCTAACCCGACCCGTGTTTTTGTCGGGGCAGACCTGCGTGTCTGCCCCACCAACCCGTGTATGTAGGGGCAGACCTGCGTGTCTGCCCCCACCAACCGAAACAGCAGGAGGCATCTCATGCAAAAATGGCAACTGACACTGACGATACTAACGGCAGCAACGCTGCTCGTAAGCGATGCGCGCGCCCAATCAGGCGGCGGCTATGACCTGAGCTGGTGGACCATCGACGGCGGCGGCATCACCTTCGCCACAGGCGGCACTTTCGATCTGGGTGGCACCGTCGGGCAGCCCGACGCCAGTAATGCGCTCACAGGCGGGGCGTTCAGCCTCACAGGCGGCTTCTGGTTTGCGCCTTGTATCGCCCATAGCGGCGATGTGGACGCCAACGGCTGTATTGACGATGCGGACTTACTTGCCGTGCTGTTTGCGTTTGGCAACACGGGCAGCGGTTTGGGTCGTGTGGACACCAATTGCGATGGGGTTGTAGACGACGCCGACCTGCTGCAGGTGTTGTTCCACTTCGGCAATGGGTGCTAATACCAATCGTTAAGCCAAACTTCACCAACACGCGGGCATTGGAGAACCCCCTCCTGCAGGTTCCCCCTGCAGGCAGGGGGAACCGAACGCGTGCGCCATGCATGGTTCCCCTTGCGAAGCAGGGGGAACCAACCCCATGCACAGTTCCCCTTGCGAAGCAGGGGGAACCTAACGGAGGGGGTTTTCAAAAAGTGTCGTGCAAATGAGCCCTTAGCCAGGGGGAGAGGGTTGCCGCACTGCTACCCTATCGGCAGAATCTCGCCGTCCACTTGCCAACCCTCGCTGGCGTAGGCGAGGTGCAACATGCCCACGCCTCGTGCGAACGGCTTCGATTGGGCTATCCAGACGCGCCCGACGCGCTCTGGCTGCACCAGCGGGGTGTGCGAATGCCCACCGATAATCACATCCAGTTGCGGGCACGACTCCGCCAGTTTCCGATCCATCTCGATGCCCAGATGCGTGAGGGCAATCAGCAGCGCCACTTCGGGGCGCAAGCGAGCAACCCACGCCCGTGCCACCTCCAACGGCGGGTCAAACAGGTAGGCACTCAACACTCGGCTGCGCATGCGGGGTGTGACCATCGGCACAGTCAGCCCCACGATGCCGATGCGAACGCCTCCCCACTCACCGCACCAAACAGGCTGTGTCGGCAAGGGCGCATCGGGTTGACGCACGCGGATATTGGCGCACAGCAGCGGGCATGGCGCACCCTGCACCTTCGCCATAAAGCCGCTGGGCAGGATATGAAATTCACGATTGCCGAGGGTGACGGCGCTATAGCCCGCCTGACGCATCAGCTCCCAAGCAGGTTCGGGCTTCAGCGGGATGGCGAGATTGCCCACGCGCAGACAATCGCCTGCGTCCAGCAGCAGCGCGTCGTGCTGTTCACGCAGCTCTCGCAGCCTTTCCACAAAGGGCAGGCTCCATCGCCCATGCACATCGTTGGTATGCAAAATGGTTAGCTGCATCGGCAGGCATCCATCCATTCCCGAATGAGCGGGCGCGGGTCGTCCGCACGCATCAGCGTCTCACCTACGAGCATCGCCTGAACGCCTGCCTGATGAAGGGCGCGCACCTGCTCGGCGGTTTCGATACCGCTCTCGCTCACCACTACGCAGTGGGACGGCACACGCGGCAACAGGTCAAAGGTGGTCTGCAAGCGGGTCTCGAAGGTGTGCAGGTCGCGATTGTTGATGCCGATAAGGGTCGCACCCGTGCGGAGGGCGCGTTCCAGCTCCGCTTCGGTATGCACCTCCACTAAGGCGTCCAGCCCCAGCGATTCGGCAAGCTCGCGCCATTCACGCAAGGTAGCGTCGCTTTCGATGGCAGCCACAATCAGCAGCACCGCGTCCGCCCCCATCACGCGGCTCTCGTAAAGTTGATAGGGGTCTACGATGAAATCTTTGCGTAGCAACGGCAAGGGCACATGGGAGCGTATCTGTGCAAGGTATTCCAACCGCCCACCGAAGTAGGGTTCGTCGGTCAGGACGCTAAGGGCATCGGCGCCCGCGTCAGCATAGCGTTGGGCGATGGCGAGCGGGTCAAACTCGGCTCGAATCACGCCTTTGCTGGGCGAGGCACGCTTCACTTCGGCAATGAGGGCGAGGGGATTGGGCGTATGGCGCAGGGCATCAAGAAAGCGGCGCGTTGAGGGGAGGTCCGGCAGCCGCGCCTGCAGCTCCTGCAGCGGCATCTGCGCCCGCCGCCCCTCCACCTCAACTCGCTTCGAAGCCAAAATCTGGGAGAGAATGGTCATTCTTTAACCGACTGAGCCTTCCATCTCCAGCTCGATCAAGCGGTTCAGTTCGACGGCATACTCCATCGGCAACTGCTTTGCCAGTGGCTCGATGAAGCCCGACACGATGAGGGTGAGTGCCTCATCTTTTTTCAATCCGCGGCTGCGCAGGTAGAACAGCTGCTCCTCGCTCACTTTGCTCACCCGTGCCTCATGCCCAATGGTGACCTGTTGCTCGTTCACCTCGATGTAGGGATAGGTGTCGGTGCGGGCGTTCTCGTCGAGCAGGAGCGCGTCGCATTCCACATTGCACTTGCTGTGGTGCGCGCCCTCCAGCACCTGCACCAGCCCGCGATAGGAGGCACGCCCCGTGCCTTTGGAGATCGACTTCGAGGTGATGCGGCTGCTGGTGTAGGGTGCGGCGTGGATGGCTTTGCCGCCTGTGTCCTGATGCTGTCCATCGCCAGCGAAGGCGACTGAAAGCACCTCACCGCGTGCCCCCGGCTCCAAGAGATAGACGGAGGGGTATTTCATCGTCACACGGCTGTTATGTACCAGCACGCCGTTCACCACGAACGAGTGCGCCTCTGCCACCTCAAGGTCGTAAGTCGGCGCGACGATGGAGGGGGTAATCGCCTGAATACGCGCGACGCCCATTTCAGGGGTCAGCAGGTGCGTAGTGCGGAAACCGCGTAGTCGCTGGTGGCGACGCGCCTTTTTAGGCGTGCTTAGCCGCTCGCGCAGCGCAGGCGTCAGGTGGGGCAGCAACGGCGCGACATGCGCCAAGTCCAGTCGGTATGCCGTATGCTGCTTGGTGCGTCCCGTGCGGTTGATGTCCGCTTCCATCGTGTGGCTGTAGACAGCGCTGGCGTGGACGCCACACTGCAAGGCGAGTTGCTGCACATCCTGCAGCAGGGCGCGATTGGCGGACTTGAGGCTGAGCCGGTTGCCCCGCGCGCAGCCGTCGCCGTCGAGGTAGCCTGCAAGGAACGCCGCCTGCATTGCGGTCGGCAGGGTGAACACCCATGCGGGTACGCGCTTCTCCTTCGCGCCCGACACGAAGCCGTTCGCCTGCAGCCACAGCGCAAACTCCAGCGAGTTGACGCGGAGGTAGCACTCGTCTTTGCGCAGCTCGATGGCGTGGTTGCCGAAGTAGCGCGTCAGCAGCGAGATCAGGCGCGGGTAGGCGCGGTCGGTCGTCGGCACGCTGAAGCCCACACGCCCGTAGCGATGCCCATCGCGCCCACGCTGAATCGTGTAGTCACCCTCCGCCATCCACAGCCCCAGCAGCCAGCAGATGTCTTCGTCGGCGTATTCAGGCAACTGCACAGGCTGACGCGAGTGCGACGCGATGGCATATTCCGTGCCGTACTGGTTGCGTCCCGTGAACTGGTCGGGCATGCTGGGACGCGCGAAGCGGTAGGGTTGTCCCTCCGCCTGAAGCGCGGTCGGGAAGATAATCAGGTCGCCTGCCTGCAGCGCCTCGACGGGTTTCCAGCGCAGGCTGTAGCGTCCGAGTTTCCGCGGGCGCGCCGCGTCGTACTGCACGGTCAGCAGCGGATGGTTCGCCGTCAGGCGCAGGCTGCGACCGTTGGAGAGGGCAATCTCGTAGACCTGTTGCAGCCCGCTGTCCTTGCGTGCCACAACGGGACGCAACACCCACAGACGGCGCGTCTCGTCGAAGCTCCACACGCGCGTGCCAGGCTCTACCTGCTCAATCGGCACGGGTCCGCGCTCGGTGTAGACCAGCTCGCCCGCACAGACGCAGCCCAAATTCCCATCCACCCATTCCATCACGGCGTCGCCGTAGACGACGGCACGCTTGGTCACCAGGTTATAGACATCACGCGACCAGTTCTGGATGGTGGTGTAGCGCACACGCGCGCCGCGCTTCACGATAATCTCCACCACCGCGCTATGCAACGCTTCCTCGGCGTATACCGGAGCGGTGCATCCTTCGACGTAATGCACAAACGCCCCCTCTTCGGCGATAATCAGCGTGCGCTCGAACTGACCCGCGTTTTTGGCATTAATGCGGAAGTAGGC
>Ga0079992_138048_pt1 | contig 102237 bp, 108 predicted proteins | sample FaiFalFF_MnMetaG_3_FD_69197 | JGI IMG/M metagenome (GOLD analysis project Ga0079992, IMG submission 69197) | Freshwater microbial communities from Yellowstone National Park, Wyoming, USA - Fairy Falls B (FF_Mn_B) MetaG (SPADES assembly) (version 2) | ecosystem: Environmental > Aquatic >...
CCTCGTCCGCAAGCACGTTTGGAAAAGCCTGGACGGCGTGGCGGTGGTAGCGGTTAGCCTGGCGCTGGGCATCGTCCTGGCCTACCTAGGCCATCGCCTGGGCTACCTAGGGGCGGACTGGTTTGTCTTCGGTCTGACGGCGGGCCTCCTGGCCTCCGGTGGCGTAGATGCCCTCCGGGGTATCGTGAAAAGGGGTAGTGGCAGTGCGCCTGAAAACGCTGGCGGCGCTCCTCCTGACGCTGAGCGTTCTCGCCTCCGGTAGCGCCTTGGCGGGGGGCCGGGCGGCGTGCCGGATGGTCTACGGCCCCCCGCTTTGGGGAGTCTGCTATGCCGAGCAGGTCGTCGTGGCGGCGGGTCCTCTGGAGGTTGCTGTGGGAGCGGAAATCCGCACGTGGCCGGAGGTGCAGATGGGGGTCTACACGGTCCTCGGGCTCTACTTCCCAGGCTGGTGGGCCACGGTGGAGGTGGGAAGGAGCCTAGACTCGTGGCGGTGGGCTTTCGGGGCCGGAGTGAGGTGGTAAATGGAGGAGCGGGTATACCAGCGGCTGGAATCCCTGGAACGCACCCAGGAACGCCACTCCGCCCTGCTTCAGGAACTCCAGCGGCGCATGGACGGGGTAGAGGAGATGAGGGACGACCTGCGGCGGGTGGAGCAGGCTCTGACCCGGCTGGAAGAGCGGCTGGAAGCCATCCTGGGCCGGATGCAGACCTGGCAGACCTTGGTGTGGGCGCTCCTCGTCATGGTGGTCAGCGGGCTGGTGGCCGCCGGGTTTGAACTGTTAAGGAAGTGACTATGCGCATCGTCCATCCGTTGGGGCGGGCTGACGTGGCCCGCATAGACGCTCGTTTTTTGGACCCGAACTACCCCGTCTGGCGGCGGCAGGCTGGGCTGAGTCCCGATGAGCACCCCGGGGTAGACCTGAACATTCGCGGTACCTCGGGGGACCAGGACCTTGGCTGGCCCGTGGTGGCCGTCACGCTGGGCCAGGTGGTGCACGCTCGGACGCATAGGGTCTGGGGCAACATCGTGCTCCTGGAACACCCCACCTGGCTAGCCCAAAAACTCGGGTACCCGGCCCTCTATAGCCAGTACGCCCACCTTCACCAGGTGTGCGTGCGGGAGGGAGACGTGGTGTGGCCGGGGGAGCCGATTGGGAGCGTTGGTAAGGGGGACCCCGCCCGGCCATTTATGGCCCACCTCCACTTTGAGGTCCGCGCCCGTGGCCCCCAAGACCTCCCTCCCGATGCGTGGCCTAGAACCAAAACCGCCATCCTGGCCGCCGGCTACCTGGACCCCGAGGTGTTCCTGAGCCGCGCCATGAGCCCCGCCCGGCGGTACGAGTTCCCTCGGGGGGTGGTCTATGGCCCTGATGGGCAGGTGGTGGGGCCGGTGGTGGTGAACCTGGAGAACCCAGAAAAACCGCAAGTGCGGGTAGTGTAGCAGGACTGTAGCAGGTCATCCTTCAACCCGAACCCAGACCCTCAAAAAGGTGCCTTCAGATGCTAGTGTGTACCAGATGGTGCGCTGGAGTTCATATGGATCGCACTCAGGAGGTCACGGGTTCGAGTCCCGTCGGCTCCACCAGCACCAGGACGATGTTTTCGCCTCCTGGGGGAGACTCCAGGGGGCGGCTGTGTAGTTATGGGTGTAGCAAAAGGCTAGGTGCCCCAGGTCTCAGGGAGGTAGTCCCCCTTTTGGAGGAGGAACCTGCCGTGCCCCTCTTATTGATCTGCCTGTTGCCTGGCAACGGATTTTGCCGGAGAGAAGCTACAGGTGGGCTAGGCCTTTTGGGCCACGTTGGCGGGCAACTTGGGGGGACGGTCCTGCCACTCCTCTGGGCGGAGGGCACCCCGCTTTAGGAGGGCATCTAGGGCCACCTGAAGGTGGGTCTTGGGGAAGGTAGCCTTGCGAGGGTTCCAGGCTTGGAGCCGTTTTTGTAGGCTAGCCCAGTCCCGGGCTCCTTCGTGGCGTACGGCCCAGTGAACCGTGGCCAGGAGTTCTAGGCCGTAAGGGGTTTCAAATCCCTTGACCCAGTCCGCCGCTCGGGTAGCGGCTTCGTCGGCCTTGGGGTAGTCGGCGAGGAAGAGGACGGCCTCGTTCAGAGCCTGGGGCCTGAGGTGGATTTGGGAAGCGCCCGTGCGGTCCCCGAAGCCCTGAATGTAGTGGCCCTCGAGGCGGGCTAGCACGTGGTTCAGGGGCTCGGCGTAGGGGCCAAACTGCTTGCGGGCGAAGTCAAGCTTTAGATCCAGGCCAGCTTCCTGCAGAAAGTAGGCCAGCTTCTGAGCCTCGAGGCGGCCCAAAGGCTCCCCCAATGCTCCGTATAGCCCGAAGAGCTTGAGCAGGGCGGCCCGTGCGGGGGTGAGGCGGGGCTTGGTTTTCAGAGGGACGATGGAGTGAGCTTTAGGGTTTTCCACTGGCTCGTAAACCCAAACCTCCACGCCCTCAAGGGTCTCGAGGGCCTCCTGAATACGTTGTTTGACCTCGGGCCAAGGCAGGCCTCCGTTCCCGGCCCCCAAAGGGGGCAGAGCGATAGAGCGGACCCGAAGCTCCTGGATCCGGCATACAAGGTCCTTGAGGCCCTCCTCTACGTATTCCATACGGGAAGGGTGGCGCCAGTGCTTCTTGGTGGGGAAGTTGAAGATGTAGCGGGGCTGGGCTAGGGGGCCCCGGTCGTAAACGAAGATGCGGCCAATCTGGACCTGGCCCCGCTCGCAGGCTTTCACGTAGGCCTGGTAGTTGTCTGGGAAAGCCCGTTTGAACTGCAAGGCCACCCCCTTGCCCATGACCCCCACGGTGTTCACCGTGTTCACCAGGGCTTCTACCGGGGCCTCGAGAAGGTTGCCTCGCACGAAGCGGAGCATAAGCGCTTCTAATAGTACCAGCTTCGGCGCACCCGCACCGGGGGATGGGGAAGATGGGGGAACTGGGCAAGGATGCTCTCCACCTGGGACTGGATGGTTTCATCTATTACGCCGATCTCCTCAACGAGTTCCCAGGGAAAAAAGTCCTTGACCAGGAACTCGGCCTGCTTTTTCTCGCGCACATTGGCCCAGTAAGGGGCCTGGATGGCTTGCCAGTCTAAGGCTTTCAGGTGTTCTAGCTTATGGAAGAAGCGAACGTACTGCACGGCCGCATGACGGTCCGTGAACACGAAGGGGATGCGGGCTTCCGCCACCTTTTGCGCGGAGGAGACCAGGTGCAGGATAGGACGCTGGCCCCCTGGACAGCCGGTTTGTTGTGTGTGAATGGCGTAGAGCATTGGGGAACGGGGGCAGAAGTAAAACGGCACGTAATCGTGGAGCTTGCCTCTCGGGCCTACGGGTACCACGACTTGAGCGCGGCGGGCCTGGATGTGCCCGTAGGCCACGTTCTGCCGTACGGGAGGTCTTTGGGAATAGGGGAGGAGGCCTCCTCTTTGAAGGATGCCCCGGAGGTTATTCAGGTGGGTGATGTGGTAGATGAGCGTGGGCACCGGGTAGGCTAGGCCTTGCTGTGGCATGGTTCCATTATACCCAGGGATATACTCTTCTACATGCCAGCCCTGGAGTGGATCGGCAAGCGGGCGGTAGTGCGGCACCATTTGGAGGTTCCCTACCGCATTTTGGAGCCCGTGCCTGAACTCTCCTTCGGTGAGGGCGATAATCTTCTGGTGGAGGGGGACAACCTCGAGGCCCTAAAAGCCCTCCTCCCCCAGTACCGGGGGCGGGTGAAGCTGGTCTACATAGACCCTCCCTACAACACCGGCAACGAGGGCTGGGTCTACAACGACAACGTGAACAGCCCCGAGATACGGGACTGGCTGGGGAAGGTGGTGGGCCCGGAGGCCGAAGACCTCTCTCGGCACGACAAGTGGCTTTCCATGATGTACCCCAGGCTGAGGTTTTTGCACGAGCTCTTGCGGGAGGACGGAAGCCTTTGGATGAGCATTGACGATAACGAGGTCCACCGAGCGAGGATGCTTCTGGACGAAATCTTTGGACCACAGAACTTCATAGCTACAGTGATCTGGCAGAAGAAGTTTTCCCTCCAGAACGATGCCACCTACTTCTCCGACATGCACGATTACATCTTGGTCTACGCCAAGCGAAAGAAGCTCCATAGTAATGACCCCGCAGGGTGGACTTTAAACAAGCTTCCACCCACCCCGGAGAAGGTAGGCCGCTACCAAAATCTGGATAACGACCCGAGAGGCCCTTGGCAATCGGTAGACTACACATGCGCAAAAACTAAAGAAGAGCGACCCAATCTTTACTACCCAATCGTCAACCCCAACACCGGCGAGGAGATCTGGCCCTCCCCCACCCGGGTCTGGGCCTTTTCGCGCGAGGAGCACGAGCGCCACCTGAGGGAGAACCGCATCTGGTGGGGGAAGGATGGTAAAGGAAGGCCCAGACTCAAGAGGTTTTTGAGCGAGGTCCAGGCCACCATGGTGCCCACCACGCTTTGGTTGCGGGAGGATGTTGGGGACACCCAGGAAGCCCGCAGAGAGGTGCGCCAGATCCTGGAAGGAGAGGACTTCCCCACTCCTAAACCCACCCGCCTTCTCCAGCGGATTCTGCAGATCGCCACTAACCCCCATGACGGGGACATCGTGCTGGACTCCTTCGCCGGTAGCGGCACCACGGGGCACGCGGTGCTCAAGCAAAACGCCGCCGACGGAGGCAACCGGCGCTTCATCCTGGTGGAGCTGGACCCCCACATTGCCCAGAACATCACCCGGAGGCGTCTGGAGTATGCCGCCCGGGAACACGGAAGCGGCTTTCAGTACCTGCGCCTAGGCGAGACCCTCTTCACGCCGGATGGGCGAATCCGGGAGGGAGTGGACTACCCGACCCTGGCCCGGTACGTCTACTACCGGGAGACGGGGGAACCGCTGCCTTCCACCATCAGCCCGCCCCTTCTTGGGGTGTCCCAGCGCGGGGTGGCGGTTTACCTCCTCTACAACGGGGTGCTCAAGGACCGGTCTCCCAAAGGGGGCAACGCCCTTACCCGGGAGGTCCTGGCCCACCTGCCTCCCCATGACGGCCCCAAGGTGGTCTACGGCACCTCCTGCCGCCTGAGCCCGGCGACCCTGAAGGCGTGGGGCATCACCTTTCGGCACATCCCCTACGAGGTGGCCCAGTGATGGAGCTCAAGAGCTACCAGAAGGAGGCTCTGAGGGCACTGGAGGACTTCCTCCACCGGGTAGCCGTCTACGAAAAGGATCTGCCCAACTTCCTGGATCAGGCCTTCCGGGAGGTGGCTCAGCGGTACATGGAAAACCCCCCTCCCTACCTGGAGCCGAAGGGCCTCGAGGGCATCCCCTACGTGTGCTTCCGCATCCCCACGGGCGGGGGCAAGACCCTTCTCGCGGCCCACGCTCTGGCCCCGGCCCGGCGCTTTTTGGGCCAGGATGCCCCTATGGTGGTCTGGCTCACGCCCACCGAGGCTATCCGCACCCAGACTCTGAAGGCCCTCAAGGACACGCGCCACCCCTACCGCCAAGCCCTTGAGCAGGCCTTAGGCCAGGTGCGGGTCATGGACCTGCAAGAAGCCCTGGCCCTGCCCCCGGGGGACGTGGGCGCGGTGGCCCTGGTCCTGGTGGCTACCCTGCAGGCTTTCCGGGTAGAGGAGACCGAGGGGCGCAAGGTTTACGAGGAAAACGGACATCTCATGGGCGTTTTTGACCTGCTGGCCGGATCGGTACCGGAAGATAAGCTGGCGCCTCCCGAGGGGATAGGAAGGTACTCCCTGGCCAACCTCCTCCGCATCATGCGCCCCATCGTGGTGGTGGACGAGGCCCACAACGCCCGCACCCCCCTTTCCTTTGACACCCTGGCCCGCCTGGAACCCGGGGTCATTCTGGAGTTCACAGCCACCCCCAGGGAGGACTCCAACGTTCTCTTTGCCGCCACCGCCCATGAGCTCCACCGGGAGGGCATGATCAAGCTACCCATAGAGCTCGTGGTCCTGAAGGACCAGGAGGCGGTCCTCCAGGCGGCTTTGGCCAAACAGAAGGAGCTCGAGGCCCTGGCCCAAAGAGGCCGAGAGTACCTCCGGCCCATCGTCCTCATCCAAGCGGAGCCCCGGCGTGGGGGGGATCCGTACACCTGGGAAAAGGTGAGGGCCTTTCTACTGGAGCGCGGGGTGCGGGAGGAGGAGGTGGTGGTCTCCGTGGGGGAGCGGGATGACCTCACCGGCCAAGACCTCCTTTCGCCCTCCTCGCCCGTGCGCTACGTCATCACCGTAGACAAGCTCAAGGAGGGATGGGACTGCCCCTTCGCTTACGTGCTGGCCTCGGTGCGTCCCCTGAAGTCGCCCACGGCCATTGAGCAGGTGCTGGGCCGGGTGCTCAGGATGCCGGGGGCCAGGCCCAAGGAGCAGGAAGCGCTCAACAAGGCCTACGCTTTCACCGTGTCCGAGAACTTCTGGGAGGCGGCCGAAACCCTCCGGGAGGCTTTGGTTCTGGAGGGGTTTGAGCGCTACGAGGCCGAAAGGGCCGTGCGCACCGTGGGCCTTGGCTTGGAGGAACGCATTCACCTCGAGGCATCCCCTAGTCCCTTAGCCCTCGCTCCCTTGGGGCCAAAGGTGGAATACGATCCAAAAGGTAGGGTGCTGGTCATCAAGGAGCCCCTGAACCCAAGTGAGAGGGCGGTACTCCGACAGGCTTTAGCGGAGAAGGATCGGCAGAAGCTTCCCCACACCGTCCGCACCCCCTCCGAGGAAGGCCGGGTGCTAGAGGTGCCCCTCCTCGCCTGGCATGGCGAGCCCCTGGAGGTTGAGCACTTCCTGGAGGAGGGCTGGAGCCTAGCGGGCCGGGACGCTCACCTGGACTTTGTTCCCCAGCCCCTGGGGGAAAGAGGGGAGATCGGCCTAGATGGGGGGCGGGTGCGCATCGCCCGCCTGGAGCGGCTGGACCAGGCCGGGAGGCTCTTTGGTTCCCACGTGGGCTGGACCTTGGATAGCCTTGCCCTCTGGCTGGACCGCCACATTCCCCACCCCGACCTACCCCAGGAGGAGACCTTGCCCTTCATCTACAGGGCCCTAGGAGAGCTTTTGGGGCGAGGCTTTACCCTAGAGGACCTGGTGGCGGAGAAGAGGCAGTTGAGGAACCTCCTGGAGGCCAAGATCCGCGGCCACCGGGAGGCGGCCCAAAAGGAGGCCTTCCAGCGCCTCTTGAAAGATACGCCTCCCAACCTCGGCACCATCACGCTTCGCTTGGAAGGGGACTACTTCCCGCCCAACCCCTACCGGGGGGCTTATGACTTCCAAAAGCACTTCTTCCCGGTCATCGCCGATCTCCAGGACGGGACGGAGGAGTTCCAGTGCGCCCGCCTCCTGGACGGGCTGGAGGAAGTGGAGTTCTGGGTGCGCAACTACCCCACCTGGCGCCACGCCTTCCGCCTTCCCTACCCCGGGGGCAACTTCTTCCCGGACTTTCTGGCCAGGCTGCGAGACGGGACCCTCCTCGTGGTGGAGTACAAGGGAAAGCATCTGGCGCACACCCCCGAGACCTACGAGAAGGAGGCCGTGGGGCAACTCTGGGCCCGGAAGACGGGCAACCTGTTCCTTATGGTGCGCACGCTTGATGGGCTGAACGCCATTTACCAGGCGGTTCGGCGCTGAAAGGGATTCGCTACGGGCCCAGAAGCCACTCCACGAAGGCGTTGACCACGTCGTTTTCCCCCAGGGCCTCGGGGTTTTCCAGGACGTGCTCGTAGAAGGCCCGGACCAGGTCGGGGCTTGGGTTCTTGAGGATCTCCTGGACGCTTTTCCCCTGGTAAGGCCCCTTGGGGAGAGGCGCCGTGAGGGAGGGGGAGGTGGCCAGGGGGGCGGCCTCCTTCAGGGCCTCCAGGGTCCTCTCCAGAAGAAGCCTTTCCCCTTCGGGGCCTAGGGCCTCCTTGGGGGTGAGGAGGGGGGTTCCCGAGAGGTCCTTGGGCGTGAGGCCTAGGGCGTAGAGGCGCCGGGCCAGGCTGGGCGGGCCCACCTCCAGGGGGACCAGGGCCCTGGCCTCGCCGTAACGGACCTCGAGGGTGTACCGCCCGGGCTCGGGGAGGGTGAGGGCGGGGGCCACCTCCTTGAGGCCGGCGGTGAGGGGAGGAAAGCCCAAAGGCTTCTCCGCCCGGCCCACCTCCTTCCCCTCCCGGAAGAGGCGGCTTTCCAGGGGGGCCCGGAGGAGGTAGGGGCGCCCTTCCAGGCGCACCTCGGGGAAGACCGCCTCCCCGGCGCGGAAGGGCCGGGCCTCCAGGTCCCCGGGGATCAGGGTGAGCTTCTCCAGGAAAAGGCGGAGCTCGCCCCCTTCCAGCCGGGCGAGGGCCCGCCGGGCGGCCAAGGCGGCCGGGTGCCGGGGGTGGGCCTCCAGAAAGGCCCGGTAGAGGGCTTTGGCCTCGAGCCCAGTTCGCTCGGCCAGGTAGGCCCGGAAGAAGAGGGCAAGGGGCTCCCCCCGCGCCTCCAGGTCCTTAAGGGCTTCCTGGAAATCCTCCCCCTCGTCCAGCCGCAAAGCCCGGTCGTAGGCGGCCTTGGCCCCCAGGTAGTCCCCGTAGATGGCCCGGAAGAGGCCCAGGTTGTAGTAGGCGGTGGCGTTGGGGTTCAGGGCCACCGCCCGCTCCGAGGCCCGGATGGCCCGGGGGAGGTCCCCGGTGAGGTAGAGGGCCCAGCCCAGGTTGGTCCAGTAAAGCCAGGAGTCGGGGCGGAGCCTTAGGGCCTGGAGGAGGGCCTCCTTGGCCTCCTCCCCCTTTCCTTCCCGGAAGGCGGCGAAGCTCGCCTCCTCCCAGGCCAGGGGGGACTCGGGGAAGGCCTCCTTCAGGGCCCGGGCCGAGGCGGGCCAGCGGGGGTCCTCGAGGGCCCTAAGGACCAGGTGGGCGGCGGTGCGCTCCAGGGCGTCCCCAAAGAGGAGGGCCTCGGCCTCCTTCAGGGCCTCCTCCCGCTTCCCCTCGGCGAAGAGGCGCAGGAGGCCGTAGGCCCGGGGGAGCCTGCCCTGCCAGAAGAGGAGAAGCCTTTCGGGGAGGAGGCCCAGGAGAAGCCCCGCGCCCCGCCCCTCCCTCAGGTCCAGGGCCGACTGGTGGAGGGGGTCGGGGTCCTCCCCCCGGGCCAGGGCCCGGAGGCGGGCCTCGTCCCCTTTGGGCGCGGGGAGGGCGCTAAACCTGGGGGCCAGGCCCTCCTTCTGGAGCCAGAGCCAGGCCACCGCCGGATGGGCGAAGAGGCCTTCCTTCACCCCCTCTTTCCCGGCCAGGAAGAGCCTGAGGCCCCTCTCTTCTTCCCGGCCCAGGAGGACCCAGTCCGCCCCGGTGATCTCCCGGGCCAGCCGGGCCCCCGCCCGGGAGTAAAGCCCCCCGGTGAGCTCGTACCCGTCCCGCCAGGGGGGCTCGGGGAGGAGGAGGGCGAGGAGGGTGGGGGGTGGGGCCTTCAGGCCTTCGGCGAAGGCCTGGGCCAGGGTGTACCCCCTGGGCCCCTCAAAGGGCAGGACCAGGCCCTGGGCCAGGGCCAGGCCCAGGAAGAGGAAGGGAGCCAAGCACCCCACCGCGGCTTTCGCCGCGGTGGGGGCCCCAGAAAAGCCCTTCCACAGCCCGGACTTGGGCACCCCATGTTGCGAAACCAAAGTGCGGGCACTTAGCCAGCGCATGGAGACATTCTAGCGCCTTTCCCTGAGGACCAGGTAAGCGAAGCGCCAAAGTCTCGGGGCCCTGCGCCAGCGCTTGGGGTCCAGGCCCACCCGCAAAAGCCACTCCAGGCCGAGCCTCTGGGCAAAGAGGGGCGCTCTTTTAGCCTCCCCCGCCAGGACGTCCAGGGTCCCGCCCACCCCTATGGCCACCCGGGCCCCCAGGTGGGGCTTGTGGCGGTGGATGAAGGCCTCCTGCCTCTCCCCCATGCCCACCAGGAGGAGGTCCGGGGCCTTCTTTTGGATCTCGGCCACCACGGGGCCTTCGTCCTGGAAGTAGCCGTGGTGGGCGCCCACCACCTCCGCCCCAAGCCTTTCCGCCTCCCTGGCGGCCCGCTCCGCCACCCCGGGCCTCCCTCCCAGGAGGTAGACCCTGAGCCCGGGAAAGCGCCGGAAAAGGGCCAGGGTGAGGTCCACCCCCGTGACCCTTTCCTTGAGGGCCACGCCCTTCAGCCTTTTTGCGGCCCAGAGGATCCCCACGCCGTCCGGGGTGATGAGCTCGGCCTCGAGGACCGCCCTTCTTAAGGCCTCGTCCTCCTGGGCCCGCACCACCATCTCCGGGTTCAGGGTGACCACCTGGTGGGTCCAGGCCTCCTCCAGAAAGCCCCCGATGCGCTTTAGGGCCTCCTCCATGTCCACGGGGTCCAGGGGAAGGCCCAAAATCTCTAGGCGCTCCACGGCACGAACCTCTGGGCGAAGCGGTCCTGGGTGAGGCCAAAGGCTTCCTTGGGGAAGAAGCGGGTCTCGGCCAGCCTGGGCACCACCGGGTCCACCCCGATGAGGCTCGCCCGGGCCAGCTCCTCGGTGCGCCCCTCCCGGTGGAGGGCCTGGCCCTCCGGGCTCTGGAAGAGGGCCTCCTGGGGGTCGGGGAAGGCCTTGAGGAGGGCGGTGGCCAGGGTGGGGGGGCCTTCCTGGGCAAGCTTCTTCTGGAAGAACCCGGTGGCCACCAGGGCCGAGAGGAGGGGCTCGGGGGCCCCGGCGGGGCGGAAGGTGGGGGAGGGGAGGCTTCGGGCCAGCTCCAGGGCGGCCTTGGCGTTGCGGAAGCCGGCCAGATAGACCTCCTTCTCCTCGGGCAGGAGGCTGGCGTTGAGCATGGGGGCCACCAGGATGGCCCTTTTACCCTTTACCTCGGTGGCTTCCAGCTCCACCAGGGAGACCCGCCCGTGGAAGCCCTCCGGGGGGAAGCCCTCCACCTCCCCCAGAAGGAGGGCCTCCCGGCCCAGCTCCTGGGCCAGAAGGCGGGCCACCTTGGGCCCCGGGGCCACCCAGACCTCCTGGGCGCCCTGGGCCAGGAGGAGGGTGAGGACGCTGCCTGCGGGGAGGACCTCCACCAGGAAAAGGGGCCCCGGGGCGGGCCTCAGGCACAGGTCAACCCGGCACACCCCGCCATGATACCTTAGCCTGGGCGTATGCGGCTCAAGGACCTGGGGGAGCGGGTCTTCTTGCGGAAACTGGCCCCTTTGGGGTACCCCGTGGAGGCCCCCCTCCCCCCCGGGGACGACGCCGGGGGGGTGTGGGTGGGGGAGGCGGCCTGGCTCCTCAAGACCGACGGCTTCCTCTACCGGGAGGTGGCCCTCTTGGGCATGGGGCCCTTTGAGGTGGGCTTCAGGGGGGTGGCGGCCACGGCCTCCGATCTCCTGGTGAAGATGGGCCGTCCCCTGGGCTTCACCCTGGGCCTCTTCCTGCCCCCGGAGCTGGAGGAGGCCTTCGCCCTGGGACTGGTGCGGGGGGCGGCGGAGGCCGCCGGGCGGCTTGGAGCCCCCCTCCTCGGCGGGGACACCAACGCCGGGGAGGAGGTGGCCCTCACCGTCTCCGGCTTCGCCCTGAGCCACGCCCCCCTTCCCCGGAGGGCGCGCCCCGGGGACCTCCTCTTTTTGGCGGGGGACCGCTGGGGGCGGGTGGGGGCGGCCATCTTGGCCCACTACCGGGGGCGTTCCCTGGAAGGGTTTCCCGAGATTCGCCAGGCCGCCTTCTACCCCCTGCCCAGGCTGGAGCTCTTGGCCCTTTCCGGCCTCCTCAGGGGCGGCCTGGACTCCTCGGACGGCCTCGCCGAGACCCTGTGGCAGCTCGCTGAGCTCGGGGTGCGGGTGGACCTCGAGGCCCTCCCCCTCTACCCCGACGTCCTGGCCTTCGCCGGCGGCGAGGACGAGGCCTTGGAGCTGGTCCTCTACGGGGGCGAGGAGTTTGAGGCGGTGCTGGTGGTGCCCCCCGAGGCCGAGGGGGCGGTCTTGGCCAGGGCGGAGGCCGTGGGCCTACCCCTCTTCCGGGCCGGGCGGGTGGGGGAGGGGGAGGGGGTCTACCTGAGGGGCCGCCCCGTCCCCCGGAGGGGCTACGACCACTTCCGGCCCTAGGAGCCAGCGGGTCTCCTCCCGGAGGACCCGGGCGAAGCGGGGACTCCTCTCTGCCAGGCCCCGCCACTCGGGGAGGGTGTAGACCAGGGCCTCCGTGGGCACGGGAAGCTCCTCGAGGGGGAGCCCCATGGTCCGTTGCCAGGGAGGGAGGTCGGAGTGGCCAACCACCAGGACCAGGTCCAGGTCGCTCCCCACCCCGTGGTCCCCCCGGGCGTAGGAGCCGAAGTAGCCCAGGGCCAAAAGACCCGGGATGGGGTGGCGGGCGAGCCAGGCCTTTAGGGCCTCCTCCACCTCCTCCCGGCTAGGCCATCTGAGCACGGGCGAACGCAAGGACCTCACGGGCATAGTCCAGGGCCTGCTGGCTCTGAAGGGGGCCGTAGTGTTCCGCGGAAGGGCCTTCGGGGAAGGCGTCGGGGTAGCGGGTGGGGATGTCCCAGTCCCTCGCCCGGTTCACCCCTCCAGTCTACCCGGTATACTGCCCCTATGCGGGCCTTTAAGGCGCACCTTAGGGGCCTTTCCCCCTACCCCTACGCCAAGGTGGAGGCCCCCATCAAGCTGGACCAGAACGAAAGCCCCTTTGACCTGCCGGAGGCCCTCAAGGAGGAGGCCCTGAGGCGCATGGCCCGCCTTCCCTGGAACCGCTACCCCGAGATCCACGCCGAGGGGCTCCGGAGGCGGCTTGCCGCCCTCCTGGACTGGGAGGAGGAGGGGGTGGTCCTGGCCCCGGGGTCTAACCTCCTCATCCTGGCCTTGAGCCTGGCGGCGGAGGAGGTCCTGGACCTAAGCCCCTCCTTCCCCCACTACGCCCACGCCGCCAAAGCGGCGGGGACCCCCTACCGGGCGGTGCCCCTGGGGGAGGGCTTCGCCCTAGATCTAGAGGCCCTCCTCGCCGCCTTCACCGGGGGGGTCCTCTTCCTCCCCAACCCCCACGCCCCCACGGGGGCCCTCTTTCCCGAGGAGGCCCTTAGGGCCCTGGCGGAAAGGGCCAGGGAGGTGGGTGGCCTCCTGGTGGTGGACGAGGCCTACCGGGAGTTCTCCGGGACAGACTTTTCCCCGCTGGGGCGGGACAACCCCCACGTGGCCTTTCTTCGCACCTTCTCCAAGGCCTTTTCCCTGGGGGGCATCCGGGCGGGATACCTGCTGGCAAGCCCGGAGGTGGCGGGGGTGGTGCGGGAGGTCCTGCCCCCCTTTGTCCTTCCCGCCCACACCGGGGCCATCCTGGAGGTGGTCCTGGAAAACCCCGGCTACGCCCAGGAGGTGGCGGCCTACGTGCGGCAGGAGCGGGAGCGGGTCTACGGGAGGCTTCGCCAGCACCCCCTCTGGCATCCCTACCCCAGCCACACCAACTTCCTCCTGGTGCGCACGCCGGACGCCGCCCAGGCCCACGCCCACCTCCTCAAAGGGGGCATCCTGGTGCGGCGGCAGGACCGCTACCCGGGCCTAAAGGGGTGCATCCGGGTGACCGTGGGCCTTAGGGAGGAGATGGAGGCCTTTTTGCGGGCGGCCTTTGAGGTGGCCTATGCGTGAGGCTTTGGTGGAGAGGGCCACGGCGGAGACCTGGGTGCGCCTCAGGCTTGGCCTGGACGGCCCGGTGGGCGGGGAGGTGGCCACGGGCCTTCCCTTCCTGGACCACATGCTCCTTCAGCTCCAGCGGCACGGGCGCTTCCTCCTGGAGGTGGAGGCCAGGGGGGACCTGGAGGTGGACGTCCACCACCTGGTGGAGGACGTGGGCATCACCCTGGGCATGGCCCTCAAGGAGGCCCTGGGCGAGGGGGCGGGCCTGGAGCGCTACGCCGAGGCCTTCGCCCCCATGGACGAGACCCTGGTCCTCTGCGTCCTGGACCTCTCGGGAAGGCCCCACCTGGAATACCGCCCCGAGGCCTGGCCCGTGGTGGGGGAGGCGGGCGGGGTCAACCACTACCACCTCCGGGAGTTCCTGCGGGGCCTGGTGAACCACGGGAGGCTCACCCTGCACCTGAGGCTTCTTTCCGGGCGGGAGGCCCACCACGTCCTGGAGGCCAGCTTCAAGGCCCTGGCCCGGGCCCTCCACCGGGCCACCCGGCTCACGGGGGAGGGGCTTCCCAGCACCAAGGGCGTCCTATGAAGGCCCTCCTCATAGACTACGGCTCGGGGAACCTGAGGAGCGCCGCCAAGGCCCTCGAGGCCGCCGGCTTCGCCGTCACCGTTGCCTCCGACCCCAGGGCCTGCCCGGAGGCCAGCCTCCTGGTCCTGCCGGGCCAGGGCCACTTCGGCCAGGTCATGGCCGCCTTCCGGGCCTCGGGCTTTGTGGAGCGGGTTCTGGACCATATCCAAAAGGGCCTGCCCTTCCTGGGGATCTGCGTGGGCATGCAGATCCTCTACCAGGAAAGCGAGGAGGCCCCCGGAGTGAAGGGCCTGGGCCTCTTCCCCGGGGTGGTGCGCCGCTTTCCCCGGGGGCGGGTGCCCCAGATGGGCTGGAACCGGGTGCGCCTGGAGGGGCCCTTCGCCCCCCTTTCGGGCCGGCACTTTTACTTCGCCAACTCCTTCTTTGGCCCCCTCACCCCAGAGGCCCTGGGGGTGGGGGAGTACGAGGGCACCCCTTTCGCCGCCCTCTTGGCCAGGGAAAACCTCCTCGCCCCCCAGTTCCACCCGGAGAAGAGCGGGCGGGCGGGCCTGGCCTTTTTGGCCCTAGCCCGCCGCCACTTCCAGGTCCTCTAGGCGGATGAGCCTCCCCTGGGCCCCCAGGCCCGTGGCCGCCAGAGCCCCGGCCAGGTTGGCCAGGCGGGCGGCCTCCACCGGCCTCTTTCCCGAGAGGATGGCGTGGGCGAAGGCGGCGGTGTAGGCGTCGCCGGCCCCGGTGGAGTCCACGATGTCCTCCACGGGGTAGGGCTCCAAAAGCTCCTCTCCTTCCGGCGTGACCACGATGGAGCCCATGGCGCCCACCTTGATGGCCAGGTGCTGGAAGCCCTCCTCCCTAAGCCTCGCCACCCCCTCGGAGAGGGAAGAGGCCCCGGTGAGGGCCAAAAGCTCGGTCTGGTTCATGAGGAGCCAGCTCACCCCCCGGAGGTGCTTGAGAAGCTCCCGTCCCGCCGCCCGCACCGCCCCCGTGCCCAGGTCGGCGAAGATGGGCATCTCCCGCTTTCTGGCGGCCTCGAGGGCCTCCACGGCGTAGCTCCGGGAAGGCCCCCCCACCAGGGCGTAGGCGGAGAGAACCAGGGCGTCGGCCTGGTCCAGGTAGCGGGGCTTGAAGAGGGCGGGGTCCAGATAGCGGCTCGCCCCCTCGGCGCTCACCATGGCCCTTTCCCCGCCCGGGACCACCAGGATGAGGACCGAGCTGGTGGTGTGGTCCGGGTCCTCCTGCAGGTGGCGGAGGTCCACGCCCACCTCCCGCACCCGGCTCAGGGCCAGATCGGCGAAGGGGTCTTGGCCCACCCGGCCCGCCAGAAACACCCGGTGGCCCAGGCTGGCCAGCTGGGCCGCCAAAGTCCCCCCGGCCCCTCCCGGCTTCATCAGGGCCCGCCTAGAGGGGATCTCCTCCCCGGGTTCGGGGATGCGCTCCACAAAAAAGAGTAGGTCCACAGAAACGTCGCCCAGCACAAAGAACCGCATGGCGCCTCCTTCCGGCGAGATGGCTTTGCCCCCACTATACCGCAAGGGCCCCTGGCCTTTGCTAGGAGTATACCCCTTCTTTATGAGAGAAGATTAACAAGCCCCCGCCCTCAGGGTGGGGGCTGGAGCGTATGCCCGGGGCCCCCATGCTGGCTTGGGCCAGCATGGGGTGGTACAAGTGGCCGCCTTGGGGCCCCCACCGCGGCTTTCGCCGCGGTGGGGTACTTAGAACCGCCGGTCCACCACCAGGCCGCCTTCCAGCTCGCCCGTTAGCTCCACCTCGTCCACCCTGAGGCCCGTGGCCTTGGCGATGGCCTCCGGGAGCCCGGGGGGCACCTTCTCGGCCTTGAGGCGGAGGATGAGCTTGTCGGTGCCCTCCAGCTTGCGCTCCACCACCACCTGGAAGCCCTTGGGGTCCAGGCCGAAGCCCGCCAGGATGGGGGCGAGCTCCGTGGGGTAGAGCTTGACCCCCTTCACCTTCACCATGGTGTCGGTGCGGCCGAAGACCCCCCGGGGGAGGACCGTGAGGCCTTCCCGCCTAAGGGCGATGGCCAGGTCCCCGGTGCGGAAGCGCACCATGGGCATCAGGGTGCGGCTTAAGGCGGTGACCACCAGCTCCCCCTTCTCCCCGTCGGCCACGGGCCTTAAGGTCTCGGGGTCCAGGACCTCGAGGATGGCCATCTCCGGAATCTCCCAAAGCCCGTCCTTCTCCAGGCGCTCCCCGGCCACGATGCCCAGCTCGCTGGTGCCGTAGGCGTCCAGGGCCACCCCGCCGAGGGCGGCCTCCACCCGCTCCCGGAAGCCGGGGACGGAGGTGAAGGGCTCCCCGCCGGCCAGGAGGAGGGGGAAGCGTCCCCCCGCCTGCCCCACCTTGAGGGCGAAGGAGGGGTTGGTGACCAGGACGTCAAACCCAAAGGCCTGGGAAAGCTCGGCGATGCGGGCCGCCTCCCCGGGGCCGTGGGGGAAGACCAGGTTCCCCGCCCGCCACAGCGCCTGGTGGAAAAGCCACCCCCCGGCGAAGACGTGGTAGCTGAAGGCCACCAGCACCTTCTTGCCCACCAGGCCCAGGCGGCGGTAGTGGGCCGCCAGGGCCTCCGCCTGGTAGCGGAGGTCTTCCTGGGAGAGGTACTCCGGCATCCAGCCTAGCAGGGGGCTTGGGGTGAGGTGCATGAGGCTCGCCCCCTCGGGGGGCCTGGGGTTTTCCTTGAGGAAGGCCACCCACTCCTCGCGGGTGGTGAGGGGGAGGTCCTTGAGGTCCTCCAGGGTCACCTCCTTTGGGTCCAGGTCCTTGAACTTCTCCCGGTAGACCGGGTGGCCCTTGGCCGCCTCCAGCACCGCCCTCAGCCGCGAAAGCCTTTCCATACCACGCCTCCTTGGTAGGGGATTATACCCTTGCGACCCCCAGGCTTGACTGGGGCCTTAGGAAGCGCAGAAAAGGGGCCTCAAAGCGGGCTTCCCGCAGGGGCATGCCCCTGCTTTGCCCCAAAGGCCGCGTACCGGCCCAGTCCGCTGGCGCGCCCACTCCCGCCAGGCCCCGGGTAAGGGTACCCCGCCCCACGGGCGATGGGGCGGGGTAGGGGCGTGGGGATCTCCGGTTTAGGGGGAGGTGAGGATGGTACCGTATTGCCCCACCACCACGAAGGTGCCGTTGCCGTAGGTCACGCCCCTGAGCGAGTTATCCGTCGGCGGGGTCCGCTGCGTCCAGATCACCCCGTCCGGGGAGGTGAGAATGACGATCCTAGTGGCACCGCTCCCCACCGCCACGAAGATGCCCACCGCCACGAAGATGCTGTTCCCGTAGGCCACGCCGTGGAGCCAGGTGCTCGTCCACGAGCCCTGCGTCGTCCACCTCACCCCGTCCGGGGAGGTGAAGATGGTGCCCCTGCCATTGTCAGAGCCACCCACCGCCACGAAGATGCCGTTCCCGTAGGCCACGCTGTTGAGGCTGTTGTCCCCCGAGGTGCGTAAGGTCCAGGTAGTGCCTGCCCCGCTCCCACCGCCGCCCCCACCCGACGCTGTCACCGTGAGGCTCAGGTTCACCGCCTTGGTGAGGCTTCCCGAGGTGGCCCGCAGCTGGAGGATGTAGGTGTTCGGGGCCACGCCGCTACCCACGCTGACGGTGAGGGTCTGGGTCAGGGGGCTGGACCCGGCCATGTTCACGCTGGTGGGGGCGAGGGTGATGCCGGGTACCGGGTTGCCGCTCCCGTCCACCAGGGAGAGGTTCACCGTCCCGGTGAAGCCGTTCTGGGGGGTGATGGCCAGGGTGGTCTGGCCGCTAGCCCCCTGCTGGACCGTGAGGCTGGTGGGGTTGAGGGAGAGGGTGAAGTCGCGGGGCGGGCTGTTGGGGCATGCGGTTAGGACAACGCTTAGGATTAGTAGGACAAGGATAAAGGCTTTTCTTATAACTCTCTGTCCCCCTTTGAAGCCTTAAGGTCTTTAAACATAGCCCACCCCCTTTGTGCCAGACGGGTTTCGGAACCCAAGCCGTTTTTATCATTTTGAGAACCTTTTTGTCAAGGGCTCAAGGAAACTTAACCGCTATACCGCCTAGGGCCCTAGGAAGCGCAGAGAAGGAGCCCCAAACCGGGCTTCCCGCAGGGGCATGGCCCTGCTTTGCCCCAGGGGCTACGTGCCGGCCCAGTCTGCCCTCAGGCGGGGTTGAGGAGGGCCCTGAGGGCCCGGCCCAGACGGCGCACCCCCTCGGCGATGGCGGCCTGGTCCATGGTGGCGTAGGAAAGCCTCAGGGTGTTCTCCCCGCCCCCCAGGGCGAAGAAGGGCCCTCCGGGCACGAAGGCCACCTTTTCCTCCAGGGCCTTGTGGAGGAGGGCTTCGGCGGAAAGCCCCTGGGGAAGCTCCATCCAGACGAACATCCCTCCTTTGGGCCTGGTGAAGGCCACCTCCTTGGGCATCTCCTTCTCCAGGGCCTCCAGCATGGCCTTGGCCTTGTCGCGGTAGACCCGCCGGACCCGCTCAAGCCGCTCCCTAAAGCCCTCCTTCAGGAGCTCGAGGACCAGGATCTGGTTGAGGACCGGGGTGTGGAGGTCCACCCCCTGCTTGGCCTGGGTCAGCTTGAGGAGGACCTCGGGGTGGGCCACGGCGAAGGCCACCCTGAGGCCTGGGGCCAGGATCTTGGAGAAGCTCCCGAGGTAGATGACCCCGGGGTAGCCCGCCTCCCGGGCAAGCTCAAAGAGGCTCTTCACCCGGCTTTCCCCGAAGTAGAGCTCCCGGTAGGCGTCGTCCTCCACCACCAAGAGGCCCTTTTCCATGACCATCTGCAAAAGCCGCTCCCGCGCCCAGAGGGGCATCAGCCCCCCCGAGGGGTTCTGGAAGGAGGGGATGAGGTAGAGGAAGCGGGGGCCCTCCTTCAGGGCCTCGGCCAGGGCCTCCAGGTCCGGCCCCTCCTCCCCCGTGGGCACGGTGAGGAAGCGGGGGCCGTAGGCCCGGAAGGCCTGGATGGCCCCCAGGTAGCTGGGGGCCTCGAGGAGGACCGGGGCCCCCTCGTCCAAGAAGACCTTGCCCAAAAGGTCCAGGGCCTGCTGGCTTCCCGTGGTGATGAGGACCTCCTCCACCTCCACCCCAAGCCACTCGGCCACGAAGGCCCTCAGGGGGAGGTAGCCCTCGGTGGGGCCGTACTGCAGGGCCACCTCGCCCTTCTCCTTGAGGATCTCCGCCGCCTTTTCCGCCGCCTCCGCCTTGGGGAAGAGCTCGGGGGCGGGAAGCCCCCCGGCGAAGCTGATGAGGCCCGGGCGCTGGGTGAGCTTGAGGAGCTCCCGGATGGTGGAGGCCTGGATCCGCTCGGCGCCTTGGCCAAAAAGCGCACGCCACTCTAGGGTTTTCACCCTACCAGTCTACGCCTAGGGGTAGAGGCGGCGGTAGGCCTCCAGGGCGTAGCGGTCCGTCATCCCCGCCAGGTAGTCGCAGACCGCCCGCAGGCCCTCGGCCTCCATGCGGGCCTGGACCTCCTTGGGCAGGATCTCCGGGTAGCGGGCGTAGGCCTGGAAGAGCTCGGTGAGGACGATCTCCGCCTTGCGCCTTTCCTCCAGGACCCGGGGGTGGCGGTAAAGCCTCTCCATGAGGAAGGCCTTGAGCTCCCCTAGAGCCTTTTCCCCTTCGGGGGAGAGGCCCGCCAGGCGCTCGGGGTGGCGGCGCACGGCCTCGGCGCTCTGGACGCCGCTTTGCTCCACCTTTTTGTGGGTGGCCTCCGTGGCGTCGGTGATGAGGTAGCCCAAGAGCTGGCGGATCAGGACCCGCCTCCCGAGCTCGCTCAAGGAGAAGAGGCTCAGGCCCTCCTCCAGGGCCAAAGCCTTCAGGAGGGGCACCTCGCCCAGGTCTTCCGGCCGGAGGAGGCCCGAGCGGAGGCCGTCGTCCAGGTCGTGGGCGGCGTAGGCGATGGCGTCCGAGAGGTCCACCACCTGGGCCTCGAGGGTCCCCTGCCCCTCGTAGAGGGGCTTGAAGGTGGGGGCGTAGGCGGTCTCGTGGGTGGCGATGCCCTCCAGGACCTCGTAGGTGAGGTTGAGGCCCCTAAAGCCCGGGTAGCGCTCCTCCAGGTGGGTGAGGATCCTCAGGGCCTGGGCGTTGTGCTCAAAGCCCCCCTCCTCCCGCATGAGCTCGTCCAGGACCTTCTCCCCCGTGTGGCCGAAGGGGGGGTGGCCCAGGTCGTGGGAGAGGGCGATGGCCTCGGTCAGGTCCTCGTTGAGGCCCAGAGCCCGGGCGATGGAGCGGGCCACCTGGACCACCTCCAGGGTGTGCGTGAGGCGGGTGCGGTAGTAGTCCCCGGCCCAGTTGGGGAAGACCTGGGTCTTGTACTCCAGGCGGCGGAAGGCGGTGGTGTGGAGGATCCGGTCCCGGTCCTTCTGGTAGGGGGTGCGGTAGCGGGACTCGGGCTCCGGGTGGGCCCGCCCCCGGGTGTCCCTGGCCTTTTGCGCGTAGGGGGCCAGGCGGCCTTCCTCCAGGGCTATGAGCCTCTCCCGGTCAAAGAGCATTTAGACCCGCTTGAAGAGGAGGACGGCGTTCTGCCCGCCGAAGGCGAAGGAGTTGGAGAGGGCGTAGTCCACCCTGGCCTCCCTGGGCTCGGGGACGAAGTCCAGGTCCAGCTCGGGGTCGGGGTCCTCGAGGTTGATGGTGGGAGGGATGACCCCGTGGTAGAGGGCCTGGACGGTGGCGATGGCCTCCACCGCCCCCGCGGCCCCCAGGAGGTGGCCGATCATGCTCTTGGTGCTGGAGACCATGAGCCTCTTGGCGTGCTCCCCGAAGACCCGCTTGATGGCCAGGACCTCGGCCCGGTCCCCCACGGGGGTGGAGGTGCCGTGGGCGTTGATGTAGCCCACCTCGTCCGGGGCCACCCGGGCGTCCTTGAGGGCCCGCTCCATGGCCAAGGCGGCCCCCCGCCCCTCGGGGTGGGGCTCGGTGATGTGGTGGGCGTCGGCGCTCCGGCCAAAGCCCACAAGCTCGGCGTAGATCCTGGCCCCCCGCCTCCTGGCGTGCTCGTACTCCTCCAGGACCAGCACCCCGGCCCCCTCGCCCATGACGAAGCCGTCCCGGGAGAGGGTGAAGGGGCGGCTCGCCTTCTCGGGCTCCTCGTTCCTGGTGGAAAGGGCCCGCATCACGGCGAAGGCCCCGATGGCCATGGGGGTGATGGCGGCCTCCGTGCCCCCGGCGAGGACCACCTCCGCCTCCCCCAGCTGGATCATGCGCATGGCGCTTCCCAGGGCGTCCGAGCCCGTGGCGCAGGCGGTGACGGCGGTGGAGGAGGGCCCCTGGAAGCCGTAGCGCATGGCGATGTGGGCCGAGGCCATGTTGGCGATCATCATGGGGATGAAGAAGGGGCTGATGCGGTTTGGCCCCCTTTCCAGGAAGACCTTGCTCTGGGCCTCCCAGGTCTCCATCCCGCCGATGCCTGTGCCCACCAGGGTGCCCACCCGCTCGGGGTCCAGGGCGCTTGGGTCCAGCCCGGAGTCCTTGAGGGCCAGCTCGGCGGCGATCAGGGCGTACTGGACGAAGCGGTCCAGGCGGCGGAGCTCCTTTTTGTCCAGGTAGTCCTCGGGGTTCACGTCCACCTCGGCGGCGATGCGCACCGGGAGGGCGGAGGCGTCAAAGCGGGTGATGGGCCTCACCCCGCTTTTGCCGGCAAGCTGGGCCTGGTGGAAGGCCTCCTGCCCCACCCCGATGGGGGTGAGGGCCCCGAGGCCGGTGATGACCACGCGCCGCATGGGGCTAGTATACCCCGAAGGCTAAAGGCCGGGCGGCGCGCCCGCCCGGCCCAGAGGCCCCTTAGCCCAGCTTGGCCTTGATGTAGGCCACGGCGTCCTTGACGGTGCGGATCTTCTCCGCCTCCTCGTCGGAGATCTCCAGGCCGAACTCGTCCTCCAGGCCCATGATGAGCTCCACGGTGTCCAGGCTGTCGGCCCCCAGGTCCTCAACGAAGCGGGCCTCGAGGGTCACCTTCTCCGGCTCCACCTGGAGCTTGTCCGCGATAACCGCCTTCACCTTTTCAAAGATCTCCTGCTCGCTCATGCGAACCTCCCGGGGGGATTTTACCACGAGGGCGAAAGGGGGCCTCGCCTTGACGAGATACTGAGAACGCAATACCATTTTAGCGTGCTGGCCCTGGAGATCAAGGACCTTTCGGTGCGCTTTGGGGAGTTTTGGGCCCTGGAGGGCGTGAGCCTCGCCGTGCCGGAAGGGGCCTTCGTGGCCATCGTGGGCCCCAACGGGGCGGGGAAGAGCACCCTCTTGAAGGCGGTCCTGGGCCTGGTCCCCTTTAGGGGTGAGGTGCGGGTCTATGGCCTTCCCCTTCGCCAGGCGGACCCCATGTGGTTCGGCTACGTGCCCCAGATCAAGGCCTTTGACCGCTCCTTCCCCGCCTTGGCCCTGGAGCTGGTCCTGACCGGGCTCAGGCGGAGCTGGCCTTTTCGGGTGAGCCCCAAAGAGCGGGAGGAGGTCCTGAGGGCCCTGGCCCGGGTGGGAGCCGAAGGCCTTGCCGAGAGGCCCTTGGGGCGGCTCTCCGGAGGCCAGCTCCAGCGGGTCTACCTGGCCCGGGCCCTCATCCGCAAACCCCGCATCCTCCTCCTGGACGAGCCCGCCACCGGGGTGGACCGGGTGGGGGAGGTGGACCTCTACCGCTACCTGGAAGACTACCAGAAGGCCTCCGGGGCCACGGTCCTCATGATCACCCACGACTGGGAGGCGGCCCACCACGCGACCCACGTCCTGGTCTTGAACCGGAAGGTGGTGGGCTTCGGCCCTCCCGAGAAGGCCCTCACCGAGGCCTGCCTGCGCCAGGCCTTCGGCCACGTGGGCCACGCCCACGGCCTCTTCGTGGAGGGAAGCCGTGGCTGAGGCCCTGGGCTACCCCTTCTTCCAGCGGGCCCTTCTGGCGGGGCTTCTGGTGGCCCTCCTCTCCGGCTTCTTGTCGCCCTTTGTGGTGCAGAGGCGGCTTTCCTTTTTGGGGGACGGCCTGGCCCACGCCGCCTTCGCCGGGGTGGCCCTGGGGCTATTCCTCCGGGGGGAGCCCCTGTGGTTTGCCCTTCCCTTCACCTTCCTGGTGGCCATGGCCATCACCTTCGTCAAGGAGCGCACCGAGCTTTCCGAGGACACGGCCATCGGGGTCTTCTTCGCCCTCTCCGTGGCCCTGGGGGCCATCTTCCTGGCCAAGGCCAGGGGCTACGTGGGGGACGCCATGGGCTACCTTTTCGGCTCCCTCTTGGCGGTGGGGCCTCTGGACCTTTTGGCCGTAGGGCTCATGGCCCTTCTCGCCCTCTTCTTCCTGCCCCTTTGGGGTCCTGTGGCCTACGCCACCTTAGACCGGGAGCTGGCCCTGGCGGACCGGGTGCCGGTCGTCCTCCACGACTACCTCCTCTCGGGCTTTTTGGCGGTGAGCCTGGTGCTGGCGGTCAAGGTGGTGGGCCTGATCCTGGTGGCGGCCTTTCTGGTCATCCCCGGGGCGGCGGCGAGGCTTTTGGCCCGCACCTTCGCCGGCATGACCCTCCTTTCCCTCCTCCTCGCCCTCCTTTCCACCCTGGGGGGGCTTTTCCTCTCCCTGGCCCTGGACTGGCCCAGCGGGGCCAGCGTGGTCCTCTTCCAGGCCCTCCTCTTCGCCTTGGCCCTGGCAAAAACCGGATTGTCGGGCGGGAAATAGGAGTATACTGGGGGCATGTGGGTTTCCACGAAGGCCCAGTACGGCCTGAGGGCTCTGGTGGAGATCGGCCTCCGCGCCCCCGAGGCCGTTCCCCTCAAGGAGGTGGCCGAGGCCCAGGGCATCAGCCAGCACTACCTGGAGCAGATCGCCGCCCAGCTGCGCCGGGCCGGCTTCATCCGCTCCGTGCGGGGGGCCAAGGGAGGGTACCGCCTGGCCCGGCCCCCGGAGCGGGTGACGGCCCTCGAGGTGGTGGAGGCCCTGGAGGGGAGCCTGGCCCCGGTGTCCTGCATTGAGGACCCGGAGTCCTGCGCCAAGGTGGGCCAGTGCTCCACGGAGCTCCTCTGGAGGCGGGTGGACCTGGCCATGCGCCAGGTCCTGGGGGGCACCACCCTCAAGGACCTCATTGAGGAGAGGAGGCTTCTGGAGGCCAGGCGCCCCATCCAGCTGGAGGCCGCCAGCTAAGTACCCCACCGCGGCGGGGGCCCCGGAAAAGCCATTAGCCCCGACTGGGGCACCCCATGTTGCGAAACCGGAGTGCAGGCACTGCGATGGTCTACCTGGACTACGCCGCAACCACGCCCATAGACCCCGAGGTCCTCGAGGCCATGCGGGAGGTGGAGGGGGTCTTCGGCAACCCCTCTAGCGTCCACCGCTTCGGCCAGGAGGCCAGGAGGGTCCTGGAGGGGGCCAGGGAGAGGGTGGCAGCCCTCCTTGGGGTGCGCCCCCGGGAGGTGGTCTTCACCGCCTCGGGCTCGGAGGCCGATGCCCTGGCCGTCCTGGGGGTGGCCCTGGCCCGGGGCAGGGGCCACGTGGTCAGCACGGCGGTGGAGCACGCCGCCCTTCTTGGGGCCTTGCGGCTTCTGGAGAGGCTTGGCTTCGCCGTCACCTACCTGAAGCCGGACCCCCTGGGCATGGTCTACCCGGAGCAGGTGGCCGAGGCCCTCCGCCCCGACACCTTTTTGGTGAGCGTCATGGCCGCCAACAACGAGCTGGGGAACCTCTACCCGGTGAGGGCCATGGCCGAGGTGGCCCACGCCCACGGGGCCCTCTTCCACACCGACGCGGTGCAGGCCATAGGCCAGGTGCCCTTCCGCGTGGACGAGGTGGGGGCGGACCTGGTCTCCTTGAGCGCCCACAAGTTCTACGGGCCCAAGGGGATCGGGGCCCTTTTGGTGCGCCACGGGGTGGAGCTATTCCCCTTGGTGCCGGGGAAGCAGGAGGGGGGGAGGCGGGGAGGGACGCCAAGCCCCCTCCTGGCCCACGGCCTGGCGGTGGCCCTGGAGAAGGCCTTGAGGCTCCTTCCCGAGGAGAGCCAAAGGCTCCTCGCCCTGAGGGCGCGCCTCGAGGCCGGGCTTCTTTCCGTGGAGGGCGTGGAGCTGAACGGCCACCCCAAGGAGCGCCTGCCCAAGCTGGTGAACGTCACGGTGAAGGGGGCGGACGGGGAGGCGTTGCTCCTCGCCATGGACCTCCTGGGGGTGGCGGTCTCCTCGGGCTCCGCCTGCTCGGCGGGAAGCCTGGAGCCCTCCCACGTCCTCCTGGCCACAGGCCGCTCCCGGGAGGAGGCCCGGGCCTCCTTGCGCTTCTCCCTGGGGCGCTTCACCACCTTGGAGGAGGTGGACCGGGCCATAGAGGCCTTCCGGGAGGCGGTGCGCCGGGCCCGGGCCTAGGTACCCCGCCGTGGCCAGAGCCACGGCGGGGGCCCCAAAAGCGTGTCTTAGCCTAAGGGCAAGGCTTTCTATGAAAGCCCATGGGTGGCCGCTTAGGCCTTTTTGGCGAACTCATCCCTGAGCTCCCGCCTCAGGATCTTCCCCACGCTGGACTTGGGGAGGCCCTCCCGGAACTGGATGATGCGGGGGACCTTGTAGGCGGCCAGGTTCGCCCGGCAGAAGGCCTCAATGTCCTTTTCCGTGACCTTGCCCCGGTACGCTTCCTTGAGGACGATGAAGGCGGCCACGGTCTCCCCGCGGTAGGGGTCGGGGACGCCCACCACGGCGGCTTCCTGGACGGCCTCGTGCCCGTAGAGGACCTCTTCCACCTCACGGGGGTAGATGTTGTAGCCGCCGGCGATGATCATGTCCTTTTTGCGGTCCACGATGTAGAAGTAGCCGTCCTGGTCCATGCGGGCCAAGTCGCCGGTGAAGAGCCAGCCGTTCTTGAGGGCCTTTTGGGTTTCCTCCGGGCGGTTCCAGTAGCCCTTCATGACGTTGGGGCCCTTGACGATGAGCTCGCCCACCTCCCCCAGGGGCACCTCCTGGCCCTCCTCGTCCACCACCTTAGCGTCCACGCTGGGGAAGGGCATGCCGATGGAGCCCTTCTTCACCGGGCCCAAAACGGGGTTGGAATGGGTCACGGGGCTGGCCTCGGAGAGGCCGTAGCCTTCAATGAGCCGGGCCCCGGTGATCTCCTCAAAGCGCTTGGCCACCTCCACCGGTAAGGGCGCCGCCCCCGAGAGGCAGATGCGGATGCTCTTGACGTTGCGCTTTTCTATGCCGGGGAAGTTGTTGAAGGCCACGTAGAGGGTGGGGACGCCGGGGAAGTGGGTCACCCCGTGCTTCTCAATGGCCTCCACCACGGCGTGGATCTCGGGCCTGGGCAGGAGGACGATCTTGTACCCGGAATAGAGGCCGTAGTTCATGGCCACGGTCATGCCGTAGACGTGGAAGAAGGGCAAAGCCCCCAGCATGACCCCCTTGCCCAGAAGGTCCCGGGAGGTGGGGTCCCAGGCGTCAATCTGCAGGACGTTGGCCACCAGGTTCCTGTGGGTCAGCATGGCGCCCTTGGAGATCCCCGTGGTCCCCCCGGTGTACTGGAGGAGGGCCAGGTCCTCGGGGTCCGGGGTGTGGGGGGTGGCGGGGGGGCGCTTCAGGAGGTCCAAAAAGGCGTGGAAGCCTTCCCGCCTGGAGAAGCCCAGGGGGAGCCGGTCCTTCCTGGCCTTCAGGGGGTAGAGGAGGTTCTTGGGGAAGGGGAGGAAGTCCTTGATCCCCGTGACCACCACCCGCTTCACCGGGGTCTCCCGTTCCACTTCCAGGAAGCGGGGCAGGAGGTGGTCCAGGATGACGAGGGTTTCGGCCCCGGCGTCCTGGAGCTGGTGCCTCAGCTCCCTCGGGGTGTAGAGGGGGTTGACGTTGACCCCCACGCCCCCCGCTAAGAGGGTGCCAAAGAAGGCGATGACGAACTGGGGGGTGTTGGGGAGCATGACGGCCACCCGGTCGCCGGGTTTTATCCCCAGTTCCTTTAGCCCCTGGGCGAAGCGTAGGGAGAGGTCCCAGAGCTCCTTGTAGGTCAGGGTCTTGCCCAGAAACTCCAGGGCCACGTTGTTGGGAAAGCGGCGGGCGCTATCCTCCAGGAAGCGCCAGAGGGGGATGGGGGGAACCTCCACTTCCGGGGGCACGCCGGGATCGTAGTGGGCCAGCCAGGGCTTCTCCTTCACCATGGATGCCTCCTTTGGCCTCCACCCTAGCAGAGCCTTATACCGAGTTCAAGACCTCCGTGGGTGTAGCATGGGGAAGGAGGTTTCCCATGCGCTTCCGCGATCGTCGGCACGCTGGCGCACCGCTCGCTGAGGCCCTGAAGCCCCTAGACCTGGAGCGCCCCGTGGTCCTGGGCATCCCCAGGGGCGGGGTGGTGGTGGCGGACGAGGTGGCCAGGCGCCTTGGGGGGGAGCTGGACGTGGTCCTGGTGCGCAAGGTGGGGGCCCCCGGCAACCCCGAGTTCGCCCTGGGGGCGGTGGGGGAGAGGGGGGAGCTCATCCTCAAGCCCTACGCCCTCCAGTACGCCGACCAAAGCTACCTGGAAAGGGAGGCGGCCAGGCAGAAGGAGGTGGTCCGCAAGCGGGCGGAGCGCTACCGGAAGGTGCGGCCCAAGGTCTCCCTGAAGGGGCGGGACGTGGTCCTGGTGGACGACGGCGTGGCCACCGGGGCCACCATGGAGGCCGCCCTCAGCGTGGTCCTGGCCGAAGAGCCCAGGAGGGTGGTGGTGGCCGTGCCCGTGGCCAGCCCCGAGGCGGTGGAGAGGCTAAAGGAGAGGGCGGAGGCTCTGGCCCTTTCTACCCCTCCCGACTTTGCCGCGGTGGGAGCCTACTACATGGACTTCGGCGAGGTGACGGACGAGGACGTGGAGGCCCTTCTGCTACAATGGGCGGCATGAAGCCCGTGGTCAAGCAGGCGGCGGGCCTCGAGGCCCGCCCGGTGGAGCGGGGGGAGAAGGCCTTCATCCAGGTCCTCATCGGCCCCGAGGACGGCGCCCCCCACTTCATCCTCCGCAAGTTCACCCTTCTGCCCGGGGGGCGCATCCCCAAGCACAAGCACCCCACCATTGAGCACGAGCAGTACGTCCTCTCCGGCCGGATGAAAGTGCTTCTGGGGGACGAGGTGCGGGAGGTCCAGGCCGGGCAGGCCGTCTTCATCCCCCCGGAGACCCCCCACGCCTACGTCAACGAGGGCGAGGAGCCCGTGGAGTTCCTCTGCATCATCCCCAAGACCAGCGCCTACGCCACGGAGTGGCTGGAGTGAGGTTCAGGCCCTGACCTCCTGCCGCTGGAAGGCCACGTAGGCCAGGGTAAAGAGGAGGACCGCCAGGGCGAAGAGCCCCGTGAGCTGGGGCCAGACCAGAAGGAGGCTCTGGCCCAGGGGCAGAGGGGTGCCCAGAACGGCCCCTTCCAGCTGGGTGATGAGGATGGGGCCTAAGGAGCGCACCGCCGGGTTCAGGATGGCGGTGAGGGCCTCGGCGAAGAGGGTGTTGGGGGAGAGGCGGGAGAACCAGAGGGCCAGGTTGGCCTGGCGGAGCTGGCTTTCCGGGTCAAGGGGGTCGGCCTGGAGGAGGAAGGCGCTGGCGGCCAGGTCGGTGAGGATGGGGAAGAAGATGGCGAAGAAAAGCCAAACCCCTATGGCGGCCAAGGCGGCGGTGGCGGGCTGGCGGAAGAGGACGGAGAAGAGGAGGCCCAGGGCCAGCCAGACCCCGGCGTAGGCCAGGGTGGCCAGGAAGAAGAAGAGGATGCGGCCCACCTCCTCGCCGCCCGGGGGGACCCCCAGGGTGAAGACGCCGAGGCCCAGGACCAGGAGGAGGAGGGCGAGGAGCAGCACGGCCAGGGTGCCAAGCCCCGCCAGGAACTTGCCGAAGAGGAGGGCGTCCCGGTAGATGGGCTGGGAGAGGACCCGGGAGAGGGTGCCCCGGGCGTACTCGCCGTTCACGGCGTCAAAGGCCAGGGCGATGGCCGCCAGGGGCACGAAGAAGGAGAGGAAGCCCACGAAGGAGGGCAGGGGGTCCTGGGCGGTGGTGAGGAGCTTCAGGTAGAGGTAGGGGTCCTCTCCCACCGTCTGGCGCAGGGCCTGGCTCCCGGTGTAGACGGCGGCCAGGGCCGAGAGGAGGATCAGGCCCTCGAGGATCCGCATCCTGAGCCCCGAGAGGTGGTCGGCCATCTCCTTGAAAAAGACGGCCCAGAGCCCGGTCCAGGGGGAACCCTCACGCCGCATGGGCCACCTCCTTGAAGTAGTGGGCGTAGACCTCGTCCAGGCTGGGGCGGCGGAGGGCGAGGGCTAAGAGCTCCCCCTGGGCCACGGCGATCCGGGCCAGCTCGGCCCGCACGTCCCGGGTGGCCAGGACCCGGTACCGCCCCCCTTCCGCCTCCACCCGGCCCACCCCCTCCACGGCCTGGAAGGCCTCCTTCAGGCCGGGGCTCGCCTCCACCAGGATCTCGTACCCGCCGCCCAACACCCGGGCGGCAAGCTCCTCCACCCGCCCGAGGAGGGCCAGGCGGCCCTTGTGGAAGAGCCCCACCCGGTCGCAGATCTCCTGGACCTGGTGGAGGAGGTGGCTGGAGAGGAGGACGGTGATGCCCTCGGCCTTGAGGCCCTTGATGAGGTCCAGAAACTCCCGGGCCGCCTCCGGGTCCAGGCCCAGGGTGGGCTCGTCCAGGATGGCCACCTTGGGCCTTTTGAGGAGGACCTCGGCCAGGCCCAGGCGCTGGCGCATGCCCCGGCTGAAGGCGCTTACCCGGCGGTCCCTTACCTCCCAAAGGCCCATGCGCCTCAGGACCTCCTCAATGCGGGCTTTGGCCTCGGCCTCCGGCAGGCCCAGAAGCCTCGTGGTGTAGCGCAGGTTCTCCCAGGCGGTGAGCTCCCCGTAGAAGCCCACCTGGTCGGGGAGGTAGCCCACTTTGGCCTTGACCTTCAAAGGCTCCCGCATGGGGTCCAGGCCCAGGACCCGGGCCTCCCCGGAGGTGGGCTCGGTGAGGCCCAGGAGCATGAGGATGGTGGTGGTCTTGCCGGAGCCGTTGGGGCCCAGGAGGCCGAAGACCTCCCCTTCCGCCACCTCCAGGTTCAGGTCCTCCACCGCCACCACGCGCCCGTAGCGCTTGGTGAGACCCCGGGTCACGATGACCGCCATGCTACCTCCGGCCGTAGCGGTTCACGGCGAAGCCCAGGACGAGCAGGGCCAGGGCCATGAGGCCCACCCCCACGAGGCCCCACAGGGTGGAGCGCACCACGGTGGCCCTATAGTCCAGGCTCTCGGAAAGCCCGTCGTCCCCCCTGAGGGAGAGGGTCACCATGTAGTCGCCGGTGACCGCCTTGGGGGAGGGCTTGATGCGGGCGGTGACCTCCTCTTCCTTGCCGGGCTCCAGGAGGTCTATCTTGTCGGGCTCAAACTTCACCTCCCAGCCCGAGGGCTCAAAGGCGCTGAAGGCGAGGTTCTTGGCGGGGGCGCTCCCCTCGTTTTTCACCAAGAGCTTCACCGGGTTCTCCCGGCCCGCCGTCACCTGGCCGGAAAGCCGCCCCTCCTTGGTGGTGAAGCGGACCTCGGGGCGGCCCGTGACCTCGAGGGTGAGGCCCAGCTCGGCCTTGGCCTCCCCGGCCACCGCCCGGATGGTGAGGGCGTAGGTGTCGGCCTGGGTGTCCTTGGGCAGGGAGACCTCCACGTCCAGGTCCTTGCTCTCCCCGGCCTTGATGGGCAGGCTCGTCACCTGCTGGCCGCTGAAGGCGGGGGTGAAGGTGACCTGGAAGCCCTTGGGGGCCTCGTACTCCAGGGAGACCAGGAGGTCCCGGTCAGACTCGTTCCTGAGGGTCACCCGGTAGCGGAAGGAACTGGTGGGGGGGCCCTTGAGGATGGGGAGCTCGGCCTCGAGGGCCAGCCTCTGGGGCAGGCCCTGGCCCACGACCAGGGTTATGGGCAGGCTGGCCGTCTGCCCAAGCCCCTCGGCCCGCACCAGGAAGCGGTAGGCCCCGGGCTTCACGTCCTTGGGGGGCTGGAGCCTTAGGGTGAGGGTGGCCTCGCCGTCCGGGGCCAGGTGGACCGCCCGCACCAGCCGCCCGCCCCCGATCAGGCTCGCCTGCCAGCCCTGGGGCACCTCGGCCAGGGAGAGGCGCACCACCCCCGGGGGAAGCCCGTGGTTTTTCAGGGTGAGGGTGAGGCTCACGCTCTCCCCGGGCTGGACCCCCATCTCCGGGTAGGGGGCGCCCAGGGAGAGGCCGCGAAAGCCTTGGGCCAGGGCCACGCCTAAAGCGATAAGGGCTAGGGCCAGGAGTTTCCGCGCCATACTGCCTCCTCCATCAAGGCTAGGGAGAAAGCATGAGTCCAGCATGAAAAGGCCCCGGGCTCCCCGGGGCCTAAAGGGGCGGGCTCAGCCCACCCGGGCTTCCAGGTACTCCCGCTCCCCCAGGACGATCTTGCGGGCCAGCTCGGGGTCCTTGGGGAACTCCTTGCCGCGGTGGATCATGTGGGTCTCGTAGCGGCCGATCTCAAAGGTCTCGGCCAGCCTCCGCAGGGCTTTGCCCATGTCAAAGGCCTTGCAGGAGAAAATGTCAATGGAGAGGAAGCGCTTCTTGGGGAAGGTGTGGATGGCGATGTGGCTCTCGGCGATGATCACCACCCCGGTGACCCCGTCCTCCCCACCCGGGCCGTAGCTGTAGACGAAGGGGGGAAGCACCTTGGTCATCTCCATCTCCTCGGGGAGCTCGTCCAGAACCCGCCGGACCAGCTCGGCGTCCCGGAGCTTCTCGGGATTGGCGTCGTAGCCGTCAATCATCAGATGCGGACCGAATCCGAAGAGTTCCACCGTGACCACCTCCTTCCCGTGCCCCCCGGGGTATTCCCTGCGGCACGCCCCCCATTATGCCCCCCCCTCCCCCCCCTGTCAATACCTTGTCCTGGCGCGGGAATCCCCCGCCTCTCACCCCGGGGGGCATCCCCCGGGGGAGGGGGGCGGGGGGGTCCTGGAGGTTTTTCCCTTCCCGTGCCCGATGCATACGGGGATGGGGTATAAGGGGGGCATCTGGTCCTTGAGGAACGCTTTCCCCCGGGTGAGGGTAGTATGATGACCTTCGGCAAGGAGGTGCCATGTACAGGGGAAGAGAAGGGCAGTGGGCGTTTTACCTGCACCGGATCTCGGGCCTGGGCATCCTGGTCTTCCTCATGCTCCACGTGGCCAACATCAGCAGCGCCATGTGGGGGCCGGAGGTGTCCAACGCCCTCATGAAGTTCTACCACCAGCCCGTGTTCCAGGTGGGGCTCCTTTTGCTCATCGCCGGGGTCCTCTACCACGGGTTCAACGGCCTCAGGATCATCCTCATGGACTTCACCTCGTGGGGGGTGCGCTACCAGCGCCAGCTCTGGTACGGGGTCTGGGTCCTCTTCGTGGTCTTCTACCTGCCCTTTTTGATCAAGATCGGGGGCGGGATTCTGGGAGGCGGCCATGGCGATTAAGTCCAAGCGGTACCAGGAAGCCCGGCTCGAGGCCAGCACCAACCTGGAGCTCTACTGGTGGGTCTTCATGCGCATCTCCGGGGTGGTCCTCGTCTTTCTCGTCATCGGCCACATGTGGATGAACGCCATCCTTACCGACCTCAACAAGATCGACTACGACTACGTGGCCCAGAGGCTCTCCCAGACCACCTGGAAGATCTACGACTGGCTCATGCTGGCCCTGGGCCTTCTGCACGGGGCCAACGGGCTCCGCTACGTCATGGACGACTGGATCCGGGACCCGGCCAAGCGGTTTTGGACCAAGGTGGTGGTCTACAGCCTCATCGCCTTCCTCTTCGCCTTGGGGAGCTTCAGCCTTTTCAACCACGATTTCGGGGTGAAGTGATATGGCGCACAGACACGAGGTCATCGTGGTGGGCGCGGGCGGGGCGGGCCTCACCGCCGCCCTGTACGCGGCCAGGGAAGGCGCCGATGTGGCGGTGGTCTCCAAGCTCTACCCCACCCGGAGCCACACCGGGGCGGCCCAGGGAGGGATAGGGGCCGCTTTGGGCAACGTGGAGGAGGACCACTGGGAGTGGCACATGTTTGATACGGTCAAGGGGGGGGACTACCTCACCGACCAGGACGCCGCCGAGGTCTTCGCCAAGGAGGTCATTGAGGCGGTCATAGAGCTTGAGCACATGGGCCTTCCCTTTGACCGCCTGCCCAACGGCAAGATCGCCCAGCGCCGCTTCGGCGGCCACACCAAGGACTGGGGCAAGGCCCCGGTGCACCGGGCGGCCCACGCCGCCGACCGCACCGGGCACATGATCCTCCAGACCCTCTACCAGCAGTGCGTGAAGCACAACATCACCTTCTACAACGAGTTCCACGTCACCGACGTGATCCTGGAGGACGGGGTGGCCAAGGGCCTGGTGGCCTATGAGCTCGCCACCGGGGAGCTCCACCTCTTTGAGGCCAAGGCCATCGTCATCGCCTCCGGCGGGTTTGGCCGCATCTACAAGATCACCTCCAACGCCTACACCCTCACCGGGGACCTGCAGGCCATCCTCTACCGCAAGGGGCTTCCCCTCGAGGACATGGAGTTCTACCAGTTCCACCCCACCGGGCTCTACCCCTTGGGCATCCTCCTCACCGAGGGGGCTCGGGGCGAGGGGGGGATCCTCCGCAACGCCCTGGGGGAGCGCTTCATGGAGCGCTACGCCCCCACCATCAAGGACCTGGCCCCCAGGGACATGGTCTCCCGGGCCATGTACCTGGAGGTGCGGGAGGGGCGGGGCTGCGGCCCCAAGAAGGACCACGTCCTCCTGGACCTCACCCACCTGCCCCCCGAGGTCATAGAGAAGAAGCTCCCGGATATCGCCGAGTTCAGCCGCATCTACCTGGGCGTGGACCCCTTGAAGGAGCCCGTCCCGGTGATGCCCACCGCCCACTACGCCATGGGGGGGATCCCCACCACGCTTTGGGGCCAGGTGATCCGGGACGAGAACAACACCGTGGTCCCCGGCCTCTACGCCGCCGGGGAGGCCGCCTGCGTGAGCCTGCACGGGGCCAACCGCCTGGGGACCAACTCTCTTGGGGACCTGGTGGTCTTCGGGCGCCGGGCGGGGATCCACGCCGCCCGCTTCGCCAAGGACGCCGACTACCACGAGCTCACCGAGGCGCACCTGGGCCCGAGCCGGGAGCGCATTGAACGCATCAAAAACTCCAAGGGCAAGGAGCGGGTGGCCGCCCTCCGGGCCGAGCTCCAGCAGAGCATGATGGACAACGCCTCCGTCTTCCGCACCGGGGAGCTCCTATGCAAGCAGGTGGAGGTCCTCAAGGAGCTCATGGACCGCTACAAGAACATCGCCATTGACGACAAGGGCGAGGCCTACAACACCGAGCTCGTGGAGGCCCTGGAGCTAGGGTACCTCCTCGAGGTCTCCGAGGCCCTGGTCCACTCGGCCCTGAACCGCACGGAGTCCCGGGGGGCCCACGCCCGGGAGGACTACCCCGAGCGGGACGACCGGAACTGGCTCAAGCACACCCTGGCCTACAAGGTGGAAGACGGCAAGGTGGCCTTCCGCTACAAGCCCGTGGTCCTGGGCCGCTTTGAGCCCAAGGCCCGCACCTACTAGGTAGAGGAGGCGGCATGCAGGTTACCCTCAAGGTGCTCCGGTTTGACCCCAACAAGGACGGAAAGCCCGAGTGGCGGACCTACCAGGTGGAGGCCGAGCCCTGGGACCGAGTCCTGGACCTTCTGCACAAGGTGAAGGCGGACCAGGACGGCACTTTGGCCTTTAGGCGGAGCTGCGGCCACGGCATCTGCGGTTCCGACGCCATGCTCATCAACGGCCGAAACCGCCTGGCCTGCAAGACCCTGGTCAAGGACCTGGGGAGCGTCATCACCGTGGAGCCCATCCGGGGGCTTCCCGTGGAGAAGGACCTGATCGTGGACATGGAGCCCTTCTTCGCCGCCTACCGGGCGGTGAAGCCCTACCTCATCAACGACGAGCCCCCGCCCCAGCGGGAGAGGCTCCAGTCCCCGGAGGAAAGGGAGCGGTTTGACCACGGCACCAAGTGCATCCTCTGCGCCTCCTGCACCACCAGCTGCCCCGTCTTCTGGGTGAACGGCGCCTACATCGGCCCCGCCGCCATCGTCCAGGCCCACCGCTTCATCTTTGACTCCCGGGACCGGGGAAAGAGGGAGCGCTTCAAGGCCCTGGGCTCGGGGAGCGGGGTCTGGCGGTGCCGCACCGCCTACAACTGCACCGAGGCCTGCCCCCGGGAGATCCCCGTGACCCAGCTCATTGAGGAGGTCAAGCGGGCCATCCTCTTTGACCGGTTCTGAGAACCTTGGGGTCCCCGTCCTGGCCTAGGCCAGGACGGGGCTTTTATACCGCCCCATGCTGGCTTGCGCCCCGGTAAAAGCTTCCTGGGGAAGCTACCAGGCATGGTAGGCCGAAGGAAACAGGAAACAAGGGCATTAGGGGGTGAGGCGGTGCCGGTCCCGGGGAAAGGCCCGGGCATAGCGCACGTTGGGGAGTCCGAGAAGCTTCTGGGTGAGCCTCTCCGCCCCGATGGCGAAGCCCCCGTGGGGGGGCATGCCGTACTTGAAGACCTCCAGGTAGCCCCTGAAGCCCTCCGGGTCCATGCCCTTGGCCTTCAGGCTTTCCAAGAGGTCCCCGTACCGGTGGATGCGCTGGCCGCCGGAGGTGATCTCCAGGCCGCGGAAGAGCAGGTCAAAGCTCCGGGTGGTGCCGTCCTCCTCGGGGTAGGTGTAAAAGGGGCGGATGGCCCTGGGGTAGCGGGTGAGGAAGAGCCAGTCCGAGCCCCAGCGTTCCCTGGCGTACTGCCCAAGAAGCCTTTCCGCCTCCTCGGAGAGGTCCAGGCCCACGGGGTAGCCCAGCTCCTCCTTGAGGATCCTGCGGGCCTCGGCGTGGGTGAGGCGGGGGATGTTGTGGGGAGGGGAGGGCCACTCTGCCCCTAGAAGGGCGATCTCCCGCCCCGCCGAGGAGAGGGCTTCCTCCAGCATCTCCCCTAGGAGCTCCTCCTCCAGCGCCATGAGGTCCTCCTCGCTCCCAATGAAGCCCATCTCCACGTCCAGGGAGAGGTACTCGTTCAGGTGGCGGCTGGTGTTGTGCTCCTCCATGCGCCACACGGGGGCCACCTCGTAGACCCGTTCAAAGACCCCCACCATGATCTGCTTGTAGAGCTGGGGGGACTGGGCCAGGTAGGCCCGCTTCTCAAAGTAGTCCACCCCGAAGAGGCCAGACCCCCCCTCCGCCCCGGCCCGCACCACCTTGGGGGTGAAGATCTCGGTGAAGTCCTGCCGGTCCAGATAGCGGCGGAAGCCCCGCACCAAGGCGGCCTGCACCCTGAGGGGGGCCCGGGCCTTCTCCCCCCTCAAGGTCACGTAGCGGTACTCCAGGAGGGTGTCGGGGTGGGCCCGCCACTCCTCCTTGGGGATCTCCACCGGGGTGGGCTCCAGGGCGGGGGAGAGGACCTCCACCTCCTTGGCCTGGACCTCGAGGCCCCCCGGGGCCTTGGGGTTTTCCACCACCAGACCCCGGACCCTCAAGGAGGACTCGGGCAGGGGTAGCCGCATCCCCCCCGTCACCACCTGGACCACGCCGCTTCGGTCCCTGAGGAGGAGGAACTGCACCTTGCCCAGGTCCCTGCGCCAGTGCAGAAACCCCAAAAGCTCCACCTCCTCGCCCACGTGAGCTTGCAAGTCCTTGACCAAGATGCGCATCTTCCCTCCCTAAGCGGAACCCCCCCGGCCATAGGGCGCCGGGGGGGCTAGACCCTGGCCCCCCTGCTAGGTGTTATTACGGGAACGCGGGCACATGCTGGCCCTCAGTTTAGGGGCTTCTCCCCCTGGGGTCAAGCCGAGCCGGTGGCCTCCCGGCGAGGGAAAGGGGCTTCATGTCCAGCCAAAGCATGCCCTGGCGTTTTCGTCGGTGAGGGCCTCGGCCTCAGAGAAGGGGAGGCTTAGGACCTGGGCCAGCCTTTCCAGGATGTAGCGCACGTAGTGGGGGCGGTTCCTTTGGCCCCGGAAGGGTTCCGGGGGGAGGAAGGGGGTGTCGGTCTCCACCAGAAGCTTCTCCTTGGGAAGCCGCCTGGCCGCTTCCCTCAAGGCCTCGTTCTTCTTGTAGGTGAGGGGCCCGGCGAAGCTGAAGTAGGCGCCTACCTCCAAGCCCGCCTCCTCGAGGGCCGGGTGGCCGCCATAGGCGTGGAGGACCACTTTTTTAGGCCGGTGGAGGCGAAGCCAGGCCGCCAGGTCCTCTTCCGCCTTCCCGTCCTTGCTCCGCACGTGGAGGACCAAAGGAAGCCCGAGTTCCTCCGCCAGCGCCGCCTGGAGGTCCAGGGCCCGGAACTGGGCGCTTTTGGTCTCCGGGGTCCAGTGGTAGTCCAGGCCCGTCTCCCCGATGGCCCGCACCCTCTCCGCCCGGGCGTAGTGCCGGAGGGCCGCTTCCACCTCGGGGGAGAGGAGGTGGGCGCTGGTGGGATGGAGGCCGATGGCGGCGTGGACGTTTCCCCGGGCCAGGGCCAGGGTCTTCTCCCAGCGCCCTGGGTCCACGCCCAGGGTGAGGACGGCCCTGAGCTCCCCCAGGTGGGCCTCTACCTCCAGAAGCTCCTCGGGCTCCAGGAAGTCCAGGTGGGCGTGGGTGTCGGTCATGGGCCTCACTGTAACCCAGGGGCCAGAGGGGCGTCGGGGCTTGTGGGGTAAAATCAGGGCAGAGTATGAAGCGCCTCTTCCTCCTGGCGTTCCTCCTCGCCGCCTGCGCTCCCGCCCTTCTGGGCGTGGACCCGGCCCGCCTCCCCGACCCCGGGGACTGGGACCCCAGGCCCGCCCCCTTGGAGTGGTGGTACGCCTCGGGGTGGGCGTACCCCTACGCCTTCCACTTCGCCTTCTTCAAGGCCTACGCCCCGCCTTCCTACCGCGTCCTGGGCCTACCGGGAAGCCTCTTCGGGGCCTTTCACGCCGCCCACCTGGCCCTCACCGACCTGCGCACCGGCGAACGGCGCTTTCTGGAGGCCTCGGACCAGGACCTCTTGGGGCCGAGGGGCCGGGCGGAGCCGGGCCCCAGGCTGGAGGTCTCGGGCTTCCGCTTCCTCCGGGAGGGGACGGGCTTCCGCCTCCTGGCCGAGGGGGTGGACCTCCTCTTCCTCCCCTTGAAGCCCCCCGTGGTCCACCCGCCCGGCTACTCGGGCACCGAGGAGACGGGGCGGATGTACTACCAGTCCCACACCCGGGCCCATGCCCAGGGCCGGGTCCTGGGGGAGCGGGCAGAGGGGGAGGCCTGGCTGGACCACCAGTGGGGGGAGCAGCTTTCCGGCCTTTCCGCCACCTGGGACTGGTTTGGCCTCCACCTCTCCGATGGCTCCGAGCTCATGGCCTACCAGGTGAAGGACCGGGAGGGGCGGGTGGTCCAGGTGCTGGGAAGCCGGGTGGACCCCCTGGGCCGGGCGGAGGCGGTGGAGCTGGCCTTCGTCCCCCTCGAGGCCTGGACCAGCCCCTCGGGGCGCACCTACACCCTCTTCTGGCGGCTTAGGGGCCCGGAGCTGGACCTCAGGCTCAGGCCCCTCTTCCAGGAGGGGGAGATCCTCTCCCGGACCACCCGGGTGGCCTACTGGGAGGGCCCGGTGGTGGGGGAGGGGTCTTTCCGGGGCTATTCCGTCCAGGCCCGGGGCATGGGGGAGTTTGTGGCCGGGGCCTTCCGCCCCTAGCCTTGCGGGTGCTAAACTAAAGGCGGTTTAGCGCCTGGGTGATAAGTATGAGTTTACGCGTGCTCGGCGTCAACGCATCGGCACGGACCGACGGGTTTACGGCGGAGCTTTTGGATGAGGTTCTGGAGGCGGCCAGGCGCAAGGGGGCAGAGACCGAGCGCCTGGACCTGGTGAAGCACCCCTTTCCCCTCTGCGCGGGGAACTACTCCTTAGACCCCGCCTCCTGCGGCCCCGAGGCCTGCGTCCAGGGGCCCTGGGACGGGTTCGGCAGGGTGGCGGAGCGGATCCTCGCCGCCGACGCCGTGGTCTTCGCCACCCCGGTCTACTGGTTCAGCGCCTCCGCCCGGATGAAGGCCCTTCTGGAGCGGATGACCTCCATGGAGAACCAGGGCCTCCTCAACCTGGGCAAACCCATGGCCCTCCTGGCCGTGGCCGAGGAGGAGGGGGCGGCCCAGGCCCTGGCCCAGATGCTCCTGCCCTTGAGCTACATGGGCTTCGTCCTGGCCCCCCTGGGCCTGGTCTACGCCCACCGCAGGGGGAAGGGGACCCTGAAGGAGGACCTCGAGGTCCTGGAGGACGCCCGCATCGCCGGGGAGAACCTGGTCCTCATGGCCGAGAGGCTGAAGGGGACGGCCTTCCAGGAGCCTTTGCCCAGCTACCAGTACCGCCTGCCCAAGCTTCCCGGGGCCGCCGCGGACTAAGTGCCCGCTCTTTGGTTTCGCAACATGGGGTGCCCAAGTCAGGGCTTTGGAAGGGCTTTTCTGGGGCCCCCACCGCGGCGAAAGCCGCGGTGGGGTACTTAAGTGCCCCACCGCGGCCAAAGCCGGGGTGGGGGCCCCTTATACCCCCGGCCCACCATGCCTGGTAACTTCCCCAGGAACCTTTTGCCGGGGTCCCATGCTGGCCCAAGCCAGCATGGGGCGGATTAGAGGTAAAGGGGCTCCACCCCCTCCCGGGCGAAGGGCAGAAGCTCGTAGAGGGCCCGGGGGTCCGGTGGGGCGTCCAGGAGTTGGGACCCCGGAGGAATCTCCTCCGCCCGCATCTTCTTGGGGGGAAGGAGGACTCTTGGCCTTCCCCCTTCCTTGACGTAGGTGGCCCCGTAGTAGAGCCGGTTTCGGGCGGTGAAGAGGGGGGTGAGGGGCTTCCCCTCCTCCAAATAGGGCCAGGCGGCGGCCAGGAGGGAGCTCACACCGTAGACCCTGGCCCCCAAGGCCAGGGCCACGCCCTCCCCGGCCGCCAGGGCGATGCGCAGGCCGGTGTAGGAGCCCGGGCCCTCCCCCAGGACCAGGGCCCCGATCTCCTCCCTCCTCGCCCCCAGCGCCTCCAGGGTTTCGTCCAGGAGGCCGAAGAGCACCTCCTCGTGCCGCCTTTCCACCCGCACCACCCTCCCCAGGCCCTCCTCCCCGCGGAAGAGGCCCAGGGAGAGGTAGGGGGTGGCGGTGTCCAGGGTGAGGGTCCACACGCCCCCATTTTAGGGGAGGTATACTCGGCCTATGCCCAAGGGATATCACGACCGGGTGGCCTTCGTGGACCTATCCCAGGGGAAGGTCTGGTACGAGGCTTACGGCGAGGCCTTCTGGCGCAGGTACCTGGGGGGGCGGGCTTTGGCGGCCTACCTCCTCCTCAAGCACGTGCCCAAGGGGGCGGACCCCCTGGGCCCCGGGAACGCCCTGGTCTTCGCCCCCGGGGTCCTCACCGGCACCCCCATCTCCGGCTCGGGGCGCAACACCGTGGCCGCCAAAAGCCCCCTCACCGGAGGCTACGGGGACGCCGAGGGCGGGGGCTTCTTTGGGGCCGAGCTCAAGAACGCCGGGCTGGACGCCCTGGTGGTCCTGGGAAAGGCGGAAAGCCCGGTCTACCTGCACGTGGAAGGGGGAGAGGTGGCCATCCACCCCGCTTTCCACCTCTGGGGGAAGGACCCCCTCGAGGTGGAGGCCCTCATCAAGGAGGTCCACGGCGCCAGCACCCGCGTCGCCCAGATCGGCCTGGCGGGGGAGAACGGGGTCCTCATCGCCAACGTGATCCACGACCTGGCCCACTTCGCCGGGCGGGGGGGCCTGGGGGCGGTCATGGGGGCCAAGGGCCTGAAGGCGGTCTCTGCCCGGGCCAGCAAGGAGACCCTCCCCGCCTACCACGACCCCGCCCGCCTTAAGGAGCTGGCCCGCCGCATGGCCAAGGAGCGCATGGAAAGGGCGGCGGGCCTGGTCACCATGGGGACGGTGGGCGCGGTGCGCCCCTTTAACCTGAGGGGCGTCCTCCCCAGCCACAACTTCCTGGACGGCTTTTTGGAGGGGGCCGAGGCCCTGGACGGCACCAGCTTGGACGCTCTCGGTATCCGCATCGGCCGGGACACCTGCTACGCCTGCGTCATCCGCTGCAAGCAGGTGGTGAAGATTGAGGGCACCGGCAAGTACGACGTCCGCCCCGAGTACGGCGGGCCCGAGTACGAGGGCCTGGGGGCTTTGGGCTCCACCTGCGGGGTCACCGATCCCTACGCCGTTACCAAGGCCAACACCCTCTGCAACCAGTACGGGCTGGACGTGATCGGGGTGGGGGTGACCATCGCCTGCGCCATGGAGGCGGTGGAGCGGGGATTTTTGGATGACGAAGGGCTTGGCCTCCGCTTCGGCAACGGGGACGCCCTCATCGCCGCCATTGAGCGCCTGGCCCGGAAGGAGGGGCGGCTTGGGGCCCTCTTGGCCCTGGGGGCCAGGCGCCTGGCCGAGGCCATCGGCCACCCGGAACTGGCCATGCACGTCAAGGGGCAGGAGGTGCCCATGCACGACCCCCGGTACAAGCGGGCCCTGGGCGTGGGCTACGCCGTGAGCCCCACGGGCGCCGACCACAACCACAACCTCCACGACACCGCCTACACCAAGGAGGGGAAGGCCCTCATGGAGCTCCGCTTTTACGGGGAGGACTTCGCTCCCCTCCCCGTAGAGGACCTCTCCGAGGCCAAGGTGCGGATGCTCTGGACCAAGACCCGGGAGCGGGGCTTCGTCAACAGCCTGGTGATGTGCGACTTCGTTCCCTGGACCCCCGAGGAGTGGCGGGAGGCCCTTCACGCCGCCACGGGCTTCTGGCTCTCCCCGGAGGAGATGCTTTTGGTGGGGGAGAGGACGCTCCAGCTCACCCGGCTCTTCAACCTGCGGGAGGGGGTCTCCCCTGAGGAGGACCGCCTACCTGAGCGCTTCTTCCAGCCCTTCCGCAAGGGCAACCCCGAGGCCCGCCTGGACAAGGAGGCCTTCCAGAGGGCCCTAGAGGCCTACCGCCGCCTGGCGGGCTGGGAAGAAGGGGTGGACGCCGGGCGGCTAAGGGCCCTGGGGCTAGAGGAGTTCCAGAACGCCCTGGCGTAGGAGGCCCGGTAGGGGGGCTTCCCCCACCCTGAGGAGGGCGTACCGCCCCCGGAGGAGGGCGAGGAGGCGAAGGCCCTTGAGGTGCTCCGCCAGGGCCTTCTTGTAGGCCTCCACCTCCTCCCTCCCCACGGGGAGGGCCTCCCCGGTTTCCACGTCCCTAAGAAGGGCCTCCTCCAGGGGCGGGTCCAGCTCCAGGGGGGAGAGGATCTGGACCAGGACCACCCTTCTGGGGAGGAGCCTGGGCCAGGGGAGGGGGTCCAGGCCGTCGGTGAGGAGGACGAGCACGCCCCTCCCCGGGCGGAGGTCCCGGGGAAGGCCCCGCTCCAAGCGGGCCAGGGGGTCTTCCTGGCGGGCGATCCTGAGGAGGAGGGAAGCCACCTTTTCCGCGTAGGGGAGCTTCCCGTGGAGGCGCATGCTCTCGCTTTCGTCCAGGAAGAGGCGGAAGCGGGCCCTTTCCGGGGCGGTCTCCAGGCGGGTGTAGAGCCTCCCCGTCTTGGCGTAGGCCCGCCAGTGGACCCGGCGCACCTCGTCCCCTGCCGCGTAGGGCCTGAGCTCGTAGAACTCCCCCCCAAGCCCTTTCCTGCGGGCCAGGCGCTCCCCGGGATAGGGGAGGTAGGGCTTGGCGGCGATGCGGTAGCGGGTCATCTCTCCTCCGGGGTGGCCTCCAGAAGCCTCCCCTCCCGGTCCCGGAGGGCGTAGCGGCGGAGGAAGACCGAGCCCCTGAGCTCGTCCTTAAGGAAGTCCAGGGCGAGCCTTTCCGCCTCGGACTCGGTGTAGGTGCGCCGGGGCACGCCTTCAGTCTAAGTGGCCGCCCTTCGCCCTTTCCACACCCAAAGCCCCGGATGCGCCTTTTTGGGGCCCCCGCCGCGGCGGGGCACTTAAACCCGGATGGTGACCCGGGCGCCCGTCTCAAAGAGATGGATGGAGTCTATAAAGCGCACGGTGCGGGTGGCGTGCCCCATGACGATGGAGTGGGTCCTGGCCCCGCCGCCGAAGAAGCGGACTCCCTGGAGGATGTCCCCGTCGGTTATGCCGGTGGCGGCGAAGACGATCTCCTTTCCCGGGGCCAGGTCCTCGGTGCGGTAGATGCGGTTCTCGTCCCCGCCCATGGCCTTGAGGCGGGCCCGCTCCTCCTCGTTTTGCGGGGTGAAGCGGGCCTGGATCTCCCCGCCCAGGCACTTGAGGGCCGCCGCCGCCAGAACCCCTTCCGGGGCCCCGCCGATGCCCATGACGGCGTGGACCCCCGTCCCCCGGATGGCGGCCGCCAGGGCGGCGATCACGTCCCCGTCGGAGATGAGCTTGACCCGGGCCCCGGCCTCCCGGATCTCCCGGATGAGCCCTTGGTGCCGGGGGCGGTCCAGGACCACCACCACCAGGTCCTCCACCGAGCGCTGGAGGGCCAGGGCCAAGGCCTTCAGGTTGGCGGCCACGGGCCAGGTGAGGTCCACCAGGCCGGCGGCGGGCGGGGGGACGATGAGCTTTTCCATGTACATGTCGGGGGCGTGGAATAGCCCGCCCTTCTCGCTGATGGCGATGACGGTGACGGCGTTGGGCAGGCCCTTGGCGGCGGTGGTGGTCCCCTCCACCGGGTCCACGGCGATGTCCACCTCGAGGCCCCCCGCCCCCAGGACCTCGCCGATGTAGAGCATGGGGGCCTCGTCCATCTCCCCCTCGCCGATGACCACGGTGCCCTTGATGGGAAGCTCGTTGAGGACCCGGCGCATGGCCTCGGCGCCCGCCTCGTCCACGGCCTCCTTGTCCCCCTTGCCCGCCAGGCGGCTCGCCGCCAGGGCGGCCTGCTCCGTGACCCGCACCACCTCCAGGACCAAGCGGCGCTCTATTTCCATGCTTCCACTATACCGGGAACGTTATAATGGGCCCATGGAAGCCCTGCAGGCGGGAGGGCCGGAGGCTTACCGGAAGCTCCTTGGGAAGAGGTACCTGCGCCGCTTAAAGCGGAGGGGCCTTTGGGCCTACCTTCTCGGCCTGGTGCGCCTCGTTTGCCTAGAGGCCAGGCTCCTGAGGCGCCTCTGGCTCAACCGCTAGCCTCCTGGGGCCGGTGCCGCTTTAGGAGGGTCTCGGCCAGGTCCTCGAGGGTGAGCCCCGTCTCCGCCAGGGTGAGGAGGAGGTGGAAGAGGAGGTCCGCCGCCTCCCACCGGATCTCCTCGGGATCCCCGTTCTTGGCGGCGATGATGACCTCCCCCGCCTCCTCGCCGATCTTCTTCAGGATGCGGTCCAGGCCCGCCTGGTGCATCCTGGCCACGTAGCTCCCCTCGGGAAGCGTCTTAAGCCTCTCCAGGATGGTGGCGTAGACCTGGCCCAGGGCGAAGCCCAGGTCCTTCCTGCCCCCTAGCAGGGGGCGGTGGAAGCAGGTCCTCTCCCCGGTGTGGCAGGCGGGGCCATGGGGGATCACCCGGTAGACCACGGCGTCCCCGTCGCAGTCCAGGAGGACCTCCACCACTTCCTGGACGTTCCCCGAGGTCTCCCCCTTGCGCCAGAGGCTCTTTCGGCTTCGGCTGTAGAAGACGCTTTGCCCCGTCCGCAAGGTCTCCTCGAGGGCCTCCCGGTTGGCGTAGGCCAGGGTCAGGACCTCCCCCGTGCGGGCGTCCTGGACCACCACCGGCACCAGGCCCCCTTCGTCAAAGCGCACCGCCGTAAGGTCCATGCCCCTCAGTCTAGCCGCACGTGGAGGCCCCGCTCCGCCAGAAAGGCCTTGAGCCCGGGGATGGGGATCTCGCCGAAGTGGAAGACGCTGGCCGCCAAAGCGGCCTCGGCACCCGCTTGGAAAGCCTCCAGAAAGTGCTCCATCCGCCCCGCCCCCCCGCTGGCGATGACGGGCACGTTCACCGCCTCGGCCACCATCTTCGTGAGCCTCAGGTCGTACCCCTCCTTGGTGCCGTCCTTGTCCATGCTGGTGAGGAGGATCTCCCCGGCCCCAAGCTCCGCCCCCCTCACCGCCCACTCCACGGCGTGGAGGCCCGTGGGGATTCGGCCCCCGGCCACGTAGACCTCGGGGAAGTCTCCCCGCCACCTGGCGTCAATGGCCAGGACCACCGCCTGGGCGCCGAAGTGGTCGGCGAGCTCGGCGATGAGCTCGGGCCGCCCTACCGCCGCCGAGTTCACGCTCACCTTGTCGGCCCCCGCCAGGAGGAGCTTCCTGGCGTCCTGGAGACTCCTCACCCCCCCGCCCACGGTGAGGGGGATGAAGACCCTCTCGGCCACCTGGGCCACCACCTCCAGGAGGATGGCCCGCTCCTCGAGGGTGGCGGAGATGTCCAGGAAGACGAGCTCGTCGGCCCCGGCCTCGTCGTAGGCCCGGGCGGCCTCCACCGGGTCCCCGGCGTCTTGGAGGTTGACGAAGTTCACCCCCTTCACCACGCGGCCGGCGTGGACGTCCAGGCAGGGGATGATGCGCTTGGCCAGGCTCATAGGGGGGGATGGTAGAGGAGTTCGGCCTGGGGGAGGAGGAGGGGGGCCACCCTTTCCCCCCTGGCCACGGCGAAGCTCTCCCCGTAGACCCTCCCCTCCGGCCTCCTAAAGACCTGAAGGGCCTTATGGGTGAGGAGCCAGACCTCGGGAACCCCGGCCTCGGCGTAGAGGGGAAGCTTTTTCTCCCGGTCCCAGGCCTCCGTGGAGAGGCTCACCTCCACCAGGAGGAGGACGTCCTTGGGGCGGGGGTGGTCCTGGGTGTAGAAGTCCTCCCGGGGCCTAAGGAGGAGGAGGTCGGGGAGGGGCAGGCTGTGGGGGGAGAGGTAAAGGGGGCTTTGCACCCGGATCTGGGCCAGGCCCTGGACCTTGGGGGCTAGGGCGTGGAGGAGCCAGTCTAGGAGCCCGGCGTGCTGGCTGGAAGGGGGGGTCATCTCGTAGACCTCGCCGTCCAAAAGCTCCAGGCGGGCCTCGGGGTGGAGGCTGGCCAGGGCCAGAACCTCCTCCACCCGGAACCGGTGCCGCACCATAGGGGCCATTATACTTTCCCGAAGGCCCTTCCGGTGCTACCATCTAAAGGATGGAACGGGTGAACGTGGTGGGCGGGGGCCTCGCGGGGAGCGAGGCCGCCTGGACCCTTCTTCGCATGGGCGTGCCGGTGCGGCTTTTTGAGATGCGCCCTAAGCGCATGACCCCGGCCCACGCCACCGACCGCTTCGCCGAGATCGTCTGCTCCAACTCCTTGGGCGGGGAGGGGGAGACCAACGCCAAGGGCCTCCTTCAGGCGGAGATGCGCCTTTCGGGAAGCCTGGTCATGGAGGCGGCGGAGGTGGCCCGGGTGCCCGCCGGCGGGGCCTTGGCCGTGGACCGGGAGGTCTTCTCCGGGTTCATCACCGAGAGGCTTCAGGCCCACCCCCTCCTCGAGGTGGTGCGGGAGGAGGTCAGGGAGATCCCCGAGGGCCTCACGGTTTTGGCCACGGGGCCCCTCACCTCGGAGGCCCTGGCCGAAGCCCTGAAGAGGCGCTTTGGCGACCACTTCCTCTCCTACTACGACGCCGCCAGCCCCATCGTCCTCTACGAGAGCATTGACCTCTCCAAGTGCTTCCGCGCCGGGCGCTACGACCAGAGCGCCGACTACCTCAACTGCCCCATGACCGAGGAGGAGTACCGCCGCTTTTACGAGGCCCTGGTGGCGGCGGAGCGCCACACCCCCCACGAGTGGGAGAACCTCCAGTACTTTGAGGCCTGCGTGCCCGTGGAGGAGCTGGGGCGGAGGGGGTACCAGACCCTCCTCTACGGCCCCATGAAGCCCGTGGGCCTCAAGGACCCCAGGACGGGAAAGGAGCCCTTCGCCGTGGTGCAGCTTCGCCAGGAGGACAAGGAGGGGCGGATGTGGAGCCTGGTGGGCTTCCAGACCGGCCTCAAGTGGCCCGAGCAGAAGCGCCTCATCCAGATGATCCCCGGTTTAGAGAACGCCGAGATCGTCCGCTACGGGGTCATGCACCGCAACACCTACCTGAACGCCCCGAGGCTCCTAAGGGAGACCCTGGAGTTCAAGGAGGCGGAGGGGCTTTTCGCCGCCGGGGTCCTGGCGGGGGTGGAGGGGTATCTGGAAAGCGCCGCCACGGGCTTTTTGGCCGGCCTGAACGCCGCCCGCCGGGCTTTGGGCCTGGAGCCTCTGGTCCCCCCTGAGGCCAGCATGCTGGGAGGGCTGGTCCGCTTCCTGGCCACGGCCAACCCCGAGAACTTCCAGCCCATGAACGCCAACTGGGGCCTGGTGCCGCCCGTGGAGGGGCGGGGCAAGAAGGAGAAGCGCCAGGCCATGTACCGAAGGGGCCTCGAGGCCTTCGCCCAGTGGCTTTCCGCCCTCAAGCCCCCCCTTCCCGGGGCGAGGAGCCTTCAGCCTCTGCCCTGAGCCTTAGGGCCTTCAGGGCCACCTCCCGTTCGTTCCAGGGCAGGGCTTCCTGGCCCCTTTCCAGAGTGGCCTCGTGCCCCTTGCCCGCAAGGAGCACCGTGTCCCCCTCCTGGGCCTCCAGGATGGCCTTCAAGATGGCCTCCTCCCGGTCGGGGACCAGTTCAAAACGCCCCCCTTCCGCCGCGGCCGCCCGGGCCATGGCCTCGAGGATGGCCCCTAGGTCCTCGGTGCGGTGGTCCTCCTCGGTGAAGAAGGCCTTGTCGGCCAGGCGGGCCGCCACCCGGCCGATGTCCTCCCGCCTTTTCGGGTCCCTCTCCCCCGCCGCCCCCACCACGAGGAGAAGCCGCCCCTGGGTGGCAGGCCTCAGGGTCCTGAGCGCCGCCTCCAGGCTTTTGCCGGTGTGGGCGAAGTCTATGACCACCCGGAAGGGTTTTTCCTGCACCACCTCCATCCGGCCCGGGACCCCCGGGAAGCCCGAAAGGCGCTCAAGGGCTTTTTCTAGGGGAACCCCCGCGGCCAAAGCGGCGGCCGAGGCGGCCAGGGCGTTTTCCACGTTGTGGGCGCCGATGAGGGGGAGGTGAACCTCCCCCTTCCCCCAGGGGGTGTGGAGGGTGAAGCGCAGGCCCGCTTCCTCCCGCACCCCTTCCGCCCACACCTCCCCTCCGGGGCCGAAGAGGAGGTGGGGCCTCTGGCGAAGCCTTTCCAGGTGGGGCAGGCTGGTATTCAAGACGGCCAGGTCCGAGCGCTCCACCAGGAGGGCCTTGGCGTTGAAGTAGGCCTCGGGGGTGCCGTGGAAGTCCAGGTGGTCGTCGGGGTAGAAGTTGACGAAGACCCCCACCCGGAAGGTGAGCCCCTCCACCCGCTTGAGGGCCAGGGCGTGGCTGGAGACCTCAAGAACGGCCTCCCTCAGGCCCCTATCGGCGGCCTCCCTCAGGAAGGCGTAGACCTCGGGGGCCTCGGGGGTGGTGAAGTGGCCGATGGGGGGCCTGGCCTCCCCGCCCAGGCGGAGGCCCACGGTGGAGAGGAGGGCGGCCTCTTCCAGGAGGTGGTGGAGGAGGAAGGCCGTGGTGCTCTTCCCCTTGGAACCCGTGACCCCAAAAAGCCTCAAGGCGCGGTCCGGCTCCCCGTAAAAGCGCCGGGCCAGGAGGGCCAGGGCCTGGCGGCTATCGGCCACCCGGGCGTAGGGGACGGGGAGGGCGAGGTCCTGTTCCCCCACCACGGCGACGGCCCCCCGCCTGAGGGCCTCGGGGATGAAGGCGTGCCCGTCCAGGGGCCTGCGGTGGGGGAGGGGGACGCCGGGGACGGCTACGAAGACGAAGCCGGGCTCCACCCGCCTGGAGTCCTGGGTGAGGCCCCGCACGGGCAGGGGCGGGGCCTCCTGGCCCAGGGGGGCGAAAAGCTCCTTGAGGGTCATGGGCCAAGCCTCCGCTTTAGCGCCTCCAGAAGGGCCATGCGGTCCTCCTCCCTTTCCACGAAGTCCAGGCGGTCGGCCTCCACCACCTCCACCGGGGACAGGTTCCAGGAGGCCATCAGGTCCTCGTAGAGGGCGTTCAAGGAGAGGAGGTAGCGGTCGGGGATCTGCCTTTCAAAGGGGCGGCCCCGTTTGGCGATCCTGGCCTTCAGGGTGGGGAGGCTCGCCCGCAGGTAGATGAGGAGGTCGGGCTTCCTGAGGGCCGGGGAGACGCTCTGGAAGAGGTCCATGTAGGTCTCCCAGTCCCGCCGGGAGAGGAAGCCTTCCCGGTGGAGGTTCTTGGCGAAGACGAAGGCGTCCTCGTAGACCGTGCGGTCCTGGACCACCCGGGGGTTGCCGTTCACCTCCAAAAGGTGCTGGCGCACCCGCCGGGCCAGGAAGAAGACCTGGGAGTGAAAGGCGTAAGACGCCATGTCCCGGTAGAAGTCCTCCAGGTAGGGGTTCTCGCTCACCGCCTCGTAGACGGGCTTGAGGCCGAAGGCCTCGGCCAGGAGGGCGGTGAGGGTGCTCTTGCCGCTACCGATGTTGCCGGCGATGGCGATGTACATCAGGGCCTCTTCTGGGCCAGGTGCTCCCTGACCAGGGCCACCACCGCCTCCCGGTGGGGGCCGGTGGGGCTGAAGTCCAGGGCGTCGGCCTCGAGGACCAGAAGGGGGTGGGGGTAGCGGGCGAAGTGGCGCTCGTAGGCCTCGGAGAGGGCCTCCAGGTAGGCGGGGTCCATGCCCCGCTCAAAGGGGCGGCCCCGCCGGGCGATCCTCTCCAGGAGGACGGGGACCGGGGCCCTCAGGTAGACCGTGAGGTCGGGCGGGGGCACCTTTGGGGCCAGTTCCCGGTAGAGCTCCAGGTAGAGGTCCCACTCCGGGCCCTCCAGGTTGAGGCTGGCGAAGATGGGGTCCTTGTCCAGGAGGTAGTCGGCCACCACGCCTCCGAAAAGGGGCTTTTGCCGCAAGGGGGCGAGCTGGCGGAAGCGGGAGAGGAGGAAGAAGACCTGGACCTTGAAGGCGTAGCGCCGCCGGTCCTGGTAGAAGAGGGGCAAGAAGGGGTTTTCCTCCACCACCTCCAAAAGGGGCTCGGCCCCCAGGGCCTCCGAAAGAAGCCGGGCCAGGGTGGTCTTGCCCACCCCGATGGGTCCTTCCACGGCCAGGTACACGCCTCACCTCCGGGGACGGGCCATCATGACCAGGGTGGCCTCGAGGCGGCGCCCCTCCCGCCAGAGGGTGAGGCGCACCCGGTCCCCCGGGCGGAAGCGGGCGATCTGCCGCACCACCTCCGCCTTGTCCTTGACCGGCCTGCCGTTGATGGCCAGGATCACGTCCCCCAGGGCCAGAAGCCGGCCCTGGGCGTCCCGCTGGGCCCCCCTGAGGCCGGCCCGGGCGGCGGGGCTACCCGGCTCCACCCGGTCCACCATGGCCCCCTGGGTGGTGGTGAGGCCCAGGGCCCGTAGGAGGACCGGGGGAAGCTCCTCCAGGGAGACCAGGCTCGCCCCCAGCCACCCCCTCTGGGGGATGCCGAAGCGCTCCAGGTCCTCCACGCTCTGGGCCGCCAGCTCCCCCGGGATGGCCACGCCGATCCCCCCCACCCCCGAGGGGCCGCCCACCACGTCGGCCACCACGCCCATCACCTGCCCCCGGAGGTTCAGGAGGGGGCTTCCCGAGTTGCCCACGGTGAGGGGGGCGTCGGTGAAGAGGTACGCCCCCACCTCGGCCCCGATGCTGGGGTCGGGGGTGGGGACCTCGAGGGGGCCCACCCCGGCCAGGATGCCGGAGGAGGCCAGGGGGCCCTGGCCATAGGGGAAGCCCACCAGGACCAGGCCCATCCCCAGGGGAAGGCTCTCCGGAGAGGCCCGGTTAAAGCTCAGGACCGCCGGGGCCTGCACGCCCTTCACCGTGAGGAGGGCCAGGTCTATCCCCGGGTCCACGGCGAAGCGCTCGGCGGGGAAGGTGCGGCCGTCGTAAAGGCGGATGGTGAGGTCGGAGAGGTCCTGGACCACGTGGTAGTTGGTGACCACCCGCAAGGGGCTCACGAAGAAGCCCGTGCCCACGGTCCCGCCGTCGGCGGCGGGGGCCGTGCCCTGGATGCGCACCACGGCGGGGAGGGCCCTCTTGATGACCTGGCTCCGGGCCACCTCCTCGGGGGCGGTGAGGCGCTGGCCCAGGGCGAGGGCCAAGGCGAGAAGGAGGCCAAGGAAGACGGGGCGGCCCATGCCCTTACATTACCTCAGGGGCGGGGATGCCCAGGAGGCCGAGGCCGGTCTTAAGGGTCTCCTGAAGGCTTCTCACCAGCTCCAGCCTGAGCTCCCGCAAGCCTTCCGGGGCGGTGAGGACGGGGGTGGCGGGGCGGCCCTCCTCCTTGGCGTTGTAGTAGGCGTTCCAGGCGGCCGCCAGGTCCAGGAGGTACTGGGCCAGGACGTGGGGGCTCTTTTCCTCGGCGGCCTCCAGCACCGCCTCCTCAAAGTCCAGGAGGGCCAGGGCCAGCTCCCGCTCGTAGGGGGTGGCCTGGGCGGGGTCCGGGGGGCCCCACTCCCCCGCCTTGCGCAGGATGGCGTGGGCCCGGGCGTGGGCGTACTGCACGTAGGGCCCCGTGTCCCCCTCAAAAGAGAGGGCCTCCTGGTAGCGGAAGTCTATCTGCTTTCTGGGCTCGGTCTTGCTCATGGCGAAGCGGATGGCTCCCAGGGCCACCATCCGGGCCGCCTCCTCCTTGTCGGGGTGGTCGGGGTTCTTCTCGCTGATGACGGCCAGGGCCCGCCTCCTGGCCTCCTCCAGGACCTCGTCCACGCTCACCGAGAGGCCCTTCCGCCCCGACATCTGCTTGCCTTCCAGGAGGACGGTCTCGTAGGCCAGGTGGAAGGCCCGCTGGGCCAGGTCCGGGCGGCCCGCCAGGGCCAAGGCGGCCCGCACCAGGGCCTGGGGGTGGCTCTGGCGCACGTCAATGACGTTGATGGTCTCCTGGGCCCTTGGGGTGTAGGGCTCCCCCTCGGGGGCGCTGGTCCTGAGGTGGGGGTAGTAGGGGTTTTCGTAGGGGCGGAAGGGGAGGCCCTCCAGAAGGCCCATCTTCCAGAACTGGAAGGCGATGTCCTTGGCGTAGTAGGTGGCGGCCCCGCCGGAGCGCACCAGGACGAAGTAGGGGTCCTCGAGGCCCGGGATGAAGGGGCTAGCGTCCATGACCAGGGCCCCGGCGTACTTGCCCTCCGTGGGCCGGAAGACGTGGGGGCTTTGCTCCAAGATGGCCAGGGCCTTCTTGAGAAGCCCCGCCCGCACGATGTCGGACTCCCAGACCAAGAGGTCGTAGTGGGCGGCCAGGGCGCGCATGGTGGCCATCTGGGCCAGGAGGATGCGGTTCACCTCCTCCCTCAGTTCCCCCCGCTCCAGGGCGTGGAGGACCTCCTCAATGGCGGGCTGAAGCTTCTCGTACTCGGGGTCCTGGTGGAGGCGCACGTAGGCCCGGCCGGCGAAGTGGTCGTACTTCTCCTTCCCGTCCCAGGTGAGGCCGTAGTGCCTCAGGGCGAAGAGGGTCTCCGCCGCCTGGCGGCCGGTGTCGTCTATGTAGTTGAGGACCAGGACCTCGCGGCCAGCGTAGTCCAGGATGCGGGCCAGGCTGTCCCCCAGGACGATGTTCCGGAGGTGGCCCACGTGAAGCTCCTTGTTGGGGTTCACCGAGGTGTGCTCAATGAGGACCAGGCCCTCCCGCTTGGGGAAGGGCCCCTTGGGGCGGAGGGCCTCCTCGAGGAGGTCTTCCGTCCGCAGGCGGAAGTTCAGGTACCCCCCCACGGGGATGGCCTCCTCCACGAAGGGGGGAAGTTCCAGGCGGCTTTTAAGCTCCTCGGCGATGGTTTGGGGGGGCTTCCTCAGCTCCTTGGCCAGGGCGAAGAGGGGAACCCCGTAGTCCCCGGGTTTGTCCTTGGGGGCCTTGGCCACCTTGAGGCGGAGGTCCAGGCCCATCTCCTTGAGGGCGGCGTGAATGGCCTCTTCCAGGGCGCGGCGCACCATCAGGGGGTCATCATACCCGGCCTTTGGGGTTTGGCGGGGATGGGGAGGTAAACTGGAGCCACCATGGGAAGGTGGGTTTGGGCGTGGTTCCTTTGGGGCGTGGCCCTGGCCCAGGGCCTTCTGGCGGGGGGGCAGGGGCACAGCCTGGCGGTCGTACAGGGGAGGCTTTACGCCTTCGGCTGGAATTACGATGGCCAGCTTGGGGATGGCTCCTTCCTGAACCGCTCTAGGCCGGTGCGGGTCCTGGAGGGGGTTTTGGAGGTGGCCGCCGGCAACCTGCACTCCCTGGCCCTGCTGGAGGGCGGCCTGGTGCTGGCCTTCGGCAACGGGGAGAGGGGACAGCTGGGCGACGGGACCTTCGCCACCAAGGGGAAGCCGGTGGAGCTTCCCCTGAAGGCCCGGGGGGTGGCCGCCGGGTACAGCCACACCCTGGTTCTCGGCCTGGACGGCCGGGTCTACACCGCCGGCAGCAACGAGGAGGGGCAGCTGGGGGATGGCTCCCGCCGGGGCCGGAACCGGTTTGCCCCCGTGGAGGGCCTGCCCCCGGTGGTGGGCGTGGCGGCGGGCTACTTCCACAGCCTGGCCTGGACCCAAAGCGGGGAGCTCTACGCCTGGGGCAGCAACCTCTCGGGCCAGCTGGGGACGGGCACGGTGGAGTCCAGCCCCAGGCCGCAAAGGGTCCTCACGGGGGTCCGTCTCGCCGTGGGGGGCGGGAGCTTCACCGCCCTTCTCCTTGGGGACGGGAGCGTCCTCATCGCCGGCCTGGACAGCGCCACCTTCCGCAAGGTGGAGGGCCTGCCCAAGGCGGTGGCCCTGGCGGCGGGCCGGGCCCACCTCCTCATCCTGGGCGAGGACGGCCGGGTCTACGCCCTGGGGGAAAACGAGATGGGGCAGCTGGGGGACGGCACCCAGGAGGGCCGCCTGGAGCCCAGGCCCGTGGAGGGGCTCTTAGGGGTCAGGGCCATCGGGGCGGGGGACGCCCACAGCCTGGCCCTTCTGGCCGATGGCCGCCTCTTCGCCTGGGGGGACAACCGCTTTGGCCAGCTGGGGGACGGCACCCGGGAGGTTCGGCTCAGGCCGGTTCAGGTGCGCCTTCCCTGAGGGCCTCCTTGAGGGCCTGGGCCGCCTTGAGGCTCATCCCCGGGAGGCGGGCCAGCTCCTCCAGGGGGGCCTCCTTGAGGGCCTTTAGCCCGCCGTAGCGCTCCAGAAGGAGCCTCCTCCTGGCCTCCCCGATGCCGGGGATGCCCTCCAGGACCTTTAGGGCCTCCTGGGCGCGGCGCTTTTGGTGGTAGCGGAGGCCGTTTTGGTGGGCCTCGTCCCGGAGGTGGATGAGGAGCCTCAGGGCGGGGTGGGTGAGGGGGAGGCGGATCTCCCGTCCCTCGGGGGTGATGAGGACCTCCTCCTTCTTGGCCAGGCCCACCAGGGGCAGGCGGAGGCCCGCCCGCTCCAGGGCCCGCATGGCCGCCCGCACCTGGCCCAGGCCCCCGTCAATGAGGAGGAGGTCGGGGAGGGGCATCTCCTTGAGGCTTCCCGTGAAGCGGCGGAAGACCCCCTCCTCCATGGCGGCGTAGTCGTCGTTGCCGGCCCTGAGGCGCATCCTGCGGTACTCGGCCTTTTTGGGCCTTCCCCCCTCCATGACGGCCATGGAGAAGACCCGGGCCTCGCCCTGGAGGTGGCTCACGTCGTAGCCCTCTATGCGGAAAGGGCGCCTGGAAAGCGCCAAGAGGTCCTGCAAGGCCTTGAGCCCCGGGTGGTCCCCCCGCCTCTCCAGAAGCTTGAGCTCGCTCTCCAGGGCCAGGCGGGCGTTTTTCTCCGCCAGCTCTAAGAGCCTCTGCTTCTCGCCCCGCTTGGGGACCCTGAGCTCCACCCGCCTCCCCGCCCGGCGGCGGAGGAGCTCGGCCAGGCTCTCCAGGTCCTCCAGGGGGAAGGGGAGGAGGACCAGGGGAGGGAGGGGGGAGGCCTCCAGGTAGTGGTCGCGGAGGAAGGCCCAGAGGATCTCCTCGTCGGTGGCCTCCTCCTTCTCCACCACCCGGCTGATGCGGCCCAGGATCCGCCCGGAGCGCACCTGGTAGAGCTGGACCACGCTAAGCGCCCCGGCCCGGGCCATGCCCAGGAAGTCCAGGTCGCCCATCTCCGGGTCAAAGGCCTGCTGGGCCGTGGAGAAGAAGGCCTTGAGGGCCTCTATCTGGTCGCGGATCTCGGCCGCCCGCTCAAACTCAAGCCTCCTCGCGGCCTCCCGCATCTTGGCCTCTAGCTCCGAAAGAAGCCCGTCCACCCGGCCCTCGAGGACCGCCTCCACCTGCCGCACCACCTCCTGGTAGGCCTCGGGGTCCGCCAGGCCCACGCAGGGGGCCAGGCACCGCCCCATGCTGTGGTTGAGGCAGGGGTAGCGCCGCCTTTTCATGGGGTAGCCGGAGTTTTTCCTCAAGGGGAAGAGGCGGTCCACGAGGGCCTTGATGCGGCGCAGGGCGCCGGCCTCGGGGAAGGGCCCGTAGTACCTGGCCCCGTCCTCCTCCACCCGCCGCACCACCAAGAGGGTGGGGAAGGGCTCGTTGGTGAGCTTGAGGAAGGGGTAGTGCTTGTCGTCCTTGAGGAGGACGTTGTAGGGAGGGCGGTGGGCCTTGATGAGGTTGGCCTCCAGGAGGAGGGCCTCCACCTCGTCCCGGGTGGCGATGAAGTCCAGGGCCGTGGCCTCCTCGGCGATGCGCCTGGCCTTGCCCTCGGCGTGGAAGTAGCTCTTCACCCGGGCGCGGAGGCTCTTGGCCTTGCCCACGTAGAGCACCTCCTCCCCCCGCTTCCATAGGTAGACCCCGGGGGCCTCCGGGAGGGGGGGAAGCTCTTCGGGCCGCATCTTTCCCATTGTAGACTCTCCCCGTGGACCCCTTCCTGGTGGACGCCCACCTGGACCTGGCCTATAACGCCCTGGACCTGGGCCGGGACCTGACCCTCCCCCTAAAGGCCCTGCGCCAACGGGACCCCCACCCCGACACCCCGGTGGTGACCCTCCCCTCCCTGCGGGAGGCCCGGGTGGGCATCGCCTTCGCCACCCTCTTCGTGGAGCCCCGGGCGGGGGGGCTTTCGGCCTGGGAGGAGGCCCTTCACGCCCAGCTCGCCCTCTACGAGGCCTGGGAAGGGATGGGCTTGGTGCGCCTCCTGAGGGAGCGGGAAGACCTCCTCGCCCACCTGGAGCGCTTTCCCCAAGACGGCACCCCGGGCCTGGTCCTCCTTTTGGAGGGGGCCCACCCCCTGCCGGAGCCCGAGGCCCTGGCGCCCCTCAGGAAAAGGGGCCTCAGGCTCCTCTCCCTCACCTGGGCCACCAAAAACGCCTACGCCGGGGGCAACGCCGAGCCCGGCCCCCTGACGGCGAAGGGCCTCGCCCTCCTGAAGGCCATGGAGGACCTGGGCGTGGCCTTGGACCTCTCCCACCTGGCCGATGAGGCCCTCTTCCCCGCCCTGGAGGCCTACGGGGGGCCGGTGTGCGCCACCCACGCCAACGCCAGGGCCCTCACCCCCACGCCCCGCCACCTCTCCGACGAGGCCCTTAAGGCCCTGGCCCAGAGGGGCGGGGTTCTGGGCCTGGTCCCCTTCAACGCCTTTCTGGACGCAGGGTGGAAGCGGGGGATGGAGAGGCTTCCCCTCGCCGCCTTCCTCCGGCACAAGGCCCACGCCGAGGCCATCCTGGGCCCCAGGGGGGTGGGGCTGGGCACGGACTGGGACGGGGGGTTTGGCCTCGAGGCCCTCCCCCAGGGCCTGGACCGCCACCGGGACCTGTGGGCCCTGGGGGACGAGGGCTTTCTCGGGGGCAACTGGCTTTCCTGGCTACTTTCCTGGTTCTAGGGGCACCACGGCCAGGGTGCACCGGCTGGCGGCCACAAGCTTTTCCTCCTCGTCGTAGACCTTCACCTCCCAGACCTGGGTGGTGCGGCCCACGTGGAGGGGCCTGCCCACGGCCCGGATGGTGCCCTCCCGCTTGCTTTTGATGTGGTTGCAGTTGATCTCCAGGCCGAAGGCCCCGTACCCTGGGGGGCAGTTCAAGAAGCCCCCCAAGCTGGCCACGCTCTCCGCCAGGGCCACCGTGGCCCCTCCGTGGAGGAAGCCGAAGGGCTGGTGGACCCTGGGGGAGACCGCAAGCTCCGCCACCACCTCGTCCTTCTCCGCCTTCAGGTAGCGCACCCCCAGGGTCTTGTCCAGGGTTTCCTTGGCCAGAAAGGCGTCCTTGTCCATGGCTTGGAGTATAAAGGGGGGCGTGGGCCTGGTGCGCTTTTTCGGCGGGGCGCTTTCCCCCCCTTCCGGCCTCGCCTTTCTGGAGGACCTCCCCTCGGAGGAGGGGCTTCACCTGGTGGCCTTTGGGGAAGGGGCCCTCGAGGCCCTGAAGGTGGCCTTCCGGGAGGGGGCAAGAAGCCTGGTTCTCCTCTCCCCGGTGCTCCGCAAGGACCCCTTCCTGGCCGCCCGGCTTTCCGCCCTGCGCTTCGGCCTGGAGCGGGGCGGGGTGGAGGGGTTCGCCCGGGTGGGGCGGGCCCTCTTCTTCGGCCCCTTGAGCGTGGGGAGCGAGGAGATCTTCGCCGCTTGGAAGGAGGGGCTCACCGAGGCGGGCCTTTACGCCTGGCTGGAGCTTCTGGAGGGGCTTTCCGACGAGCGGCGCTGGCTTCGGGGCACCGAGGCCCGGGTCCTGGTGATCCAGGGGGCCCTGGACGCCTTCACCCCGCCCCTTTACGGCAAGGAGGTGGCGGACTTCGCCAAGGGGGAGGCCCTCCGCTTCGCCCTGGAGGGGGCGGGCCACCTGGTGCCCTGGGAGGCCCCTCTGGAGGTGCGGGACCTGGTGGCGGACTTCCTCATGGGGGAGGGGTTTAGGGCCCTTCCCGGGGGGCTCGCCCTGTGATGCCTCCCCATGCGGGCCCCGGTAATACCACCTCATGCTGGCCCAAGCCAGCATGGGGGCCCCGGCAAAAGGTTCCTGGGGAAGTTACCAGGGCTGATGGACCGAAGGAGGAGGCAAGGGCATGAGGCGGGGCTACATTCACCTCTACGGTTTGAACCTGGTCTTCCACCGGGTGGGGAAGGGCCCCCCGGTCCTCCTCCTGGCCGAGGAGGCCTCCCGCTGGCCGGAGGTGGCGGGGCTTGACCCGCCCTTCACCCTTTACCTCCTGGACCTGCCCGGCTTCGGCCTGACCGGTGGCCCCATCATGACCCCGGAGGAGGTGGCCCAGTACGTGGCCGCCTTCGCCGTCATGCTGAACCTGGGGTCCCCTCCCGCCCTCCTCCGGGGGGCGGGGCTCGCCCTGAAGGAGGCCCTCGAGGGCATGGGCCTCCTGGCCCTCCCCGCCGAGGGTGATCTATCAGAGGTCTTGTCAAATCTCCTGCGCCGTGATAGCGTAGAATCCGGAGGTGAGGTATGAGGAAGCTTCTGGCGGCGTTCCTGATGGCTATCGGTGTGGCCTCGGCCCAGTTCTCGGTGGAGAGCCTCAAGCCTTCCCTGGCCGCTATCGGCGGCACCCAGGGCTTTGGGCTGGAACTCTCCTGGCACTGCCAGCTCTTCCAGCCCCCGGTGGGGGAGGTGCGCCCGGCCCTGGACCTGGCCTATGACGTGGGCGGCAAGGTCAATGGAGCCTTCCTCTTCCGCTACCTCTACCCCGTGGCCGAGGGCCTGAGGGCGGGGGTGGGCCTGGGGGTGGGTGTCCCCGGGTTTGACTTCGGCAACACCCGCTTCTACTTCCGGGCCGACGCCGAGTACGACCTGAAGGCGGCCCTGGGTAGCCCCATCTTCCTGGGCGGGGACTTTGGCCTCTTGGGGAACGCTCTGGCGGCCCAGCTCAAACTAGGCTACCGCTTCTAGACCAGGAGGCCTAACCCCCCACCCAAGAGGGTGGGGGGTTATACCACCCCATGCTGGCTTGCGCCAGCATGGGGGCCCCGGCAAAAGGTTCCCGGGGAAGTTACCAGGCATGGTAGGCCGAGTGTACTTGCCACAGCGGGGGTCGCAAAGAAGCGCATCCCAAGTGCCCGCACTTTGGTTTCGCAACATGGGGTGCCCAAGTCGGAGCTGTGAAAGGGCTTTTCTGGGGCCCCCACCGCGGCTTTTGCCGCGGTGGGGTACTTGGGCTCAGGAAAGGCTTTCTGTGTGGAAAAAGTGGGGTTGGTTCTCAGTCTTCCTCCCCCTCCGGCGCGTCCACCTCCTTTTTCATCACCTCCCGGAGGAGGCTCGTGGCGTAGCTCCCCTTGGGGAGGAAGAAGGAGAGCCAAAGCCCTTCCGGGCCCTCCTCCACCTCCCACTCGGCCAGGGGGACCCGGATGGGCCGCCTGGACCCCCGGCGGGCCCTAAACTCCTCCCGCTTGAGGGCGTAGCGCTCCAGGATCTCGTCCTCCAGGGCCCGGGCCTCCCCCCTGGCCTCGGGGTACTTCTTGCCGAAAAGGGGCCCGGTGGCGCTGATCTCCAGCCGCAGGGCCCTTTCCGCCTCGGCCTCGCTTTCCACCAGAAACTCGCCCCCCGTGGCGTGCTTCTTGGCCCAGTCCCCGGGGATGACCCGGTCGTAGAGGCCCCTTTCCATCCTTAGGGCCACCCAGTCGTTGAAGAGGAGGCTCTGGAGGCTTCCGATGAGGAAGCGCTTCAGCCAGGGGCTTCCCCTTCCCTTGCCCTTTTTCACCAGCTCGTACCCCCGCGCGGGGTTCAGGCCCCCCAGGCCAAAGCGCTGGGGGCCGTAGTAGTTGGGCAGGCCCTTTTCCTGAAGGACCCGAAGGATGGCCTCCGCCCGCTCCCGCCCTCCCTGGGCTTCCCGGATGAGGATTCGGAAGCGGTTCCCCTTGAGGTGGCCGGTCCTGAGCTTGTTGGTGTGGAGGTCGGCCTTTAAAAGCCTCACCCCCTTCAGGTTTTCCAGAAGGCAGAGGGCGTCCTCGTGGCGCTTGGGGATGGAGAACCACTGCCGGGTAAGGGCGTGCTTGTCCTTGAGGCCCGCCACCCCGATCTCCTTCTCCGGGATGCCCAGCTCGTCCCTCAGGAACTCCAAGACCTGCCGGGTGGTGAGGCCCTCCTTTTCCAGAAAGAGGTAAAGATGCTCCCCCTCCCCGCTGGGCAAGTAGGCGGGCACCTCCTCCACCTGGAAGTCCTGGGGCAGGAGGCGAATCACCCCTCCTACCCCGGGAAGCCCGGCGGTCAGGAAGGGGTAGCGCTCGGGGCGGTAGACCAGGTCCATCCCCCTATTCTCGCCTAGGGGAGGGCCTTGATCCAGTCCTCCAGGACCCCAAATCCGTAGCGGAAGAAGGCCTCGGAGGCCAGCTCCACCCCGGCCTGGGCCAGGATCTCCTTGGGGCTCGCCTTCTCCCCGGCCTTCAGGACCTCCAGGTACCTGGGCACGAAGGCCTCCCCCTCCTCCCGGTAGCGGCCGTAGAGGGCCAGGACCACCAGGTAGCCCAGGGCGTAGCTGTAGGTGTAGAAGCGGTAGTGGACGAAGTGGGGGATGCCCGCCCAGGCGGACTGGTCCAGCTCGGTCCAGGCCACGCTTTCCCCGTAGAGGCGGGCCTGCTCCTCCTGCCAGATTTTGTGGAAGGCCTCGGGGGAGAGGGCGGCCTCCTTCCTGGCCAATAGGCTCCGCTTTTCAAAGAAGGTGTACATGACCTGGCGGAAGAGGGTGTTGATGGCATCTTCCACCCGCTCGGCCAGGAGGAGGGTCCTTTCCTCTCCGGAGAGCCTTTCCAGAAGGAGGTCGTCCAGGAGGATCTCGGCGAAGACGCTGGCCGTCTCCGCCAGGGGGGTGGAGGCCCCGAAGTTGAGGAGGCGCTGCTCTCGGGCCAGGTAGAAGTGGACCCCGTGCCCGAGTTCATGGGCCAGGGTGTGGGCGCTGTCCAGGTCGTCGGTGTGGTTGAGGAGGACGTAGGGGTGGGTGGAGGGAAGCCCGCCGGAGCAGAAGGCCCCGCCCCGCTTGCCGGGCCTGGGGTAGACGTCTATCCAGCGCTTCTCAAAAAACTCTCGGGCGATGGCCTCCACCTCGGGGGAGAAGCGGCGGAAGGCCTCGAGGACCAAAGCCTTAGCCTCCTCAAAGGGCACCTTGGGCTTCTCCCCCAGGGGGGCGAGGAGGTCCTGGCTTGGGGTCTTCTCCTGGCCCAGCCTCTTGGCCTTCCAGAGGTAGTAGCGCTCCACCAGGGGGTAGAAGCTCTCCGTGGCCGAGAGGAGGGCCTCAATGTCCCTCACCTCCACCTCGTCCCGAAGGGCCACGGGTTCCAGGGGGTTCCCGTAGCCCCTCAGGCGGAGGTCCTGGAGGTAGTCCAGATAGACGGCGTTGAAGACGGCGCTCAGGGTGGGGGCTTCCTCCAGGAGCTTCCCGTATAGGGCCTGGTGGGCCTCCCGGCGCACCTCGGGGTCGGGGTCCCGCCTGAGGGCCCGCACCTCCATCTCCGTGAGCTCCTGGCCCCGCACAAGGAAGCGGAAGCGGCCCGTGTACTCCGTGTAAAACTGGCTCCAGGCGCTCCTGCCCACCAGGGCCTTGAGGTTCAAAAGCTCCTCCTCCCGCTCGGAGAGGGTATAGGGGGCGTAGGCCCGCTGCCTTTCCAGGAAGTGGCGGAGGTCCAAAAGGCCCGGGTGGGCTAGAAGGGCCTGGAAGGCCTCCTCGGGGAGCTTTCTCAGGGCCACCTCCAGGGGGACCAGGCGGTTCCGAACCTCGGTGAAGGCGTTTCTGACCCGGTCCAGAAGGGCCTTGGCCCCGGGGTCCTGGGTGCGGGTGGCGAAGTAGAGGCTGGCGTAGTTGAGGGGCTTGTAGGCCAGCTCCAGGGCCTTCTCGTAGCGGGAGAGGAGGGAAGAGGCCCCCTCGGGGCTCAGGAGGTCCTTGGGGTCCAGGCCCTGGGCCAGGGCCAGGGCGGCCTCGAGGTCGTGGAAGATCCTGGGGTCTTCGGGGGAGGCGTAGAGGTCCGAAAGGTCCCACTCCATGGGGGGTTAGTATACTCCCTGGGGATGTTGCTGTGCTTTTTGGACGAATCCGGGGACCACATCCTTAGCGGAGGCGATCCCAACTATCCCGTCTTTGTGCTGGCGGGGGTGGTGGTGGAAGAGGGTTACTACGCCTCCGTCATCCAGCCGGAAATGGAGGAGCTCAAACAGAGGCTACTCGGTAAGAGGGACCTGGTGTTGCACACGGCGGACATAACCCGGAATCGCAACGGGTTTGAGGGTCTTAAGGACCCCGGGTTCCGGGCCAGGTTCTACCAGGAAATCAACGCCGCCATGCGGCGCTGGGACTACACGGTTTTGGGCGTGCTTGTGGACAAGCGCAGGCTTGTTGAGGTCTATGGAAGCTCTGCTTGGGATCCATACGACCTTTCCTTGAGCTTTTTGGTGGAGCGCCTGGTCTTTCTTTCGGAGGAGCGCAGAGATAGAGCGAAGATCATTGCCGAAAGCCGTAGCTCTATTCTGGACCAGCGCTTGGAGAGGACTTGGGAAGGTCTCCTTGAAAAAGGCACGCCTTATGTGCGGGCTCAGAGGTTGCGGAGGCGGGTAGAGGGGCTGATTTTCAAGAAAAAGGGGGATAACGAAGCCGGGCTTCAGCTGGCGGACCTGGTGGCGAGTCCTATAGGCCGCCATTACCTAGGTAAGCCGGCAAAGGAAGACTGGGAGATTGTCGCCGGGAAGCTCCGCCATGGTTTAGTGGTGTTTCCAAAAAGGTAGGGCCGGGGACCCGCTACGCAGTTCCCGGCCTGGTAGCTCTACCTTAGCAAAGGAGTGCCATGCTTGTCAAGAAGGCCTTGGTCATCTACAAAGGCAAGCCCGCCCTGGCGGAGGAGAAGGGGGACCGCCTGGAGCTCACCCTGGAAGGTGGGGAGAAGCTCAAGGTTCGCCCCAAGGACGTGCTTTTTCTTCACCCCGGCCCCTCCCGCCTGGAGCTTAGGGTGCCCGAGGGGGAGGAGGAGGCGGCTTGGGAGCTTCTTGAGGGGCAGAAGGTGAGCCTGAAGGAGCTCGCCGAGCTGGCCTTCGGGGCCTACACCCCCGAGGCCGCCTACGGGGCCTACCTCCTGGCCCAGAAGGGGGAGAGGTTCGTTCTGGAGGGCGGCGAGGTCCGGGCCCGCACCCGGGAGGAGCTGGCCTCTTTGGAGGAGATGAAAAGGCGTAGGGAGGAGAGGGAGCGGGCCTTTGGGGAAGCCGTGGAGCGGATCCGCCAGGGACGGCCCTCCCTCGAGGACCGCCCCCTCCTGGCCGAGGTGGAGGCTCTGGCCTACGGGGAGAGGAAGGAAAGCCGGCTCCTCAAGGCCCTGGGCCTTCCCGAAACCCCCGAGGCCGCCCACGGCCTCCTTCTCCGCCTGGGCCTCTGGCGGCGGGAAAACCCCCACCCCAGGCGGCTTGGCCTTCCCCTGGCCCCGCCGGACCTCCCCGTTCCCCCCCTGCCCGAGGAGGAGCGGGTGGACCTCACCCACCTCCCCGCCTTCGCCATTGACGACGAGGGGAGCCAGGACCCGGACGACGCCCTTTACGCCGAAAGGGTGGAGGAGGGCTTCCGCCTTTTCGTCCACGTGGCCGATGTGGCCGCTTTGGTCGGGCCGGGAAGCCCCCTGGACGGGGAGGCCCTCCGCCGGGGGGCCAACCTCTATCTGCCCGAGGGCACGGTGCCCATGCTCCCCCTGGCGGTGACCGAGGCCCTGGGCCTGGGGCTTAAGGAGGTCTCCCCAGCCCTCACCTTTGAGCTTCTGGTCTCCCCGGAAGGGGAGCTTTTGCGGGAGGACCTTTACCTCTCCTGGGTGCGGGTGAGGCGGCTTTCCTACCGGGAGGCCCTCGAGGTGGAGGCCCTGGCGCCCGTGAAGGCCTTGGCGGAAGCCTTTTTGCGGAAGCGCCTGGCCCAGGGGGCTTTGGACATCGCCCTGCCCGAGGTCAAGGTGCGGGTGGAGGGGGAGGAGATCCGGATCACCCCCCTTCCCCCCTATGAAAGCCGGGTCTGGGTGCGGGAGGCCATGCTCCTCGCCGGCTACGCCGCCGCCCACCTGGCCCTGAGGGAGGGCCTTCCCTTTCCCTTCGCCACCCAGGAGGCCCCTTCCCACCGGGTGGAGGGGGAGGGGCTCGCCGCCATGTGGGCGCAGCGGAAGACCCTGAAGAGGGCGCAGCTCAAGGCCGTGCCCGCCCCCCATAGAGGCCTCGGCCTTCCCCTCTACGCCCAGGTGACGAGCCCCTTAAGGCGCTACCTGGACCTGGTGGCCCACCAGCAGCTCAGGGCCTGGCTCAAGGGGGAAAGGCCCCTTTCCCAGGGGGAGGTCCTGGAGCGGGTGGGGGCGGCGGAGGCGGTGGCCGACCTGGTGCGGGAAGGGGAGAGGCGGAGCAAGCTCCACTGGACCCTCCTCTACCTGATGGAAAAGGGCTACGAGGGCCCGGGCATCCTGGTGGAGAGGCGGGGGGGACAGGGGGTCTTCCTCCTCCCGGAGCTCGGGCTTTCCGCCCAGGTGGCCCTCTCCGGGCCCCTTGCCCTCAACGCCGAGGTCCGCCTCCGCTTCCTGGAGGCGGACCTTCCGGCCCTCGAGGCCCGCTTCGCCCTGGTCTGAACGCCCCACCGCGGCTAAAGCCGCGGCGGGGGCCCCAAACGTTTTCAGTCCATGTGCTGGATCAGGGCCTGGCCGAACTCGCTGGTCTTAAGAAGCGTGGCGGGCTTGCCCTCGGCCACCAGGAGGCGGTGGAAGTCGTAGGTGACGAGGCCCTTGCCGATGGTCCTCTCCATGGCCCTGATGATGAGGTCCGCCGCCTCGTTCCAGCCCAGGTAGCGAAGCATCATCTCCCCGGAGAGGATGACGCTGCTGGGGTTCACCTTGTCCTGGCCCGCGTACTTGGGGGCGGTGCCGTGGGTGGCCTCAAAGACGGCGTGGCCCGTCTTGTAGTTGATGTTGGCCCCGGGGGCGATGCCGATGCCCCCCACCTGGGCGGCCAGGGCGTCGGAGATGTAGTCCCCGTTCAGGTTCATGGTGGCGATCACCGAGTATTCGTCGGGGCGGAGGAGGATCTGCTGCAGGAAGTTGTCGGCGATCATGTCCTTGATGACGATCTCCCTGCCGGTGCGGGGGTTTTTGAGGACGTGCCAGGGCCCGCCGTCCAGGGGCGTGGCCCCGTACTTTTCCCGGGCCAGGGCGTAGCCCCACTCCCGGAAGGCCCCTTCGGTGAACTTCATGATGTTGCCTTTGTGGACCAGGGTCACGCTGGGGAGGTCCTCCTTGATGGCGTACTCAATGGCCGCCTCCACCAGGCGCTCCGTGCCCTCCTTGGAGATGGGCTTCAGGCCCAGGCCCGAGGTCTCGGGGAAGCGGATCTTGGCGTAGGCCTTGGGGAACTCCCGCTTTAAGAAGTCTAGGACCTTCTTTACCTCCTCGCTCCCCGCCGGCCACTCAATCCCGGCGTAGATGTCCTCGGTGTTCTCCCGGAAGATGACCATGTTGACCAGCTCCGGGTGCTTCACCGGACTGGGCACCCCCTGGAACCAGCGCACGGGGCGCACGCAGGCGTAGAGGTCCAGCTCCTGCCTGAGGGCCACGTTGATGCTCCGGATGCCGCCGCCCACCGGCGTGGTCAGGGGGCCCTTGATGGCCACCAGGTACTCCCGGATGAACTCCAGGGTCTCCTCGGGGAGCCAGATGGGCTCCCCGTAGACCTGGTTGGCCTTTTCCCCGGCGTAAAGCTCCACCCAGACGATGCGCCGCCGCCCGCCGTAGGCTTTGGCCACGGCGGCGTCTAGGACGGGTTGGGCCGCTCTCCAGATGTCGGGGCCGGTCCCGTCCCCCTCAATGAAGCCGATGATGGGCTGGTCCGGCACCTTCAGGACGCCCTCTTGGATGGTGATCTTTTCGCCCTCCTGGGGAATCTGGATGCGCTGGTAGGCCATAGCGTACCTCCGGCGCCTAGCATACTCCCGGCGTCCTAAACTGGGGAGGTGGCGGATGTCCTGGTGGTGGGGGCGGGGATCGTGGGGGCGGCCTCGGCCTACCGGCTAGCGGAGGCGGGGCTTAAGGTCCTCCTTTTGGAGAAGGAGGCCACCTTCGCCCAGGGGTCCACGGGAAGGAGCGCGGCGGGGGTCAGGGTGCAGTTCTCCGAGCCCCTAAACGTTCTCCTTTCCTACCATTCCATCCTGGAGTACCGGCGGATCCCCGAGGCGGGCTACCGGCCCATCGGTTACCTCTTTCTGGTCCCCGAGGCCCTGGCCGAAGCCCAAGAGGAGGCCTTGAGGACGCAGAAGGCCCTGGGGGTGCCCGTGGAGCGGCTTTCCCTGGAGGAGGCCAGGGAGAAGGTGCCCTTTTTGGAGGAGGGGCTGGCCTTCGCCACCTTCGGCCCCATGGACGGGGTCATAGACCCCCACGGGGCCACGGCCTTCTACCTGAAGGAGGCCAGGCGGCTTGGGGCCGAGGTGCGCTTCTCCGAGCCCCTCCTTGGGGGGGAGCGCCAAGGGGGCCTCTGGCGGGTGGAGACCCCCAAGGGGCGGTACGAGGCCCCCTTCCTCCTCCTCTCTACCGGGGCCTGGACGGGGGAGGTGGGGCGGAGGCTGGGGGTGGAGATCCCCATCTGGCCCGTGCGCCGGGTGGTATACGCCACGGCCCCGGCCCCCTTCCCCCACGCCTTTCCCCTCACCATTGACCTGGGGACGGGCTTTTACCTGCGCTCCGAGGGGGAACGCCTCCTCTTTGGCCGCTCCAACCCCGAGGAGCCTCCAGGCTTCACGGAAGGCGTGGACTGGGCCTGGCTTGGGCCCACCCTCGAGGCGGGCCTCGCCCGCTTCCCCTTCCTCTCGGAGCTCTCCCTGGACCGGAGGGCCAGCTGGTGGGGCTACTACGAGGTCACCCCGGACCACAACCCCATCCTGGGCTTCGTGGCCGAGGGGCTTCTTGTGGCGGCGGGCTTCTCCGGGCACGGGGTGCAGCAGGCGGCCATGGTGGGCCGCCTCATGGCGGAGGAGGTCCTCCTGGGGCGGGCGCGAAGCCTGGACATCACGCCTTTTGGCCTGGAGCGCTTCCTAAAGGGGAGCCTGGTGAGGGAGCGGGGGATCGTGTAGGGTGAGGGGGTCCGCGGGCTTTGGTGAGGGCCAGTACCGCCTGGAGGTGGCCGGGCTCAAGAAGGTCTGGCTGGCCATGGACTTCTGCCAGGAGCGGTGCGAGGTTCTGGCCTTGAGCGCCGGGTTTAAACAAAGACCACCGCTTTAGCCGGGCCTACGTGGACGAGGAGGGGAACATCTGGTTGGAGTCAGAGCTGGACCTCTCGGGAGGGGTGAGCCTGGGGGCGGTGCGGGCCTTTCTGGAGCTTTTCCGGGACCACTCCCTCCCCGACTTCATGGCGCACATCGGCTTTGAACCTTGACCCCAAGGCCCTTCTCCCCTATGATGGGGGTTGCCTGGCGCTGGGCGGCGTAGCTCAGGTGGTCAGAGCACACGACTCATAATCGTGGTGTCGTGGGTTCGAGTCCCACCGCCGCCACCAGGGAAGGCCTCCCACCTTTGGGAGGCCCTTTTGCTACACTAAAGGGACGGGCCCGGGATCCCCCCGGTCGCCCAGGAGGCAGAATGCGCGCCCACATCATTACCTTCGGATGCCAGATGAACGAGTACGACTCCCACCTGGTGGCCAGCGAACTCGTGAGCCTGGGGTGGGAGCTGGTGGACTCCGTGGAGGAGGCGGACTTCGTCCTGGTCAACACCTGCGCCGTGCGGGGCAAGCCCGTGGAGAAGGTGCGCTCCCTTTTGGGCCAGCTTCGCAAGGAAAAGGAGAGGCGGGGCCTCCTCATCGGCCTGATGGGGTGCCTGGCCCAGCTGGAAGAGGGCCAGCAGATGGCCAGGAAGTTCGGGGTGGATATCCTCCTGGGGCCTGGGGCCCTCACCTCCTTGCCCGAGGCCCTGAAGGCGAACGAAAAGTTCTGGGACCTCACCTTCCGGGAGGACGTCCTGGACTACATCCCCCCGCCCCCCAAGGGGGCCTTATCCGCCCACGTGACCATCATCCGGGGGTGCAACCACCACTGCACCTACTGCATCGTCCCCACCACCCGGGGCCCCGAGGTCTCCCGCCACCCGGACCTCATCCTGAAGGAGATTGAGATGCTGAAGAAGGCGGGGGTGGTGGAGATCACCCTCCTGGGCCAGAACGTGAACTCCTACGGCAAGGACCAGCCGGGCTTTCCCTCCTTCGCCGAGCTCCTCAGGATGGTGGGGGGGATGGGGATTCCCAGGGTGCGCTTCCTCACCAGCCACCCCGTGAACTTCACCGACGACATCATAGAGGCCATCGCCGAGACCCCGGCCATCACCCGGTACATCCACCTGCCCGTGCAGTCGGGCTCGGACCGGATTCTCAGGCGCATGGCCCGGGAGTACCGTCGGGCCCACTACCTGGAGAGGATCCGCAAGATCCGCGAGGCTTTGCCCGACGTGGTCCTTTCCACCGACATCATCGTGGGCTTCCCCGGGGAGACGGAGGAGGACTTCCAGGAGACCCTTTCCCTCTACGACGAGGTGGGCTACGACCAGGCCTACATGTTCATCTACTCCCCCCGGCCCGGCACCCCCGCCTACAAGCACTTCCAGGACCTGCCCCGGGAGGTGAAGGTGGAGCGCCTCCAGAGGCTCATTGAGAAACAGAAGGAGTGGAGCTACCGCCGGAACCTGGAGTGGGTGGGGAAGAGGGTGGAGGTCCTGGTGCGGGGGGTGGCCAAGGAGGAGGGGTATGTGCAGGGGCACGACCGGGGGAACCACCCGGTCCTGATCCCCGCCCACCAGGCCCCCACCCCCGGGCTCTACCAGGTGGAGATCAAGCAGGCCACGCCCCACCTCCTCTTCGGGGAGGTGGTGGGGGCCACGGTCCCCGGCCCCATCCCGCTGCCCGTGGCCTAGGAGGGGAGGGTGCGGTCCCTGCTTCCCTTGGCCGCCGCTTTGGCCCTCTTCCTGCTCCTCTTCGCCGCCTTCCGCTTCACGGGGCTGGGGGCGCTTTTGGCCCTTCTGGCCTCGAGCCTCCTCTACCTGGGCGTGGCCTCCTGGCAGGGGCGGGTGCTGGCTTCGGGGCCCTCCAGGGCCGCCCTGGAGCGGCTGGCCATGCGGGAGGCCTGGCGGCGGGGTGGGTTTCTTGAGCCTGGGCATCTATCCCCTTTCCTCTCCGAGGAGGCGGCCAGGGACCTCCTGGAGGGCCTGGCGGCCCGGGGGCTCTGCCGGAAGGAGGGGGAAGGCTACCGGTTTTAAGGGCTGGGCGTGGCGGGGAGCGCGGGCGGCATCCTCCTGGTGGGGGCCGGGGTGGCGGGGGCGGCCCTGGCCCTGGCCCTGAAGGAAAGGGGCCTCTCCTTCCTCTGGGTGGCCGAGGGGGTGGGGGAGGCCAGCCGGGTCCCCGTGGCCCTGGTGAACCCGGTACGGGGAAAAAGGGGGGTCCTGGTGCCGGAAGGGGGGGAGGCCCTGGAGGCCGCCCGGGAGCTCTATGGCCGCTACGTTCCCCTCCACCTGGGCCTTCTCCGCCCGGTGCCGGAGGGGGAACGGGAGGCCTGGGAAAGGCGCCTTGCGGGAAGCGGCCTCCGCTACCTCTGGCGGGGGGAGGGCCTTTACCTGCCCGGGGCCTTCTGGTTGGAGCCCAGGCCCTTTCTGGAAAGGGTGTGGGCGGAGCTTGGGGGTGTGCGGGACCGGGTGGTGGCCTACGCCCCGGGGGAGGTGGTCCTGGAGGGGGGAAGGCGGCTTAGGCCGGAGCTGGTCCTCTACGCCGGGGGGGCCAGGGGGGCGGGGGTCTTTGGCCTCGAGGGCCGCTATATAGCGGGCCTGGAACTCCTCCTTTTGGAGTACCGGGAGGAGGCCTTAAGCTACCGGGTCTTCCTGGCGGGGGCGGCCCTGGGGGGAAGCTATCTGGACCTTCCCGGCTACGAAGAGCCCCCTCCGGCGGAAGGGGAGGTGGCGTGGCTTTTGGAGGGAGCGGAGAGCCTTCTCGGCTACCGGCCCCGGGTGGCCGGGGTCTGGCGGGGGGTGCGCTTCCGCAGGGCCTCCCCCCTAAGCCCCATCCCCGGGGGGTACGCCCTCACCGGCTTCGGCTCCACCGGCTTTCTCCTGGCCCCCCTCTGGGCCAGGCGGCTGGTCCAGGCCTTAGGCTAGGGGCATGGGCTACTCGGGCGCGGTGCTGGCGGGGGGGGCCTCCAAGCGCTTCGGGGAGGACAAGGCCCTATTCCCCTACCGGGGAAAGCCCCTCCTCCAATGGGTGTTGGAAAGCCTCCAGGGGGCCGAGGAGCGCTTCGTCGTGGCCAACCGGCCCTACGAGGGCTTTGGGGTCCCCGTCTACCCGGACCTCCTGCCGGGGGCGGACAGCCTCTCCGGCCTGCACTCGGCCCTTTCCCACGCCCGCCATCCCTGGGTGGCGGTGGCCGCTTGCGACCTCCCCTTCCTCAGCCGGGATTACTGGGACTTCCTTTATGAAAAGGCCCTGGCCTCCCCCTACCCCGTGGTGGTGGCCTACTCGGGGGAGGGGCACCTGGAGCCCCTGGCCGCCCTTTACCACAAGGACTGCCTGCCCCAGGTGGAGGGGCAGATCCGGGCGGGGGACTTCCTCCTGCGGCGCATCCCCGAAACCCTGGGGGCCACCTACGTGCCCTTCGCCGAGGTCTCGGCCCGGTTTGGGGAAAGGGTCTTCCTCAACGCCAACCGCAAGGAGGAGCTGCCCTAGGCTCCCGCTCCGGGTTGGGGCCTTTCACCGGGGGAAAGAGGGGGCAAGGGAGCGGGCAGGAGCATAAGCCTCAGCACCTCGCCCACCTCCTCCACGAAGGTGACCTCGAGGTCCTTGAGGATCTCCTCCGGCACCTCCTTGAGCTCGGGGGCGTTCTCCTTGGGGAGGATCACCTTGTAGATCCCCGCCTGGTGGGCGGCCAAAAGCTTCTCCTTGACCCCGCCGATGGGGAGGACCTTGCCCCTTAGGGTGATCTCCCCGGTCATGGCCACGTCCATGCGCACGGGGCGGCCCGTGAGGGCGCTGGCCAGGGCCGTGGCCATGGTGATGCCCGCCGAGGGGCCGTCCTTGGGCGTGGCCCCTTCGGGGACGTGGATGTGGAGGTCAAAGTCCTTGTGGAAGCCCTCTGGGAGCCCCCACTCCTCCCGGTGGGCCCGGAGGTAGGTGAGGGCCGCCTGGGCGGACTCCTTCATGACCTCGCCCAGGTTTCCGGTCAGGTTCACCTTGCCGGTGCCGGGCACGGCCATGGCCTCAATGGTGAGGAGGGTGCCGCCATAGGGGGTCCAGGCCAGGCCCTGGGCCAGGCCCACCTGGGGCTCTTTCTCCGCCTTGTCGGGGCGGTACTTGGGCACGCCCAGGTAGTGCTCCAGGTCGGGGGCGTCCACCACCTTCACGCCCTCCCAGGGGGACTCCAGGAACTCCCTGGCCGCCTTACGGGCCACCTTGGAGAGCTCCCGGTCCAGGTTCCTCACGCCCGCCTCCCGGGTGTACTCCTGGACGATGCGCTCCAGGGCCCGGTCGGTGATCTCCAGCCTGCCTTCCAGCCCCGCCTCCTTCACCTGGAAGGGCCAGCGGAAGTGCCTGGCGATGGCCCGCTTCTCCTGCAGGGTGTAGCCGGGGATCTCAATGACCTCCATCCGGTCCAGAAGGGGCTTGGGGATGGTGGCGAGGGTGTTGGCCGTGGCGATGAAGAAGACCTTGGAGAGGTCGTAGGGAACGTCCAGGTAGTGGTCGGTGAAGGTGTGGTTCTGCTCGGGGTCTAAGACCTCCAGGAGGGCCGAGGCCGGGTCGCCCCGCCAGTCGGAGGAGAGCTTGTCTATCTCGTCCAGGAGGAAGACCGGGTTCACCACTCCCACCTGCCTCATCCCCTGGATGATCTTGCCGGGCAGGGCGCCGATATAGGTGCGGCGGTGCCCCCGGATCTCCGCCTCGTCCCGCACGCCGCCCAGGGAGATGCGGTGGAAGCGGCGGTTCATGCTGCGGGCGATGCTCTTGCCCAGCGAGGTCTTGCCCACGCCGGGGGGCCCCACGAAGCAGAGGATGGGGGCGTGGCCCCGCACCTCCTTGCCCTGGGTGAGCTGGCGCACCGCCAGGTACTCCAGGATGCGCTCCTTGACCTCCTGGAGGCCGTAGTGGTCCTCGTCCAGGACCCGCCTGGTGATGGCGATGTCCAAGACCTCGGGGTCGGCCTCGGTCCAGGGGACCTCCAGGAGCCAGTCCAGGTAGGTGCGGCTCACCGTGGCCTCGGGGGAGCCGGGCTGCATCCTCTCCAGGCGCTTAAGCTCCTTCAGGGCCTTGTCCTTGACCGCCTCGGGCATGCCCTTCTTCTCAATGCGCTCGCGAAGCTCTTCAATCTCGGAAAGGAAGTCCTCTCCGCCCCCGAGCTCCCGCTGGATGGCCTTCATCTGCTCCCGGAGGTAGTACTCCCGCTGGTTCTGGTCCATCTGCTCCTTGACCCGGGCGGCGATCTTCTTGTCCAGCTCAAACCGCTCCAGGTCCCGAAGGAGGAGGGCCAGGACCTTCTTCAGCCGCTCCTCCACCCCGGGGGTCTCCAGGATGGCCTGCTTCTCCTCCAGGGGCCAGGTGGCGTGGTGGGCCACCAGGTCGGCTAGGACGGCGGGGTCCAGGGTGCTCCGCACGGCCTCCTGCTGGTAGCGGTCCAGGCGCAGGGTCTTGTGGTTTTGCAGGTAGCGTTCAAAGGCCTCCTGGACCTCGTTCACCAGGACCCGGGCCAGGCCGGGGTCCTCGAGGGGCGGCTCCGGGAGAACTTCGCCGATGGCCCGGAAGTAGGGGGCGGGCACGTAGGAGAGCATGCGGGCCCGGCTCCTGGCCTCCACCATGACCTGGAGGGTGCCGTCGGGGAGGCGCATGGCCTGCTTGACCACGGCCAGGGTGCCCACGGGGTAGAGGTCCTCCGGGGTGGGGTCGTCCACCTCGGGGTCCTTCTGGGTCACCAAGAAGATGTAGCGGTCGCCGCTAAGGGCCTCCTCCACCGCCCGCTTGCTCTTGGGCCGGCCCACGTCCACCCCCGTGGTGGTGTGGGGGAGGACGACGGTGTTCCTGAGGGGCAGAACAGGGAGTTCCAGGCGAAGCTCCTTCATCTAGCCCCATGATACGGGAAACCCCCGGGGCGAAGGGACCCGGGGGCACAAAGGGCTTAGAGGCCCAGGGTGACGGTGGCCACCAGGTTCTTGAAGATGAACGCTACCTGTCCGGCGGGGAGGCCCTGGACCATGACCCCAAGCCAGATCCTGCCCTGCTGGAGGCCCTGGGTCAGCTTCTCTCCCTGGAGCTGGAGGGAGGCCGAGGCGGTGCCGTTGAAGGTGGCCCTTCCGATGGGGCCGTCTTCTGGCCCCGGAGGGCAAGCGTAGGCGTAGGTAGTTGCGAAATCCCTCAAGGCTAGGCAGTTTCCATCGTTCTTTGGGTCGGTGGTCCGGGCGTAGAGGTCAAGGGTGAGGCCTAGCTTTTGGTTGGCCTCGAGGGTGCCCCGGACCACCACGTTTTTAAGGACGCTGCCGGGGGAAGGGAAGGGGGGCGGATCGGCGGGGTAGACGATAAGGCCCATGGTGTCGGAGGCCACCGGCACCTTGACCTCCTGGGGTGGGAGAGGCACGGTAACGGTCACCGAGCAGGCGGTGAGGGCCAGGAGAAGGCCCAGTACCAGGGTTCCGCGGCGCATGGGAAAGGCATAACATATTGAGGAATGCACCGCCTTCTCTTCCTCCTCGAGGCCGAGCAGGCCCACGAGCTCACCCTGAAGGCCCTCGGCCTCTGGTCGGGGTGCGGGCCCCTCCTAGAGGTCCCGGCCCGCCTCCTCAGGGTGGAGGACCCGAGGCTAAGGGTGGAAGCCTTCGGCCTCACCTTCCCCAACCCCCTGGGCCTGGCGGCGGGCATGGACAAGGACGCCAGGGCCCTAGGCGCCTGGTGGGCTTTGGGCTTCGGCTACGCCGAGGTGGGGACCCTGACCCCTAGGCCGCAGGAGGGAAACCCCAGGCCCAGGCTCTTTCGGCTTCCCGAGGACCGGGCCCTCATCAACCGCATGGGCTTCAACAACGAGGGGGCGGAAAAGGCCGCCCGGCGGCTTCAGGCCTTCCGCGCCCGGGGTCTTCCCTTCCCGGTGGGGGTGAACCTGGGCAAGAACCGGGACACCCCCCTGGAGCGGGCCTTTGAGGACTACCTTCTCGCCCTCGAGGTCCTGGAGCCCTACGGGGACTACTTTGTCCTCAACGTGAGCTCTCCCAACACCCCCGGGCTTCGCACCCTGCAGGAGGGGCCTTTTCTGGACGAGCTCCTCGCCCATCTCCGCCCGGCCACCCCTAAGCCCCTCCTCCTCAAGCTTTCCCCGGACCTTTCCCCTGAGGCCCTGGACGAGGCCCTTTCCCTGGCCAAAAAGCACGGCCTTCAGGGCCTGGTGGCGGTGAACACCACCACGAGCCGGGAGGGCCTGAAAAGCCCGCTGGCCCGGGAGCCGGGGGGGCTTTCGGGAAGGCCTTTGCAGGGGAGGGCCCTCGAGGTCCTGAGGCACCTGGCGGCGGGGGCCGAGGGCCTGCACCTTATCAGCGTGGGGGGGATAGAGGGGCCAGAGGATGCCTGGGAGCGCCTAAAGGCCGGGGCCAGCCTGGTCCAGGTCTACACCGGCTTCGTCTACGGGGGGCCCCTCTTCCCCAGGCGGCTTCTCAAGGGCCTACTTCAGATCATGGAGGCGGAGGGCGTGAACGCCCTAGGGGACCTCAGACGGTGAGCCTGCAGCTAGAAAGCTCCAGCTCCACCGGGGAGATGTGCCTATAGGCTCCGTCCCGGCGCAGGTGGAGGACCAGGAGGGTGTAGGGGTCAAAGACCACCACGTCCTTGACCCCCTGGGAGAGGTAGAAGCGGGGGGCGATCTCCAGGTCCTTGGCCTCGTAGCCCCGGCTCACCACCTCCACCACCGCCTCGGGGATCTGGGTGATGGCCTCGTCCAGCTCCTCGGGCTCCCGGCAGAAGATGGCGATGTCGGGGCGCGTGTAGGAGCCGTCGGGAAAGCGTATGTAGACGTCGGCCACGTGGACGCACCCGCAGGCCTCGCCCTCCTTGGGGCGGATGCTACCTCGGATGCGGTCCACGGCCTTCTGGTGGCGGTAGGTGGGGTGGGCCTCCCAGAGGGGAAGCCCGCCCACCCACTCCAGCCTCAGGCCCACCTCGTCCGCCTCCAGGAGCTTCTTGAGCACGCCCTCATTCTACCCGGTGGACCACCCGCCCCTCCACCAGGGTGAGGACCGGCCACCCGGCCAAGACCCACCCGGCCCAGGGGGAGTAGCGGGCCTTGGAGGCGAAGCGGGCGGGCTCCACGGGGGCCTCCTTGGGGTCCAGGAGGACCAGGCTGGCCTCGGCCCCCTCCTCTAGGTGGAGGGGCTTAAGGCCCAGGACTTCCCTCGGGCCGTCGGTGAAGAGGGCGACGAGGCGAGGGAGGGGAAAGCCCCGCTTCAGGTGGAGCTCGGTGTAGAGGAGGGGGAAGGCCACCTCCAGGCTGGGGATGCCGAAGGGGGCCCGGAGGAGGTCCCGCTCCTTCTCCGCCTGGGTGTGGGGGGCGTGGTCGGTGGCGATGGCGGTCAGGGTGCCGTCCAGAAGGCCCTCCAGAAGGGCTTCCCGGTCCTCCTCGGCGCGGAGGGGCGGGGCCACCTTGAAGATGGGGTCAAAGCCCTTCAGGGCCTCCTCGGTGAGGGTGAGGTGGTGGGGGGTGGCCTCGGCGGTCACCGGGAGGCCCGCCCGCCTGGCCTCGCGGATGAGCTCCACCCCCCGCCTGGTGGAGAGGTGCTGGACGTGGAGGCGGGGCGTGGCCTTGGAGCGCCTTAGGGCGTAGCGGAGGACCTCGAGGTCCCGGGCGATGCGGGCGGCCTCGGCCTCGGGGGGGTTGCCGGGAAGGCCCAGGCGGTGGGCCAGGGGCCCGTCGTTCATCACCCCGTTCCGCCTCAAGGAGGCGTCCTCGGCGTGCACCGCCACGGGGAGGCCCAGGGGGGCCGCCTGCAGAAGCCCCGCCGCCAGGATGAAGGCGTCCTCGTTGGTGCGGCCGTCATCGGTGAGGAGGACCGCCCCCGCCTCCTTTAGGCCCCCGGCCTGGGTGAGGCGCTCCCCCTCCTGCCCCACGGTGAGGGCGGCCCCCGGGTGGAGCCGGGCGAGGCCGAGGCGAAGCGCCTTGGCCTTCAGGGCCCGCACGGCCTCGGGGGTGTCCACGGGGGGCCTGGTGTTGGGCATGGAGACCACGTCCGTGTACCCGCCCCGAACCGCCGCCATAAGCCCCGAGGCCAGGTCCTCCTTGACCTCCTCGCCGGGCTCCCGCAGGTGGGCGTGGAGGTCCAGAAAGCCCGGGGCCAGGAGCTTGCCGGAGCCGTCCACCACCAAGGAAGCCTCCCCCCCTTCCAGGGAGAGGATCCGCCCCTCGCCGATGAGGACGTCGGCGGGGCCCCGGACGCCTTTGGCGTCCACCAGGTTCACGTTTTTGATCAGGATCATCGCTCCCTCCCCACGAGGAGGTGGTACAGCACGGCCATGCGCACGGCCACGCCGTTTTGCACCTGCCGGTTTACCAGGCTCCTCGGCGAGTCCGCCAGGGTGCCTTCTAGTTCCACGTCCCGGTTCATGGGCCCGGGGTGGAGGAGGGGGGCCTGGGGTTTGGCGAGCCCAAGCCGCCTTTCGGTGATCTGGTAGCGGGCGATGTAGTCCTCCAGGTTGATGAGGCCCGCCTCCATGCGCTCCTTTTGCAGCCTCAGCGCCATGACCGCGTCCGCCTCCTCCAGGGCCTCCTCCAGGCTGGGGGTGAGGCGGGCCCCGGGGAGGCTTTGGGGGAGGAGGGAAGGGGGCCCCGCGCACCAGACCTCGGCCCCCAGGAGGGAGAAAAGCTCCGCCCCCGACCGGGCCACCCGGGAGTGGAGGATGTCCCCCACGATGGCGATCTTCTTCCCCTCCAGGCTCCCCAGGGCCTCCAAGAGGGTGTAGGCGTCCAGAAGGGCCTGGGTGGGGTGGGCCCTCTGGCCGTCCCCCCCGTTCACCACCACCCCTTTGACCCAGCGGGTGGCCTGGTGGGGCACGCCGGCGGCGTCGGCCCGGATCACGTAGGCGTCCACGCCCATGGCCTCGAGGGTGAGCAGGGTGTCCTTGTAGCTTTCCCCCTTCTGGAGGCTGCTGCTTTGGGCGGCGAAGGAGACCACGTCCGCCGACATCCGCCTGGCCGCCAGCTCAAAGGAGGTGCGGGTGCGGGTGGAGGGCTCAAAGAAGACCGTGGCCACGGTGAAGCCCTGCAGAGCGGGCACCTTCTTCACCGGCCTCTCCAAGACCTCCCGCATCACCCTGGCGGTGTCTAGCACGCTTTCCAGATCCGCCCGGGACCAGCCCTCAAAGTCCAGAAGGTGCCTCACGCCTCCTCCTTTTCCCAAAGCTCCACCCGGTCCTCCCCGTCCACCTCGGCCACCTTGACCTTCACCACCTCGTTTTTGGCGGTGGGCACGTTCTTGCCCACGAAGTCCGCCCGGATGGGAAGCTCCCGGTGCCCCCGGTCCACCAGGACCGCCAGGTAGATGCGCCTGGGGCGTCCTAAGTCCATGAGGGCGTCCAGGGCGGCTCTGGCCGTGCGGCCCGTGTAGAGGACGTCGTCCACCAGGACGATGGCCCTATTCGTCAGGTCAAAGGGGATGCGGGTCTCCCGCACCTGGGGCCGGTGGCCGATCTCCGAGAGGTCGTCCCGGTAGAGGGTGATGTCCAGGATGCCCACGGGGACCTCCTGGCCCTCAAACTCCTGGATGAAGCGGGCCATGCGCTTGGCCAGGGGAATCCCCCGGGTGTGGATGCCCACCAGGGCCAGGCCCTCCACCCCCTTGTTGGCCTCCACGATCTCGTGGGCGATGCGGTAGAGGGCCCGCCGCATCTCCTCGGCGTTCATCAGCTCCGCCTTGAAGCGCACGCCCCACCTCCAAAAAAAGGGGAGGCCGAAGCCTCCCGGTTTCTTCCCTGTTGCCGCGTCCTATGTTCTCGCACCTTTTCCCCCTTTCCGGCCTCGCGGGACCGGATTAAAGGCCAGGTTCACCTTACACCCTAGGGTTCCACGATGCAACCCACGATCACCGCATTCCCCATGGCGCTCGTCATCCCGCAGAACCCCAGGCTCCAAGGGGAGAGGATGGGCCAGATGCCTAGGACCAGGTTGGCCCAGTCCTGCCAGTGGCCCATAGGCGTTCCCCACTTTTCCACTCCTAGGTGGAATCCGCTTGCGTGCGCAAAAAGTGTCTACATCACCTTGGGGCGAAGGTAGCGCCAGGCGGTCCAGAGGAGGACGGCGGCGAAGACCAGCCTCAGGCCTCCCTCGGGCAGGAAGTGGGCCAGCTCCCCGCCTAGGAAGGTGCCCAGAAGAACTCCGGGCACCAGGCCCGGCACCAGGTCCCCTTCCACGTTCCCCAGGCGGAAGTGGGTGTAGGCCCCCACGAAGCTGGCGGGCACCATGGCCAGGAGGCTCGTCCCCTGGGCGGTGTGCTGGGCCATGCCCAGGAGGAGGACCATGGCGGGCACCATGATGGTCCCCCCGCCCACCCCCATCATCCCCGAGAGGAAGCCGGTGAAGGCCCCCGCCAGGAGGAGGGTGAGGCCCTGGACCACCTCACCCCGCACCAGACCCACGGGGGCCAGGTAGGGCTTGAGGAGAAGGAGGAAGGACACGAAGAAGAGGAACCAGCCGAAGGCCCGCCTGAGCCTGGCCTCGGGGAGGCTGTGGGCGTACCGGGCCCCGTAGCGGGCGGTGAGGATGGCGGTGATGGCCAGAAGAAGGCCCGCCTTCAGGTCCAAAGAGCCCTGGAGGCCGTAGGTGAAAGCCCCCATGAGGCCGGTGAAGAAGACGGCCACCAGACTGGTGCCGTGGGCCTGGTGCTGGGAAAGCTTGAGAAGCCCCACCATGAGGGGGATCATCACCGTGCCCCCACCCAGGCCCACCAGCCCGCCGAAAAGCCCGCCCAAGAAGCCCACGAGAAGGCTCATGGGGCCTATGCTACCGGGTTGGGTGGCTCCAAGCCCTTCAGGACCGCGAGGAGGTTTTCCACCGCCATCATGGCCATGCGCTCCCGGGTGCGCCTTCCGGCGGAGCCCAGGTGGGGGGTGATGACGGCGTTTTTGCGGGCGTAGAGGGGGTGCTCTGGGGGCAGGGGCTCGGGGTCGGTCACGTCCAGCCCAGCCCCGAAGAGGTGGCCGTCTAAAGCCTCCACCAGGGCCTCGGTGTCCACCAGGCCTCCCCGGGCGGTGTTGAGGAGGATGGCCCCCGGCTTCATGGCGAAGAGCCTTTCCCGGTTCAGGAGGCGGTGGGTTTCGGGGGTTAGGGGGGCGTGGAGGGAGACGATGTCGGCCTGGGCGAGGAGCTCTTCCAGGGGAAGGAAGGGGTAGGGGAGGGGCTTGGGTGTGCGGCTCGTGTAGACCACCCGCATCCCAAAGGCCTGGGCCCTCTTGGCCACCGCCTGGCCGATCCTTCCCATGCCCACGATGCCCAGGGTGAGGCCCTCGAGGTCCAGGCCCAGGAGGAGCTCGGGGTGCCAGGCCCGCCACTGCCCTCCCCGGGCGTAGTCCACCCCTTCCACCACCCTTCTGGCCACGGCGAGGAGGAGGGCCAGGGTGAGGTCGGCGGTGGCCTCGGTGAGGACCCCAGGGGTGTGGGTGACCCGGATGCCCCGCCTCCTGGCCGCTTCCAGGTCCACGTGGTCCACGCCCACGCTGTAGCAGGCGATGACCTTGAGGCCTGGCCCCGCCCGGTCCATGACCTCCTCGTCTATCCGGTCCTCCACCGTGGGGATGAGGCCCACCACTCCCTCCACCTTTCTGAGGAGTTCCTCCCGGGGGAGGAGGAGGCCCTGGTGGACCTCCACCTCGAGGCCCTCCTCCCTAAGCCGCTCCAATGCGGGGCCTGGCAGGGTACGGGTGACGAAGACCCTCACGGAAGCACCTCCAGCTCAGGGAAGGCGGTGTGATAGGGCAAGGGGTCAAAGGTGGCCAAGCGGAAGCCGTGGTAGAAAGCGTGGGCCCCAATGAGAAAGTCAGCCAAGATGCGCCGGGGTAGGCCTCCTTCCCGCCTTTTGCGGGCGTAAAGGCCAAACCGTTCCCCAGCCAGGCGCCAGACCTCCAGAGGCATTTCCAGGTGGAGCCGCACGCCTAGGCTCTGCAAAAAGGCCTCTACTAGAGGAAGGCCCTCCCCCGCTCTGAGCTCAGCGTAGACAGGCGGGCAGATGTAGAAAAAGGGGTCTTCTACTGATTCCAAGAAAGCTATTGCCCTTTCATGCAGGGCGTCCAGGGGATCCAGAGCGGCCAGTATTAGGTTAGTGTCTAGGCTGATCATCCTTCCCGGAGGCGGCGCACATGGCCCAAGGCGTCGTGCCCTGTGGCCTCTCCCAGGGCTCGGGCTTCCTCGGGATAGGCCTCCAGGAGGTTCTTCACCAGCTCCCGCACCGCCGGGCGCACGGGCTTGAGGCGGATTTCTCCTTCCACCACCTCCACGCGAAGCCGCTCTCCGGGACGCAGGCCCAGGGCCTGGCGCACCTCGGCGGGCAGGGTGATCTGGAAATCGGGGCCTAGGGTAACTTCAGGCATGCCCTTAGCTTAGCAAAGCCCCCTCATGCCCCCGCGAAGGAAAGCTCGGCCACGGCCACCGTGGGGCTCCCGTAGGCGGCGTCCATCAGGACCCAGTCCAGGTCGCTCCCCACGCCCTCCACCGCCTGGAGGAGCTCCAGGAGGTTGCCGGCCACGGCGAAGTTCTCCACGGCGTGCCGGACCTCCCCCTCCTCCACCCAAAGCCCCAGGGCCTGGAGGGAGAAGTCCAGGCTCACGGGGTTGGCCCCGGCGTGGAGGCCCATGAACTCGGTGATGACGACCCCGTCCGTCAGCTTCAGGTCCCCCCCGGGGGCCAGGTAGAGGTTGCTGGGGCCCACGCCTAAGGGCCCCCCGTAGCCCCTTCGGGCGTGGCCGGTGTTCTCCTGGCCCAGGGCCCTGGCGGTCTCCGAGTTGTGGAGGAAGGTCTTGAAGACCCCCTTTTCCACCACCACCGTGGGCCTGGCCGGGGTGCCCTCGGCGTCAAAGGGGCGGGAGAGGAGGCCCTTTTCCAGGGTGGGGTCGTCTATGAGGGTGACGAGCTCGCTGGCGATCCTCTCTCCAAGCCTGCCCAGGAGGCGGCTTTTGCCCTCCATGGCCATCTTGCCGGAGAAGGCCTGGGCCAGGATCATGAGGAGGCTCGCCATGGCCTTGGGCTCCAGGTAGGCCCGGTAGCGGCCCGTCTTCAGGGGCCTCGCCCCGAGGAGCCTCGCGGTCTTCTCCCGGAGCTCCAGGGCGGTGCGGCCCGGGTCCAGGGCGTGGAACTCCTTGCCAAACTGGGCGTCCCAGGCCTGCTTGAGGCTTTCCCCCTCTCCCATGACGAAGCTCCCCATGAGCCCGGCGAGGCCGGTGCGGTAAGCCCCCTGGGCCCCCTGGGTGCTCTCCAGGGCGAGGCGCACCTCCCGCTCCATGTACCCGCCCATGAGGACCGCCCTGACCCTGGGGTCTTCCCGGAGGGCCTTTTCCAGGCTCAGGGCCGCCTGCCTTTTGGCCTCCAGGGGGGCGGAAAGCCCCTCGCCCAGGAGGTCGTGGCTCCCCAGGGGCCTCCCCGGGGGGATGCGCCCTTCCTTGGCGGAGAGGAGGGCGTTTTCCCGGGCCTCCTCCAGGGCCCAGTCCAGGGCCTCCTGGGAGAGCTCCTCGGTGTAGGCGTAGCCCACCCGGCCCCCGGCCACCACCCTTAGGCCCACCCCGCCCTGGCGGGCCTCCTTCAGCTCCTCCAGCCTTCCCCCCTGGGCCCTTATGGAAAGCTCCCGGTTTTCCACGAAGAGGAGCTCGGCCTCGAGGCCCATCTCCCTTGCCCGCCGCAGCACGTAGCCCTTGGCCTCTTCCAGCGTCATGCCCGACCTCCCACCACGATCTCGGAGACCAGCACATGGGGCTGGCCCACCTCCACGGGCACCGCCCCGGAGAGGCTCCCGCACATGCCCGGGGCGTTTTCCCAGTCGTCGGCCACGGCCACCACCCTCATGAGGGTCTCGGGGCCCTTGCCCACCAGCATGGCCCCCCGCACGGGCTCCTCTATGCGCCCCTTGCGGATGATGTAGCCCTCCTGGACGGCGAAGTTGTACTCCCCCGAGCCCGGCTTCACCTGCCCGCCCCCCATCTCCTTGGCGTAGAGGCCGAACTCTATCCCCTCAAAGAGCTCCTCGGGCTTCTTGTCCCCGGGGGCGATGAAGGTGTTGCGCATCCTGGAGGTGGGGGCGAAGGTGTAGTCCTGCCGCCGGCCCGAGCCCGTCATGGGGTAGCCGGTCTGGAGGTGGCCCAGGCGGTCCACCATGTAGGCCTTCAGGACACCTCCTTCTATGAGGACCGTGCGCTCCGTGGGCCGCCCCTCGTCGTCCACCTCCGTGGAGCCCCAGGCGTGGGGGAGGGTGCCGTCGTCTATGTAGGTGACGGCGGGGCCGGCGATCCTCTCGCCCAGCTTGTCGGAGAGGACGCTGGCCTTCTTGGCCACGCTGGTGGTCTCCAAGAGGTGGCCCACGGCCTCGTGGAAGAGAACCCCGCCGAAGCCGGGCCCCACCACCACGGGGAAGGTGCCGGCGGGGGCGGGCTTGGCGCGGAGGTTGGTCAGGGCCTGGCGGGCGGCTTTCTCCCCCACGGCCTTGGGGGGGTAGAGGTCAAAGAGCTCCAGGCCCACGCTCTTGCCGGGCCCGGCGTAGCCCGTCTGCACCTCGGCGCCGTCCTGGGCCACCGCCAGGACGAAGAGCCTGGTCCTGACCCGCCTCTCCTCGGCCAGGACCCCTTCGGTGTTGGCGATCAGGACCTCCTGTTCCCACTCCAGGAGGCTCGCTTCCACCTGGCGGATCTCGGGGGCGATCCTGGCGCCGCTTTCCGCCTCCAGAAGCCTCTCCAGGCGGTAGCGCTTGTCCTTTTCCCCGTAGGGCACCTTGGGGGCGTGGAGGCCTTTGGGGGCCCGTTTGCGGAAGTCCAGGCCCCCCATGCCCCGCTCGTCCACCTTGCCCAGGGTGCCCTTGGCCTTTAGCAGGGTTTCCAGGGCCTCGAGGAGCCCCTCCTTGGTGAGGTCGTTGGTGTAGGCGTAGACCACCTCGGTGCCGAAGAAGAGCCGGATGCCGGCCCCGTAGTCCAGGCCGCTTAGGGCATCCTCCAGCCGGCCGGAGCGCACCACCATCTGCCTTTTCCGGGAGCGCTCGGCGTAGACCTCGGCGAAGTCGGCCCCGCCCGCAAGGGCCCGCTTCAGCACCGCTTCCAATAGCTCGGCCTGCAGCATGCCCCGAGTCTACCCGGGGCTGACCCGCCGGTCAACCGCCAGGCTTAGGACCGCCATCTCCAGGGCCAGCCAGGGGTCCTTGCCCTCCTTGGCCCGGCGCTCGGCCTCTATGAGGGTGGTGAGGGCTTGGCGGAGGGCCTCCTCGCTTAACCTCCTCGCCTCCTCCAGGGCCTTCTTGGCGGCGTAGGGGTGGGCGCCCAGCCGGGCCAGGTCCGCCTCCTTGGGCCTTGGGTTCTCCTGGAGGAGAAAATAGGCCCTGGAGAGGAGGCCGAACTGCCAGGCGAAGGCCCCGAGGAGCTTTAGGGGCTCCTCGCCCTCCTCCTTGAGGCGCTTCAGGCGGGCCAGGGCTTCCTTGGGGTTCTTCTCTAGGACCGCCCGCACCAGGTCAAACCCCGTGATGGGGGGCTTCAGGGCCACCACCATCGCCACCTTCTCCAGGGTGAGGGGGGGCGGGAGGAGGGCGAGCTTCTCCAGTTCCCGCTCTAGGGCCTCCAGGTCGGCCTCGAGGGCCGCCAGGTACTGGGCCACGCCGGAGGGGAGCCTGAGGCCCAGGCGCCTGGCCCGGTTCTCCAGGTGCCTCACGAGGTCCTTCCCCTTGGGGGTGGGGAAGTCCCGCCGCTCCCGGCTCCGGTAGAAGGCGGCCCGGGAGGGGCTTGGCCTGGGGTCTAGGAGGAGGACGGGGACGCCTTCGGGAACGCCCTCCAGGATAGGCTTCAGGGCCTTCCACTCCCCCTCGGAAACCTCCCTCAGGTCCAGCATGGCCCCCCCGCCCCCAAAAAGCCCCGGGGCCAGGGCCTCGGCCAGGGCCTCGGGGGTGGGGTCGGTGAAGCGGGAAAGGCCTAGGAGCCTGGCCTCTTCCAGAAGGGCCTCCCGGGCCAGGAAGGGGTCTCCGGTGAAGGCGATCACCATAGGGGTCCCCGCCGCGGCGGGGCCTTTAGAAGGCGTTCAGCCCCGTGATCTCCCGGCCCAGGACCAGGGTGTGGATGTCGTGGGTGCCCTCGTAGGTGTAGACGGCCTCCAGGTTCAGCATGTGGCGGATGGCGTGGTACTCCAGGGTGATGCCGCTTCCTCCCAGGATGTCCCGGGCCAGGCGGGCGGCCTCCAGGGCCTTCTTCACGTTCTGCCTTTTGGCCAGGGAGACCTGGGCGGGCTTTAGCTTCCCCTCGTCCTTGAGCCGGGCCAGGCGCCAGGCGAGGAGGAGCCCCTCCGTGTGCCAGGCCAGCATCTCCGCCAGCTTGGCCTGGACCAGCTGCTTCTTGGCGATGGGCTCGCCGAAGGTATGGCGGCTCCCCGCGAAGGCCACCGCTTCGGTGTAGACGGCCTCCAGAGCCCCCATAGCCCCCCAGGCGATGCCGAAGCGGGCCTGGGTGAGGCAGGAGAGGGGGGCCTTGAGGCCCTCCGCCTTGGGCAGGCGCAGGGACTCCGGCACCCGCACCTCGTCCAGGATGAGCTCGCTGGTCACCGAGGCCCGGAGGCTCATCTTGTGCTTCACCTCCCGGGCCTGGAAGCCCTTGCTGTCGGTGGGGACGATGAAGCCCAGGACCCTACCCGCCTCGTCCTTGGCCCAGACGATGGCGATGTGGGCCAGGTTGCCGTTGGTGATCCACATCTTGGTGCCCGTGAGGACCCAGGTGTCCCCCTCGAGGCGGGCCTTGGTCTTCATGTTGCCGTGGGGGTCCGAGCCGCCGTCGGGCTCGGTGAGGCCGAAGCACCCCACCAGCTCCCCCCGGGCGAGCCTGGGGAGGAACTCCCGCTTTTGCGCCTCGCTCCCGAAGGCGTAGATGGGGTACATGACCAAGGAGCTCTGGACGCTGGCGAAGCTCCTGAGCCCCGAGTCCACCCGCTCCAGCTCGTAGGCCATGAGGCCGTAGGCGGCGCTAGAGACCCCCGCCCCCCCGTACTCCGGGGGCAGGGTGGGGCCCAGGAAGCCCATCTCCCCGAACTTGGGGATCAGGTGGGTGGGGAAGACCCCTTCCTCCCACCAGTCCCGGATGTGGGGCAGGGCCTCCTTTTCCAGGAAGCGGCGGGCGGCCTTTTGGATCTCCCTCTCCTCGGGGGTGAGGAGGTCCTCCAAGGCGTAGAAGTCCAGCATGGGGCCAGTCTACCCCAACTCCTTCACCCAGACCTCGTGGATCACGGGGCGGCCCAGGTAGGGGGCCCAGAAGGGGCTGGCCCGCTTGGCGTAGAGGCGGAAGCCCAGGCTTCGGTAAAGCCTCCTGGCCGCCTGGTTGGCCCGGGTGGTGGAGAGCTGGACCCCTTTAACCCCCCGGGCCTTCAGGCAGTCCAGGAAGGCGGCGAGGAGGGCCTTGCCCACGCCCTGGCCCTGGGCTTTGGGGTCCACGGCGATGTGGAGGTGGGCGGGGTAGCGCCCCTTTGGGGCCTTGGGCCCGGGGAAGAGGAGGAGGCGGAGGAGGTAGCGGAGGTGGGGGAGGACGGGCCCGTAGCGGCCCATAAAGAGGCGGATAAGGATGAGGGGAAGCCTTAGGGCCAGGTCCAAGGCCAGGGGAAGCGTCCCGCAGGCCCCCAGGATGTAGCCCACCACCTCCCCCTCCGCCTCGGCCACCAGGGCGCAGCATCCCCGGCGCAGGTAGGGGGCCACGAAGAGCTCCCCCCAGAGGGCCTGGCTGGGGAAGGCGAAGCCTCCTTCCCGGCCCAGGAGAAGGGTCTGGTGGGCAATGCGGGCGATGGCCCCAAGGTCCCCCTCCCCCGCCGGGCGCACCCGCACCATGGGAACAGTCTAAGCCCCTTCCGGTAGAATGCGCCCCGTGCGCCTGGCCCCCTGGCAGTGGCTGGTCTTGCTCCTCCTCCTCTACCTGGTGGGGGCGGAGGCCTTGCGCCTTTGGCTGGACCTCCTCTGGGCCGAGCGCCTGGCCTTCCTCCTGGCCGCTTTGGGGCTTTGGGCCTTCATCAACGGCCGCTTCGTCTTCGCCTACTACCACGCCCTCCTGGCCTCGGCCCGGGTGCGGCGCCTGCCCCTTTTTTCCCCTAAGCCCAAGGAGCACCTCCTGGTCCTGGCCCCCCACCCCGACGACGAGGTCCTGGCGGCGGCCGGCCTCATGCGCCGGGTCTTTGGCGAGGGCGGGCGGGTCAGCGTGGTCTACCTGACCTCGGGGGACGCCTTTGACCTGGCGGCGGGAAGCCCCATGCCCTCCAAGGAGGCCATGCGCCGCCTGGCCTTAAGGCGCATGGTGGAGGCCTGGCGGGGCCTCGAGGCCCTGGGCCTTCCCCGGGAGAGCGCCATCTTTCTGGGCTTCCCCGACCGGGGGCTGTTTCAGCTCTTCACCGCCCACTACTACCTGCCCTACGAGAGCCCCTACACGGGCCTGAAGGCGGCCATCTACCCCGGGGTGTACCGCCCGGGCCTCCCCTACACGGGAAAGGCTCTGGAGGCTACCCTGGTGGAGCTTCTAAAGGAGCTAAAGCCCACCCGGATCCTCCTCCCAAGCCCCCTGGACGCCCACCGGGACCACCAGGCCACGGCCTACCTGGGCATGCAGGCGGCGGCCTCTTTGGGCCTGGAGGGGCGGCTTTGGTACTACATCGTCCACGGGGGGTACCAGTACCCCCTGCCCAAGGGCCTCCACAAGAGGCTTCCCCTTTACCCTCCGCCCCGGGGCCGGGGGCTTCCCTGGGAGCGCTTCCCCCTCACCCAGGAGGAGGTGGACCTAAAGGAAAAGGCCATCCGGGCCCACAGGAGCCAGATGCGCCTCCTCTCCCGCTTCCTCCTCGCCTTCGTGCGGCAGAACGAGCTCTTTAGCCCCCTGCCCGTCCCCGCCAAAGAGGCCCTAGCCCCGGAGGAGGAGGGGTGGGCCCTCCTCGAGGGGCGGGAGGTCCTCTAGGCTCTCCAGGCCGAAGACCTCCAGGAAGCGCTCCGTGGTGCCGTAGAGCTTGGGCCTGCCCGGGGCCTCCTTTTCCCCCACCACCCGCACCAGGCCCCGCTCCATGAGGCCCTCCAGGACCCCCTCCACGCTCTTGCCCCGCATGGCCTCCAGCTCGGCGCGGGCGATGGGCTGGTGGTAGGCGATGAGGGCCAGGACCTCGAGGGCGGCCTTGGAGAGGCGGGGGGGCGTGGGCTTCAGAACCCTTTCCACCGCCTCCAGGGCCCCCTCGTGCACCACGAGCCGCCACCCGCCCGCCACCCGCTCCAGGGCGATGCCCATCTCCCCTCCGGAAAGCTCCTTCTCCAGGGCCGAAAGGGCCCGAAGCAGGGCCTCCTCCGGGTGGCCCAGGGGCGAGAGCTCCTTCAGGGCCACGGGTCTCCCGGCGGCGAAGAGGACGGCCAGGAGCTCGGCCTTCAGGCTAGCCATGGAGGTAAGGGAGAAGGGCCTCCTTGGGGATGGCCCCTTCCCGGAGGATCTCCCCCGTGCGCAGGTCCACCACGCTGGAGGCCAGCCCCGTGGCCTCGCCGGGGAAGACGAAGTCCACGGGGAAGGCCCGGGCTTCGGCCTCGGTCCTCACCGGGGGCTCGCCGCTCCTATTGAGGCTGGTGGCGGCGGCGTGCCCGCCCACCCGCCTAAGGAGCTCCCGCAGGGCCTCGAGGGCCGGCATCCTCAGGCCCACGGAGCCGTCCCGGCTGATCCAGGGGGGGATGCCCCTGCCCGGGACCACGATGGTGAGGGCCCCCGGCCAGAAGGCCTCGGCCAGGCGCAGGAACCGCTCCTCCAAGGGGCCCAGGTCCGAAAGCCTTAGGGCGTCCTCCAGGCCTGCCACCAGGACCTGGAGGGGCTTCTTCTCCTCCCTGCCCTTCAGGGCGTAGATCCTGCGGCAGGCGGCCTCGTCCTCCATCCGGGCCAGGACGCCCCAGACGGTGTCGGTGGGAAAGGCCACCAGGCCGCCCTTTTTCAGAACCTCCGCCGCCTGGGCCAGCTCCTTCTGGTATACTTCCGTCATGCCGGTCTACCAGTATAAGGCCCGCGACCGCCAGGGCCGCCTGGTGGAGGCCACCATTGAGGCCGAGGACCTGCGCACCGCAGCCCGGCTTTTAAGGGACCGGGGCCTCTTCGTGGCCGAGATCAAGGAGCCGGGGCGGGGCCTTCAGGCCGAGGTGCGCCTGCCCGCTCTGGAGCGGGGGCCGGGGCTCAAGGACCTGGCCATCTTCTCCCGCCAGCTGGCCACCATGATCGGGGCCGGCCTCACCCTCCTCCAGTCCCTGGCCATCCTGGAAAAGCAGACCGAGAACAAGAAGTTCCGGGAGATCATCAAGAAGGTGCGCACCGACATAGAGGGCGGTATGGCCTTCTCCGACGCCCTGGCCAAGCACAAGCTCTTCTCCCGGCTTTACGTGAACCTGGTGCGGGCGGGGGAGACCTCGGGCGGTCTGGACGTGATCCTGGACCGCCTGGCCACCTTCCTGGAGAAGGAGCTTGCGCTCAGGGGCAAGATCCGTAGCGCCATGACCTACCCCACCATCGTCTTCGTCTTCGCCGTGGGCGTGGCCTACTTTCTCCTCACGGGGATCGTGCCCCAGTTCGCCCAGATCCTCACCGACCTGGGCTCGGAGCTCCCCCTCCTCACCCGCTTCCTCATCGCCGTTTCCGAGTTCCTCCGGGCCGCCACCCTGCCCCTTCTCCTCCTCTTCGTGGCCCTCTTCTTCGCCTACCGCTGGTACTACGGCACCCCCCAGGGGCGGAAGGTGATAGATCGCATCAAGCTGAGGATCCCCGTCTTCGGCAACCTGAACCGCAAGACCGCCATCGCCCGCTTCTCCCGCACCCTGGCCCTGCTCCTCGCAAGCGGCGTCAACATCCTCGAGGCCCTGGACATCACCAAGGGCACCGCCGGCAACAGCGTGGTGGAGGAGATCATCCACACCGCCAAAAACAAGGTGCAGCAGGGCGAGCCTCTGAACCTCACCCTGGCCCAGCACCCCTTCGTCTTCCCCCCCATGGTGAGCTCCATGGTGGCCATCGGCGAGGAGACCGGGGCCCTGGACGCCCTGCTCACCAAGATCGCCGACTTCTACGAGCGGGAGGTGGACGAGGCCGTGGCCAGCCTCACCGCCGCCATTGAGCCCCTGATGATCATCTTCCTGGGCGTCATCGTGGGCATGATCGTGGCCGGGATGTTCCTGCCCCTCTTCAAGATCATCGGGACCCTTTCCGCCCAATAAGCCTTTCGGCCACCTCCGGGGGAACCGGCATCACGGAAAGCCGGTTCCCCCGCTTGACCAGGGGGTGGTCCGGGGGGAAGAGGGCTTTGAGCTCCTTTAGGGGGATGAGGGGCCAGGCCTCGAGGAAGGCCACCTCCACCGTGTACCAGCGGGGCCGTTCCGGGGTGGCCCTGGGGTCAAAGTAGGGGCTTCCCGGGTCAAACTGGGTGGGGTCGGGGATGCGGGTGCGCACCACCCGGGCCAGGCCGGCGATCCCGGGGGGGTTGGTGCTGGAGTGGTAGATGAAGCAGAGGTCCCCCTCTTCCATCCGCAACAGGTAGTTCCGGGCCTGGTAGTTCCGGACCCCGTCCCAGATGGCCCGGCCCTCCCGCCTGAGGTCCTCTATGCTGTAGGTCTCGGGTTCGGTCTTGAGGAGCCAGTAGGCCATGGGCCCAAGTCTAAAGGCTCCTTTAGCCCCCTCCAAGCCCTTCTAGGGGAGCCTGGGACAGGGTGGAAGCATGCGCGCCCTTCTCCTTCTCCCCCTCCTCTCCGCCTGCTCCCTGACCCTGGAGGTGGCCTACCCCGGGCCCCGCATCCAGGCCCTCCGCACCCAGGAGACCTACTGCGCCGACCGGAACACCCGCTTGGACTACCGCTTTGACCTGGAGGGGCGCTTGGACGCTTTAGAGTTTTTCTGGGTGCCGGAGGGGGTAGGCCCCTGGCGGGCGCGTCCCGAGGAGGTATTCCGCCTTTCCGGCCCCATCCTTGGCCCCGAGGTGCGGGGATACCTGGAGGTGACCCTAAGCGGGGAGGTCCGGGCGGTGTACGTGGCCCCTCAAGGGATTGGGATTGAGCCCCTCCCCGACCGCCGGCTCTGGGTTAGGGGGATGACCGCCGGGGTCTATGGCCCTTACGTGCGGGCCCTGAACCTGGTGCGCCCCGACAGCACCGCCCTTTGCGACCCAGGCTGGTAGCCTGGGGGTATGGGGCTTGAGGTTCAGGAGGAACTGAAGGCGGCCTTTGGACCCCGGGCCCTCCTCTCCCGCCCGGAGAAGGAGGTCTACCGCTACGACGCCATCCTGGTGGGGGAGGCCCCCTTGGCCGTGGTCCTGCCGGAGTCCAGGGCGGAGGTCCAGGCCCTGGTGCGCCTGGCCCGGCGCCACGGGGTGCCGCTGGTGCCCCGGGGGGCGGGAAGCGGCCTTTCCGGGGGGGCGGTGCCCCTGGGGGAGGCCATCGTGGTGGCCTTCACCCGCATGGCCCGCCTCGAGGTGGACCCCAGGACCCGTACCGCCTGGGCCGAGCCCGGGGTGACCACGGCCCGGGTCACGGAGGCCGCCAGGCCCTTTGGCCTCTTTTACCCGCCGGACCCCGCCTCCTGGCGCACCAGCACCCTGGGGGGGAACCTGGGGGAAAACGCCGGGGGGCCCCTTTGCTTTAAGTACGGGGTCACGGGGGACTACGTCCTGGAGCTGGAGTGGGTGGACGGGGAGGGGGAGGTGTGGCGCCTGGGCCGGGAGGCCTACGACCTCCCTGGGCTCCTCATCGGTTCGGAGGGGACTTTGGGCCTCGTCACCGGGGCCAGGCTCCGCCTCCTTCCCCTGCCCCGGCACCGGGCCACCCTCATGGCCGTCTTCCCCGAGGTGGAGGCCCTGGCGGAGGCGGTCTCCCGGGCCATCGCCCTGGGGGCGGTGCCCGCCAAGCTGGAGTTCATGGACCAAAGCGCCGTGAACGCCGTGGAGGACTACCTGGGCATGGGCCTGCCCCGGAATAGGGCCCTTCTCCTGGCGGAGACGGACGGGGACGATAAGGAGCTGGTGGAAGAGGAGCTTTCCCTGGTGGAGAGAACGGCCCTGGAGCTTGGGGCCGAGGTGCGTAGGGCCCGGGACGAGAAGGAGGCCGAGGCCCTCTGGCGGGCCCGGAGGAGCGTGAGCCCCGCCTTAGGCCGCCTCCGCCCCAAGCGGGTCAACGAGGACATCGCCGTGCCCCGCTCCGCTTTACCCCAGGTGGTGGGAGAGATCGCCGCCTTGGGCCAGGCCCACGGCCTCCTTGTGGTCCAGTTCGGCCACATCGGGGACGGGAACCTCCACCCCAACATCCTCTACGACCCCCGGTTTGAGCCCGAGGAGCGGGTCTGGGAGCTGGCCCACGAGATCGCCCGGGTGGCCCTGCGGCACGGGGGGGTCCTTTCCGGGGAGCACGGCATCGGGGTCATGAAGCGGGCCTTCATGGCCGAGGCCCTGGACCCCGCCACCCTGGACTTCCTGAGGCGGACCAAGGCGGCCTTGGATCCCGGGGGGGTTCTGAACCCGGGCAAGGTCCTACCTTGAGAGGGGATTTTTCACAGGGGTTTCACGGCTTCCGGAAAATCATGAGGCATGGACCTGGTCCGCTTCCTCTACCTCCTCACCTGGGTGGGCTTGGTCCTGGGGGTGGGGGTCCAGCTCTCCTACCGACCCCTTCAGGACCCCCGCCTTTACCTCGTCTACCTCCTCTTCGGCCTCCTCTTTCTCTGGGCCTTCTTCCAAGGCCCCAGGCGGGCCCCCCGGGTCCTGGTCCACGCCCTGGGGGCCTACCTCCTCTTTGAGGCCTGGCGCTCGGGGGAGGCCTACTGGGGGGCGGGCTTCTGGAGCCCGGCCCTCTACCTCCTCGCCGCCTTCGCCTACCCCTTGCCCTGGGCCCTGGGGGTGGGGGCCTTCTGGGGAGGCCTCCTCGTCCTCTTGCCCCTCTTCGCGGGCCAGGGCATGGGCTTCCCCTACGGCCACTACGCCTTTTCCCAGCCTGTTCTCCTCGCCCTTACCCTCCTCCTCGCCCGCTTCCGGGAGTTCTACGGCCAGGCCCGCTTCTGGCGGGAGCAGGCCCTCACCTGCCCCCTCACGGGCCTCCCCAACCGCCGGGCCCTGGAGATGGCCCTGGAAAGGGAGGCGGCCCGGGTGGAGCGGGGGGAAAAGCCCTTCGCCCTGATCCTCCTGGACCTGGACGACTTCAAGCGGGTGAACGACGAGCGGGGGCACCAGGAGGGGGACGGCCTCCTCCGGCGGGTGGCCCAGTACCTGAAGACCCACGTGCGCCAGGGGGACCTGGTGGGGCGCTGGGGCGGGGAGGAGTTTGTGGTTCTGCTTCCCGCCACCGACCTCCTGGGGGCAGAGCGCCTGGCGGAAAGGCTTCGGGAAGGCCTTGCGGCCTTGGGCGTAACCGCCAGCTTTGGGGTGGCCCTCTACCAGGGGGATTTGCAGGGACTCTTCCTCAGGGCGGACCAGGCCCTCTACCAGGCCAAGGCCTTGGGGAAGAACCGGGTAGCCCGGGCTAGCGAACCCGGTACCCCGCCTCCTTGAGGACCTCCCTGGCCCGCTCCCTCTCCTCCCGGGTGGCGAAGCCAAGCCGGAGGGCGCCCGCCTCCTCGCGGATGGTGAGGACCTCAATGTCCTTGATGTTGACCCCGGCCTCGCCCAAGGCGGTGGCGATCCGGGCGATCTCCCCGGGGCGGTCCGGCACCTGGACCGAGAGGTCGTGCATCTCGGGCAGGAGGCTCCGGCGGACGATGGGGAGGCTGTCGCGGGTGCGCTTGGCCTCCTCGGCCGCCTCCAGAAGGGCCTCGGGGGATTCCAGAAGGCCTTCTAGCTCCAGGAGGACCTCCCTGAGCTCCTCTATCGCCCCTTTGAGGGCCTCCTTGTTCTCCACCACCATGTCCCGGCTCATCCTGGGGCTTCCCGAGGCCACCCGGGTCAGGTCCCGGAAGCCCCCGGCCGCCAGGAACATGAGGAGGTCCCTGTCCCGGCTCCGGGCCACCATGCGGTTCAGGGCCACGGCCAGGAGGTAGGGCAGGTGGGAGATGCGGGCCACCAGCTCATCGTGGAGCCTGGGGGGCACCTCGAGGGGGTAGGCCCCTAGGGCCTCCACCAGGCGCCGAATCCCCTCCCTGGCCCTCGGGGTGGTCCTAGGGGTGGGGGTGAGGACCCAGACGGCGTTTTCCAGAAGCCCGGCGTGGGCGTTTTCCACCCCGGCCCGCTCGTTTCCCGCCATGGGGTGGCCCCCCAGGAAGTGGGGGAGGAGGTTCTCCAGGGCCTCCACCACCTTGGCCTTGACGCTCCCCACGTCGGTCCAGAGGCTCTCGGGGTGGGCGTGGGGGGCGATGGCCTGGCCCAGGGCCTTCAAAGCCCCCACCGGGGCCGCCAGGATGCCCAAGGAGAGCTCCCCCACCCAGGGGCCGATCTCCCGATGGGCCCGGTCCGCCACCCCCAGGAAGAGGGCCTTTTCCAGGGCCAGGGGGTCGGGGTCGTAGACGTGGACCTCCTCGGCCAGAAAGCGCTCCTTGAGGCCCAGGGCCACACTCCCCCCCAGGAGCCCCACCCCGAAGACCCCCACCTTGGCGAAGAGGGGCTTCATCCCTTGACCGGGGCGGAGAGGGTCTTGTCCAGGGCCTCCGCCAGGCGGCGCACCCGGGCCATGAGCGCGGCGAACTCGTCCTCGTGGAGCTGTTGCGCGGCGTCGGAGAGGGCCTTTTCCGGCTCGGGGTGGGTCTCCACGATCAGGCCGTCGGCCCCCGCCGCCAGGCCCGCCAGGGCCAGGGGGATGACCCAGTCCCGCTTCCCCGCCGGGTGGGAGGGGTCAATCCAGACGGGGAGGTGGGTCCAGCTCTTGAGGACGGGGACGGCGGAGACGTCCAGGGTGAAGCGGGTGGCCTTCTCAAAGGTGCGGATGCCCCGCTCCACCAGGATGACCCGCATGTTGCCCCGGGAGAGGATGTACTCGGCGCTCATGAGGAACTCCTCGAGGGTCATGCTCATCCCCCGCTTGAGGAGGACGGGCTTGCCCACCTCCCCCACCGCCTGGAGGAGGGGGAAGTTCTGGGCGTTCCTGGCCCCGATCTGCAGGGCGTCGGCGTACTCCGCCACCAGCTCCACCTGGTCCGGGGAAAGGACCTCGGTCACCACGGGGAGGCCCGTCTCCTTCCGGGCCTCGGCCAGGATCAAAAGCCCCTCCACCCCCAGGCCCTGGAAGGCGTAGGGGCTCGTGCGGGGCTTGAAGGCCCCGCCCCGGAGCATGTGGGCCCCGTGGGCCTTGACGTAGCGGGCCGCCCTCAGGGTCTGCTCCCGGCTTTCCACCCCGCACGGGCCCGCGGCCACCATGACGTGCCCGCCCCCGGTCCTCCCCGTGGGGAAGTCCAGGACCGTGGGGAAGGGCTGGACGTCCAGGCTGGCCAGCTTCCAGGGCTTGGAGATGGGGATGACCTCGGCCACCCCGGGGAGGGCCCGGAAGTGCTCCATGAGCTCGGGGGTGGGCCCCCGGCCGATGGCCCCCACCAGGGTGGTCTCCACCCCTCGGGAGACGTGGGGCCGGTACCCCACCTTCTCTATCTCCCGGATGACCTCCTCCAGCTCCGCCTCCGTGTACCCCCGCTTCATCACGATTAGCATGCTCGCCTCCTAAAACCTAGGCGCCCCCTTTTGGGGGCGCCCGCTTGCGGAAAACCGCTACGCAAGACCAAGGGCGCCCCCGGCGGGAGGATAGAAGCCGCGGTAGCGCCCAAAGGTCGGCATAGTTGCCCCTGAGTCTAGGGCAGGGAAGGGGGTGGCGTCAAGGGGCCTCGGGCTTGCCTAGTAGATCGCCTTGTACCCAAGGGGCGGCGGCAGAAGGGAGAGAAGGACCCTAAGGCCGTGGGCGATGAGCTCCAAAAACGCCCGCGCCATGGCCGTCCAAGGCTTCCCCAAAGCTAGGCCCCGCCCAGCCCTGTCTTCATCCCCCCAAACACCCCCTCCACCACCCCGCGAGACCGGTACACCTCGGGGTCCCACCCCTCCCGCGCCCCTACCCGCGCCTCCTCCCTGGCCTTCCCCCCAAGCCGGGGGTCCGGGGCGTAACCCCTCCCCGCCACCCCACCCCAGGGCAGGAGCCACCTCCTCTCCCTCTCCCACCGCACCAGGGCCAGAAGCCGCGCGTGCCCCCGGACCCGCCGCACCTCCGCTCCCCGAGGGAAGCGGAGAAACCGGTCCTCCCTCCGGTAGGCCAACCCCGTGGCGTCCAGGGGGGGCGGGGTCTTCCTCAGGGCTATCCCTGGAGGAGAGGTGGGCCTCCAGCTCCCGGGAAAGCCTCTCCAGGAGGGCCTCCAGGAGCTTGAGGTCCAGGTGCTGCGCCGCGTAGCGGGCCAAGGACGGATGGGAGGGGAAGGGGGCCTCCATGAGGTCCTGAAGCAGGGCCTCCGTCTTGCGGTAGGGGAGGTGGAAGAAGGCGCGGAAGCTGCTTCTCCGTCGGGAGAACACCTTGAGAAGCAGGGCCAGGTAAAGGCCGTGGTCGTAGCGCCAGGGGCGGCCCCGCTGGCCCTTGGGGGTGGGTGGAGCCACCTCCCGGGCCAGGCGCAGGCCGTGTTCCAGCACCTCCTTGGGGCTTGCCTCCCCGCGAAGCAAGCCTCGCTTGCCCATCAGGGCGGGAATATGCACCCATTATCCCGACCTTTGCAAGGCAAGCCCGCCCCCTCTTGACACTTCGGGGTTGAGGGGTTAGCCTATACTCAACCGTCCCGACCGACTAGTCGGTAACATCGCCAGCGAGTCCGTCTGGAAGAAGGTCAGGGTCTTTGGCGGAACACCTGGCTTAGAAGGGGGGAGGTAAGGATGTTCAGGATATCGATGTCCAAGTGGCTTACGCTCGGGGGCTTGGCTGTCCTAACCTCGCTGGCTTGGGCCCAGACCCTGAGGATTGGCGTAGTGGGACCCATGGCCTTTGTGCAGGGGGCCCATACGTGGTACGGAGCCACTCTGGCCGCGGAGGAGATCAACCGCGCCGGGGGCATCCAGGTGGGGGACAGACGCTACCGCATTGAGCTACTAAGGGTGGACACCAACGAGATGCTGAGCGTAACCGATGCGGCTACCGCCGTGGAGCGGGCTATTACCGCCCAGCGCGTGGACTTCCTTGTCGGGGGCTTCCGGAGTGAGGCGGTCCTGGCCATGACCGAGGTGGCGGCGGACTACAAGAGGATCTTCATCATCACAGGTGCGGGCTTGGACGGGATCCTCGCCGGCCGTGTGGACCGAAACTACGAGCGCTTCAAGTACCTTTTCCGCGTAAGCCCCACCAGGTCCAGCGACCTGGCCCGCACCTCTCTCCTACTCCTAGGCGAGGTGGTCCAGGCGGTGCGGCAGCAGCTGGGTATCCCACGGCCCAAGGTGGCCATCCTGGCCGAACGGGCGGCCTGGGCCGATCCGCTGGTGGAGACGGCCACCCGGCTTATCGCCGCACCCCCACCCCAGGGGTATGGGGCCGAAGTGGCGGGAACCTGGCGGCCTTCGGCGGTGGCGACCGATGTCACCTCGGAGCTCACCGCCATCCAGCGCGCCGGGGCCCAGGTGATCTACACGGTCCTCTCCGGCCCTGTAGGGGTTCCCTTCGGGCGTGACTGGGGACGCCTGAGGATCCCCGCTGCCCCTGTGGGCATCAACGTGGAAGCCCAGCAGGAGACCTGGCTCAAGGCCACGGATAACCTGGGGAACTACGTGGCCACCCTCAGTTCCCTGGCTCCGGGCGTGGCCATCACCCCCAAGACCATCCCCTTCATCACCAGCTTCCAGGCTCGTTTCAAGGAGTTCCCCATCTACACCGCCAGCGGAGCCTACGGGGCCCTCTACGTCCTTGCGGATGCCCTGAACCGGGCTGGCACCCTGGATGTGGAGGCGGTGGTCAAGGCCCTGGAGGCCACCGATTTTGTGGGTCCTTCCGGCCGGATTGTCTTTGACAAAACGCACGATGTCACCTGGGGTCCTAGCTTCACCACCGGGCTTGGGGTCCAGTGGGTGGGCAACCGCATGCAGGCCTTCTGGCCTCGCAACTGGCGAGTGGGGGATAAGGTGATCAGCTACGCAGGCGTGCGCCCCTACCAGCTGCCCCCCTGGGTGGTGGAGGCCTGGAGGCGGTAGATGTTCGCAGCCATCCTGGTCAACGGCCTAGTCCTGAGCGGCATCTACGGGATGCTGGCTCTGGGGTTCGCCCTCACCTACGGGGTGGCCCGGATCCTGAACCTGGCCCACACGGCCTTCTACATGGTGGCCGCCTACGCCCTTTTCTTCTTCCTGGGGTGGACGGGCTTTGCTGGGGCAGCTCTCCTCGGGGTTCTCGTTGTTCTCCTCCTGGCCCTGGCCGCCTACGGGCTCCTCCTCGAGCCCCTGAGGGAGCACGAGGCCACAGTGCTCATCGTCACCATCGCCCTAGCCCTCCTCCTGCAGGAGGTGGTCCTCCTTCTCTTTGGGGGGCACTTTCGCTCTGTGCCCGCCCTCCTTCCCGGGTACGTGGAGGTCCTGGGGGTGCGGGTGGCCCAGCAGGCCCTTCTGGCCCTGGGCTTCGCTGCCGCAGTGCTTTTGGCCGCGTGGGCCCTCCTGAAGGGAACGCGGCTCGGCCTTGGGATCCGGGCCGCAGCCCAGGACCAGGAGGCGGCGGAACTCGTGGGCATAAGCCTCTCCCGTGCCGGGTACTGGGCCGTGGGCCTAGGGGCCTTGCTGGCAGCTCTGGCGGGCTTGGCCGTGGCTCCCATGGCCACCCTCGAGCCCCACATGTGGAACCCTCCCCTCCTGGTGGTCCTGGCCGCGGTGGTCCTGGGGGGGCTGGGTAGCCTTCCCGGAGCCCTTTTAGGGGCCTTGGTCCTGGCCTTTGCCGAGGTTTTGGTGGTCAACCTTGTTCCAGGGGGGGCCTTTCTGCGGACTGCGGTGGCCCTTTTCATCATGGTCTTGGTCCTGGTGGCTAGGCCAGAGGGCCTTTTCGGCGTGGGCTTTGCGGAGGAGCGATGACCGGTCCTTTGCGGGTTTGGTCCCTACCCTGGATTTTCCTCTACCTTAGGCATGAGGTTCTGGCCTTGCCCGGGCGGAGTGTGGCCCTCCTGTTCGTCCTTTTTCTGTTGGTTTTGCCGCTCTTTACCCAGGATCCCTACTGGCTCCGCGTCCTAACCCTCACGGCCATCTTCGCACTTTATGCCGCTAGCTGGGACCTGCTTTCCGGCTACACGGGCCAGGTGAGCCTGGGACACGCCTTCTTTTTCGGTCTTTCCGGGTACGTTTCGGCCATCTTAGGGCGGGAGCTGGGCCTTCCCCCCTGGCTTACTGTGCCCCTGGGGGCTTCTCTGGCTGCGCTGGCGGGAGTTTTCGTTGGCCTCCCGTCCTTAAGGGTCCGGGGACCTTACCTTTCCCTCGTTACCCTGGCCTTTCCCATCATCGCCCTGGGCCTCGTTTTCGTCTTTCCTAAGATCACGGGGGGTGAGCTGGGCCTTTCCGGCCTGCCCCGGCTGGGGCAGAGCCGCCTGCAGGAGTACTACATCGTGGTGTTCACCTTTCTCCTCTCCACCTTGTTTCTCTGGAAGCTTGGCGGATCCCGGATCGGCCTCTTCCTACACGCCATCCGCGAGGATGAGGTGGCGGTGCGCATGGTGGGGGTGAACACCGTGCGCTACAAGCTTTTGGCCTTTGGGGCCAGCGCCTTCTTCGCTGGCCTCGCTGGAGGTCTCCACGCCCACTTCCTGCGGGTGGTGGGGCCGGACAGCCTCTCCGTCTTCAACTCCATTCAGCCCATCGTCTGGTCGGTTTTCGGGGGGCTGGCTACCATCTACGGCCCCGTGGCGGGCACCTTCCTCCTCTTCCCCCTTTTGGAGTTTCTCCGAGTGGTTGAGGAGGTGCGGATGTTGGCCTTCGCTTTCTTGATCCTGCTGGTGATGCGCTTCCTGCCCCAAGGGGTGGTGCGGGGGGTTTTGGACCGCCTGGAGGAGACGTGTCCCAGGTGCAAGGTGCGCAACGCTTTCACCCGCAGGCGCTGCCGGGCCTGTGGGGTGGAGTTGCGCCTTCCTGAGAAGGAGGTGGTAGCGTGACCGAGGCCCTTTATCTGGAACGCCCCTGGACCCGCTTCTATCCTCCGGGAACTCCTTCGCAGGTGGAGCCGGGTCAGGGGAGCGTGGGCGAATGGGTAGCGGAGGCCTTCCGGAGCTGGGAGCGTTCGGTGGCCATCCTCTACTACGGGCGGGCCTACCGTTACGGGGAGCTCCTCGAGGCCGCCCAGCGCTTTGCCGGGGGACTTCAAGCCCTGGGCCTGAGGCCCGGGGACCGGGTGGGCCTCTACCTGGCCAACAGCCCCCAGTTCGCCATCGCCTACCTAGGCATACTGTGGGCAGGTGGAGTGGTGGTGCCTGTGAGCCCCCTCTACACCTCCCACGAGCTTGCCCACCAGCTTAGGGATTCTGGGGCGCGGTTCCTGGTAGTCCAAGACGCCCTCTTTGAAACGGCGCGCCGGACAGGCGTAGAGCTGGAGGCTACGGTGGTGGTCTCCCTTAAGGAGGCCTTGCCCGTCTGGCAACAGCTTTTGGTGCGGGGGTTGCCTGTTCCCCAGGGGGCGGGGACCTACCCCTTCGCCCACCTGCTTAGGAGCGAGCCCCTGCGGGCTCCTGTTTCCCGCTCTGCGGAGGACCTGGCCGCCCTTCCCTACACCGGGGGCACCACAGGCCTACCCAAGGGCGTGGAGATTACCCATGGCAACATCCTGGCTGCCCACCGGATGATCCAAAGCCTAAACCCCTTTGGGTCGCAAAGCGTCATCCTGGCCTTTCTGCCCTTCTACCACATCTACGGACAGGTGGTTCTCCTCCTCGGGGGGTTGCTGTCTGGGGCCAGGCTGATCGTCTTTTCCACTCCCGATCCTGACTGGATCCTCGAGGCCATGGTCCGCTACCGGGCTACCCACTTTTTCGGCGTGCCCTCGCTTTACGAGGTGCTAAGGGACCATCCTAAGGCCCACTGGGTGGACTGGCGGCGGCTTGCGGTGGTGGTGAGCGGAGCGGACACCCTGCACGAGGCCACGGCTGAGACCTTTGCCCGGAGGACGGGCCGGGAGATCGCTGAGGGCTATGGCATGACGGAGACCACCTCCGTGAGCCATATCAACCCCAGGGAGCGGGTGAAGCGGGGTTCCTTCGGCATCCCCCTGCCCGGTATCCAGGCCCTGGTGGTAGACCCGGATACTCTTGAGCCCGTGCCCGTGGGGGAGGTGGGGGAGCTGGCCCTCTTTGGGCCCAACGTGACCCGGGGCTATTGGTGTCGGGAGGACGAGAACGCACGGAGCTTTTTCCTGCACCAAGGAATCCGCTTTTTCCGCACCGGGGACTTGGTGCGCATGGATGAGGAGGGATATTTCTACTTCTACGACCGGGCTAAGGACATGATCAAGTATAAGGGGCGGCCGGTCTTCCCCCGCGAGATCGAAGAGGCCTTAAGGGCCCACCCCCTGGTCAAAGCAGCGGGCGTGGTGGGCGTGCCCGATCCCAGGGTGGGGGCTTACCCCAAGGCCTATGTGGTCCTAGAGCCCGAGGCCCGGGGGAAGGTGACCGAAGAGGACCTCCTGGCCTTCCTTAGCGAGCGCCTGGCCCCTTACAAGCTTCCCCGGGAGATAGAGTTCCGGGGGGAGCTCCCCAAGACGGACGTGGGCAAGGTTTCCCGGAGGGAGCTTCGTGAGGAGGTGCAGGATGGATCTGCTTGAGGCCGAGGGGATCTCTAAGCGCTTCGGGGGACTCCAGGCTCTCTACAGGGTGGACTTCCGGGTGAAGTCAAGGGAGATCGTGGGCCTCATTGGCCCCAACGGGGCGGGGAAGACCACCCTCCTCCGGATTCTCCTGGGCATCCACCTGCCCGATGAGGGGAGGGTACGCTTCCAGGGGCGGGACATCACCCGGTTGCCCACGTGGGAGAGGGTGCGGCTCGGCCTTGCCGCCACCTTCCAGAACCCCAGGCCCCTGAAGCGCCTTCCCGTCATCGCCAACGTCCTGGTGGCCGCCTATGGGCCCCGCGGGGGGCGGCGCGGGGAATGGGTGAAGCGGGCCGAGGCCCGGGCCCTGGATGCCTTGGAGTTTGTGGGCATTGCCGACAAGGCCAAGGAGCCCGCCTCCGTGCTTTCCCAGGGGGAGCTTAAGCGCCTGGAGATCGCCCGCGCTTTGGCTACGGAGCCTGAGCTCCTGATCCTGGATGAGCCCTTTGCCGGGCTAACCCCCGTGGAAACGGAACTCTTGGCCAAATCCTTGGCCAGACTCCGCAAAGGGGGGCGGTTCGGTCGCCTCCACAGCGAGGGGTGCGCCATGGTCATCATTGAGCACAAGCTTTCCGAGCTTTTCCGGATCGCCGACCGGGTGGTGGTGTTGAACTTTGGGGAGGTTTTGGCAGAGGGGAGTCCGGAGGAGGTGCTCCGGGACCCCAGGGTCGTGGAGGCCTACCTAGGGGAGGGGGCTCATGCTTGAGGTCCAGGGCCTCTCCCTGCTCTACGGCAAGGCGCAGATCCTCTTCGGGTTAGACTTGGAGGTGCGCCAAGGGGAACTCGTCTGCCTGGTGGGTCCCAACGGGGCGGGGAAGACCAGCTTTCTCCGGGCCATATCCGGCCTAGTGCGCCTTGAAGCCCACCTCCACCGGGGCACCAAGGCTGGGGAGATCCGCCTCGAGGGGGAGGTGCGCTTCCAGGGACAGCGGGTGGACCATCTTTTGCCCCATCAGATTGCCCGGTTGGGCCTGGTTTTGTGCCCCGAGAGGCGGCGGCCTTTTAGGGAGCTCACCGTTGAGGAAAACCTCCTCGCTGGCGGCCTTCTCCTTCCCAAAGCAGCTGTGCGGCAGCAGCTGGCCTTCGTCTACGAGCTCTTTCCCAGGCTGTACGAGAGGCGGGCGCAGCGGGCTGGGGACCTTTCTGGAGGGGAGCAGCAGATGCTGGCCTTGGGGCGGGCCCTCATGGCCCGGCCCAAGCTTCTGGCCGTTGACGAGCCCTCCACTGGGCTGGCGCCCAAGGTTCGGGCTCTGGTCTTTGAGCAGATCCAGCGGATTCGCGGGGAGGGCGTTACCGTGCTCCTGGTGGAGCAGGAGGCAGCCCGGGCCTTGGCCATGGCCGACCGGGCCTATGTCCTCTCCAACGGCAGGCTGGTGCGCCAGGGCCCTGCCCAGGAGCTATTGGGGGATGTCCAGTTTCAGAAAACCTACCTGGGCCTTTGATGGGGTGCCCTATGCCCCCTCTCTCAGCGGGGTGGGGGGTTCACCGTCCTGTTGGGGCTCAACCCGAGCCCAGTCCCGGGACCCCTATCCCCCATAGTAGGCCTCCCAGAGGGCTTCCATGGTGGTCCTGCGCTCTTGGGGAAGAAGCTCGTAGGGGGTGAGGTTGTGGAGGC
>Ga0079992_150922_pt1 | contig 102156 bp, 89 predicted proteins | sample FaiFalFF_MnMetaG_3_FD_69197 | JGI IMG/M metagenome (GOLD analysis project Ga0079992, IMG submission 69197) | Freshwater microbial communities from Yellowstone National Park, Wyoming, USA - Fairy Falls B (FF_Mn_B) MetaG (SPADES assembly) (version 2) | ecosystem: Environmental > Aquatic >...
GATCTTCCCGAACCCGCAGGCGGTCCTGCGGTTGCTGGGCGCGGTCCTGGAAGAGCTCCACGAGGACTGGATGGTCTCCCGCCGCTACTTCAGCTGCGGAAGTTGCAAGGCGAGACCGAACCTGCCCCGATCCCCGCCGGGTCAGAGGAGCTCTGAGCGTGGTACACTATGAGCCGACCCGAAGCTGGACCCGCAAAGTACACCATACCCCGGGACGGGATCGCGGCAGCCCACTGTCCCCGCTATGGCCCATGATCTGGGACCCCTGGGGGGCCGTGCATTCGCGAAAGGACTAAGGTCCCGCCTCCAGGCGCGGGCGGCGCGGCCTGGGTTAGGGTTCGTTTGACGAAGTTAGCCCGGTAAGTTAGAATATATCGCGAGCAACCCGAGGTTGACGGCGGTTGAGATGCTGACGCCAGACGAGGTAGCAAGACAGTTACGGGTTCGGACCAGCACGGTCCTGGGGTGGCTACGTACGGGACGCCTAGGAGGCGTGAAGATCGGTGGGAGGGCGGGGTGGCGCATACCTCCTGAAGAGGTCGAGCGCTTCATTCGGGAAATGTACCGGCCGCCCCGTACAGGGGGTGAGCAAGCCCACAAACCCGTGGATCGCTGATCGGAGGTGAGGGATGCCCGGCCACATTCGCAGGAGAGGGAAGCACAGCTGGGAGGTCTCGGTGAGGGCCGGGAGAGACCCGGTCACCGGCAGGTACACCAGGATTTTCCGGACCGTCCGGGGCACCCGGAAGGACGCGGAGCGGGCGCTCGCCAGCCTCCTCCACGAGGCGGCAACCGGAGGCCTGGTGGACCCAGGCCGCGTGACCGTCGGGGAGTGGCTGGACCGGTGGCTCCACGACCTGGCGAGGCCCAACGTGGCGGCGAAGACCTGGGAGCGGTACGAGGAGGTCGTCCGGATCCACCTCAAGCCCCACCTGGGCAAGATCCCCCTGCACCAGCTGCGCCCTGCCCACATCCAGCGGCTGTACGCGGGCCTGCAGGAGGCCGGGAAGCACTCCAGGACCATCCTCCACGTCCACCGGGTCCTCCACACGGCCCTGGAGCGCGCGGTGAAGCTGGAGGTGGTGGGGCGGAATGTGTGTGACGCGGTCTCCCCACCCAGGGTGCGCCCCCAGGAGATTCCGGTGGTCACCGAGGCGGAGTTGGCGCAGATCCTCCGGGCCTCGGAGGGAACCCGGCTCCACATACCCGTCCTCCTTGCGGCCCTGTGCGGCCTCCGGAGGGGCGAGATCCTGGCCTTGCGGTGGTCGGACGTGGACCTGGACCACGGGGTCCTCCAGGTACGGAGGAGCCTGGAAGAGGTCCGGGTGGACGGCCAGCGCGTGGTCCGCCCCAAGGAGCCCAAGACGGGGAAGGCCAGAGCCGTGGCCATGCCGCCCCTCGCGGTGGAAGCCCTCCGGAGGCACCGTAAGGCCCAGCTGGAGGAGCGCCTCAGAGCGGGCCCGGACTGGAAAGACCATGACCTGGTAGTCTGCGGGCCCTTCGGGGAACCCCTTAACCCGAACACGGTTACGTGGGAATTTGGCCACCTGATGCAGAGGCTCGGCCTTCGCAGGCGGTTCCACGACCTCCGCCACGCCCACGCCAGCCACCTGGTCAGGGCGGGTGTAGACGTCAGGACCGTAGCCGGTCGCCTGGGCCATTCGACCCCCTCTTTGACCCTGAACGTCTACGGCCACGAGGTGCCGGGAGCCCAGGAACACGCAGCCCTGGTCATGGACCGGATTATCCGGGAAGCCCTCCAAAGGACCCAGGAGCAACCGTAACACCCCAACATGTGTTCGCTTCGCGAATTTCTGGCGGGAATTTGGCGGGAACTTCCGGAACGCTTCAACAGGTGACGACCGGACGAGCGCCAGAACCCAGGTCCTGTTTGGAACAGAGCGACTGCTACCGCTCGCTCAAAGCCTTACGTGACGCGGGTTCCGCAAGAAGATCCCGTCGGCTGTAACCTTTGCAGGACGGGGCTTCTGGCGGAGGGGGTGGGATTCGAACCCACGAGGGTGTCTCCACCCTAGCGGTTTTCAAGACCGCCTCGTTCAACCACTCCGACACCCCTCCACCGCCATTGTATCGGCTCAGGCGCGGAGCCGCGGGTCCAGGGCGTCCCGCAGCCCGTCCCCGAAGAGGTTGAACCCCAAGACCGTGAGCATGATGGCGAGACCCGGGAACAGCAGGGTGTGCGGGGCCAGCTGGATGTACTGGCGGGCGGTGGACAGCATGGCCCCCCACTCCGCGGTGGGCTGCTGCACCCCGAGCCCCAGGAAGCCCAGGGCCGCGGCGGAGAGGATGGCGCTGGCCACCTGAAGGGTGGTCTGGACGATGAGCACCGCCAGGGTGTTGGGGAGGATGTGGCGGAACACGATGCGCAGGCTCCCCGCCCCCAGGGCACGGGCGGCGTCCACGAACTCCTGTTCTTTCAAGGACAGGACCTGGCCGCGTACCAGGCGGGTGTAGGTGGGGACGGACACGATGCCCACCGCGATCATGACGTTCACCAGCCCGACCCCCAGGATGGTCACGAGGAGGATGGCCAGGACGGTGCTGGGAAAGGCCAGGAGCACGTCGATGGCCCGCTGCACGAGGAGGTCGAACCGGCCCCCCAGGTACCCCGACAGCAGACCCAGGGGCACACCCAGCACCACCCCGATGGCCACCGCGATGGTCCCGATGACCATGGACAGGCGGGCCCCGTACAGGATCCGGCTCAGCAGGTCCCGGCCGAGCTCGTCGGTGCCGAGCCAGTGCCGGGCGCTCGGAGGCTTCAGGCTGTTCTCCAGGTCGGAGGCGTAGGGGTCGTAGGGGGCCAGCCAGGGGGCGAGGAGGCCGCAGGCGGCGAACACCGCCAGGATGGAGAGCCCCAGGACCGCGGAGCGGCTGCGCCGGAGGCGGCGCCAGACCAGGGCTCCCGCGGACCACATCCCCCGGGCGCGGTCCGTGGCCGGCCAGGCGGCGGCCCGCAAGGCGGACGGGCGGAGCTCACTCATAGCGGATCCGCGGGTCCAGCAACCCGTACAGCACGTCCACGGCCACGTTCAGGACTACGAAGGTCGCCGCGATGAGGAGGGTGGCACCCTGGATGATGGGGTAGTCTCGGGCGAGCACCGCCTCCACCAGCAGGCGCCCGATGCCGGGCCACGCGAACACCGTCTCGGTGAGGACCGCGCCGGACAGGAGGGTGCCGAGCTGCAGGCCGAGGACGGTCACCACGGGGATCAGGGCGTTGCGCAGGGCGTGCCGGTTGACCACCACCCGCTCCGCCAGCCCCTTGGCGCGGGCGGTGCGGACGTAGTCCTGACCCAGGACCTCCAGCATGGCGGAACGGGTCATGCGGGCCACGATGGCCGTGGAGGCGGCTCCCAGGGTCAAAGACGGCAACACCAAGTGCCGCCACGTCTCGTAGCCGAAGCTGGGGAGCCACTGCAGGCGCACGGAGAACAGGAGGATGAGGTTCAGGCCCAGCCAGAACACGGGCACGGACACCCCCGCCAAGGCCACCAGCATGACCGCGGTGTCCACCCAGGTGGACCGGCGGGTGGCCGCGAGGATGCCCGCGGGGATGCCGATGAGGGAAGCCACGGCCATGCTGGCGAGGGCCAGACGCACGGTCCGGGGGAACCGCTGCGCCAACTCCTCCACCACGGGGGCGCCGTTGAACAGGGAGCGGCCGAGGTCGCCACGCACCACGTTGCGGAGGAAGTACAGGTACTGCACGGGGAGAGGCTGGTCCAGCCCCAAGGACTGGCGGATCTGCTGGACCACCTCCTGGGTGGCCGCCTGGCCTGCCATGAGCTGGGCGGGATCGCCGGGGATGAGCCGGATGGCCACGAACACCACCACCGACACCCCCACGAGGACGGGAAGGGCGAGGACGACCCGCTTGAGAACGTAGCGCCACACCGCGACTCACCCGTCCTATGGTACCGGAACGCCTGTGGCGACCGGTGGGGCGGGTCCCGGGCGCCTGTCTCGGGGAAACCGCCGTCGGGAAGGCGGCAGGGGGCCCCGAAAAATCGCGCAGCGACCCTTGGGGTGGCGTAGGAGCCGCCCCGGAAAAGCCCCGGACCGGTGGCCTAGCGACGGAGCCAGGCTCGGTGTGCCAGGATCCGTTCCGTGGGGTGCACCACCAGGTCCTGGACCTCCCGGCGCAGGCCCGTGACCTGGGACTCGCTGTGCAGGAACAGCCACGGCGCGTCCCGCCAGATCAGCTCCATAGCCTGCTTGTAGGTGGCGGCGCGGCGCGCGGGGTCCGTGATGGCCCGGGCCTCGTCCAGCAGCCGGTCCACCTCCGGGTTGCGGTAGAAGAACCGGTTGAAGCCCGCGGGGGCCCACTGGCTACTGTGGAAGAGGCTGAAGAGCCCGTAGTCCGCGTCTCCGGTCACGGTGCCCCAGCCCAGCATGAACATCTCCACGGGCGTGCGGTCCACGGGCTGGTTGGTGAACGCGAGGTAGGCGGCCCACTCCATGGTCTGCAGGCGCGCGTTGATCCCCGCGGCCCGGAGCTGGGCCTGCACCGCCGCCGCCACCGCGGCGTCCTGGACGTAGCGGCCTGTGGGGTGCAGGAGGGTGACGTTGAGGCCGCCCGCGTGCCCGGCCTCCGCCAGCAGCTGTTTCGCCCGATTCACGTCGTACGGCCACCCGCCCGGCTGGACGGGGCTGTAGCCCACGATGCCCGGGGAGATGGGCGCGTCGGACACGCGCCCGGCGCCACCGAGCACCGTCTGGACGATGGCCCGCTTGTTGACGGCGTAGTTGAAGGCCTGCCGCACTCGCGGGTCCGTGAAGGGGGCTTTCTGGTTGTTGAAGGCGATGTAAATGGTCCGCACGCTGCTGGTGCGGTCGATGCGGAGAGCGCGGTTGAGAGCCAGGCGGGTCGTGTCCCGCGGAGGCACCCGCACCGCCACGTGGACCTGCCCGCCTTCCAGGGCCAGGACCCGGGCGCCGTCGTCGGGGATGGCCCTCCACACCACCTGGTCCAGGAGGGGCTTGCGGGGGCCCCAGTAGTCCGGGTTGCGCTCCAGGACGATCCGGTCGCCCCGGACCCACTCCCGGAACCGGAAGGGACCGGTGCCCACGGGCTGCCGGCCGTACGGTTCGCCTGTGGGCGGCCGCATGCCGCCCGCCCTCTGGACCGCGGTGGGGCTGTGGATGGCCAGGAAGTCGTGTGTGAGGTGGGCCAGCAAGGGGACGAAGGGCCGCCGGAGGTTCAGCCGCACCGTGTAGGTGTCCAGCACGTCCACGCTGCTGACCTCCCCGAGGAGGATGGCGCGGAAGGGGGTACGGTTGTCGGGGTTCAAGATGAAATCGAAGTTCCACTTCACCGCGGCGGCGTCAAAGGGCGTGCCGTCGTGGAAGCGGACCCCGCGGCGGAGGCGGATGGTCATAGCCCGGCCGTCCGGGGAAAGTTGCGGCATGCGCTCCGCCAGGAGGGGCTCGATGCGCCCTTCCGGGGTGAGTTGGTACAAGGTCTCCGCCACGTGGGCGATGACCTCCGCGTCTGGAGAGGCGGTGGCGTACGGGCTCAAGGTAACGGAGTCGACCCCCCGGCCGATCACAAGGGTGCCACCCGGTTGCGGAGCAGGGGTGGCGGGGCCGCTGGTCGCGGGCATGCCCAGGGCCAGGGCCAAAGCCGCGGTGATGACGACGAGGGCAGCGGTTTTCACGGACCTCCCCCCTTCGGGTTTGGACTGTCCTGCTCCCGGTTTATTCGACCATGCGGAACGGCTTCCTGCCAGTGGCGAACGTGGGTACGGAGCGGGTACATTGGGGTCGTGGACCTGTTGGAGCAGTTGGTGGAAGAGGTCCGGGAGGTCACCCGGGGCGAGCCGGTGGTGGTGGCCTTCAGCGGCGGACTCGACAGCTCCGTGGCCGCGGCGTTGTGCCGGGAGGCCCTGGGGGCGGACCGCGTGCTGCTGGTGACGGTGAACATGGGCCAGTACGCCTACCGGCGGGGCAACGAGATCGTCCTGGAGATGGCGGAGCGCCTGGGGCTGGCGCAGCGTTGCCTGTTGGGGCAGGCCTTCCAGGACCACCTCATGGCAGGAGGGCCGGCCTGCAACCGGTGCACCCGGGAGATCAAGCTCGGACTGGTGAAGGCCTCGGCCCGGGGGCGGCTGGTGGTCACGGGCGCCAACCGATCCGACAGCTGGGGCCACATGGGCCTCAAGCTGTGCAACGGCTTCTACGCGCCCCTGCTGGAGCTGGACAAACCGCAGATCCGGGAGCTGGCCCTGCAGCTGGGGATCCACCCGCCCCAGACCAAGATCGGCGAGAACCCGGGACGGGAGGGCTGCAAGCTCAAACACCTCCTGAAACCCCTGGCCAACCCCGACTACCACGGCCGGGCCGTGGCGCGGGCCAACGAGGTGGTCCTGGAGGCGGTGGGGGAGTTGCGGTTTCCCGCCGAGCTGGCCAACGTGAAGGTCATCGGCCCCCTGCGCCGCAACGTGGGCCTGGTGAACCTCTGGCCCCTGCCTCCAGACCCCGTGGCACGGGAGGTGCTCACCCGGCTGCAGGAGGTACCGGAGCTGGAGGAGGTGCACCTGGTGGACCGCCCCCTTCGCCTGCTGGTGAAGGCCAGCCCCAGCATTCTGGGGGACCCGCACGCCCGGTACTGGCTGCAGCACGGCCGCATGCAGCCGGACTTCGCCTATCCTGTCGAGGTGCGGTGGCTGCCTTCGTCGAACGGGCGGCTGCGCACCTTCCACGTGGTGGGCTTCGAGTGGCTGGAAGGTGCGCCGTCCGCCCCAGGGGCGGTGTGAGGGAGTTCCCCGCGGTGCTGGGGACCTGGGTGCCCCGCAACCGCCCGGTCCTGGCGGTGGTCCTGGCGCTGGTGTTGTCCGGGTGCGGGCAGAGCGGGGTCGGCCCTGGGCCGAGCCCTGCCCCCGCCACCTGCCAAGCACAGGTCCGCAGGCCCGGGGTCCTGCGGGGGACGGGTCCAGGACAGCCAAGCGGTGAGCTGGTGGTGCGGCTGCGCCCGGGCGTGCCCCTGGTGCAGGCCGAGGAGCTGGCGCGGGCGGCGGGTGCGGAACTGGTGAAGGTCCGGGCACGGGCCCGAGGCCTGCGGGTGCGGCCGCGGGCCGGGGTGGGCTTGGTCCAGCTGTCCGGCCGACTGCAGGCCGACCCGCGGGTCCTCCGGGTGGAGCAGGACGTGCGGGTGCGGGCTCTCCAGCGCGTGCCCGACGACCCCCTCTACCCGGGGCAGTGGGCGCTGGCGCAGGTGGGGGCGCCTGCGGCGTGGGAGGTGACCACGGGGGAGGGAGTAAAGGTCGCGGTGCTGGACACGGGGATCGCCCCGCACCCGGACGTGCCCGCACCCGCGGAGGGCTACGACTTCGTGCAGGACGACACGGACCCCTCGGACCCCGGAGACCCCGACTACGACTGCACGAGCCACGGGACCATGGTGGCGAGCGTCCTGGTAGCCTCCACCAACAACGGGAGGGGAATGGCGGGGGTCACGTGGGGCCCGGGTGGCGTGTCCCTGCTGGTGGCGCGGGTGCTGGACGCGGAAGGCAACGGGAGCCTGTTGGACGTGGAGGAGGCGGTGCTGTGGGCTTCCGAGCGGGGCGCCCGGGTCGCCAACCTGAGCCTGGGGACAGAGGGGCCGCAGCCGTGCCCGGAGGGCCTCCGCACCGCCGTCCGGCAGGCGCTGCAGGGAGGGACCCTGGTGGTGGCCGCGGCGGGCAACAGGGGTCCCCAGAGCGGCAGCGTGTCCTGCCCCGCCAACCTGGACGAGGTGGTGGCGGTGGCGGCCACAGACGCGGAGGGGCGCGTGGCCTCCTACTCCAGCCGGGGTCCGGAAGTCGACCTGGCGGCTCCCGGGGGGAGCGGTTCCGGGAGCTGCAGGACAGACGTGCGGACCGCGAGCCCCTCCCGTGCGTCCCCGGAGGACTACCCGTGTGCCGCCGGGACGTCCTTCGCCGCACCCCACGTGAGCGGCGCCGCAGCCTTGGTGCTGTCGCGGTGGCCCTCCTGGTCCCCGGGCCAGGTCCGCCGTGCCCTGGAGGGCAGCGCGCAGGACCTCGGCGCTCCTGGGTGGGACGAGGAGGCAGGCTGCGGCCTGGTCCGGCCCGACCGGGCCCTGTCCGGGCAGGGGGGGACCTGCCGGTGATCCCCGGGGTGCCTGTCAAGGCGAGGACTTGACACGTGCCCCAAAATGTGTTATCCGCTGTTGTCGGAGCTCGTCCAGCTCCTTGACAAATCCGGAGAGGAGGTGGTGCCTGTGCTGAGCCGGTGGAACCGGTGGGACCCCTTCGAGGAGATCCGGGCCATCCAGCGGGAGATCGCCAACCTCTTCGACCGGGTGTTGGGTGCCACGGAGGCCGCCTTCACCTCCGGTGCCGTGCGGAGCGCGGGGTGGGTCCCTCCCATGGAGGCGTTCTACCACGGGGGCGCCCTGGTGCTGCGGTGCTTCCTGCCCGGGGTGGATCCCAAGAGCGTGGAGGTGACGGTGACCGACAACGTGCTCACCATCCGTGGTGAGCGGAAGCTCGGTCTGGACGTCCCCCGGGACGACTACCTGTTCAGCGAGGTGGCCTACGGCCGCTTCGAGCGCACCTTGACCCTGCCGCAGCACCTGAAGACCGATCAGGTCTCCGCGCGCTACGAGCACGGCGTCCTGGAGGTCCGGATCCCCGTGGTGGAGAGTGCCCTGCCGCGGAAGGTGGCGGTGGAAGTGGCGGCTCCCGGGGAGAAGGCCCTGGCGGGCGCGGCCCGGTGACCGAAGGGCGATGTGCGGGCCTGGCGCGGGTCTTGGGGTCCGCGCCAGGCCCCTTCTTTCTCTGGAGGAAACACGCCACCGTGAGGGGAATCCTTTAGGGTTCGCAAAGAAGACTGAGAGCGCAGGGGGTGGGACATGAGCACCGCGGGATCGGAAAGCCGGTTGCTGGCGGCTCTGGGGTACCCTCTCTGGATCGTGGCCCTGGTCGTGGTGGCAACCGACCTAAAAAAGGACTCCTTCCTGCGGCACCACGGCTGGCAGGCGCTTTTCTGGGGAATCGCGTGGTTCGTGGTCTGGGTGGGGCTTTCCGTGCTGTCCTTCCTCCCGTTCCTGGGGCTGCTGTTCAGCTTCCTGGCGGGACCCGTGTTGTTCCTCGTGTGGCTGGTGGCGTCGGTGCTCTACGCGGTCCGGGCGTACCGGGGGGAGCGGTTCGAGGTCCCGGTGGTGGCAGGCCTGGCTCGGAGGTACATGCTGGGGGAAGCGTGACGGGAACGCCTACGGGGTCCTCCGCGGACCCGGGCTAGGGCTCGGGGCGGGCTCCGGGACGAGAACCACGGCGATCTCGCCCGGCCGGACCAGTCCTAGCTGCTCGCGGGCCAGGCGCTCCACGTAGGCGGGGTCGTGTAGGCGGCGGATCTCCTCCCGCAGCCGGCGGTTCTCCTCCAGCAGAACCCTGCGTTGGTGCTCCAGCTCCGCCACCTGACGGTTCAGGTGGTACAGACGCAAAGCGGCCTGCGCGGAGGAGACCAGGAACAGGCCCGCGGCCAGGAGGCCCAAAATCCACACCGCCCGGCGCGGGGGGAACGACGTCACTGCGTCTGCGGCCACGATTCCGCTCCGTGGGCGCCGGGAAAGCGCCGGATCCGTCCGGTGTCCCCTTCGCGCGGCGCGGTCCGGTTTCCTGCCGGGTCCTCGTGGACACCGGGACCGTGCCGGAGGCCGGGCGAGCGCGTGGGCTGTGCCGGAGGGTCCCCTCCGGAGGGAGCCTCACCCGTGGCGGGTGGCCAGGCGCACCACCAGAGCTGCCAGGCTGCACGCCACCAGCCCCGAGGCAGCGGTGGCCGCGGGCAGGGCGTCTAGGGAACGCAGCAGGGCCCGGGACAGGGGTCCTAACGTCCCCGTCCGGCGCAGCTCCCACCAAGCGATCCCCACCCGCCACACGTATCCCTGGGTCTCCGGGTACGGCGGAAGGGCCCGGTACGCGGCCACCACGGAGGGACCCGCGTTGTAGGCGGCCAGAGCCAGGCGTGGGTCCTGGAAGAAACGGTCCAGCAGGCGCCGCAGGTAGCGGCTGCCCGCCTCCAGGTTCGCGGCCGGGTCGAACACGCAGGACTCCCAGGGGCACGCGGGGGAGGCCACTTCCTCCCAGGCCGCGGGCAGCAGTTGCATCAGGCCCCGGGCTCCCCTCCGCGACACCGCGTCGGGCCTGAAGTCCGACTCCGCGGCCACCACCGCGGCCACCAGGCTGGGGTCCAGTCCGTGGCGGAGGGCGGTGCGGTTGATGGCCTCCGCGAAGGGCACTCCGCGCACGGGCTTGGGAGGCACAGACCGGGAGGACAGGAGCTCGGAAGCCCCCTGGGGTGCGAGGACCAACCAGCGCCCGAGGAGAAGGGTGGTGCCCAGGCTGAGGACGCAGGAGGCCGCCAGGAGCACCGCCCCAGCCGTACCCAGCAGTGCGCGGCGGGTCACGGGCGCCTGCGGGCGAAGGCGGACCTGCCCGCAAACCGCGCAGAAGGGCCCAGCTGCTCCTCGATGCGGAGCAGCTGGTTGTACTTGGCGGTGCGGTCGCTGCGAGCCGGTGCCCCGGTCTTGATCTGGCCGCACCCCGAGGCCACCGCGAGGTCCGCGATGGTGGCGTCCTCCGTCTCCCCTGAGCGGTGGGAGAGGACGGCGGCGTAGCCTCCCTCCAAGGCGGTCCGCAGGGCGGAAAAGGTCTCGGTGAGGGTGCCGATCTGGTTGGGCTTGACCAGGATGGCGTTGGCGATCCCCCGTTCCATGCCTTCCCGCAGACGCTGGGGGTTGGTGACGAACAGGTCGTCCCCCACCAGCTGGACGCGGCCCCCGAGGGCCTCCGTCAGCGCCGCCCAGGTGTCCCAGTCGTCCTCCGCAGCGGGGTCCTCCAGGGAGACCAGGGGGTAGCGGTCCACCAGGTCCTCGAAGTACCGCACCAGCTGCTCCCCGGAGAGGGTCCGGCCCTCCAGGTGGTAGCGGCCGTCGCGGTAGAGTTCGCTGGCGGCGGCGTCGAGGGCCAGGGCCACTTCCTCTCCCAGCCGGTACCCCGCGCGGGTGATGGCCTCCGCCAGGGCGTCCAGGGCCGCCTCCGCCGTGGGGAGGTCCGGCGCGAACCCCCCCTCGTCCCCCACCGCGGTCCGCAGCCCGCGTTCCCGCAGCCACGCCCGGAGGTGGTGGTAGACCTCTACCCCGGCCCGGAGGGCTTCCGAGAAGCTCGGCGCGCCCAAGGGCACGATGAGGAACTCTTGGAGGTCCAGGGGGTTGTCCGCGTGCACCCCGCCGTTGATGACGTTCATCAGGGGTACGGGAAGCCGGTCCGCGAGAGCCCCGCCCAGGTACCGGTACAGCAAGACCCCCTGTTCGGACGCCGCGGCTTTGGCCACCGCCAGGGAGGTGGCCAGGACCGCGTTGGCCCCGAGGTTGGACTTGTTGGGGGTGCCGTCCAGCTCACACAGAAGCCGGTCCACCGCGGCCTGGTCCGTGGCCTCCTGGCCCAACAGGTGCGGGGCGATGCGCTCCTGCACGTTGCGGACCGCCTGCCGCACGCCCTTGCCCAAGTACCGGGCACCGCCGTCCCGCAGCTCCACGGCCTCGTGGGTGCCGGTGCTGGCCCCGGAAGGCACGGCCGCCCGCCCGGTGGCGCCGCTTTCCAGGTGCACGTCCACCTCCACCGTGGGGTTCCCCCTGGAGTCCAGGATCTCCCGCGCGTACACGGCCACGATGGACGACATCCTCGCCTCCTCTACGGAGCGTGTCCCGGAAAACCCCTCCAGCCGGCGCCCCAGACATCGCGCAGCGATGTCTGGGGGTGGTCTACGGGACTTCCGAGCTCGGCCCTCGCTCCAGGACCTCCACCAGTCCCGCGTCCCGCGTCCGCGGGTCCTCGGGGAGGCGGCGGACCACCGCCACCACCCGCCGTCCCCCGAAGTCCACCTCGATGACGTCCCCCACCTTCACCCGGGTAGACGCCTTGGCCACGTGGTCGTTCACCCGGACCCGGTGGTGGGTGCACAGGCGGTCCGCCAAGGTCCTGCGGCGTACGAGACGGCTGGCCTGGAGAAACTTGTCCAGGCGCACGGGTACGAGTGCGCTCAACCTGCCGCGTGTTTCGCTTCCCGCCAAAGGTCCTCCAGCTCCGGCAAGGACAGCTGCTCGATGCGCTGGCCCCGCTGGGAGGCCAGTTCCTCCAGGGACCGGAAGCGCCGTGCGAACTTCCCGCACGCGTCCCGGAGGGCCTGCTCCGCGTCCACCCCCGCGAAGGCCGCCACCTTGGCCACGGTCATGAGGACGTCCCCGACCTCCTCGTGGATGGCAGATGCGTCCCGAGCTGCCACCGCCTCGTCCAGCTCCGCCAGCTCCTCGTGCACCTTGCCCAAGGCGCTGCGGGCGTCCGGCCACTCGAACCCGGCCCGGGAGGCACGCTCGTACAGCTTCTGTGCCCGGACCAGGGCGGGCAGGGCCGCGGGCACCCCGTCCAGAGCAGAGGGCACCTGCCCGCGCTCCGCCTGCTTGAGGGCCTCCCAGCGGGCCTTCACCTGTTCCGGGGTGTCCACCCCCTGGACCCCCCCGAACACGTGGGGGTGGCGACGCACCAGTTTGTCGTGCAGGTCGCCCACCACGTCGTGGATGGTGAACTCCCCCCGTTCGGAGGCGATCTGTGCGTGGAACACCACCTGCAACAGCAGGTCCCCCAGCTCCTCCCGCAGGCGGTGGGGGTCCTGGGCGTCGATGGCGTCCAGCACCTCGTACGCTTCCTCCAGGAGGTAGGGGCGCAGGGACGCGTGGGTCTGCTGCCGGTCCCACGGGCAGCCACCAGGCCCGCGGAGGGTGGCCATCACCCGCACCAAGTCGTCGAAGGTGACCCGGCTCACAGGTGCACCGCGATCTTCGCGCGGCCCCGCAGCTCCTTCACCCACGCCTCGAAGGCCTCCCGCCGTTTGTTCTCCCGCAAGAGCTCCAACACCTGCTGCCGGACCCCTTCCCAGGTGGCCTTCTTGGCCGGCAGCTTTTCCGTCACCTGCACGATGTGGTAGCCGAAGGAGGTCCGCACGGGCTCGCTCAGCTCTCCCGGCTTGAGGCGGAAGGCGACCTGCTCGAACTCCGGCACCGTCTGGCCTGGCGCCACCAGGCCCACCTCCCCGCCTCGGTCCCGGGTCCCGGGATCCTGGCTGAGCTCCTTGGCCACCTGGGCGAAGGACTCTCCTGCCCGCAGCCGGGCCAAGGCCACCCGGGCCTCCGCCTCGGTACGGAGCAGGACGTGCCGAACCCTCACCCGCTCGGGCTCGTCGAAGGCTTCCCGGTGGGCCTGGAAGTACGCCCGTGCCTCCTGGTCCGTGGGAGCCGGGACCCGCAGGTCGTCCAGGATCCGGCGGACCGTGAGCTCGAACCGCACCCGGTCCCTCAGCTCCGCCCGGGAGACCCCCTGCTGCTGGAGGGCGCGGTCGAACTCCTCCGGGGAGGGGAAGGCCTGCGCGATCTGGCGCAGGCGGTCCTCCACCGCGGCGTCCGAGGCCAGCCGCCCCGTGCGCCGGGCCTCCTGCAGGATCAGGGTCCTCTCGATGAGCTGGTCCAGGACGCTGCGGGCCACCTGCTGGCGCTGCCGGGCCGCGTCGCCCTTGGAAAAGTCCACCCCGAAGCGGGCTCCGATCTCCCGCACGTACCGGTCCACCTCCGCGGTGTAGATGGGCTCCCCGTTCACCGTGGCCGCTACCGCGGGAGTACGCCGCGCCCACCACACCGCCGCTGCCGCGGCCACCACCGCCACGAGGGCACCTGTCCCGACCCACAGCCACTTTCGCTCCATCCTCGACCTCCGTGTTCGTCTACGCGGTCACGGGCTGCGGCCGCTGCCGCCGCAGGGCCGCCCACGCGTCCAGCAGCTCCCGCACAAGGTGCAGAGCCCGCCCCTCGTCGCCACCCTCGGGCCGCACCAAGAGGCCTTCCGGCACTGCCTCCACCCGGCCTCGGTACTCCAGGGCCAGCCACCGGCCCTCCCGCGCGGGAACCCCGCCCCGCACCCGGACCAGGATCCCCCGAGCTTCCCGGGAGACGGACAGCACCCCGAGAGCCCGGGCCATCTCCCGGAGGGCGGCCACCTGGACCAGGTTGCGCACGGGCTCGGGCAAGGGCCCGTAGCGGTCCTGTAGCTCTTCTTCTACCGCCGCCACCTCCTGGGGGCTGCGGGCGGAGGCCAGCTTCCGGTACGCGGCCAGGCGTTCCCGCTCCTCAGGAATGTACGCCTCCGGGAGGTAGGCGGAAAGTCTCAGCTCCACCACCGGGTCGGGCAGCTCCTCCACGAACTCCCCCCGCAGCCGGCGGATGGCTTCCTCCAGCAGCCGCGTGTACAGCTCGAAGCCCACCGCGGCCATGTGCCCGTGCTGCTCCGGGCCCAGGAGGTTGCCGGCTCCGCGGATCTCCAGGTCCCGCATGGCCAGCCGCAGACCGCTTCCCAAGGCCACGAACTCCCGGAGGGCTTCCAGGCGCGATTTGGCTTCGTCCGTAAGGCGTGCGCCCCGCGGGTACAGCAGGTAGGCGTACGCCTGCTGGTCGGCGCGGCCGACCCGGCCCCGGAGCTGGTACAGCTGCGCCAGGCCCAGGGTGTGGGCGTCCTCCACGAGGATGGTGTTGACCCGGGGGATGTCCAGGCCGATCTCCACGATGGTGGTGCAGACCAAGACGTCGTAGCGCCCCGCCACGAAGTCCAGCATCACCCGCTCCAGCTGGGCCTCCGGCAGCTGGCCGTGGGCCACCGCCACCCGGGCCTCCGGGACCAGAGCCTGCACGCGCCGCGCCGCCCGCTCGATGGTCTGGACGCGGTTGTGCACCACATACACCTGGCCGCCCCGCGCCAGCTCGCGGCGGATGGCCTCCTGCACCAGGGACTCACTCCACTCCGCCACCGTGGTGCGGATGGGCTGGCGGGCGTCAGGGGGCGTCTCCATGAGAGACATGTCCCGCAGGCCCACCAGGGACATGTGCAGGGTCCGGGGGATGGGGGTGGCGGTGAGGGTGAGGACGTCCACCGTGGCCCGCAGCTGCTTGAGCCGCTCCTTGTGGAGCACCCCGAAACGCTGTTCCTCGTCGATGATCACCAGCCCCAGGTCCTTGAAGCGTACGTCCTTCTGCAGCAACCGGTGGGTGCCGATGACCACGTCCACCGCGCCGCTGGCCAGGTCCTCCAGGACCCTGCGCACCTCCCGGGCAGAGCGGAAGCGGCTGACCATCTCCACCCGCACGGGGAAGGCCGCGAACCGGCTCCGGAAGACCTGCCAGTGCTGCTGGGCCAGGAGGGTGGTGGGGACCAGCACCGCCACCTGCTTTCCGTCCATCACCGCCTTGAAGGCGGCCCGCACCGCCACCTCCGTCTTGCCGTACCCTACGTCCCCCGCCACCAGGCGGTCCATGGGCCTGGGGGACTCCATGTCCCGCTTGACGTCCTCGATGGCCTTCCACTGGTCGGGGGTCTCTTCGAACTCGAAGGAAGCCTCCAGCTCCCGCTGCCACGGGGTGTCCGGGGAGAAGGCGTGACCCCGAGCCGTCTCCCGCCGCGCGTACAGCTCCAGCAGCTCCCGCGCCACCTGCTGGGTGGCCTCCCGGACCCGCCGCTTCTCCCGCTCCCAGTCCGCGGTCCCCAGGCGGTGGATGCGGGGCTCGTGCCCCTCCACCCCTACGTACCGCTGGACCAGGTGGATCTGGTCTGTGGGCACGAACAGGGCGTCACCTTCCGCGTACTCCAGGTGGAGGTAGTCTCGCTCCGCCCCCGCCACCGACTTCCGGACCACTCCCCGGTACCGGCCGATGCCGTGGTGTACGTGCACCACCAGGTCCCCGGCCGACAGCTCCGACCAGGAGCGCAGCAACGCTCCTTCCTTGGCCACCCGCAGCCTGCGGCGCCGCCGCTTCCAGCCCAACACCTCCGCGTCCGTGACCACCACCAGGTCGAGCTCAGGAATCCGGAAACCGCGCGCGAGCCCCGCGGTGACGGACACCGCGACCCCAGGGACCGGGGGGACGTCCAGCTGCGAGCAGGGATCTGCGGGCACCCCGTGGTCTGCGAGGATTTCGCTCACCCGACGGGCCTGGGCACTGACGAGCACGACCCGCTGGCGCGCCTGCAGCCACCGGGCCACCTCCTCTGCCAACAGCCTGGTCTGGCCCGCGAAGGCCTCCACGGGTGAGACAGGGAGGTGGTAGTCGGTCCAGCCCTCGGGGGCCGCGTGGTGGGCGCTCAGGGCCACCACGCACCGCCGGTGCGCCGCGGCCAACACGTCGTCCCACGGAGCGTAGGGAGGCTCCGGGGAGTGGGGGCTTTCCGCCTCTCGGGCCGCCCGGCACACCGCGTGGGCTTGGTGCTGCAGTTCCACGGGCTCGTCCAGGACCACCAGGGCGTCCGGGGGCAGCAGGTCCACCAGCAGCACGTCCCCCCTGGGCTCCCGGGCCAGAGGGATGTCCGCGGCCTCCGCCCTGGCTTCCGAGCGCTGGGTCTCGGGGTCGAACGAGCGGACGGAGTCCACCACGTCCCCGAACCACTCCAGCCTCCAGGGCCGCGTGGCGTCGGGAGGGAAGACGTCCACGATCCCGCCGCGGACCGCGTAGGTACCGCGGGCCTGCACCAGCTGCACGCGTTCGTAGCCCGCGTCTTCCAAGTAGCGCACCACCTGCTCCATGGGAACCTCCGCGCCCGCCCGGACGGTCTTGCGGACGGAAGCGAGGGCTTTCGCGGTGGGCACAGGCCGGCAGGCCGCGGACACGGGTGCCACCAATACCACGGGGAGGCCCCGGGCGAGGTCTGCCAGGGCTCGCAACCTCTCCCCCACCACCTCCGGAGAAGGGGGGAGGGGGTCGTGGGGGAGCACCTCCAGGGCTGGCAGGAAGCGTAGCCGCTCCCGGAGGGTGGGAGCCAGGCTCACGAGGTCTTCCTGAAAGGACTCCGCGGCTTCCCGGCCCGCCAGGAGCACCAGGGCCGCCCGCTCCGGGCCGTGGACCAGGAGGTCCGCCACCACGGCACTCTTCACCCCCTCCGCCGGCGCGAGGACCCACGCCCGCGCGGGCGGCTTCGAGACCGCGGCCCGCAAGCTGCGCAGCCGCGGCCACTCCCGGAGCAAGCGCAAAAGGCCTTCCAGGGACACGGCGGACCCCTCCGCGGCGTTCCAGCGGGAGGCCGCCGCCATGGTAGCATGGACCCCGCAGAGCCGACAGCGGAGGACGGAAGGTGGCGTACTGGATTCTGAAGAGCGAGCCGGAGGAGTGGTCGTGGGAAGATCAGGTGCGGGCGGGGGTGGACACCTGGGACGGGGTCACGAACCCGCAGGCCGTGCGGCACCTCAGGGCCATGCGGCGCGGGGACTTGGCCCTCTTCTACCACACCGGGAGCGAGCGCCGGGCGGTGGGGATCGTGGAGGTCGTCCGCGAGGCCTACCCGGACCCCAGAGATCCTAGGCGGGTGGTGGTGGACGTCCGGGCGGTCCGGGCCCTGCCCCGGCCCGTGACCCTGGCGCAGGTGAAGGCGGACCCGCGCCTGGCCCACCTGGGCCTGGTGCGGCAGCCGCGGCTCTCCGTGGTACCCGTGGACGAACAGGCCTGGAGGCTCCTGCTGTCCCTGGCGGGAGAGGGAAGGGGCCCGGGAGGTAGGCTCCCGGGCCCCGCGGGTGCGGGTCAGACGTCATAATAGAGGTAGAACTCGTAGGGGTGGGGCCGGATGTTGACCTCGTGCAGCTCCCGCTCCCGCTTGTAGGCGATCCAGGTCTCCAGCAGATCCCGGGTGAACACGTCGCCCTCCAGCAGGAACTCGTGGTCCGCCTCCAAGGCGTCCAGGGCCGCAGCCAGGGACCCGGGCACGCTCTTCACCTTCGCCGCCTCCTCCGGTGGGAGCTCGTAGGTGTTCACGTCCAGGGGCCCGAACCGGGACGCGTCCATCCTGCGGCGGATCCCGTCCAGGCCCGCCATGAGCATGGCCGCGAAGGCCAGGTACGGGTTGCAGCTGGGGTCGGGCGGACGGAACTCGATACGCTTGCTGGCCGCAGACTCCGGCCCGCTGTAGTACATGGGGATCCGCACGCAGGCGCTGCGGTTGCGCTTGCTGAAGGCCACGTTCACGGGTGCCTCGTAATGCGGGACGAGGCGCTTGTAGGAGTTGGTGGTGGGGCTGGTGAGGCCCAGGAGGGCGTCCACGTGGGTCAGCAGGCCCGCCACGTAGTGCAGGGCCAGGGGGCTCAACTCCGCGTACCCACCTTCCCCGTAGAAGAGGTTGCGGCCGTCCTTCCACAGGCTCTGGTGGGTGTGCATGCCGTTGCCGTTGTCCCCGAAGAGGGGCTTAGGCATGAAGGTGACGGTGCAGCCGTGCCGTCGGGCCACGTTCCGCATGACGTACTTGTAGACCATCACCTTGTCCGCCATGCGAACCAGGGTGTCCCGCTCCATGTCCACCTCCGCCTGGCCCGCGGTGGCCACCTCGTGGTGGTGCATCTCCACGGGGACCCCGATCTGCTCCAGGATCAGGGCCGCCTCGCTGCGAATGTCCTGGAAGGTGTCGCTGGGCGGGGCGGGGAAGTAGCCCTCCTTGGGACGGATCTTGTAGCCGAGGTTCTTACCCTCCCCGTTGCCGGTGTTCCAGATCCCCTCCCGGCTGTCGATGCAGTAGCCCATGCGGTGGGGTGAGACCTCGTAGGTCACGTGGTCGAAGATGAAGAACTCGATCTCCGGACCCCAGAAGCTGGCGTCCGCGATCCCTGTCTCCTTCAGGTACGCTTCGGCCTTCCGAGCCACGTAGCGAGGGTCCCGGGAATAGGGGGCCCGGGTCTCCGGGTCCACCACATCGCAGATCATGACCAGGGTGGGGACTTCCAGAAAGGGGTCCACGAACGCGGTGTTGGGGTCGGGCACGAGCAGCATGTCGCTTTCCTGGATGGCCTGGAACCCGCGGATGCTGCTGCCGTCGAACCCGATTCCCTTGGTGAAAATGGACAGGTCCACCTGGGAGGCGGGTACGGAGGCGTGCTGCCACGTACCCGGGAGGTCGGTGAACCGCAGGTCCACGATCTGGATGCCCTTTTCCTTGATGAGGGCCAGGACGTCACTGGGCGTGCGCGGAACCATCTGACTGCACCTCCGTCCAGTTTGATTTTCCTCGTCAAACCCGCTCCTCGTCCGCGGGCTGCCCTCGCCGGACCAGGCGGCTGGGCAGCACCACCCAGGCGCAGAACAGGAGTAGGAACGAGCCCAGGGCGATCCAGCCTTCCATACTCGACTCGCAGCCTCCTTTCCGCAGAGTTTCCGTCTCCGTCTACAGGCCCGCGCCCACGGGGGCGGCCTCCAGGGCATAGGCCGGCACCCCGTGCTCGGGGATGTCCAGTCCTTGCAGCTCCTCCTCCCGGGACGCTCGCAGGCCGATGGTGGCCCGGATGAGGGCGAACACCACATAGCCCGTGGCCAAGGTCCACACCGTCACCGCGCCCATGCTGATGAGCTGCGCCACCAGCTGGCCCCACTCGCCCACGATGAGTCCGCGGACGTCCCCGTAGGTACCGTCCGCGAAGATCCCCACCGCCAGCAGGCCCCACAGCCCGCCCGCAGCGTGCACGGAAACCGCGCCTACGGGGTCGTCCACCTTCAGCACGCGCTCCACGAACCCCAGGCTCCACATCATGATCAGGGCGGCCACGACCCCGATGACCACCGCGGCCCAGGTGGGCACGTACGCGCACGGCGCGGTGATGCCCACGAGCCCTGCCAGGGCCCCGTTGCACGCCATGGCGATGTCCGCCTTGCCTGTCCGGGCGAGGGACGCGTACAGGGCCACCACCCCGCCCGCGGCGCCGGCTAGAAGGGTGTTCACGGCGACGACGGAGATGCGCAGGTCGGTGGCCGCCAGGGTGCTGCCGGCGTTGAACCCGAACCAGCCGAAGAACAGGATGAACGTCCCCGTCACGACGTAGGCCATGTTGTGGCCGGGCAGAACGTTCGGCGTCCCGTCGGGGTTGAACTTGCCGATCCGGGGACCCACCATGGCAGCCCCCACCAGCCCCAGCAGGCCGCCCACCGCGTGCACCACCCCGGAACCCGCGAAGTCCCGGGCACCCACGCCGAAGGGCAGGTTCGCCAACCACCCCCCACCCCACACCCAGTGGCCGTAGATGGGGTAGATGAGGGCGCTCACGAGGAAGCTGTAGGCCAGGTACGCCTGGATCTTCGTGCGCTCCGCCATGGCGCCGGCCACGATGGTGGCCGCGGTGGCCGCGAACACCATCTGGAAGAACCAGTACAGGGCCGTGGTGACGTCGTACGCGGGGCCGCTGAGGAAGAACCCCGAAAGACCGACCCATGGGGTGCCGTGTTCGAGGCCGCTGGCCAGCTTACTGCCGCCGAACATGAGGGCGAACCCGAATGCCCAGTAGCTGAGGGCCGCGATGCTGAAGTCCATGTAGCTTTTGGTGAGGTAGTTCACGGTGTTCTTGGAGCGGATGAGGCCGGCTCCCAGCAGGGCGAAGCCCGCCTGCATGAAGAACACCAGGAAGGCCGCGACCAGGGTCCAGGTGAAGTTCACGGGGGCGTTGGGGTCCGCCTTCAGGGTCGCGGGTCCCGTGGGATCCGCGGCCCACGCCGGGGAGGCGGAGACCACCAACAGCGCCGTGGCGGCGAGACCGCCCCAAAAATCGCGCAGCGATTTTTGGGGACCCCGGTCTCCCTCCAACGGACACGTTTTTCCGGGACACCCTCCTCGGGGCAGCAGCCAGCGCATGTCCGTCCTCCTAAAAAGGCAAAGGACGCCCGCGAGGGCGTCCTGGCCCGAAGTGTCCGGAAAGCAAAACCGGGACGTCCGCTCCGCGGGCGTCCCGGCCCTGCCGGGTTTATAGCAGCCCGTGCCGAGGTTGTCAACGGGGTCGGTGCGGGCCTGCGTCCACCGCGTCGCCGTAGTAGCCTCCTCGGGCCGCTTCCCGTCTTGAGCCCTCGCGTCCCCGAGGTTTGCGGCGGACGGGCCCTACGCCGCGGTACGCAGAGCTTCCCTACCCTCCCGCATCAGCTGAGGCCGGAAGGTCGCGAAGTCCTTTAGCTCCACGGTGGCCCAGGCCGATCGGGGTCCCGGAATCGCCCGTCGATCTTTGGGGGCTGGAGTCTCAGGCGGTCTCAGCGGCGCTTGGGGTTTTTCGGGGGCTGGGAGATGATCTCCTCGTGCACCAACACGGCCTGCGCCACCTCCCGCATGGGGCGTCGGAGGTTCCTGCTGCGACGCTGCAGGAGCCGGTAGGCTTCCTCCTCGCCCAGGCCCAGGCGCCGCATGAGGACGCCCTTGGCGCGCTCCACCAGCTTGCGGGTTTCCAGGGCTTCCCGGGCGTCCTGGAGTTCCTGCCAGCGCGCCCACGCGAGCTCGAGGGCGGCCAGGAGCTCCGCGCCCACCACCGGCTTGACCACGTACCCGAAGGCGCCCGCGGCCGCCGCGGCCTCCAAAAGGTCCCGGTCTTTGAAGGCGGTGAGGAAGACCACGGGCCGGGGGGCGGTCTCCCGCAGCCTGCGGGCCACCTCGATGCCGTCGGGGGCGGGCATGCGGACGTCCAGGACCACCAGGTCGGGGTCGAGCTCCTGCACCTGCCGCAGGCACTCCTCGCCGTTGGCCGCTTCCCCCACCACCCGGTACCCCGCTTCCTCCAGGATGGCCCGGACCCCCATGCGGACTACGGCTTCGTCTTCCGCGATGACCACCCGTCTGCTCACCGCTTGCCTCCTGCGTCCAGGAGTTTCCCGGGCTTTCCCGTGGGAAACGAAGACGCCCCGTCGGGCGGGGCGTCGTGGCCTCCGAAACGAAGGACGCCGGCTCCGCCGGCGTCCTGGCACGGCTTGTTTTCGAGCCCAGCGTAGCGGGCCGAAAGCCCGGTGTCAACGGGCGCGGGGTGCCGCGGACGCCTGGCGGGCGGGGACCTGGGCTGGCACTTCCGCGGCCCGCCTGGGCCGCACCGCGCGGAACTGGGCCACCACCCGGTCCCACCGGCGCAGCAGGGAGTGGGCCCGGTGGCTGCCCGTGGCTTCGTGGTAGCGTGCCAGCAGAGCCCGGAGCTCCTCCGCTTCTTCCTCCGACAGAGGGCCGGTCTCCACGGAGTCGGCGTTCACCTGCCGGTCCAGCACCCCGGCCTCGTCCAGGACGTAGGCGCGGCCGCCGGTCATGCCTGCCCCGAAGTTCCTGCCCACGGGGCCCAACACCACCACCACGCCGCCCGTCATGTACTCACAGCAGTGATCGCCGGCTCCCTCCACCACGGCCACCGCCCCGCTGTTGCGGACCGCGAACCGCTCCCCGGCGCGTCCCGCGGCGAAGAAGGTCCCGCCCGTGGCGCCGTACAGGACGGTGTTGCCCACGATGACGTGCCGCCAGCTCTCCCGGTGCAGGGGCGGGGGGGGCACCACCACGATCTCTCCTCCCGACATCCCTTTGCCCACGTAGTCGTTGGCCTCGCCCACCAGCCGCAGGTGCATCCCGGGCATGCAGAAGGCGCCGAAGCTCTGGCCCGCCGCACCCTCGAAGGTCAGGCGCAGGGTGCCCTCCGGAAGGCCCTCGTCTCCCCACCGCTGCGCGATCTCCCCGGCCAGGGTGGCGCCCACGGTGCGGTCTCGGTTGGTGATGGGGTGGTGTCCCTCCGCGGGGACCCCGTGCTCCACCGTCTGCCGGTACTGTTCCACCAAAAGCCGGTTCAGCTTGCCCTCCACGGGCAGGGGATCCGACCAGGTCCCGCGGCGGTCCCCGGGGGCGGGTGCCAGGATCTCCGACAGATCCAGCCGCTCGGCGCGGTACAGGGCCACCTCCTCCCGGACCCGGAGGAGGTCCACCCGGCCGATGATCTCGTCCAGGGAGCGGACCCCCAGTTGTGCCAGCTGGCGGCGCACGTCCTCCGCAAGGGCCCGGAAGTACGCCTCCACCCGCTCGGGGGTCCCGGGGAACTTCTCCCGCAGGTCCTCCCGCTGGGTGGCGATGCCCACGGGGCAGGTGTTGGAGTGGCACTGACGGGCCATGACGCAGCCCAGGGCCACCAGGGCCGCGGTGCCGAACCCGAACTCGTCCGCGCCCAGCACCGCGGCCAGGACCACGTCCCGCCCCACCTTGAAGCCGCCGTCCACCCGCAGCCGCACGCGCCCGCGGAGCCCGTTCTGGCTGAGGGCCCTGCGGGCCTCGCTCAAGCCCACCTCCCAGGGCAGCCCCGCGTTCTTGATGGAGTCCAGGGGCGACGCGCCGGTGCCGCCCTCGTGGCCGCTGATCTGCACCACGTCCGCGAACCCCTTGGCCACCCCGGAGGCGATGGTGCCCACGCCCGTGGTGGCCACCAGCTTCACCGCCACGTGCGCGGTGGGGTGTACCTGCTTGAGGTCGTAGATGAGCTGCGCCAGGTCCTCGATGCTGTAGATGTCGTGGTGCGGGGGCGGGGAGATCAGGGTGGTGCCCGGTTGGGTCTTCCGCAGCCGGGCGATCTCCTCACTGACCTTGTGCCCCAGCAGCTGCCCTCCCTCGCCGGGCTTGCTGCCCTGCGCCATCTTGATCTCCAGCTCCACCGCAGACCGTAGGTACCCCGCGGTGACCCCAAACCGGCCGGAGGCCACCTGCTTGATGGTGGTGTTGGGCCAGTCGCCGTTCGGCCGCACCTGGCGCCTGCCCGGGTCTTCCCCTCCCTCCCCGCTGTTGCTGCGCATGCCGAGGCGGTTGGCCGCGATGGCCAGGGTCTCGTGGGCCTCCCGGGACAGGGCGCCGTGGGACATGGCGGAGATGACGAACCGCCGCAGGATGTTCTCCGCGGGTTCCACCTCCTCGAGAGGCACGGGGGGGCCCGCGGGCTGGATCTCCAGCAGGTCCCGGAGGGCCTGCGGGGGACGGGAGGCCACGAGCTCAGCCAGCTTCGGGTACTCCTGCGCCCCGTGAAGGCTGACGCGGTGAATGGCCTTCACCACGTCGGGCTCGAACCCGTGCTGCTCGCCCCCGTGCCGGTACCGGTAGAACCCGATGTCGGGGACTCCTACAGGTTCGCCGTCCAAAGCGCGGCGGTACACGGCGTGGCGCTCCAGCACGTCCCGGGCCAGGGCGGCCAGGTCCACCCCCGGGGTGTGGTTGGGGGTGCCGGGGAAGTACCGGTCCACCACTGCCCGGTCCAGGCCGATGGTCTCGAAGATTTGCGCGCCACAGTACGCCTGCAGGGGCGCGATCCCCATCTTGGCCATGACCTTCAGGAGGCCAGCTTCCAGCGCCTTCTTGAGGTTGGCCGCCCCTTGGGGGGAGAGCTTCTGCGCGGTGTCCAGGGCCAGGTACGGGTAGACGCCCTCCGCGCCATAGCCCACGAGACACGCCAGGTGGTGGACCTCCCGGGCTTCCCCTGTTTCCACGAGGACGGCGGTGCGCAGGCGCAGCCCCTCCCGGATGAGGTGGTGGTGGACGGCGGCGGTGGCCAGCAAAGCCGGGATGGGCGCCCGGTGGCGATTTACCCCTCGGTCGCTGAGGACCAGAGCCGTGCAGCCTTCCCGGACCGCCTGGGCGGCCTGCTGGCACAGGTCTTCCAGGGCTTCCTCCAAGCCCTCCGTGCCCCGGTCCGCCTCGAAGGTGGCGTCCAGCCACCGAGGCTGCAGGGGCACTTCCTGCAGCCAGTCCAGGTCCGGCAGCACGGGGCTGGCGAGCTCCACCAAGTCCGCGTGCTCGGGAGTCTCCTCCAGGAACGACCGGCGGGCACCCAGGCGGACCTCCAGGGACATCACCACCCGCTCCCGCAGGGGGTCGATGGGCGGGTTGGTGACCTGGGCGAACCGCTGGCGGAAGAACTGGTACAGAAGCCGCGGGTGGCGGGAAAGGGCGGAGGGCGGGGTGTCGTCCCCCATGGATCCCACCGCGTCCTTGCCTTCCGCGGCCATGGCCTGCACCACCCGCTGCAGGTCTTCCTTGGTGTACCCGAAGGCCAGGTGCAGGGCCTGCAGCTGGTCGTCTGCGGGCGTCCGGGCTTTCGGTTTGGGCTCCACCCGCACCAGCCGCTCCGCCCACTTGGCGTAAGGCTTGCGGGAAGCCAGCTGGCGGCGGATCTCGTGGGGGTGCAGCAGGGTCCGCTGCTCCAGGTCCACCACCACCATCTGGCCCGGGCCCAGACGGCCCCGCTCCAGCACACGCCCGGGCGCGATGGGGAGCACCCCCACCTCCGAGGCCGCCACCACCAGGCCGTCCCGGGTGACGGTGTAGCGGGCGGGGCGCAGGCCATTCCGGTCCAGCGCCATGCCCACGGCGCGGCCGTCGAAGAAAGCCAGCGCCGCGGGGCCGTCCCACGGCTCCGCGAGGCAGGCGTGGTACCGGTAGAACCCGCGCACCGCAGGCTCCAGGTCCCACGCCCCTTCCCACGCTTCCGGCACCAGCATGCGGAGGGCGTGGGGCAGGTCGCGCCCGCTACGGCGGACCAGCTCCAGGACGTTGTCCAGCATGGCGCTGTCGCTGCCGCCTTCCTGGATCACGGGCAGCAGCTCGTGCAGCTGGTCCTCCCACACCGCGCTGGAAAGGTCTTTCTCCCGCGCGCGCATCCAGTTCACATTGCCCAGGAGGGTGTTGATCTCCCCGTTGTGGGCCAGCAGCCGGAAGGGCTGGGCCAGCTGCCAGGAAGGGTTGGTGTTGGTGCTGTACCGTTGGTGGAACACCGCGGCCCGCACCGCGAAGTCGTGGTCCTGCAGGTCCAGGTAGAAGCGCTCCAGCTGCGGCGCAGACACCAGGGCCTTGTACACCACCGTCCGGCACGACAGGGACGGAACGTACAGGCCCAGGGAGGCCGTGCGCTTCTCGATCCGCCGACGCACCAGGTACAGACGCCGCTCCAGGGCTTCGGGGTCCAGGTCTGCAGGGCCTACCAGCAGGGCCTGCTGGATGCAGGGAAGGGTGCGCAGGGCGTAGTCCCCGAGAGCCTTCGGCTGCACCGGCGGAGTCCGCCAGCCCAGCAGGCGTAGCCCGCCCCGCTCGAACTCCGCCTCACAAGCGTCCCGGCAGGCGTGGGAAGTCTCCTCTTCTGCGGGGAAGAAGAACACGCCCACCGCCAGGGGCTGCTCGTCCCCGCGGTAGCCCATCTCCCGGAGCACCCGGCGGAACAAGCCGTGGGGGATCTCCGTCAGGACCCCCGCGCCGTCCCCCGTGCGGCCGTCCGCGGCCTGCGCCCCGCGGTGGGCGAGGTTGCGTAGAGCCGCCAGGGCTGCCTGGAGCACCGCGTGGGACGGGGCTCCGTCCAGGCGCGCCACGAACCCCACCCCGCACGCGTCGCGCTCCGCCATCGCCGCCAGAGACGTCACGGTCCCGGCTCCCTCCCGTCGTCGAGATGTCCGAGATAACCCAAAGCCCGAGGGGGCCTCGTCTTGAGGAACCTCCCCCTCGGGCTTTTGTCCCGACGGTGTAGCGGGTCCGTCACCCGCCTGCGCCGCTTGGTCCAGACCGGCCGCGGTGGTGGCCGCGGAACCCTAGGCGCACTCCCTCAGGCCGATTTCGTTTCTTTGTTAGATAGCAGTGTAGGGTCAGGCTGTCAACCGGTCCGGCGGGCAAAATGCGCGGGAGCTGGACGCGGGTCCCTCCGGGCGGGCGTAAAGGTCGGAATTCCCGAACGATCCGGGGAGGAGCCCGCGGGAGGCGGGGCGGGTCTTTGCGGTACAATGGTCCCGACAACCGGTAGGACCTTCGGGGCAGGGTGAGGGAGCCGCACGGCTCCCGATTCCCGACCGGCGGTGAGCACCGGGGAGGCCCGGTGCGAGCCCGCGACCCGCGCACGGTCCGTGGCGCGGTGGACACCGGTGAGGCTCCCAGGGGGAGCCAAATCCGGGGCCGACGGTACAGTCCGGATGGGAGAAGGTCGCGGAGCGTAGAGCCCAGCGTGCACGGCACACTGCCGGGTGCGCGGGCTTCCCAAGCAGCGGCAGACTGCGCCCGGAGGTCCTCCCTCCGGGCGCATGCGTTTGGAGGACGCGTTCTGGATGCGGCGGGCCTTGGAGCTGGCCTCCCGGGCTGTGGGGCGCACCAGCCCCAACCCCGCGGTGGGCGCGGTGGTGGTACGGGAAGGCGCGGAGGTAGGGTGGGGCTACCACCGGGCGGCAGGGGAGCCGCACGCGGAGGTAGAGGCCCTGGCTCGGGCAGGACCCCGGGCCGCGGGAGCCACCCTCTACGTGAACCTGGAGCCGTGCGACCACCACGGGCGCACCCCCCCGTGTACGGACGCCATCCTGGCGGCGGGGGTGCGGCGGGTGGTGGTGGCGGTGGAGGACCCAGACCCGCGGGTGCGGGGCCGGGGGATCCGGCGCCTGAGGCAAGCGGGCGTGCGGGTGGAGGTGGGCGTGCTGGAAGGTGAGGCACGCCGGCTGAACGCCGCGTACGTCAAGCACCGCACCGTGGGCCTGCCCTGGGTCACCGCCAAGTGGGCCATGTCCCTGGACGGCCGGATTGCCACCCGCACGGGCGCTTCCCGGTGGATCACGGGGCCACAGGCCCGGGAGTACGCCCACCGCCTGCGGGATCAGCACGACGCGGTGATGGTGGGGGTGGGCACGGCTCTCAAGGACGACCCGGCCCTCACGTGCCGGGTGCCCGGGGGCCGGGACCCGCTCCGGGTGGTGGTGGACAGCCGGCTGCGGCTCCCGCCCCACGCCCGCATGCTGCGGGAGGGCGGGTCCCCGGTGGTGGTGGCCACCACGCCCGGGGCGGACCCTGCTCGCGCAGACCAGCTCCGAGGTGCGGGGGCAGAGGTTTGGGTGTGCGAGCCGGAGGGTGGTCGGGTGTCCTTGCGCGACCTGCTGAGGCGGCTGGCGGACCGCGGGGTGCTGAGCGTGCTGGTTGAAGGCGGCGCAGCTCTGCACGCCTCCCTCCTGGAGGCGGGTCTGGTGGACCGGGTGGTGGCCTTGTTGGCGCCCGTGCTGGTGGGAGGGGAGGCCGCTTTACCTCCCGTGGGCGGCACGGGGGTGGCGGAGCTTTCCCGTGCCCTGCGGCTGGAAAACGTGGTGGTGCGGCGGTTCGGACAGGACGTGTGCGTGGAGGGCGAAGTCCGCGGGAGTTTGCGGGAGGGCTGAGTGTTCACCGGCATCGTGGAGGAAGTGGGCAGAGTGGAGGCCTTCCGGGGGACCCGGCTAAGGGTGCACGCCACACGGGTGACGCGGGGGCTGCGGCCCGGAGACAGCGTAGCGGTGGACGGGGTGTGCCTGACCGTGGTGGCGGCGGACCGAGGCGGGTTCGAGGTGGACCTGGGCGCCGCCACCCTGCAGCGTACCACCCTGGGGCTGCGCAGGCCCCAAGATCCCGTGAACCTGGAGCGGCCCCTGACCCTGGCCCGGCGCCTGGGGGGGCACCTGGTGCAGGGACACGTGGACGGGGTGGGCCGGGTGCGCACGGTGCGGGAGGACGGCGACAGCCGCTGGGTGGAGATCGCGGCCCCCAAGGCGGTGTTGCGCTACCTGGTGGAGCGCGGGTCGGTGGCGGTGGACGGGGTGAGCCTCACGGTGGTCGCGCTGTCTTCCCGGAGCTTCCGGGTCTGCCTGATCCCGCAGACCCTCCAGCGCACCACCCTAGCTCTGAAAGCACCGGGCGACCTGGTGAACCTGGAGGCGGACGTCCTGGCGAAGTACGTGGCGAGGCTCCTGGAAGGGTGGAGGAAGGCATGAGCGGCCCGTGGGTCTCCGTGGAGGACGCGGTGCGGCGCCTGGGCCGGGGAGAGCTGGTGGTGGTCCTGGACGACGAGCACCGGGAGAACGAGGGCGACTTCGTCCTGGCCGCGGCCCACGCCACTCCCCAGGCGGTGAACCTGATGATCACGGAAGGCCGCGGGCTGCTGTGCGCGCCCTTGACCGCGCAGCGGGCCCGGGAGCTGGACCTGCCGCCCATGACCGCCCGCAACACCAGCCGCTACGGCACCGCCTTCACCGTCTCCGTGAGCGCCCGAAAGGGGGTGGGGACCGGGATTTCCGCCTTCGACCGTGCCACCACCTTGCGCGCCCTGGCGGACCCCGCCACGGGGCCGGAGGACCTGGACCGTCCGGGCCACGTCTTCCCCCTGGTGGCGCGGGAGGGAGGGGTGCTGGAGCGGGCCGGGCACACGGAGGCGGCGGTGGAGCTGGTGCAGCGGGCCGGGCTCCCACCCGTGGCCGCCATCTGCGAGATCCTGAACCCCGAAGGACACATGGCACGTCTGCCGGATCTGGTGTCCCTGTGCCAGCGGTTGGGAGTCGGCCTGTTGCGGGTGGCGGACCTGGTGCGGTGGCGGTTGGAGCACGAGACGGTGGTAGAGGTGGTGGACGAGACGCAGCTGCCTGCGCGCGGGGTCACCTGGCGGCTGGTGGCTTTCCGGCACCGGTTCACCGACCGGGTCCACCTGGCCCTGGTGCTGGGGGAGGTGACCACGGGGGAGCCGGTCCTGGTCCGGCTGCACTCCCAGTGCCTCACGGGGGAAGCGTTCGGAAGTCGGCGGTGCGACTGCGCGGCCCAGCTGCGGGAGTCCATGCGGCGCATCGCGGAGGCGGGGCGGGGGGTGGTGGTGTACCTGCGGCAGGAGGGGCGGGGCATCGGCTTGGCCAACAAGGTGCGGGCGTACGCCCTGCAGGATTTGGGCTACGACACCGTGGAGGCGAACCTGGCTCTGGGCTTTCCCGCGGACGCCCGGGACCACGCGGTGGGCGCGCAGATCGTCCGGGCCTTGGGAGTGCGGCGGGCACGGCTGCTCACCAACAACCCCGCCAAGGTCCTCGCCCTGGAGCGTGCGGGGGTGGAGGTGGCGGAGCGGCTCCCCCTGGTGGTGGGGGTGGGGCCGGAGAATCTCGCGTACCTTCGGGCCAAGCGGGACCGGCTGGGTCACTGGTTGGACGAGTTGGGAGGGACGGATGAGGGTGCGGACGTTTGAGGGGTCCCTGGACGGGCGCGGGCTGCGGGTCGCCGTGGTGGTGAGCCGGTTCAACGAGGCCACCACCCGGCTGCTCCTGGAAGGCGCCCTGGACGGCCTGCGCCGCTGCGGGGTGGAGGAGGTGGACGTGGCCTGGGTGCCCGGGGCCTTCGAGATTCCCCCGGCGGCCTCCCACCTGGCCCGGTCGGGACGCTACCAGGCGGTGGTGTGTCTGGGGGCGGTGGTGCGGGGCGAGACTCCCCACTTCGAGTACGTGGCCGGGCAGAGCGCCGCGGGCATCGCCCGGGTGGGACTGGAGGCCGGACTTCCCGTGGTGTACGGAGTGGTCACCGCGGACAACACGGAGCAGGCGGCGGAGCGGGCAGGCGGCAAGGCAGGCAACCGGGGCCGGGACGCGGCCTTGGTGGCGGTGGAGATGGCTACTCTCCTGCGGGCCCTGCAGGGCGGCCTCTGACGTCGGGATCCGCAGGCGCCTGTTCACGGTGACGGAGTACCACTAAGACTCCGCGAGGATCTGCTGTGCCACCTCCCGCATGGTCCTGCGGGTGCGCCGGGCCTCCATCTGGATGCGCCGGAAGGCTTCCTCTTCAGAGATCCCCTCCCGTTGCATGAGTACACCCTTGGCCCGCTCCACCAGCTTGCGGGTGGCGAGCTGCTCTTCCAGTTCTCCGATGCGCTCCTCTTTGCGGACGAGGTCCGCGAACCGTGCCAGGGCCACCTCGATGGCGGGGACCAAGTCCTCTTCCTTGATGGGCTTGACCAGGTACGCCAGGACTCCCGCCTGCTGGGCCTGCTTGACCAACTCCCGCTCGCTGTACGCGGTCAGGAGCACCACGGGCGTGGGGCAGACCTCCTGGATGCGGGCGGCCGCCGCCAGCCCGTCCATCTCCGGCATCTTCACGTCCAGGAACACCAGGTCCGGCCGCAGGCGCCGGACCAGCTCCACCGCCCTCCGGCCGTCGGAGGCTTCGCCCACCACGCGGTAGCCCGCCTCCTCCAGCATGGCCCGCAGGCCCATGCGGATGAGGGCCTCGTCGTCCGCGATCACGATCCGCTTCAAGCCCGCAGGACCTCCTTAGGGATCCGCACCACGAAGCGGGCTCCCGTAGCCCGGTAGGCGGACAGCTCCCCCCTCAGGTCTTCCTGCACCAGGGTGCGGGCGATGCGCAGCCCCAGGTCCGAGGAACGGGCTGGGTCGAACCCCTCAGGCAGCCCCGCGCCGTCGTCCTCCACCTCCAGGACCACGTGGGTGGGGGAGTCCAGGAGCCGGACCCACAGGTGACCTTGGGGGCGGTCGCGGAACGCGTGCTCCAGGGCGTTCTGCACCAGCTCCGTGGCCACCAGGGCCGCGGAGGTGGCGGGCTGGGAGGGGAAGTACACCTCGTCCCCCTGCACCGAGACCTCCAGGTGCAGGTCGGGCCGGCGCATGTTGGCCACCACCGCGTGGGTGACCCGGTCCAGGACCTCCCGCAGGTTCACGGTCCGGAACCCCTCCAGGGACAGGATCTCGTGCACCGCGGCGATGCCCAGGACCCGGTTGATGGTCTCCGTCAGGACTTCCCGGCCGGAGGGCTCCCGCCCGTCCGCCAGCTGCAGCCTCAGGAGCATGGCGATGGTCTGGAGGTTGTTCTTGACCCGGTGGTGCATCTCCCGCACCACCGCGGACCGCATCACCAGGTTGGCGTTCTCGATGGCCAGGGCGGTCTGGGTGGCCAGGGTGGTGAGGAGGTTCACGTCCGCGGGGGAGAAGGCCGCGGGACGCCCCCGGTAGCAGTTGAGGACGCCGATCACCCGGTCCCGCACCCGGAGGGGTACGGAGACCATGGACCGCAACCCTTCCCGCCGCGCGAACTCGGGGTCGGAGAACCGTGGCTCCGCCAGGAGGTCCGCCACCAGCTCCATTTCCCCGGTCTGCGCCACCCGGCCCGCGATCCCGGAGCCCACGGGGATGGGCGCGCGCTCCGTGTATGCCTCGTTGGCGGGGTGGGCGGCGGCGGGCCGGAGCAGCCCCGCGGACTCGTCCAACAGGAGCAGGGAGCACAACCGCGCTTCCAGCATGCGGGCGGCCATCTCCACGATCACCTGGAGGACCTGCTCCAGGTACAGGGGGGAAGTCAGGGTCTGGCTGAGCTCCGCCAAGGTGGACAGCTCCCGGATCTGCCGGCGCATGTGGTCGTGGAGGGTGGCCTTCTCGATGGCCCCGCCCGCCAGGTCCGCGATCATGCTCAGAAGCTCCACCTCGTCCTCGGTGAACTCGTGGGTGTTGCGGGTCTGGACGTTCATGGCTCCCAGGACCCGGCCCCCCACCACCAGGGGCACGGCCAGCAAGGACTTGAAACGCAACTCCTCGGTCTCCGGGAGGAGGACAAAGCGGGGGTCTGCGGGGGCGTTGCTGCTCCACGCGGGCTGCTCGTGCAGGGCGGCCCAGCCCGTGAGCCCCTGACCCACCCGGAGCCTCGCCCGGCCCACCGCATCCGCCGCCAGCCCCGTGGTGGCCCGCAGGACCAGGTACTCCCCTTGGGGGTCCAGGAGGTACAGGCTGCAGGAGTCCATCCCCATGACCTCCGCGGTCTTGCGGGTGATGGTGGTCAGGGTGGTGTCCAGGTCGTGGGCCTGGCTGATGGTACGGATGATCTCCCGCAGGGCCGCGATCTCGGCGGACTTGCGCCGCAGCAGGTGCTCCAGCTCCCCTCGGTCCATGTCCACCTGGCATTGTACGGCGGACGACCCCCGACGAGGGTGGCGGGCTCCCTGAGCTGGGTTCAGCTCCCGGGGGACGCTAGGCGTTTGCGCAGGGCAGCGGCCAGGGCTCGGCGGAGCTCTGGTAGGGCCGCGGGCGGCGGGACGGTCCGGAGCGTCTCTTCCGCCACCTCCTGGGCTAGGGTGTCCGGGTCGAGGGCCGCGAGGGAGTAGGCCGGGGGCCTCTCTGCAACCCATCGGTCCAGGGTGGCCCGCAGCTCCGCCACCTCTTCGGCGAGCCGGGCGAGCTGCTCCTCCACGGAGGGACCCCGCGGTCGGCCCGTAACCAGCCAGGCTACGTCCGCCCCGCACGCCTCCGCGAGAGCGGCCAGCTGCTGCACGCTGGGCTGCCGCTGGCCGCTTTCCCAGCTGACCACGGTCCCGGGCCGGACCCCCAGGCGGGCGGCAAGTTCTTTCAGGGAGAGGTCCGCGCCCTTGCGGGCCACGCGGATCCTCGCGCCCAACGCTCGCCTGTGTTGCTCCGCTGCCCGGGATGGTGCCAACCGTGCGTGTCCTGTCGCGTTTCGTATGGGACAGCCCAAGGCTACCAGAACAGGGTGGGGCCCGTGGCAGAGCGGTGCCTACGACCTGTAGTACTATAGCTACGAGCTGTCTTCACGGGGGGTCGTGGTGCTCAGGGAAGTACCCCGCGACCAGCTGACCTTTGAACTGCCTGCCGGTTACCGGCTGCTGGAGTCCGAGCACGAGGTGGTCTTGTTGGACAGCCGGGGCCGTGTGGTGTTCGTGGGAAGCGCTACCCGGGCAACGCCCGAGGTGCTCCTGCAGGCCATCGCGACAGCACAGAGGGGCCCCGATCCGGCGGCCTGACCCGAGCCACGGGTGTCCGGGAGATCCCGGTCTCGTCCACGGCGGGGTTTCCCGTGGCTCCCTCCTAAGGGATCAGCCCCGCGGGGGCTACCACCTCACCCCGACCGGAAAGCACTCCCACGCCCCGCTCCCGGGCGGCCTTTTCCGTGGGCCGATCCACCCGGAACCCGAAGGCGTACGCCAGATAAGGGCCGGGCAGCCCGGCTTGCTCCAGTTTCCGGCGGAAGCCCTCCGAGGCCACCCGGTCCGCCCAGCGGCGTACCGCGGAGGCAGAAAGCCGCACTTTCGACTCCACCAGCACGGTGACCCGGAGGCCCGCGGGGTCCTCGCACACCGCGGCCAGGTCAACCTGCCCCTCCCCGTCCACGGGCACGGAGTGCGGGCCTTCCACCACCCGGAGGCCCTTCTCCTCCAACACCAGCAGGAGCACCTCCTCTGCGTGTTCTTCCACCGTGAGGCCTAGGAACTCCTCTAGGCGGCCCAGACGCAAGTTGGTGACCTGCTGCGCTTCTTCCAGCCTCCTCAGGCGGTCTTCGGACCGACGCTGGGCCTCTGCCAGGTCCGCCACCACCTGTTCCAGGCGGGTCAGCCGCTCTTCGGTGTGCTGCTGGGCCTGTGCCAGCTGTGCGATGCGCTGCTCGGTCTGTCGCTGGGCTTCCGCGAGCTGGGCCACGGCCTGTTCCAGGCGGGTCAGCCGCTCGTCGCTCTGCCGCTGTGCCTGCACCAGCTCCGCGATACGCTCGTCCGTCCGGCGCTGGGCTTCCGCCAGAGCCCGCACCTCCGCGGCCAGGGCCGCCAGCTCCTCCTGGGCGCGTTGCTGGGAGGCTGCCAGTCTGCGGACCAGCTCGGGGAGTTCCAGGAACCCCTCCCCCAAGAGGGCCGTCCGCAGGGCGCTCTTCCACTCCGGGTGCTGCTCCAGCAGCCGTAGGAGGTCTGCAAAGTCCGTGACGGTGAAGCCCATCAGGCCCATTCTAAGGCGGGAGCGGTCCGTCCAGGAAACCCCAGGGGGAAGCGGGTTGCCCGGAGGGGCAACTAGGAACTCGGCCGGCCCACCGCGGGCTGTTCGGAGTCGAAGCGCAGGAAGGCCGCCTCCAGGGCCAGCCGCGGGTTGGCGTTGCGGCGGACGGCCCACCGGGCTTCCTCCAGGGCCTCCAGCCTGCGCCGGAGGCCGGCGGGCTCCAGGCTGCCCGCCAGCTCCTGGATTTCCGCCTGACGGTCCAGGTTGACCAGGAGGGAGGGGTCCTGGGTCTCCCGCCACACCAGCAGGTCCCGGTACCACAGGGAGGCCACCTCCAGCCGTTCGGCCAGCCGGGAGCGGTCCTGGGTGAGGAACTCCGCGGCCTGCAGGGCCGCCAAGAGCCCCTCCCGCTCGGCCCGGACCAGGTGTTCCACCACCGCGTCCCGGTCCTGCAGGGCCTCCGGGTCCTTGGCCCAGGCCGCGGCCCGGGCTGCCCGCCCTGCGGAGAGGGCGGCGAGAACCCGAGCCCGGGCGGCGTCCACGCCCAGTTGGACCCGCAGGGCGTGCTCGATCTGGCTGATGGGCACCAGGTTGAAGCGCACCATCTGGCAGCGGGACACCACCGTGGGGAGGAGGGCCTGTGGAGACTCCACCACCAGCACCAGGACCACCCGCTCGGGCGGTTCCTCCAGCAGCTTCAGCAGGCTGTTCTGGGCCTCCGCCAGCATGGCGTCCGCGGGGCAGAACACGAACACCTTCCAGCGGCCCTCGTGGGGCCCGTAGGAGGCTTCGCGCCGCACCTCCCGCACCTGGTCGATGCCGATGGTGGTCTTCCCCTCCAGGGGCCGGACCCACCGCACGTCGGGGTGCACGTCCGAGGACACCTTGCGGCAGGGCTCGCAGCTGCCGCAGCTGTCCTCCTGGTACCGGTCGCACTGGAGGGCCTGGGCGAAGGCCGCGGCGGTCTCGGACCGTCCGGTCCCCGCGGGGCCCGCGAAGAGGTACGCGTGGTGCACCCGGCCGCTGCGCAGGGCGGATCGCAGCAGCCCCACGGCGTGGTGCTGGTCCAAGACGTCCAGGAACCGCACGCCCCTACACCCGCTCCATCCGGTCCACGCTGAGGACGAACACGATGGCCCCGCCCACTTGGACCTTTACCGGATACGCCGCGTAGGCGTCCACGGGTTCCAGGACCGGAGGGATGGGGCTCATGAGCTGCTCCCGGGTGTGGCAAGTCTGGCGGACCGCCTCCAGGACCCGGTCCACGTCCTCGTCCTGGACCCCGATCAGCACCGTGGTGTTGCCCGTGCGGAGGAAGCCCCCGGTGGAAGCCAGCACCGTGGCCTGGAAGCCCGCCTCCGTGAGGGCGTCCACCAGCTTGCCGGAGTCCTTCTCCTGTACGATGGCCAGGACCAGCTTCATCCCACCGTCCCCCCGCGGCCTTCCACCAGGGGCCGGACCTCTTCCCAGATGGACCGCTCCACCCGGTCGGCGTCTTGGTTCGCGGCCACCACCCGGATGCGCGGGTCTTCGCGGCTCAGAGAGAGATACCCTTCCCGGACCCGGCGGTGGAAGGCCACGTCTTCCCCGCCGATGCGGTCCAGAGCCTGTGCCTTGCGGGTGTTGCGCCGGAGCCCCTCCTCCACGGGGAGGTCCAGGAGGATCACCAGGTCCGGGAGCAGCCCCCCCGTAGCCAGACGGTTGACGCTCCACACGGCATCCACACCCAGGCCGCGGCCGAAACCCTGGTAAGCCAGGGAAGCGTACACGGATCGGTCCGACAGCACCGTCCGTCCTTGCTCCAGGGCGGGCCGCACCACCTCCCGCAGGAGCTGGGCGCGGGCTGCGGCGAAGAGGAGGGCCTCGGCTTCGGGGGTGAGGGTTTGGTGCGCCGGGTCCTCGAGGATGTCCCGGAGCAGCTCGCCCACCGCGGTGCCCCCGGGCTCCCGCACTTCCACCACCTCCAGGCCCACGGCCCGCAGGCGGGCCGCCAGGCGGCGCAGCTGGGTCGTCTTGCCCGCGCCTTCCGGGCCTTCCAGGGCGATGTACAGGCCCCTCACCGGGTCCTAGCGCGGGTAGATGACCACGCGGCGGAAGGGCTCCTCGCCCTTGCTCTCGGAGGAGAGCCCGTACCGCTGCACCAGCTGGTGCTGAAGGCGCCGGATGTAGGCGTTCTGCGGGGACAGCTCCACCGGCTGGGCTTCTTCCAGCACCTCCCGGATGGCGTCCTCCACCTCCCGCAGGGCGGCTTCCTGGTCGTCCAGGTAGTCGCCCACGTCGAACAAAGACCGCAGGAAGGCCTCCAGCTGGGTGACGGTGTTGCTGCGGACCACGTGCAGGGGCAAGCCGCGGAGCTGGGCGTCCCTGAGGCGCTTCGGCTGCCGCTTCTCTTGAGACTTGACCGTGACCACCAGGTCCGCTTCCTCCAGGTGGTCCACCACGTACGCGGGGACCCGGAGCTCCCGGATGGCCCGCTCCAGACGGTTGCGGCTCACCGCGTAGGGGTAGATGCGGAGGACCTTGCGGCCGGGCCGCTCCCCCGCGTCCGGGGCCGGGGCCGCGAAGGGACCCTGGGGAGCGAAGGACTCCACCCGCACCTGGGCGGGCTGGATCTCCACCCCCTCCGTGGTCCGCACCCGGACCTCAGGCCGTGGGGGGATGCCCCGGAGGAACCGGTCCACCACCTCCGCCACGTTGTGGTGCACCGCCAGCTTGTCCTTCTCCTGGATCTCGATGACCACGTCGAAGGTGGGGGGCGCCTTGCGCTCCAGGACCGTCTTCTGGGTGCCCCGCCGCCGGGCTTCTTCGTCCGACAGAGTCACGGCCTGGATGCCGCCCACGAGGTCACACAGGGTGGGGTTCTGGAGGAGGTTGTCCAGGGTGTTGCCGTGGGCGGTGGCGATGAGCTGTACACCGCGCTCCGCGATGGTGCGGGCCGCCAGGGCTTCCGCCTCTGTGCCGATCTCGTCGATGACGATGACCTCCGGCATGTGGTTCTCCACCGCCTCGATCATCACCGCGTGCTGCAGGGAGGGCTCGGGCACCTGCATCCGGCGCGCCCTGCCGATGCCGGGGTGGGGGATGTCCCCGTCCCCCGCGATCTCGTTGGACGTGTCCACCACCACCACCCGCTTGCCCATCTCGTCCGCCAGCACCCGGGCGGCCTCCCGGAGGAGGGTAGTCTTGCCCACCCCGGGACGCCCCAGGAGCAGGATGGACTCCCCGGCCTCGATCACGTCCCGCACGATGTCCACGGTACCGTACACGGCCCGGCCCACCCGGCACGTGAGGCCCACCACCTCGCCCATGCGGTTCCGGATGGCGGAGATGCGGTGCAAGGTCCGCTCGATCCCCGCACGGTTGTCCTTCCCGAACCGGCCCACCCGCTGGGTGACGTACGCGAGGTCTTCCCGGGTGACCTCCCGCACCGGCAGGATCACGGTGCCGTCCGTGAACCGGGCCTCCGGCACGCGGCCCAGGTCCATGACCACCTCCAGCAGGGTGTCCCTTCGGCCCAGGCGCTCCACGGCCTCCCGGATGTGCGGCGGCAGGACGGCCAAAAGAAGCTCCAGGTCGTCCGTGATGCTCATCTGCCGGGCCGGCAAGGCCCTCCCCCCCTCCGGCGGCTGGGCCTGCCGCGTCCTCTGCCAGGCGCTCCCGTAGCTGTGCGCGGTCGCCAAGGTGTGTCCCCTCCTTTACAAGCAACGACGGGAGGGTGCTCGCCCCTCCCGTCGGGCTGCAGGTACCGCCGCTGGTTCCGGACCCCCACGTCCGCCGTCCCCTCCATTGTACCCGGCGGCCGCGCCCCTGCCCACCGGGAGGTCAGGAGACCACCTGGAGGACAAAGCACTTCAGGTACCGGGTCTCCGGCATGGCGGCCAGGGCAGGGTGGTCCCTGGCCTGGGATCGCTGCTCCACCAGGCGAAGCCGCCGGCCCGCGTCCTGGGCGGCGTCCAGGACGACGCTCCACAGGGCTGCCTCGTCCACGTGGTAGGAGCACGAGCAGGTCACGAGAAACCCTCCCGGCCGGAGGAGCTTCAGGGCCCACAGGTTCACGTCCCGGTAGCCCGCCAGGGCCCGCGGCACGGCGTCCTTGCGGCGGGCGAAGGCGGGCGGGTCCAGCACCACCCAGTCGAACCGCCGGCCGGCCCGGTAAAGCGCCCGGAGCTCGTCGAAGGCGTTGCCCACCCGGTACGTGCACCGGTCCTGCACCCCGTTGCGCCGGGCGTTCTCCTGGGCCAGCTCCACCGCCTCCTCGCTGATCTCCACCCCGAGGACGGACGCGGCGCCCGCCAGGGCCGCGTGCACCCCGAACCCGCCCGTGTAGCAGAAGACCTCCAGGGCCTCCCCGCCCGCGGCCAGCCCTGCCACGCTCAGGCGGTTCTCCCGTTGGTCGCAAAACCACCCCGTCTTCTGGCCCCGCTGGACGTCCACGAGGAACCGGGCCGGGCCTTCCTGGACCTCCTGCCGGAGGTCTGCCTCTCCACGCAGGAAGCCCTGGTGTCGGGGCAGGCCCTCGAGCTCCCGGCTGTGGGGGTCGTTGCGCAGGTAGACCGCCTTGGCGCCCGTGAGGCCCGTGAGCAGGTCCGCCAGGAGTTCCTTGCGGACGTCGGCGCCCACGGTGAGGGTCTGCATCACCAGGAGGTCGTTGTAGCGGTCCACCACCAGGCCCGGCAGCAGGTCCCCTTCCCCGTACACCAGCCGGTAGGCGGTGGTGCCGGACACCACGCGCTGTCGGAGCCCCAGGGCCTCCCGCAGCCGGCGCTCGAAGAACGCCTCGTCCACGGGTTCGTCGCGGTCGGTCAGCAGACGGACGCGGATGGCGGACTGGGGACTGTAAAGCCCCCGGCCCAGGAACTCCTGCCGCCAGGACCGGACCTCCACCACCTGCCCCGGCGCGGGCGTGCCCACCACGTCCTCCACCTCGCCCTCGTACACCCACAGGTGCCCCGAGCGCAGCCGCCGGTCCCGGCCGCGCCGCAGCACCACCGCCGGGGTGCGGGCGGCCATGGCGGAGCTAGAACAGGCTCATCTGGGCCGGGTCCGCGCTCCAGGAGGCGGCCTCCGCGGGGCTGTCCTCGAAGAGGTGGACCCGTCCGAACTCGCCGTCGTAGCCGGGCTCGATGTACACGCGCCCTTCCCGCATCCGCCGGATCCCCTCCACCACCTTCGGGTGGGTGGCCCGCCCCAGGTCGTCCAGGGATACCTCCTCCAGGACCCGGAGCTCGTCCCCGAACCGGCCCACCAGCTTCAGGTACTCGTCCCGCACCCGGGAGGTGCCCAGGCCCTGCCCCAGGGCCTCCGCCAGCACCTCCTCCAGGGGGATCAGGTGGCGGTAGCCAGGCCGGCCCGGCGGACGGGCCCCTTCCTCGCGGTCTGCCAGGGACTCCACCCGGTGCAGGACTCCCACCGTGACGGGCCGGCCGCACCGGGGACAGCGGCCACCGTGCTCCCGGGTGGTGCGCGGCGGCCAGCGGACCCCGCACGCCCGGTGCCCGTCGTAGTGGTACTTGCCCTCCTGGGGGAAGAACTCGATGGTGTAGGCGACCCGCCCGGCCCGCAGGGCCTCCACCACCGCCCGGTAGGAAAGCTCGCAGTCCAGGACCGTGGCCTCCCGCCCCAGCTTGGAAGGGGAGTGGGCGTCGCTGAAGGACACCAGGGTCACGCGGTCCAGGAAGCTGCAGCGCCAGTTCATGGGCGGGTCGCTGCTCAGCCCGGTCTCCACCGCCCGGACGTGCGGCAGCTGGTCTCCGAAGCAGCTCTCCAGGTCGTCGAAGCCGGACTGGGAGCCGAACACGGAGAACCAGGGGGTCCAGGCGTGGGCGGGGATCACCATGCAGTCGGGGGAGACCTCCATCACGTACTCCACCAGCTTGGCGCAGGAGATGGTCAGGGTCGGCCTCCCGTCCGCCAGGAGATTTCCGAAGCGGCCCAGGACCGCCTGGATGCGCTCGCACACCTCGAAGGAAGGGCTCAGGAGGATGCTGTGCACCTTCCGGAGCTTGCCGTCCTGGGCGTAGACATTGCTCACCTCCGCGGTGAGCAAAAAACGGGTCTGCCCGTACCGGAACAGGCCGGGCTCCGCGGGCTGCAGCTTGGCCCTGAGCTCCCGCAGCCACAGGGGGTGGGTGAAGTCGCCCGTGCCCACCACGGCGATGCCCTTGCGCTGCGCCCACAGGCTCAGGTTGTCCACGTCCATGTCCTTGCTGGTGGCGCGGCTGTACTTGGAGTGCAGGTGGAGGTCGCACACCAGCCTCATGCGCGCCCTCCCCGGGCAGGCCGCAGCAGCCACTCGCGCACCCGCGCGTACGTGACCGGGAGCACGGAGTCCAGCCCGTAGCCGGGGAACTGCGCCCGCAACTCCGCGGCCACCTCCGCTTCTCCCTTCCCCGCTGCCAGGGCCCCCCGCACCGTCTGCTCCACCGTCTCGTGGTACGCCGCCTGCGCCTGCAGCAACTCCGGCCCTCCCGGCGGGCCGTGCCCCGGGACGAACACCTCCGCGTCCAGGGACCGCAGGGCCTCCAGCCCCCGCCGCGCTCCCGCGAGGTCCGCGTCCTGGTAGTTGAAGTGGTACCCGTGGAACACCAGGTCCCCGCAGACGGCTACCCCCAGGTCCGGCAGGTACAGAAAGGCGTCCCCGGGGGTGTGCCCGGGGCCGGGGTGCCAGACCTCCACCTCCACCCCGAGGTGCACCCCCACGCCCTGGTCGAAGGTGAGGGAGGGCAGGACCAGAGCCACGTCTGCCAGCAGCTCCGCGGCTTCCGGCTGGCCGCGGCGGGCGGCCAGCTGGCTGGGGTGGTCGGAGGCCATCCGCTCCCGGCACGCCCGGTGGGAGACCAGCAGGGCTCCCTGCCGCACGAAGTGCACCGCGCCCCAGGTGTGGTCGGGGTGGTGGTGGGTCAAGACCACCAGCCGCACGGGGCGGTCGGTCTTCTGCCGCAGGGCGGCTTCCACCCTCCGGGCGTGGGAAGGGGACAGCAGGGGGTCCACCAGGATCACCCCCGCGTCCGCCACCACGGCCACGCAGTTCGCCCCGTAACTGGCCGCAGGCCCGTCCCCCTCGAAGCTCCAAACCCAAACGTGGTCACGTACCTGAACTTCCCGCAGCTCGTCCATGGGAAGGACTATTCGCGGTCTCCGGCCCCGATCCCCCCTGGTGACGCAAAATCGCTGCGGGCTCCCCGGCTGGAATATCGGACGTAAAGGCGGACGTTGGGTGTAGCGTGGTCGAACAGGCGGGCACTCGGTCAGAAGACGACTCCGTACTGGACGCTTACTCCCAGGCCGTGGTGCGGGCCGTGGAGCGGGCCGGCCCGGCGGTAGTGAGTGTAGGCACCGCTCGGGCCGGTGGACGTCTGGGCCGGGGGCTGCAGGCGGCAGCCAGCGGCGTGGTGGTCGCCCCGGACGGCTACGTGCTGACCAACCACCACGTGGTGCAGGGCGCGCGGGAGCTTGTAGTGGGGCTTTCGGACGGTCGTACGGTGCCTGCTACCCGGGTCGGCGACGATCCCCACACGGACCTGGCGTTGCTGCGGGTTGCGGACGGCGGACTGGCCGCCGCAGAGCTGGGAGACTCCAGCCGGTTGCGGGTGGGCCAGCTGGTGGTGGCCATCGGAAACCCCCTGGGGTTTTCCGCCTCGGTGACCGCGGGGGTGGTGAGCGCCCTGGGCCGGACCCTGTTCAGCCGGACCGGCCGGCTCATCGAGAACGTCATCCAGACGGACGCAGCCCTCAATCCGGGCAACTCCGGCGGTCCCCTGGTAGACTCCGCGGGCCGTGTGGTGGGGATCAACACCGCGGTGATCGCGGGTGCGCAGGGGCTGTGCTTTGCCATCCCCGTGAACACCGCCCGGTGGGTGGCTGGCCAGCTCCTGCAATACGGACGCGTGCGGCGGGCCTACCTTGGTGTGGCCGCGGAGCCCGTGCGCCTGGAGCGGCGGGTGGTGGTTGAACACCGCCTGGAGGCGGAAGGGGCAGCCCGGCTGGTACACGTGGAGCCGGAGTCCGCGGCCTCCCGGGCCGGCCTGCGCCCCGGGGACGTGGTGGTGCGGGCGGGTAGCCGGGTGGTGCGTGGCCCGGAGGACCTGCAGCTGGCCGTGGGTCAGCACCCGCCGGGGCAGCCCCTGGAGCTGTGGGTGTTGCGGGGCTCCCGGATGGTGACGGTGAAGACCCTGCCCACGGAGCTACCGGACTCCGAGGTACCATGAGGGCGATGGGTTCCAGCCTCCTGCTGGGGGTTCTGCTGGTCTGGGCCGTGGCTTCCCCTGCGGTCCCGCAGCTCAACCGCGGGACCGTGACCCTGGTGGACGGGCCCCGGCGCGTCACCCTGGAGGTGGAGGTGGCGGACACACCCGCGGCCCGTGCCCGCGGACTCATGTACCGGACGTGGCTTCCAGAGTACGCCGGGATGCTGTTCGTGTTCGAGACACCTCAGCGCCTGGCGTTCTGGATGAAGAACACCTGGATTCCCCTGTCCATCGCTTTCATCGACGCAAGCTGGCGGGTGGTGGACATCCAGGACATGGACCCACCCCCGCCGGGTGGGGAGATTCCCATCTACGTGTCGCGGCGGGAGGCGCAGTACGCCCTGGAGGTGAACCAGGGGTTCTTCGCCCGCCACGGGATCGGGGTGGGCGCCCGGGTGGTGTTCCGCCCGCGGGCGGGAGTCCCGTCGGGGGCGAGGAGCGTGTCCCGGGAAAACCTGCCCCATGGAGAGAGACTGGGGTCCCACAAAATCGCGCAGCGATTCTTGGGGCCGCCCGGGCGCTGACGAAGCTGTCCGGCCGGCAAGCTTTGGGTAGCCGCGTGCGGAGCTGTCTGCTGGCAGCGGTGTGCGGGTTGCTGGCGGCAGGGGCCCGCGGCCCCGCCCTGTCCCTGTGCCTACCCCGGGACGGCCGGTTCGAGCTGCACTACGTGCACTCCGTGGAACAGACCCCCGTGGTGGAGCGCTACCGTGTAGCGGCGGACGGGAGCCTGTGGGTCGAGGGGATGCGGTTTCGGTCCGCGGGCTGGGGGCTTCCCGCCCAGGGCTACCGCCGGCGGGGCCCGTGGTTCGAGACCACAGACCCGCCCCGGAGGCTGGAGAACTGGGTGCTGCGGGTGAACCACGTGAGCCGGCAGGAGGTCCGGGTGGGCGGACGCGTAGCACGGCTGTACCCACGCCTTCCGGACGGTGCCGCCCTGCGGGTGCGAGTCCGCGCTGTGGACGGGTGCCGCAGGGCCGTGGTCTTGGAGCCGGCCCGCTGAAGGCGGGGTGGCGGCCGAGCAGACCTTCGGCTGCCATAGGGACCCGGGACAGGAGGCCCGATTCCCGCACAGCTGCAGCCGAAGGAGGTCGGTTCGCGTGTCGGAAGCCAAGGTTGTCCTCCCCCCGTTTTCTGCGCGAGAGCTGGTGCTGCTGTGGGGGGTGCTGGGCTCCGCGCTTTTGGCTCTCGCGTACGGGTGGTTCCTCCGCCGCCGGGTGTTGAGCCGCGACCCCGGTCCGGAGGCCATGGTGGCCGTGGCGCGGGCCATTCAGGAGGGTGCCTACGCGTACCTGTCGCGGCAGGCCAGGACCATGGCGTGGTTCGTGGTCTTGCTGGCCGTGGCCCTGTACGCCCTGTACGCGCCCCTGTACCGGGACCGGCCTGCTCTTGCGGTGGGGGTGGCGGTGGCCTTTCTCCTGGGCTGTCTGGCCTCCCACGGAGCTGGCTACGTGGGCATGACCTCCGCGGTGCAGGGCAACGTGCGGGTGGCCAGCGCGGCGCGGCGGTCCTTCAAGGAAGCCCTGGAGGTGGCGTTCCAGGCGGGGACCACTCGGGGATGTTCACCGTGGGCTTGGGGCTGCTGGGAGCGGTGCTCATCTTCCTGTTCTTCCGGGAGCACGCCATGCGGGTTCTGGTGGGGTTCGGGTTCGGCGGCTCCCTGGTGGCGGCGTTCATGCGGGTGGGCGGAGGAATCTACACCAAGGCCGCGGACGTAGGCCGGACTTGGTGGGGAAGGTGGAGGCCGGCATCCCGGAGGACGACCCGCGGAACGCCGCCGTGATCGCGGACAACGTGGGAGACAACGTGGGCGACTGCGCGGGGATGGCGGCAGACGTGTTCGAGTCCTACGAGGTCACCCTGGTGGCTGCCATCCTTCTGGGGGCGGCCACTCTCCTGGAGCCCGCCTTCCGGGCCCGGTTTCCCACGGAGGCAGCAGCCCAGGCCTTCGCCCTCAAGCTGGTGATCTTCCCGCTGTTGGTCCGGGCGGTGGGGGTGTTCGCCTCCGTGGTGGGCACGTGGGTGGTCCGGGGCTCGGAGGGGGGTGTGGGCGACCCCATGCAGCCCATCAGCCGCGGGTTCTGGACCGCCGCGGGCCTCGCCACGGTGGGGTTCGGGGTGGTGGCCTGGTGGTACCTGGGAGACTGGCGGTACTTCCTGGCCACCTTCACCGGCATCCTGCTGGCGGTGGGGATCGAGCGCATCACGGACTACTACACGCACACGGACCGTGCTCCGGTCTCAGAGATCGCGTACTCCAGCAAGACCGGATCCGCCACCCTGCTGCTCACGGGGATGGGACTGGGGATGGAGTCCAGCGTGTGGTCCGTGGTGGCCATCGGGGCGACGATCTTGAGCTCCTTCGCCATCTTCGGGGGAGACCCCGCGCTGTCCGCCTACGGGATCGCCCTGGCAGGGCTGGGCTTGCTCACCACCACGGGGTTCATCCTGGCGGAGGATACCTACGGGCCCATCGTAGACAACGCCAACGGCATCTTCGAGATGTCGGGCGTGGAGCGAGGCGACAGCCCGGCGGGTCGGGTGGTGGCGCGGTTGGACCAGGTGGGCAACACCACCAAGGCCCTCACCAAGGGATTCGCCATCGCCACCGCGGTGGTGGCGGCCACGGCCTTGTTCCGTTCGTACCTGGGAGAGGCGCAGCTGTTCGCGTCTCCCTCCGAACTCAGCCAGGCCCTGAGGTCCGGCACCGAGGCCCTGGCCCACGTCCTGGAGAGGGTGGGGATCCAGGTGAACCTGCCCCTGGTGTTCGTGGGGCTGCTGCTCGGCGGCGCGGTGCCCTTTTTGGTGTCCGCCTTCCTCATCCGGGCCGTGGGGCGGTCCGCGTTCCACGTGGTGGAGGAGGTGCGGCGTCAGTTCCGGGAGATCCCCGGGCTGATGGAAGGGAGGGCGCGGCCGGACTACTCCCGGTGCGTGGACATCGTCACCGCGGCGGCGCAGCGGGAACTCCTGCCCAGCGCCCTGGTGGCCATCGCGGCGCCGGTCCTGGTGGGGTTCAGCTTGGGGGCCAGCGCCCTCGGAGGCTACCTGGCCGGGGCCATCCTCACCGCTCAGCTCCTGGCGGTGTTCATGGCCAACACGGGCGGTGCGTGGGACAACGCCAAGAAGAAGATCGAGGACGGCTACCTGGGTGGGAAGGGGACCGACCCACACAAGGCTGCGGTGGTGGGGGACACCGTGGGCGACCCCTTGAAGGACACCGCGGGGCCGGCCCTGAACCCCATCATCAAGGTCATGAACCTGGTGGCCATCCTCCTCGCACCCGTCATCATCCGGCCCGTGCCGCTGTGGGCCGAGGTGACGGTGAGCGCGGGCGCGGTGGCAGGGATTGCCGCGGCGGTGTGGATGAGCAAACGGGGCACCCTGGTGGAAAGCCGGACGCCCGGAGTCGCGGCGGCTCCCGTGCGCTAGACCACCCCAAGGATCGCTGCCCGATTTCCGGGGCTCCTGGGTCCTGTCCCGTTCGAGGGAGGTTCGGACCCGTTTCTAGCGGACAAGACACGGACCTGGTAGGCTTGTCTCTGTGTGGAGGGGACGGCAGCGAGACCGAAGGCCGGACGTTGCGGGACTCTGGGCTGTCCTGGTGGTGGCCGTCGCCCTCACCGCGCCTTCCGCCCACGCTCAGCTCCTGGCCACGGGGCGGTTCGTGGTGGTGCCAGAAGAGTCGCGGGTGGAGCTGTTCGTCCGCGACAACGTGGGCGGCTTCCGCGCCCGGGCCCAGCAGTTCGAGGGAACCGCAGTCGTCCGGCAGACCGGGGAGCGCAGCTTCGTGGCGGACCTGGAGCTGGCGGTGGCGGCGCGGTCCGTTACTACGGGGCTGGGGCTGCGGGACAACCAGATGCACCGGGAGCAGTTACGGACCGAGCAGTACCCCACCATCAGCTTCCAAGGGATGGTGACCACGGACGCGGCCCGGGTGGTCGGAACGTTCCCCGCGGTGGCCCACGGCCGGCTCACCCTCCGGGGGGTGACCCGCTCCCTGTCGACACCGGTACAGGTGACGCCCTTGCCGGACGGGTTCCGGGGCCGTGCGGAGTTCGACCTGCGGATGTCGGACTACGGGATGCCCGTGCCCCGCTTCCTCTTCTTCGTGGCGGAGGACGTGGTCCGCGTCACGGTGGACCTGCGCCTGAGGGCTGCCAACCGCCCGTAGGAGGCTCCTCCGGCAGAGGGCCCGCTGTCCCCGCCGCTGGTACCGTGGTCCTGGGAGGCGCTGTGGTCGAGGAGGAGTTCCGGCGGCTCAGCGTGCGGGAGGCGCAACAGACCCCCCTGGGCCGGGTGCTGTCGGAGATGGCGCGGGAGGGGGAGCTGTACCGGCGCCTGGACGGCGGCAAGGTGGAGTGCTTCGCGTGTGGCCACCGTTGCGTCATCTTCGAGGGCCTCGCGGGCATCTGCCGGGTCCGGTTCAACCGAGGCGGCAGGCTGTACGTCCCCTGGGGGTACGTGGGCGCCCTGCAGCTGGACCCCATCGAGAAGAAGCCCTTCTTCCACGCCTACCCGGGGGCCAGGACCCTAAGCTTCGGCATGCTGGGGTGCGACCTGCACTGCCCCTACTGTCAGAACTGGCAGTTGAGCCAGACCCTGCGCGACCCGGTGGCCACGCGCCTAGCGGACTTCACCCCCCTGACGCCGGAGGAGTTCGTGCAGCTGGCGGTGCGGCACGGGGCGAAGGTGCTGGCGAGCACGTACAACGAACCCCTCATCACCAGCGAGTGGGCCGTGGCCCTCTTCCGGGAAGGCAAGAAGCGGGGACTGGTGGGGAGCTACGTGTCCAACGGGAACGCCACCCCGGAGGTCCTGGACTACCTGCGTCCGTACGTGGACCTTTACAAGGTAGACCTGAAGAGCATGCGGGAGGGCAGCTACCGGGTCCTGGGGGGCCGGCTGCAGACAGTCCTGGACACCATCCGGGGCGCTTGGGAGCGGGGGTTCTGGGTGGAGGTGGTGACCCTGGTGGTGCCCGGGTTCAACGACGACGAGGGAGAGCTGCGGGAGGCGGCTGCCTTCCTGGCCAGCGTCTCTCCCTTCCTCCCGTGGCACGTGACGGCCTTCCACAGCGACTACCGGATGCAGGACACACCCGACACGCCTCCGGAGACGCTCCTGCGGGCCGTCCGCGCCGGGGAAGAGGCCGGGCTCCGCTACGTGTACGCCGGGAACCTGCCGGGCCGGGTGGGCCGCTACGAGAGCACGTACTGCCACGGCTGCGGGGCTCTCCTGGTGGAGCGGCGGGGCTTTGCGGTGCTGCGGAACCGGCTCGCCTCCACGCGGGGGATTTGTCCGGACTGCGGGGTGCGGATCCCCGGCATTTGGGGCTGAGGGGCAGCACGGTGGCTCCCTTGGGAGCCGGTGGAGGGGCCGCGCACCGTTGATCCTGGTGGACGCCCGCCTGCTCTCCGCGTAGGAGGCGTGGGCCGCGAGCCTCCGAAGCGCCGCCGCACCTTTTCAGGCCTCGTTCCCGCAAGGCCTGACGGCGTTTCCGGCTTGCCTGCCGGTCGGAGCCGGGTCGCGGCTCGGGGCCCGCAAAGCCGTGCCAGGCCGTGGCTTCCCGGGACTCGGGGAGGTGTCACGGGGCGTTCTCCGCGGGGTAGAGGATGCGGGTGCCGTCTACGCGGGCGAAGGGGGTCAGGCGGTGGGGCTGGCAGCCACGGTCCGTGATGTGGCGCACGTTCCAGCCCCGGACGAGGAAGGCGTCCGCCAGCAGCTGTCGGTGGCACCGCCACGGGATGGCCTCCGCACACAGGAGAGCCAGACGTCGGGAGGACGCCAGGGCCTCCAACTCCCCCAGGGCCCGCTGGAACTCAGGGGTCAGCATGAAGTCCGCGTAGGCACGGAAAGCCCCCGCGCGCCACCCGGTGTTGGGTGAGTGAGGGGCGGGCCTGCGGTAGCCTCCCAGGTCCTCCCGCCACACGTAGCGGATGCCTTCCCGGGCCAGGGCGGCTTCCAGGTGCTCCCTGCGGAAGTGGGGGAACCGGCGGGAGGTAGGCCAGCGGCGCACGTCCACCACCACCTGGACCTGGTGGGCCCGGAGCAGGGCCAGGAACTCCTGGAGGCTACGGGTGGAGTGCCCCACGGTGTGCACCGTGCGGGGTGCGCCGCAGGCTGCCGTTATCTCCTCCACCGGGAAGCCCAGGAGGCCGCGGCAAACAGGCCGAGGCTCGTCAGCACCACAGCACCGCTGGGAGCCACGTCCAGGTAGAAGCTGGCCGCTAGGCCCGCCAGCACCGAGGCCACGCCGAAGGCCACCGCCAAGCCCAGGGTGGCCCGGAAGCTGCGAGCCACGCGCATGGCAGCCAGGGCCGGCACCACGAGGAGGGCGCTGGTCAGCAGGACCCCCACCACCCGCATCCCCACCACCACGGTCACCGCCACCAGAACCGTGAGCAGCAAGTTGAGGGCGTCCGTGGGGATCCCCTGCACCCGAGCCGCCTCCTCGTCAAACGTCAGGGCGAACAGGTCCTTGTAGAACCACGCCACGCTGCCCACCACCACCAGGGCCAGGACCGCCATCCAGACCAGGTCCTGCGGTTGCACCGCGGTGGCGGTTCCGAACAGGTACCCCAACAAGTCCGCGTTCACCCCGCGGGCCAGGCTCAGGAGCACCAGGGCCACCGCCAGCCCGCCGCTCAGGAAGAGGGCCAGGGCCGCTTCGCCAAACACCTGCCCGGAGGCGCGGAGGCGTTCCACCCCCACCGCCCCCACCACGGTGAAGACCAGGGCGCCCAAGGCGGGGGAGACCCCGAGCAACACGCCGGCACCCACCCCGGCCAGGGCGACGTGGGCCAGGGTGTCTGCGATGGGGCTGAGGCGCCGGAGCACCAGGAACACTCCCACGGACGGCGCCGCCACCGCCAGCAGGACCCCCGCGGCCAGGGCGCGCTGCATGAACCCGTACTGCAGGAGCTCCACGGGTGCCTCAGTGCCGGTGCGCGACCACCACGTTGCGGGTCCCGTACAGGCGCTCCAGGGCCCCGGCCCGCAGGGCTTCTTCAGGAGGTCCGTGGAAGACGAGGGTGCGGTTCAAACACGCCAGCTGGGAGACCTCCTGGGCCACCGCGGCGACGTCGTGGGACACGAACACGACCGTGGTCCCCCGTTCCCGGTGGAGATGTCGGAGCAGGGCGTAAAACCGTTCCTCCCCCTCGGGGTCCACGCCCACGGTGGGTTCGTCCAGGAGGAGGAGGTCGGGCTCGTTGGCCAGGGCGCGGGCCACGAACACCCGCTGCTGTTGCCCCACGGACAGCCGACCCACCAGCCGGTCCCGGACCTCCCACAGCCCCGCGGTGCGCAAGGCGGACTCCGCGGCCGTGCGGTCTGCGGGCCCGAGACGCCGCCCCAGGCCCGCACGGCCCGCACGCCCGCTGAGCACCACCTCCATCACGGTGGCGGGGAAGCGGGTCTCGAAGGCCACCGCCTTCTGCGGCACGTAGCCCACCCGGTGCCAGTCCCGGAAGTGCCGCAGGTCCTGGCCGAACAGCCGCACGTGGCCACAGCTGGGGCGCACCAGGCCGAGCAGGACACGCAAGAGCGTCGTCTTGCCCGCGCCGTTGGGCCCGATGACCCCGAGGAAGTCGCCTCGCCGGACGCGCAGGTCCACTTGGTCGAGCACACGCTCCCCGTCGTAGTCCACGCACACGTGCTCGAGTTCGGCGACGACCTCGGATTCAGCGGCGCGCAAGCTCCCCCCTCCGCCCTCGTGCAGGTCCGACACGATTGTACCCACGGTCGTCGCGACGTGGTCCGCCTTGTCAGTTGCCGCGCAGGGCGTGGCGAAGACCTGCGCGACCTTCACCGCTGCACCCCCTCCGACCTTCACGGACAGCCGAGGCCGTCCCGCAGGGCCCGCAGGTTCTCCTCCATGAGCTCGAAGTAACCTCTTCCCTGCCGCCGGTCTTCCTCCGTGAGGCCCTCCACGGGGTTGAGGACCAGGACCCGGGCGCCTAGCTCCCGGGCCAGGCCTTCCACGGCCTTCCTGCCCGCCAGGGTCTCGGCGTACACGGCCCTGACCCCGGCCCGCCGGGCCGCGGACAGCAGGTGCTTCAAGCGTCGGGGAGAAGGTTCGGCTTCGTGGCTGAGACCTGCCACGCTCAACAGCCGCAGGCGGTACCGGCGGGCCAGGTAGCCGAAAGCCCTGTGGGAGGTGACCAGGACCTGCCCGCGGCAGCCTCTTAGGCCCTCGGCGTAACGGGCGTGGAGCCTGGCCAGGCGGTCCTTGAGCTCCCTCGCGCGCCGGCGGTAGAAGTCGGCGCCTTCGGGGTCTGCCTGGGCTAGGCCCCCGGCGACGTTGTCCACCATGGCCTGGGCCAGCACGGGGTCCAGCCAGGCGTGGGGGTCCAGCTGCTCCCGGTGGGGCTCGCGGCCCACCTCGCGTTCCTCCTCTTCCTCCAATTTCACCAGGGGCAATCCCCGGGTGGCTTCCACGGCCAGCGCCCCTCTGCCCAGTTCCGCGCGCAGGCGGTCCGCCCACGGCTCCAGGCCCGCTCCGTTGTACACGAACACCCGTGCCCGTTTGAGGGCGGCCACGTCCCCCGGGGTGGGTTCGTAGTCGTGGGGGGAAGTCCCCGTCGGGGTGAGCTGGCGGACCGCCACGCGGTCTCCTCCCACGAGGCTGGTGAACTCGAAGAGGGGGTAAAAAGAAGCGACCACCTCTAGGCCAGCCGAGGGTCGGGCGACCGAGCACCCGGCAAGCCACAGGGCGAGCACCGCCGTGATGACCTGCCTCAGCCGCGGGCCTCCTGACAAGAAGGACAGTAGCCGAGGACCTCCAGCCGGTGGCCGGTCACCAGGAACCCGGCCTCCAACTTAGCGCCCGCAGGCAGGTCCACGGGGCAGTCCTCCCACCGCACCACGGACCCACAGCGGAGGCACACCAGGTGGTGGTGGTGCGGGCGGGCGAGCTCGTACCTGGCGACCCCACCCTCCTGCCACCGGTCTACCCATCCCTCCCGGACCAGCAGCTCGAGGGTCCGGTACACGGTGACCAGGCCGATTTTAGGGTGAACCCGCTCCGCCAGGCGGTGTACGTGCCTCGCGTCCGCCCCGCACCCAGCCTCCGCCAGGGCCGCCAACACCGCCAGGCGGGCCTTGGTCACCTTCCGGCCCGCCTGACGCCAGGACTGCACGGGTGCGGTAACGTAATCGCCATTCATTTTCATTTACAAGATAGCAAACCGCTCCGGCGCACGAAAGTTTTGGGTAGAGCTTCCGCTCAAATGACCTTTCGGGTGATTGACTGTCCGCCTATTTGGTCATTATAAGCGCGTCAGTTGGACATGGTGAACCTATACGAAAGACTATCGAGGTGCCTCATGCGCCTCTGGGCAGCCCTAGTGGTGGCGCTGCTGGTGAGCTCTTGTGGGCAGTCTCCGTTGAGCGGTTCCCTAGACCCGGATCGCCGCCGTGCGCCGACACCCACGCCGAGCCCGGCCCCCACATACTCACCCACACCCGGACCCACGCCTGGCGCCACTCCTGCGCCGACCCCGACGCCGAGCCCGACACCCACGCCTACCCCCGTCCCCAGCTCCCCTCCGCCCGGGCCCGTCAGCAGCACCTCCGTCGGGGCGGACGGGACGCTGTTGGTCAACGGCCGGCCCTTCCTGCTGATCGCAGGGCAGAAGCTGGACTACGGGTGGTGGGCGGCCGCGGGCTACACTCGGGCTCAGGCGGACGCCAAGCTCTCCCAGCTGCGCAGCTGGGGGTTCAACGCCATGAACAACGGGAACTGGCTGAGCCTGCCCTCCTGGGGGATCCAGGCTCAGGACCAGGAGCTGTGGAACCGCTACGGGTTCTACTGGGTGGGCAGCGCCACCATCGACCTCACCCGCAACCTGGACGTCTCCTTCAGCCACTGCACCACCCAGGGCCTGGCGACCCTCCGGGACATCGTGCGGACCTACCGCACGCGCCCGAACCTCCTGGCCTGGCAGATCATCCCCGAGATGGGAGCGGGTACGGACCTGAGCTGCTACCGGGTGGCCCGGGACGCGGTGCGGGGGGAAGACCCCGCCCGCATCGTGGCGAACTTGATGGTCTTCGACGACGGGATCCTCCGGACCCTAGGGCTCATTGACTTCCCCTTCCCCGAGATGCCCCTGTTCGGTACTCCCGCGGTGGGGATCCAGAACCTGCACGGCCTCCTGGCGGGCCTGCGGAGCGCTTTGCGGTCCGGGCAGCGGTTCGTGTTCGGGATCTCCACCACGCCCCTGGCGGAGCTCATCCCGCCCTGGTACACGAGCCGGATCCCGTCCTACGAGGAGTTGCGCCGGTACTTCCTGCTCCAGGTGGGCATGGGGGTGCGGGCCTTCGAGGTCCTGTGGGGGCCCAACCAGCGGGACGGGTCGCGGTACCCCAACAACGGGGACGCGGGCATGCCCAGTGGATACCTGTCCGTGTGGAACTGGACGGGACAGGTCATCGCGGAGGTCCGTTCCCTCGAGCCCGTGATCTTGGCCCCGGGGGGCTGGGAGGAGATCCCGACTACCCCCGCCTTCCGCATCCCGCCCATCGTGAACAACGTGCTGGACTACGTGGGGATCTACGCCACCAAGAAGTCCGTGGGGGGGAGGATCTACGTGGTGGCCGTTTCCTTCGAAGAGACCAGCTCCGTGGTGGGGGCGGTCCTCGACGTGGGGGTGCCCATCGGCTCCGTGCGGGTGCTGGGGTCCGCGGCTTCCCCCACGGTGTCCGGCAGCCAGATCGTGGACAACTTCCCGCCCATGGGGGCGCGGGTCTACGAGGTCACGCCACGGTAGGCCGCGGGCCGCTCAGAGCCTGCGGCGCAACCAGCTCTCCGCGGAGCGGAACACCTCCTCGCGGTTCGCGGGCCGACCACGACCTGGGTGACCCGGGGCCTGCGTCGCCCACGGCTGCGCTCTCGACAATCGCGCCGTTCACGGAGCCGCTTGCAAGCCGGTTTTCTCCTCGGTGCGCTGGTCCACGGCTCCCACGGCCTGCCGCCCTCGGACACCGACCCAGAACACTTCGCCCTCTCCGAAGGGCCACGCCTTCTGCCAGACCACTGTACCGGACAGGGCGGTTGCTTCGCCTCGCTCCAGCACGGTCACGGGTGTTCCCTCCGGCAGCCGGACAGGGACCAGGAGCCGCGCGCCCGTCCCCTCGTCCTCCAGCACGCCCCACACCGCGCCGCCGTCCCAGACCACCCGCACGGACCTGGGACGCACCCGCCGGGTTGCCCCTCGTCGCCGAGGGTAGGGGCTCCCCACGGGGTCTGAGGGCTGCCCGGCCCGTTCCAGCAACCTGCGCTGGGCGTCCAACAGCAGCACGCTCAGGAACTCCGCCTCCGTGGGGGTGGACCGGAGGGACCGGATCGTGTCGGGGTGGTCTAGCCGCAGGCCCAGCTCGGTGCCCTGGGGACCGGCGCGGTCTCGCGCAGCACCTCCTCCACGGCGTACCGCCACCACCTCACCCTGCAGGACGAGGTCCGCGTGGGGCCATCCCTCCGGCAAAGAAAGGAAGACGGTGGTGCCTACCCGAGGGGCGGGCTCGGCCTCCGCCAGGACGACCCCGGCTCCCTGTTCGTGCACGTCCCAAAGGAGCCCCACCGCTTCCCGGCCTTCCTCCCACCGCAGCCGCACCGGGAGCCAGGCGCGCAGCCGTTGCACCGCGCGCCGGTCCCGGGTGCGGTACGCCACCGCCAGGGCCCAGGCCGCGAGGTAGGTGTGCCAGGCTGCCCACACCGCGTTGACGGCGTAGGCCGTGAGCAGGCCCCCCGCTTGTGGCGCGCGCACCGTGCAGCCGGCCGCGGCGGCCGCGTTGGCGGCAAAGACCAGGGCCTGCGGGACCAAGGCCTCCAGGGGTGGGCCCTGGTGGTGCCCCGCCTTGGGCGTCACGTGGAACACAGCCCGGCCGGTCAGGAGATTCAGGGTGGCCCGCATGTACGTGGCGAACCGAGCCATGTTGTAGTGCTCGGTGAGCAGGACCATCCCGTAGCCGCGGCTCGCCAGCTTGAAGGCCAGGTTGCTGAGGAGGTGGTAGGCGGCGAAGGCTGCGAGGAAGGCCCAGTCCACCGCGCGCACGGGGAGCTGTCCCGTGAGGTAGAAGGTGGGCGGGGCCACGTACAGGACGGCCTTCTGCCACCCCTCGAACCACGTGATCATGGACGCCAGGTAGGTAAGGCGCTGGGGAAGCGTAAGGCCGCGCCGCCACAGGGGGTTGTCCAGCCGGAGGACCTGCATCGCTCCGCGGCCCCAGCGCAGCCGCTGGATGCGGTACGGCTCCGCGGTGGACGGTGCCAGTCCGTACGCCAGGACCTCCGAGTGGTACACGGACTTCCAACCGCGGGCGTGCAGGCGGATGGAGGTGTGGAGGTCCTCCGTCACCGTCTCCGTGGCGAAGCCGCCCACGTCCTCCAGGGCCGCGCGGCGGAGCACCGCGGGAGACCCGCAGTAGAAGGCTGCGTTCCAGTGGTTCTTGCCGGGTTGGATCACGCGGAAGAACAGGGCCTGCTCGTGCCACGAACGGCCCGTCCCGGGCTCCGTCCAGTGCTGGTAGCTCTCCAGGTTGTAGAATTCCTGGGGCGTCTGGACGAAGGCCACCCTGGGGTCACGGAAGTAGCCCAGGATGCGGTCCAGGAACTGGGGCACGGGCACGTGGTCTGCATCCAGCACCGCCACGAACTCCGCGGAGCTGTGCCGCAAGCCGAAGTTCAGGTTGCCCGCCTTCCCGTGCTCGTGTGTAGGCCGGCTCAGGTAGACGCAGCCCAGGGAAGCAGCCAGCTCCCGGACCTCGGGTCGACCGCCGTCGTCCAGCACCACGGTGCGGTGCGGGTAGCGAATCCTCTGGGCTGCTAGGAGGGTCCGGCGCAGGACCCACAGGGGTTCGCCCTTGGTGGGGACCAGCACGTCCACCCGCAGGCCCTCCGGTGCCGGAGGCGGAGAGGGGTATTCCACCTTCCACACGGTGAAGAAGAACAGGACCGCGCTCAGCCACCCGAAAGCTTCCGCTCCCCACAGGAGGAGGGAAAACGTCCACGCTTCGGGGTTGAGGGTCCACAGGGCCCGCCAGACCAGGTAAACCGCCCCCGCGGCCCCCGCGGACACCATGGCGGCACGCGTCCACAGCTCCTTGGTCGGACTCAAAACACACACCTCCTCCTGGGAGTCCCGTCCCTCAGGGCTCCTTTGTTTGCGCCACGGGCCACGGTCGCCGAGAGCGCAGGCAGCAGGCTCCGAGCGCGGCGCCGGAGCAACTGTCGTGCCATATACAAAAGACTCCGGCTGCGTGTCAAGGTCGAGCGGCTCCCGTGCTGGGGAGCCGCAGGCGCGTGGGCGCCGGGTCCGCGGTTCTACCAAGCCCCCAGCCCTGACGGCGCGTCCGGGGGCGAGCGGGCGAGAAAAAAGGCCTAAACACACGAGAACCGGGCTTGGAAGGAGATCGGCCAGGTTGTCAAGGCGGCTGCGAGGAGCCACAATATCTTGCGTCTACCCGCGCGGCTGTCTCAAGATGTAGGGGCCAACCGGGGAAGGGGTTCGGGGGATGCGTTGTCCTTACTGTGGTCACCACGACAGCCGGGTGCTGGACTCCCGTCCTGCGGAGGAGGGGGCCGCCATCCGGCGGAGGCGCGAGTGCCCCCGCTGCGAACGGCGCTTCACCACGTTCGAGCGGGTGGACCTGGCACCCCTGGTGGTGGTGAAGCGAGATGGCCGTCGGGAGCCCTTCGACAGGGGCAAGGTCCTGGGCGGGCTGCTGAAGGCCCGTGGCAAGCGCCCCATTCCCACGGACGTCCTGGAGGCCCTGGCCGCGGACGTGGAGCGGCAGGTCCGCAACCTGGGAGAGCCCGAGGTGCCCAGCAGCCGGATCGGGGAGCTGGTGATGGAGCGGTTGCGGGACGTGGACGAGGTGGCCTTCGTCCGGTTCGCCTCCGAGTACCGGCGGTTCCAGGACGCGGACAGCATCGTGGAGGAGGTCGCGCGGCTGCGGGCGCGCAAGGAACGGGAAGAGCAGCTCCGCCGCCAGGTGCCCCTCCTGCCCCTGGGAGAGGGCAAGGCCAACGGGCAGCACGAAGGACTCTGGCCGAAGAAATCCGGACCGGGAAGGTGAGGCCATGCAGGGCACGAAGGACACCACAGAGCTCTTCCAGCGGACGCTGCGCTACTTCGGCGGAGACGAGCTCCGGGCCCGCGTGTTCTTCGACAAGTACGCCCTCCGGGACCGGGACGGGACGGTGGTGGAGGCCACCCCGCCCGAGATGTGGGCCCGGGTGGCCCGGGAGATGGCGTCCGTGGAGGCCACGGAGGCGAAGCGGCGGGAGTGGGAAGAGAAGTTTTCCTGGCTGCTGGAGGACTTCCGGTTCGTCCCCGGCGGTCGCATCCTGTTCGGCGCAGGCAACCCGCGCCGCGCCACTCTCCTCAACTGCTACGTCATTCCCATTCAGGGCGACTCCCTGGAGGACATCTTCGAGTGGTGCAAGCAGGCCGGGCGGACGTATTCCTTCGGGGGTGGGGTGGGAACGGACATCAGCGTGCTGCGGCCGCGGGGCACGCCCGTGAACAACGCCGCCATCACCAGCTCGGGGGCGGTGTCCTTCATGGAGCTGCTGTCCACCACCACGGGCACCATCGGCCAGGCGGGCCGGCGGGGGGCGCTCATGATCACCATCCGGAGTGACCACCCCGACGTTCTGGAGTTCACCCGGGTGAAGCGGAACCTGGACAAGGTCCGGTACGCGAACATCAGCGTGCGGGTGGACGACGCCTTCATGCGGGCCGTGGAGCAGGACGGGGAGTACACCCTGCGGTTTGCGAACGACAAGGTCCGGACGGAGCGGACGATCCGGGCCCGGGAGCTGTGGGACGAGCTCGTGCGGGGGGCGCGGGACTACGCGGAGCCCGGGGTGATCTTCTGGGACACCATCCGGCACTGGTCCACTTCGGAGTACAACGGGATGAACGTGATCACCACCAACCCGTGTTCCCTGGTCGGATCCACCTACGTGATGACGCCCAGCGGAATTCACCGGCTGGACACCCTCGTGCGGAACGCGGTGGTAGATCGGACGGCGCCAAAGGTCCTCGTTGACCGACGTGCGGCAGACGAGAGAGGGGTGGCGACGGTCCAGGCGGACGCCCTGGCCTTCACGGGCGTCAAACGCATCTGGCGGGTGGAGACCACGAGCGGGTTCGTGCTCCGGGGGACTGGCGACCACAAGGTGAAGGTCCTGAACGACGACACCTTCGACCCCCTCCACGGCTCTCGGGGCTGGAAGCGGATCGACGAACTCAAGCCGGGCGACGTGCTGGCGGTGCTGGATCCCAACGACCCGGGCTTGGTCGAGCGGGTGTTCGCGGAGCGTTCCCCGTACCTGCACCTGGACCAGCGGTGGATTCAGCCGCGTCGGAAGGACGCCCACGATCGACTGATCGACCTCCCGGAGCGGTGGGACGAAGACCTCGCGTACTTGCTCGGTTACGCCGTGGGGGACGGGTCCTACACGTGCCACTCCCGGCGCTCGGGGCTCGCGCGGAGGCTCGATCTGCACATGCATGTGGACGACGCGCCCTACGTGAAGGCCGTGGTAGACCGGGTCGTCGGGCGGTGCCTCCGCTACCGCCGGGTCCGGGTACGGGTAGGGGGCGGGGAGGAGGAAAGGCCTGCCCCTCTGCGCCTTCACACCCGAGAGGGGACGCAGCGGGCCTGGGTGTCGGTGCACTCGAGTGCCTTCCTGCGAATGCTGGAGGCCCTGGGCCTACGGCCCGCGCGGGCGCACGAGAAGACGGTGCCGGAGTCCATCCTGGTAGCCCCGAAGGAGGCTACCGCGGCCTTTTTGCGCGGGTTGTTCGACGCTGACGGGACCATTTCCCGGCCGGGGGAGCGGCCCATGGTGTCGCTGTCCTCTCTATCCAGGAAGCTGATCGAGCAGGTGCAGCTGCTGCTGCTGCAGTTCGGCATCTTCTCAACCGTGGTAACCTACCCGGCAGAGGTGAAGAACGGCTCACGGAGTGGCCTGCGATACGTCACGAAGTCCGGCGAGCTCAGGGAATACCGGAGCGTACATGACTCCTACAAACTGTGCATCACGAGCTACCCTTCCATCGAGCGTTTCGCGACCTACGTGGGGAGTGGGGTGGCTCGGAAGCAGCGCATGCTGGAAGCGCTGCGAGAGGGGCGGAAGCTGCCGCTTCGCGAGGTGACAGACCGGACCGAAGTCAAGGCGGTGATCGAGGAGGACGTGTGCGAGCCCGTGTACGACCTGACGGTTCTCGACACGAAGTCATTCGTGGCCAACGGGCTCGTGGTCAGCAATTCGGAGATCCCTCTGGAGCCGTACGGGTGTTGCTGTCTGGGAAACGTGAACCTGGCCGCCTTCGTGCGCGAGCCGTTCGCGGAAGGGGCGGACCTGGACTGGGAGGCTCTGGAGCGGGCACTCCGGTACGCGGTCCGGTTCCTGGACAACGTCCTGGACTACAACGCGGACAAGCACCCCCTGCCCGAGCAGAAAGAGGCGAGCCTGCGGAGCCGGCGCATCGGCGTGGGCTTCACAGGGCTGGGGGACATGCTGGCAAAGCTCCGGCTGCGGTACGACTCGGAGGAGGCCCTGGCCTTCGTGGACCGCACCTTCGAGCGCATCAAGAACGTGGTGTACGACGAGAGCGCCAATCTGGCTGCGGAGAAGGGGCCCTTCCCCGCGTTCGACCGCGACCGGCACTTCCGGGGGCCCTTCCTGCAGACCCTCGATCCCGCGGTCCGGGACAAGGGGTACGCCCTGGGGCTGCGGAACGTGGCCCTGCTCACGGTGCCGCCCGTGGGCAGCGGGGCCGCCCTGGCGGGGACCACCAGCGGCATCGAGCCGATCTTCGACCTGTACTACCTGCGCCGCAGCGAGTCGTTGAGCCAGGCGCAGTTCAAGGTGTACCACCCCTTGGTGCGGCAGTACATGGACGAGTTCGGAGTGGACGAGGACCACCTGCCGGAGTACTTCGTGACCGCGCACCGGATCGCGCCGGAGATGCGCGTCCGGATGCAGGCCACCATTCAGAAGCACATCGACCACAGCATCAGCTCTACGGTGAACCTGCCGGAGTCCGCCACGGTGGAGGACGTGGAGCGGGTGTACTTCCTGGCGTGGAAGCTGGGGTGCAAGGGGATTACCGTCTACCGCGAGGGGTCCCGCGAGGGGGTCTTGATCACCGAGGCGAAGGCGCAGCAGCAGACGCCACCGGAGCCCATCCGGGTGCCCACCGAGCCGGCGCGGGACCGGGCGGTCACGCGCCCACGGCCGAAGGTGACGCAGGGGAGGACGGAGCGGATCGAGACCCCCCGCGGGCGGGTGTACGTGACGGTCAACGAGGACGAGTACGGGCCGTGCGAGGTGTTCGTGGAGAGTCTGGACGTGGAGGCGGAGGCCACAGGCCGGTTGGCTTCCCTGTGCCTGCGCAGCGGGGTGGACCCGCGGGAGGTGATCGAGCAGCTGTGGCGGGTGCAGTCCCGGGAGGTGGCCCTGGACCGCTCCGCGGACGGCACCGTGGTCCGGGTGAGCACCATCGCCCAGGCGGTGGCCCTGGCCCTGGGCCGCGCCCTGTACGGAGAGGGCTTCAAGCCCGACAAGGAGTTCCCCCGCGCGGCGGCCTTGCCCGAGCCGACGCCGCGCGCCCGCCAGGAGCGGCTCCGGTTCGTGGACCGCGAACCGGAGGCTTCCCGCGGGGGAGGGGCCGTGCCGGGCAACGGTGCACGGGGGCTATTCTTCGCGGGGGTGTGCCCGGACTGTGGGGACAGGCTGGTCTACGAGAACGGCTGCGCCCACTGCAGGTCCTGCGGGTACTCCCGCTGCTGACGGCTGCGGGAAGGCCCTACTCGCGGGAGGAGCTCCCAGGGCCGCCGGCGAGGCGGCGGAGCAGCCGGGCGACAGGAGCCGGCACGGGGAACGTGGACCGGCCCGGGGGTGCGAAGCGCCCAGCGCCCGGCGTCCCCCGTGTCCGGGCGCCCACCACGTGGAAGGTGGCGTGAAAGTGCGTGAAGGTGTGCCGGAAGGTGAGCTCAAGGTGGTCCCGGCGCAGGGTCACTCCCACGAGGCGCTCGAGGGCGGCTCGGGCCTGCCTCCACGAAGTCCCCGGCACGTACGGTAGGGTCCAGAGCCCGCCCCACAGGCCGCCCGAGGGCTGACGCACCAGGAGCACCCGGCCCCTCCCGTCCCGCACGAGGGCGGCCACGAACCGGCGGTGGGGCCGCGGAGGAGGGCGGCGCCGCAAAGGCAGGCGATCGGCGAGTCCCCGTTGGTAGGCACGGCACCAGTCACTGATGGGGCAGGCCTCGCACCGGGGCGCCCGGGGCAGGCACACGGTGGCGCCCAGGTCCATGAGGGCTTGGTTGAAGTCCCCCGCGCGGCCCGTGGGCAGAACAGCCCGCAGGGCGGTCTCCACGGCCCGGCGGGCCGCGGCTTCCGCGGGCGAAGCCTTCAGGCCCACCAGCCGGAGGCCCACCCGCAGGACGTTGCTGTCCACCGCCAGCTCGTCTTGCCCGAAGGCGATGCTGGCCACCGCGGCCGCGGTGTACTGCCCGACCCCGGGGAGCCTGCGCCACTCCGCGGCGGTGGCAGGGAAGGCCCCCCGGCGGACCACCTCCCGTGCTGCGCGGAGGAGGTTGCGGGCGCGGGCGTAGTACCCGAGGCCCGCCCAAGCCCGGAGGACGTCCTGCTCGGACGCTGTGGCCAGGGCCTGGACGGTGGGGAAGGCGCGGAGGAACCTGCGGTAGTACGGGACGACCACCTCCGCCCGGGTCTGCTGCAGCATCACCTCCGAGATCCAGATGCGGTAGGGGTCGCGGGTACGCCTCCACGGCAGGTCCCTGCGCCACCCCGCGTACCAGCGGAGCAGCTCCTCCGCGAGGAGCGTGTCCCGGTCCGTGTTGGCCACCGTGGCCTTTCCGAGCCGGGCACCGAGGAGCCGGTCCGAGCTCGTCACGGGCTCCGCAGGAGACGGGTGACGGCCAAGCGCACGAGGACCAGCAGCAGTCCGCTGCTGATCGTACCCACCAAGAGGAAGGTGGGAGTCCCAGGGCTGGTCAGACGGCCCAGGAGCAGCTGCCGCAGCAGGATCCCCGCGGGAACCGCGAAGATCCACGTGCGGACCAGGGCTCTCCACGACGCCTCCCGGTAGGTGCCGGTCAGGGAGGCCACCGCGAGCCAGCTCAGGGCCAAGGGTAGGAAGGTCCGGGCCACCAGTCCCCCGTCCACCCCCACCCCGTGGAAAGAGGCGCCCACCGCGGAGAACACCAGTAGGGCGACCAGGTCTGCAGCCAGCAGGGCCGCGCGGTGCACCTAGTCCCCTCCCGCCAGCACCGGTCCGGCCCTCCGGGCGCGCGCCGCGGGAAGCCACGCGGCCAGCACAGCACCCATCGCCGCCATCCCCGCGGCCACCCGCAGGACCGCGGGCACCCCGAGGGTGTCCGCCACGAGCCCGAAGGGTGTGGCCAACAGGGCCGCCACGGAGCTGGCGGCAACCTGCATGCCGCCCCCCAGGGCCGTGTGGCCGGGCAGGAACTCCTGGGACAGCACAAGGGTGATGGGCAAGACCCCCTGCGAGCAGGCGCCCAGCACGAGGACCGCGGGGTATGTCCACGGAGGTCGGAGGACGGGCAACAACAGGACCACGCCGCCCAGGACCGCCATGGTCACCCCCAGGACGCCGCGCCGGCTCCACCGGTCCGCGAGGCGGCCCAGCAGGGGCCCGGCCACCACCCCGCCCGCCAACAGGACGGAAAGGGCCGCGGAGGCGGCCTCCCGGGACTGCCCCAGGTGGTCGATGAGGAAGCCGGGGTAGAAGACCGTCACGCCCACGTGCACCCCGCCGCGGAGCAGGGCGATGGCCAGGAGCAGCGCGTACGCCGCCCACAGGTCGTGGCCGTGGCCCCGGGCCAGCTCCCGGGGCTGCAGCACGCCTTCCCGCCGCTGGGAGGCGGCCAGGAGGGCCGCGATGGGCAGGCCCACCGCAAGCCACAGGGCCAGGCCCCGGAGGCCGAAGGTCCCGGCCAGGACCGCCACCACCGTAGGACCCAGGGCCCATCCCACGCTACCGCCCACGGTGAAGTAGCCCATGACCGTGGCGCGGCGGGCACCCGCAGCCTGGTACACGGTGCGTACCGCCTCGGGGTGGAAGAGGGCGGGACCCAGGGCCAGCACCCCCAGGGAAAGGGCCGCGGTGAGGGGGCCTGTGGCGAAGCCCGCCAGGGCGAGGCCCGTGGCGGTGAGGGCCACGCCCGCGGGCACCATCCACAGGCTGCGGTGCCGGTCCGCGACCCAGCCCGCGGCCACCTGGATGAGGGCGCCGCACAGGGAGGCGGCCGTCACCAGCACCCCGGTGACGGTGTAGGTCAGCCGTAGCTCGGTGCGCAGGTACTGCGCCAGGGCGGGCAGGGCCCCCGCGCCCACGTCCACCGCAGCGTGCCCCACGATGAGCAGGGCCAGGACGGCCCAAGCGGAGGAGTGCAGCAGGAACGTCACACCCGCAGCTTGGGGTCCAGGGCGTCCCGCAGGGCGTCTCCCAGGACGTTGAAGGCCAGCACCGTCAGGGTGATGGCGAGGCCTGGGAACACGGCCATCCACGGTGCCTTCTGTACGAAGTCCACCGCGGCCCCGCTGAGCATCAGGCCCCAGGCGGGGGTGGGCTCCGCTACTCCGAGCCCCAGGAAGCTCAGGGACGCCTCCAGGAGGATGGCCTGGCCCAGGAAGGCGGTGAGCATCACCAGGTAAGGGGCGAGGACGTTGGGGAGCATGTGCCGGAGGATGATACGCCACGGGCTGGCGCCCACCGCCCGGGCGGCCTCCACGTAGGTCATCTGGCGGACCTGCAGGGCGCTGCTGCGCACCACCAGCTCCGCCCGAGGGGCGAAGGACAGGGCGATGGCCACCACCAGGTTGGTGGTGCCGCTGCCGAGAACGGCCACCATGGCCATGGCCAGCACGATGAGCGGGAAGGACACGAGGATGTCCGTGACCCGCTGGACGACCAGGTCCACGGTCCCTCCGAAGTACGCGGAGGCCACCCCCACCACCGCGCCCACGGTGGCGCCCACCAGGGAGCTGGTAAGCCCCACCAGGAGGGCGGTGCGGGCGCCGAAGATGAGCCGGCTGAGGATGTCGCGGCCGAAGCTATCCGTACCCAGCCAGTGTCTGGAGCTGGGCGGGCTGAACATGGCCATGTAGTCGTTGGCCAGGGGGTCGTACGGGGCGATCTGGGGCGCGAGGACGGCAGCCAGGACCAACAGGAAAAGGAAGACGGCGCTGGCCGCGGCCACGGGGTACCGACGGGCGAACCGCGCCAGCCTGCCCGCCCGCCGAGGCCGGGCGGCCAGGGGCCACGGTTGCGCGAGGACGTCGGGGCGGCCTGCGGCCATGGCCTCACGCGTACCGGATCCGCGGGTCCAGCCGGGCGTACACCAGGTCCAGGAGCACGTTCACCAGCACGTAGGCGGAGGCGACCAGCAGCATGAGGCCCTGGATCAGGGTGTAGTCGCGTCGGCTGATGGCGTCCACGAAGAGCTTGCCGATCCCGTTGAGGTTGAACACCTGCTCTGTGACCACCAACCCTCCGAGGAGGAAGGCGAACTCCAGGCCGACCACGGTGACCACGGGGAGCAGGGCGTTCCGGAGGGCGTGGCGGACCACCACCGCCCGCTCCGCCAGCCCCTTGGCCCAGGCGGTGCGGACGTAGTCCTCCCGCAGCACCTCCAGCATGGCGGAGCGGGTCATCCGGGTGGCCACCGCGGAGTAGCGGTAGCCCACGGCCAGGGCAGGCCAGATCAGCTGGCTCAGGTTGGCCACGGGGTCCACCCACAGGGGAGTGAAGGTCATAGGCGGCAACCACCGGAACACCGTGAGCAGGAACAGCAGGAGCAGGATCCCCAGCCAGAAGGACGGGGTGGCGAGACCGGCCACGCTGAACACCTGGACCAGGTGGTCCACCCAGGTGCCCCGGCGGACCGCGGCCCACACCCCGAGAGGCAGGGCCAAGGTCACCGCCACCACCGTGGCCATGACCGCGAGCTGCAGGCTGAGCTCCAGGCGGATGGCGATCTCCTTGGAGACCGGACCACCCGTCCACATGGAGGTCCCGAGGTCCAGGCGCACCAGGCCCGCGATCCAGTCCGCGTACTGGACCCACACGGGCTTGTCCAGACCCAGGCGGGCGCGCTCCTGCCGGACCACCTCCGGGGTGACGTAGCTGCCGCCACTCACCAGGCGGAGCTCCACGATGTCCCCCGGGATCACCCGCACCAGGAGGAAGATGAGGGTGGCCACCGCCCACAGGGTGGGGACCACCAGGACGAGCCGCGCCAGGACGTACCGGGCCATGCTACTCGCTCAGCCAGACCTCCTCCAGGTCCTCCAGGTAGTGAGAGGGGCCTACCTTGTAGCCGTGCAGCTTCTTCCAGTGGGGGACGATGCGCTGCCACCACAGGAGGTGGAACTGGTAGGCGCGGTCGCTCAGGACCCGCCGCTCGAACTGCCGGACGATCTGCAGCCGCCGCGGCAGGTCGCGCTCCCGGCTCTGGGCCCGGAACAGCCCGTCCACCAGGCGGTCGGTGTAGCGGGCGTAGTTGAGCGGGTTGCGGTCGGAGGACACGAACTTCGTCAGCTGCACGTCGGGGTCGTCGAAGAAGTCACACGTGAAGTCGATGCCCACGTCGAAGTTGCCCGCCCGCAGGTCCGCCAGGTACGGGCCCGTCTCCTGGATCACGTGCCGGGGGTTGAGCCCCACCTGGCGCCACTGGTCCACCACGAAGATCCCGGCGGGGATGTACGGCATGGGGATGTTGCGGTTCTTCACCGTGAACTCGAAGCCCTCGGGGACTCCCGCTTCCCGCAGCAGCCGCCGGGCCTCCTGCCGGGCCGCGTTGATGTCCCGGCCGAAGCCCGCGAGCTTGGTGAGCTCCGCCTCCGGGGTGGCGAACGGACCACCCGGCCGCATCACGCCCCCCACGGGGCCCATGAAGGTGATCTGGGACAGGGCCCGGGACCCGCCCCACCGGTCGATGGCCAAGGTCAGGGCCCGCCGCACCCGGTGGTCGTCGAAGGGCTTGCGTTGGTTGTTCGGCACCACGAGGAGGTTGCACAGCCACCCCGACTCCTGGACCGTGACCCGGTCGCCGAGGAACTGCACCACCTCGTCCCGCTGGGCGGGGGCGAAGCCCCGGAACTCCACCAGGGCCTGGCCGAACTTGAGGGCCGCGGTCTGGGCCGCCGGGCTGCTGATGAACAGGGCCCGGTAGCCGTCCAGGTACGGTCGGCCTGGCTTCCAGTAGTTCTCGAAGCGCACGCCCTCCCAGTGAGAGCCGCGCACGTACTCCTTGAACCGGAAGGGGCCGGTCCCCATCACGTTGCGCTCGTACCAGCGGGGGTCCCGCTCCAGGATGTCCGCCTTGTAGATCCAGTTGAAGGGAGAGGCCAGCTTCTCCAGGAAGGTGGCGGACGGCCACTTGAGCCGGATCACCACGGTGTTCGGGCTGGGGGCGGTGACGCTCTCCACCATCTCGTACATGGCCTGCCGGGCGCTCACCACGCCCTGGGGCGGGAAGATGATCTTGTCCAGACTGGCCTTCACGTCCCGGGAGGTGAGCAGGCTCCCGTCGTGGAACCGGACCCCGCTGCGGATGCGGAAGGTGTAGGTGAGACCGTCCTCCGACACCGTCCAGCTCTCCGCCAGGTCCGGCACCACCTTCGGGTAGTTCAGGGGGTCGAACTTCACCAGCAGGTTGTAGTGGGGCCGGATGGGGTGGATGACCGCGAAGGTGGTCTCCCGGTGCGCATCAAAGGAGGGCGGCTCCGCGGACACCATGAAGTTCAGCGAGCCTCCGCGCCGCGGCTGCGGCGCAGGGGCGCCGGTGCCCACGGCCCCAAAACCCGCCAGCACCACCGCCGCCAGCGAGACCGCCGCGGCCCACTTCCTCCACGAGCGTGCGTACACCGTCTTCACCCCCTCACCGATGAGCTCGCTCCCAGCCCGGGGATTACGCCGGGCGGGTCCGCGGATCCTCCCGGAACCCTCGTGCCCGCTGCGCCAGGAGCTCTGCCACGTGCACCGCCCTGCGCCCTGCGCCGTGGGCGATCTGCTGCCGGCAGCTGATGCCCATGGCCACCACCGGGACGTGGGGCGCCAGCCCGCGCACCACGGGCAGGAGCCGCCGTTCCCCGATGGCCAGGGAGACGTCGTAGTGTTCGCGCTCGAACCCGAAGGAGCCCGCCATCCCGCAGCAGCCGGAGTCCACCTCCTGCGGCTGGAACCCCGCGGCCCGCAGGACCCGCACCAGGGGCCCTGTGCCCACCAGGGCCCGCTGGTGGCAGTGGCCGTGGACCAGCACCGTCCCGTCGCCTTCCGCGGGCGGAAAGGCCACGGCACCTTCCCGGTCCAGGAACTCGTCCAGCAGGACCGTGGCCTGGGCCACCCGTCGGGCGGCCTCGCCCGGCACCAGGTCGAGCACCTCGTCCCGGAAGGTGAGGACACAGCTGGGCTCGAGGCCCACCACGGGGACACCCGCCTCCGCCAAGTGCACCAGCCGCCGGACCGCGGCCTGCGCCGTCCGGCGGGCGGCGTCCAGGAAGCCCTTGCTGAGGAGGGTGCGGCCGCAGCACACCACGGGGGCCAGCTCCACCCGGTAGCCCAGGCCCTCCAGGAGTTCCACCGCCGCGCGACCGGGGTTCGGGTCGTTGTACAGGGTGAAGGTGTCGCAGAAGAAGGCCACGGTCCCCCGGCTGCCCGGACCCGCGGGCGTGCGGCGGGCCCACCAGCCCAGGAAGGTGGGGTGGGCGAAGCGGGGCAGGGGCCGGCGTGCGTCCACGCCAGCTCGGTGGAGCAAGGCCCGTGCCAGGGGCCGCTGGAGCAGCCAGTTGGCCAGGGGGGCCGCGGCGCAGCCCAGACGGTTCACCAGGCGCGCGTGGGCGAACAGCCAGTCCCGCAGGGACGCCCCGCAAGCCCGGTGGTGGGCGTGCAGGACTTCCGCTTTGATCTTGGCCATGTCCACACTGGCGGGGCACTCCGCCTTGCAGGCCTTGCAACCCAGACACAGGTCCAGGGCCTCCACCATCCTCCGGCCCACCAGCTCGCTGGGAGGGAGGACCCCGGAAAGGGCCGCACGGAGCAGGTTGGCGCGGCCCCGGGTAGAGTGCTCCTCCTCTCGTGTGACCATGTACGAAGGGCACATGACCCCGTCCAGCTTCTTGCGGCAGGCGCCGACCCCGCTGCACTGTTCCACCGCGGCCGCGAACCCGCCTTCCCGCGACCAGTCGAACACGGTGGGGACGTGCACGGTGCGGTAGTCCGGCCCGTAGCGGAGGGAGCTGTCCATGGCGGGCCCGTCCACGATCTTGCCGGGGTTCAGGAGGTTGTGCGGGTCGAACAGCCGCTTCACCGCCCGGAAGGCCGCGTAGATCTGCGGGCCGAAGTAACGCTCCACGAACCAGGAGCGGACCATGCCGTCGCCGTGTTCGCCACTCATGGCGCCGCCGAACTCCAGGACCAGCTCCCCCACGGCCTGCGCGATCCGCACCATGCGGCGGAGGTCTTCCCGATCCTTGGGGTTGAGCAGGGGCCGGACGTGGATGCACCCCACGCTGGCGTGGGCGTAGAAGGCTGCCTGCACGCCCTCCCGCTGCAGGACCTCGGAAAAGCGCCGCATGTAGGGCCCCAGCCGCTCGGGAGGGACCGCGGTGTCCTCCACGAAGGCGAGGGGCTTGCGCTCTCCCCGGATGCCCTGCAGGAGCCCCTGACCGGCCTTGCGGACCCGCCACACGTTGTCCTGCGCCGCAGGGTCCAGGAGGCTGACGCACACGGACGCGGGACCGGAGTGGACCAGGTCCCGCTCCAGGGCGTCCAGGCGGCCCCGGAGCTCCTCCTCCGAGGAGCCGGAAAACTCCACCACCAAGAGCGCTCCCGGCTCACCCTGGACGAAGGTCATGCGGCGGGCGTACTCCAGCTGCTGGCGGGTCATGTCCAGGATCATGCGGTCGATGAGCTCCACCGCGGTCGGGCCGTGGCGGAGGATGGCCGGGGTGCTGTCCAGGGCTGTGAACACGTCCGGGAAGTGCAGGATGGCGAGGGCCGTCCGGAGGGGCCGGGGCACCAGCTTCACCCGGGCCTCCACCACCACCGCCAGGGTCCCTTCGGAACCCGCCAGGAGCCGGGTGAGGTCTGAGGGGTCTTCCAGCAGACTGTCCAGGTTGTAGCCGCTCACCCGGCGCATGAGCTTGGGGAAGCGTCGGGGGATCTCCTCTGCGTGCCGCTGCACGAGAGCCCGCAACCCCCGGTAGATCTCGCCTTCCCGTCCGGGGTCCTGGAGCTTTTCCTGGTAGCGGGCGGGGTCCAGGGGACACAGGCTCATCTCCGTGCCGTCTGCCAGGAGGACCCGCAGTTGCAGGAGGTGGTCCATGGTCTTGCCGTACACCAGGGACCGCGACCCGCAGGAGTTGTTGCCGATCATCCCGCCCAGGGTGGCGCGGTTGCTGGTAGAGGTGTCGGGTCCCAGGCGCAGGCCGAAGGGCTGGGCGAGCCGGTTCAGCTCGTCTTGCACCACCCCCGGCTGCACCGTGGCCCACCCGGAGGGGTCAAGACGCACCACCCGGTCCATGTACTTGGAGAAATCCAGGACGATCCCAGGGCCGATGGACTGCCCTGCGAGGCTGGTGCCCCCTCCCCGGGCCACCACGGGGGTCCCGAACTCCGCGGCCACCCGCAGGGCGGCGGCCACGTCCTCCTCGTCCCGCGGCACCACCACCCCCGCGGGCAGCACCTGGTACAGGCTTGCGTCCGTGCTGTACAGGACCCGGGAGAAGGGGTCGAACCGCACCTCCCCCCGCACCTCAGACCGGAGCGCACGTTCGAGCTTTTCGTTCCGAGACACAAAGCGGTTGCTTCCACACCGGCCCCCCTTTCCCCTTCCCGTGTTCCATGCTGGCAACAACGCCCCCTTGTCAGGCCGCACTTGTCCGGCTAAGCTGGGCTGGGTGTTCCACGGTGGGAACAGCCGCGGCCGGACCTTCCCGAGAGGAGGCGCGGGCGTTCGGGAACTACATCCGGTCCCTGCGACAGAATTTCTACGGCCGCGGGAAAGGGAAGAGCTTGCGGCAGCTGGCCCAAGAGGCGGGGATCCCGCCCAGCGTGCTGTCCCGGGGTGAGAGGGGGCTGTTGGACCTCCGGCGGCCGGGGTACATCGAGCGGCTGGCTCCGGCCCTGGGGGTCCCCGCCACGGTGATGAAGCGGGTGGCGCACCTGGTCACCCAGGAGGACGTGGCGTACTTCCGTACGGTTCGGGGTGCAGGGGGGCCGTGGGCCCGGCTCCAGCAGGTGGTGGATCGGATGCGGGGGGCGCCCTCCGAGGTGGTGGAGGCGCTGGCGAGCTACGGGGAGTTCCTGCTGGCGCGGTGGGAGCAGCAACGCGCGCAACGTCGGACGGGTTAGGCCACACCACGAGGAAGGAGGCACGCCATGACGTACGTGATCGCGGAACCCTGCATCGGGACCAAGGACCGGGCCTGCGTGGAGGTGTGCCCTGTGGACTGCATCCACCCCCGCGCGGAGGAAGACCAAGGCGAGCTGATGCTGTACATCAACCCCGACGAGTGCATCGACTGCGGTGCGTGCGAGCCCGTCTGCCCCGTGCAGGCCATCTTCGCGGAAGGGGACGTTCCCGACCAGTGGAAGGACTACAAGGAGATGAACGCGGACTACTACAAGCTCAGCAAGGAGGCCTTCGCGGAGAAGTGGGGCCGGGAGCCGTAGGGGCCCCGGCCCAGCACGCAGGCGGCCGGCCCGCCAGCACCGTCCGGGGGCCTCGCCGCAGCCCCGCTGTCGGCCCGTGGGGTCCGAGAGGTCCCTCGATCCGGACCGGAGTTCCCAAAAGTCGCGCGGCGGTTTTTGGGGTGGAGCGTGGCCAGCCGCCGGGCCTGGTCTTGTCGGGCGTTTTCGTGGACAATCTCTCTTGCGGAGGTCCGAGACGGCCGCACCGGACGCGAGGAGGTCCCCATGAACGCGAGGCGCTTGTCCCGAAAAAGCCCGGGCTCCCCAAACATCGCCCCGCGAGCTTTGAGGTGGTCTAGGCGGCTTGCCGGGTGGCTGGTCGCCCTGGCCGCGGTAGGGCTCGTGAGCGCGGGGACGGCGCAGGTGCGCCGTCCGTGGGTCCTGGCCTTCGTCCCTTCCCTGGACGCCCAGCGGGTCCTGGCCACGGGCCGGACCCTGGAGCGGATGCTGGAGGTGGCCACGGGGCTGGAGTTCGAGTCCACGGTGCCCACCTCGTACGCGGCCACCATCGAGGCCATGTGCGCGGGCAGGGCGGACGTGGCCTTCTTCGCCCCCCTGGCCTACGTCCTCGCCCACCAGCGGTGCGGGGCGGAGGTGAAACTCATCTCCATCCGGTTCGACCGGCCCTACTACGGGGCCCAGATCCTGGTGGCGGCGGACGCGGGGATCCGGAGGCTGGCAGACCTCCGGGGCAAGCGGTTCGCGTACGTGGACCCCGCCTCCACCTCCGGCTACCTGTACCCCGCGGTGCACATCAAGCGGGCGGGCTTCGACCCCAACCGGTTCTTCAGCCAGACCATCTTCGCGGGCGGCCACGACAAGGTGGTCCTGGCCATCTACCAGGGCCAGGTGGAAGGCGGCGCCACCTTCGGGGACGAGTTCGGCAACGACGCCCGGCAGCGCGTGGAGCGCCAGTTCCCCGACGTGAAGCAGAAGGTGGTGGTCCTGGAGTACGTGAAGCCGTACATCCCCAACGACACGGTGTCCTTCCGGAAGGGGTTGGATCCCGAGCTGGTGGAGAAGGTCGTGAAGGCGCTGTTCCGCATCGCCCAGACGTCCTCGGGCCGGCAGGCGATCCACGAGCTGTACCAGCACGAAGGGTACGCCACCTACGAGGACCTGGTCACCAAGTACAAGGTGGACCGGCGGGAGTTCCCCAGCCTCGACGCGTACTTCAACCCCATCCGGGAGGCGGTCCGTACCCTGGGCATCGACCTCACCAAGCTGGTGCGCTGACCGCACAGGCCCGCGGAATCCCGCGGCGGCTGACCGGGAGTCTGGGACGTCTGCCGGGGGGGAGAGGCCGTGGCGAAGCCCTTCGTGAAGGTCGAGCACCTCACCAAGGTGTACCCGGGGGGAGTCCGCGCCCTGGACGACGTTTCCTTCGAGGTGTCGCGGGGCGAGTTCGTGGTGGTCATCGGGCTGTCGGGCTCGGGCAAGTCCACCCTCCTGCGCTGCATCAACCGCCTGGTGGAGCCCACCGCGGGCCGGGTGTGGATCGACGGGGTGGAGGTCACGGCCCTGGACCGGGAGGGAGTCCGGCGGCTGCGGCGGGGAGTGGGCATGATCTTCCAGCAGTTCAACCTGGTCAAGCGCCTTCCGGTCCTCACCAACGTCCTCACGGGCCGCCTGGGCTACCTCCCGCCGTGGTGGTCCTTGGTGAACTACTGGCCTCCGGAGGTGGTCCAGCAGGCCCTGGAGGCCCTGGACCGGGTGGGGATCCGGGAGAAGGCGGGGGTGCGAGCGGACCAGCTCTCCGGCGGCCAGCAGCAGCGGGTGGGGATCGCCCGGGCCCTCATGCAGCAGCCCAAGTTGATCCTGGCGGACGAGCCCGTGGCGAGCCTGGACCCCGCCACCAGCCACTCCGTCCTGCGGTACGTGGAGGAGCTGAACCGCCAGGAGGGCATCACCGTCCTGTGCAGCCTGCACTTCCTCAGCCTGGCGCGGCGGTACGGGACGCGGGTTCTCGCCCTGAAGGAGGGACGGTTGGTGTTCGACGGACCTCCAGGCGAGATCGACCCACGCCGGTTCCGGGAGATCTACGGGGAGGACGCGGTGGAGGTGGAGATCGCGTGAGGGAGCGCAGGCCGTCCCCAGCGGACGCTCCCGAGAACCCCTCGGGCGGACGCGACCAGGGTCCCCGAAGGTCCCCGCGGGATGTGTGGGGTGGTGTGGCCTTCGTGTTGCTGGCCATCGCGGCCTTCGCCTACGGGTGGCGGGTGACCCGCATCGACCTGGGGGAGCTGGTGACCAAAGCCCACCTCGTCCGGCCCCTGGTGCGGGACCTGCTCCGGCCCGAGGTCCTGGAGCGGGTACCCCGGGTGCAGGAGGCTACGGTGACGGTTTCCCTCGCGGGCCCGGCGCCGCCCGCGCAGCCGGGGCGGACCCCGTGGCGGCTGGAGGTCAGCCACCGGACGGTGCGGGTGGGCCAGGAGGTGGAGCTGCGGGGGCAGGGCTTCGCGCCGCACAGGCCCGGAAGGCTGGTGTGGCGGGACGCCACGGGCGCACCCTCCGGGCTGTTGCAGTTCACCACGGACTCCCAAGGCGGGTTCCGGGTGCGGGTGCGGGTCCCCGACACCTTGGGCGACCGGGGTGAGCTGGTGGCCGTGGTGGAGCTGGCGGAGACCACGTGGCGGCCCAGCGAGACGCTGCGCCTGGTGGCGGAGCGCATGGTGGAGACGGTGTTTTTGGCCCTCATGGGTACCGCCATGGGGGTGGTGTTCGCGGTGCCCTTGAGTTTTTTGGGGGCCCGGAACCTGGCCCACGGGCCCGTGGGGCTGGCCCTGTACGGAGCCAGCCGCACCGTCCTCAACGTGTTCCGGTCCGTGGAGCCCCTGATTTTGGCCACGGTGTTTGCGGTGTGGGTGGGCATCGGTCCCTTTGCGGGCGTGTTGGCCCTGGGAGTCCACTCCGTGGCCTCCCTGGGAAAGCTGTACTCGGAGGCCATCGAGGCCATCGACCCCGGACCCATCGAGGCCGTGGAGGCCACGGGGGCGAGCCGACTGCAGGTGATCCGGTACGCCGTGATCCCGCAGATCGTGCCGCAGTTCATCGCCTTCACCATCTACCGCTGGGACATCAACGTCCGGATGTCCACCGTGATCGGGTTCGTGGGCGGGGGCGGCATCGGGTTTTTGTTGATGCAGTACATCAACCTGCTCCTGTGGCAGAAGGCGGCCACCGCGGTGTGGGCCATCACCGTGGTGGTGGCGCTGTTGGACTACGCCAGCGCCCGGGTGCGGGAACGCGTGGTGTGACGGACGGCGCAAAGACCCCCGGACAGGGAGCGTGTCCCGGAAACCCCCCTCCAGCGGAGAGGGACCGGGGTCCCCAAAACTCGCGTAGCGATCTTTGGGGTGGTCTAGGGGGGCTCGAACCCGGTCCGGGCTTCCGCGTGGACTGGGAGGCGGGCTTCCCCGTGCTGCGGGCCGAGGTCCTGCAGGTGCCGGGGCTGGTCCACGCCTTCACCACCCGGCACTACCCCGAGGAGCTGCGGCAGGACCGGGAAGCCCTGCGGGCCCTGGGGTTCGACCCCGCGCGGGTGGTGGAGGCGGAGCAGGTGCACGGGGGTCTGGTGGCTTGCGCGGACGGGGCGGGCGGGGCGGTGCCGGGTGCGGACGGCCTGTGGACGCGCCGGGCAGGGGTGGTGTTGCGGGTGCGGGCCGCGGACTGCCTTGCCGTGCTGTTGGCGGACCCCGAGGCAGGCTGCGTGGCCGCGGTGCACGCGGGCTGGCGGGGACTGGCGGCAGGGGTCCTGGCACGGGCGGTGCGGGCCCTCCGGGACGCGGGCTGCGACCCAAGGCGGCTGCGGTGCGCCGCGGGCCCTTCCATCGGACCGTGCTGCTACGAGGTGGACGCCCCGGTCCGGGAGGCCCTGGCCGCGTGGCCGGAGGCCTTCTCGCCCGGCCGGGCGGGACACTGGCAGCTGGATCTGCGGGCGGTGGCGAGGGCGCAGCTGCGCTCGGAAGGGGTGCGGCCGGAGCACACCGCGGTCTGCACCGCTTGTACCGCGTGCGAGACCCGGTGGTTTTACTCTTACCGTCGGGAGGGGAAGACAGGACGGCTGTGGGCCCTGGTCAGCCGGGCGGGGTGAAACCCGACGAAGTCATCCGGGGGCGGCTGGCGGAGGTCCGGGCTCGGATCGAGCGCGCCTGCGCCCGGGCCGGCCGAGACCCTCGGGAGGTGCGGGTGGTGGGGGTGGTGAAGGGGTTCGGGCCGGAGGTGGCCGCGGGCGCGGCCCGGGCGGGGCTGCGCGACCTCGGGGAGAACCGGGTCCAGGAGGCGCGGGAGAAGGCACCCCGGGTGCGGGAGTTGTGCCCGGAGCTTCCCGTGACGTGGCACCTGGTGGGCCACCTGCAGCGCAACAAAGCCCGCTGGGCGGTGCAGCTGTTTTCCTGGGTGCACTCGGTGGATTCCCCGGAGCTGGCCCACGAGCTGAGCCGCAGGGCCACGGCCGCGGGCCGCACGGTGCACGTCCTGGTGGAGGTGAACGTGGCCGGGGAGCCCACCAAGCACGGGACCAGTCCCGAGCAGGCACCGGAGCTGGCGGAGCTGGTGGCCTGCCTCCCAGGGCTGCGGCTGGAGGGCCTGATGACCGTGGCCCCCCAGGCCCCGGACCCGGAGGCGGTGCGGTGGGTGTTCCGCGGCCTGCGGGACCTGCGTGATACAATACGCACAGACCGCGGCCTCGAGCTGCCGGAGCTGTCCATGGGCATGACGGACGACTTCGAGGTGGCGGTGGAGGAGGGCGCGACCCTGGTGCGGTTGGGCCGCGCCCTGTTTGGGGACCGGCCGACGGCGGAAGGCGTGCGTACGTAGCGTCCGGGACGTACCCGGGCCCCGCGGTGCGGGGCACGACACAGCAGCGGGGGTGACGCCGTGGGAGCCATCCAGCGGTTGATGGGGTTCCTCGGGTTCGAGGAGGAAGCCGAGGAGGAACCCTTGGAGGAAGGGGAGGAGCGCCGTCGGGCGCCCATCCTGCGCCTGCACACCGCGCGGCAACTGGAGATCGTGGTCCTGCAGCCGCGCACCTTCGACGACGCACGGACCGCCGCGGAGTACCTGAAGGGACGGCGGCCCATCGTGGTCAACCTGCGAGAGGCGGACCGGGAGGTGGCCCAGCGGATCGTGGACTTCCTGTGCGGGGTGGACTACGCCCTGGACGGCCACCTGCAGCGCGTGGCGGAGGACATCTTCTTGTTCACGCCGCACCACGTGGTCATCAGCGCCGAACGGTCGCGCTCCTTCCATACGGACTCCCCCGTGTTCCCGGTCTCGTGAAACCGCCGGCCCTCGGGGCCGGGGAGGGACGGGATGAGGTGGCGTAGCCTCTTCTGGGAGGCGGGAGCCCTGCACCTCCTCGACCAGACGCAGCTCCCGGCGTCCCCCACGGTGTTGCGCCTGCGGGAGTGGACGGAGGTGGTGGAGGCCATCCGCACCCTGCGGGTCCGGGGCGCCCCTGCCCTCGGGGCCGCGGGGGCGTATGCCCTGGCCCTGGCGGCGCGGCAGTTCCTCGCCGACCCCGCCACCTTCTGGGTGAACTTGCGGGAGGCCGCGGCGGTCATCCGGGCCGCGCGGCCCACCGCGGTGAACCTCAGCTGGGCCACGGACCGCGCCCTGCAGGCGGCGGTGGGGGTCCAGGACCCGGAGGAGGCCAGCCAGCGGGTCCTGGAGGAGGCACACCGCATCGCGGAGGAGGACGAGCGCACGTGCCGCCTCCTGGCGGAGGTCGGGGCCAGGGAGCTGCGGGACGGGGAGCGCGTCCTCACCCTGTGCAACACCGGAGCCCTGGCCACCGTGGGGATCGGCACCGCCCTGGGGATCCTGCGGGCCGCGTGGGAAGCGGGCAAGCGGCTGCACGTGTACGCCTGCGAAACCCGGCCCCTCCTGCAGGGCGCCCGTCTGACCGCGTGGGAGCTGTCGCAGCTGGGCATCCCCTTCCATCTGGTGGTGGACGCGGCCGCGGGCTGGCTCATGGCGCAGGGCTTGGTGGACCGGGTCCTGGTGGGTGCGGACCGCGTGGCCGCCAACGGCGACGTGGCCAACAAGATCGGCACGTACACCTTGGCGGTGCTGGCCCGGCGGCACGAGGTGCCCTTCTGGGTGGCGTGCCCCCTCTCCACGGTGGACCTCCAGACCCCGTCCGGGTCCGCCATCCGCGTGGAGGAGCGCAGCCCGGAGGAGGTCACCCACGTGGCGGGAGTTCGGGTGGCCCCCGAGGGAACCCCTGCCCTGAACTACGCCTTCGACGTGACCCCCGCGGAACTCGTGGACGCCCTGGTCACGGAGGCGGGGGTGGTCCGGCCCCCCTTCGGGCCGGCCCTGCGGGCCCTGAAGGAGGGAACCCGGGTGTGAAGCGGCGCCTGACGGACTTGGTGTGCCTGGCGGTGGGGCTGGCCGCGTGGCTGCTGCTGGCGGTGTACGTGCTGCGCAGCCGGGACCTGGTGGCCCTCCAGGTGGCCTTCGTGGTGTACTCCGCGTACGGCGCCACCATGCAGCTCCTGGGCCTGGCGGCCCGGCGAGCACCCCGTCCGCTGCGTCCCCCGGACAGGCTGCCCTTCGTGTCGGTGCTGGTCCCCGCCCGCGACGAGGCGGCGGTGATCCAGGACACCCTGCGGTGCATCGGGGGCCTGTGCTACCACGACGCCCAGGGCAGACCCCGCTTCGAGGTGGTGGTGCTGGACGACCGGTCGCGGGACGGTACCGGGCAGCGGGCGGCGCAGGTGAGCCTGCCCGTCCCCGTGCGGGTGGTGCGGGTTCCGGACCACGCTCCCCGGGGCAAGGCCGCGGTGCTGAACGTGGGCACGCAGGCTGCCTCCGGCCAGCTCCTGGCGGTGTTCGACGCGGACGCCCGCCCCGAACCCGACTTCCTCCTGCGGGCGGTGGCGGACCTGTTAGAGCCCGGCGTGGCCGCGGTGCAGGGCCGGAGGCGGACGTACCACCGCGGGGGCGGCGCCCTGGCGCGCGGGCAGCACCACGAGTTCGACGTGTACCAGACCCTCATGCAGCGGGCCCGGGAACGCTTCGGGGCGCACGTGCTGCTGGGCGGAAACGGCCTGGTGGTGAACCGCTTCGCCCTGGAGGCGGTGGGAGGGTGGAACCCCGACGCTCTCACGGAGGACATCGACCTCGCCATCCGGTTCCACGCGCGGGGCTGGCGGGTCCGGTACTGCGAGGAGGCGGTGGTGTGGGAGGAGTCCGTGTCCACGTGGCACGGGCTGGTGCGGCAGCGGGCCCGGTGGTGCGAGGGAACCCTGCGCGCCGTGGTGGCCCATGCCCCCCGCATCCTCCGGGGCAAGATGTCGGGTCTGCAGAAGGTGGATCTCCTCCTGTTCCTGACGGGTTCCGTGGTGATCCCCGCCGCGGTGTTCACCAGCTACGCCTACGGCTTGGCGGCCTTTCTGCGGCAGGCCCTGCTCCCGTACTACCTGTTGCCCCTTCCGCGGTCTCTGCCGGAGCCGGTCACCGCGGGGGCGTTTGGGGCCCTGCTGCTGGCCCTGGTCCTGTCCGCCGTGGTGGAGCTGGAAGGCCGGGTGCGCGCGGTGCTGGCGGGGCTTGCCGCGTACGGGCTGTTCACCACACACCCTCTGCTGTCCGCACCCCTGGCCGTGGCCAGCTACGCCTGGTCCGCTCTGACGGGGCGCCGCGACTGGTGGAAGACGGAACACGGGTCCGGGGCAGCCAGCTCCGGGCGCGCGGAGCTGGTGTGGGAGCAGGACCGCCGGGTGGGGGAGTGGCTGGCCCTGGGCTCGTACCGCCGCGCCATCCCGTAGAAGTCCGGCGGGCCGCCAGGTGCACGGCCCGCCGGACAGCGAACTCAATAGGGATTCACCGGCTCGTAGCCCGGAGACTCGGGCACGGGGAACCGGGCGGGCGAGGAGAAGGGCCGGGAGGCGTCCGTCACGGACATCACCAGGGCCAGCAGGTCGCTGCCGCCGCAGCTGGAGCTCTGGATGGTGGTGCCGATCCCAGCCACCGCGGCGGCCTGGGGATGAAGGGCGTGGTGGTGGTCGAGTAAGGACCGGCCGAGGAACCGGTGGAGGTCCTAGCCCCGGCCCGGGGCTAGGACCTCCACCCCGGCCAGAGCCTCCTCCACCAAGGCTGGTGCGTCCAGGCCCTCCTCCGCTTGCTCCGCCTCCTCCAGGGTCGGCCGCGTGCGGGGATGGCGCGGGACGAACAGGGTGCAGCAGTCCTCGTAGGGAAGGGTGGAGATCTCGTAGGTCCCCACCCGGTGCGCGAGCGCGGTGATCTCCAGCTTGTCCATCCCCACGAGCGGCCGCAGCACCGGCATGCGGGTCGCTGCCCCGATGGCTGCGATGGCCTCCAGGGTCTGGCTGGCCACCTGCCCCAGGCTCTCCCCGGTGACCAGGGCAGGGGCTCCAAGCCGCTGCGCTACCCGCTCGGCCACCCGCATCATCACGCGCCGCATGACCACGGTCCAGAAAGGCTCCGGGACGTGCTGCCGGATGGCGCGCTGGGCGTGGGCGAAAGGCACCACCCACAGCTCCATGGGCCCACACCACTCCGACAGGACCTCCACCAGCCGCACGACCTTCTCCTTGGACCGCTCGCTGGTGAAGGGCGGGGCGTGGAAGTGCACGGGGGTCACCTGCACGCCCCGTTTGGCCACCATCCAGATGGCCACGGGGCTGTCGATGCCCCCGGAAAGCAGGGCCACCGCGCGGCCTCCCGTGCCCACGGGCAGACCTCCCGGACCCGGGTGGACCTCGGTGTACACGTAGGCCCGGTCCCGGATGTCCACGTGCACGTGGATCTGCGGGTCCTTCATCCGTGCCACGAGGCCGGGGAAGTGGGCCTGCAGGCGACTTCCCAGCTCTCGGTCGACCTCGGGGGAGGTCAGGGGGAAGGCCTTGTCGCGGCGGTGAGTCTCCACCTTGAAGGTGGTGCCCGGCTTCGGGTCTCGCTCCGCCACCAGCAAGCGTGCCGCGGCCTCCATCTGGTCCAGGTCCGCCCTCACCTCCACCGCGGGGCTGCTGGACACCACCCCGAAGGTGCGGGCCAGGCGTCCGAGGACCCGCGCGAGATCGTCGCCCCGCACCAGCAGGTGGTCGAACCGGTTCTCCACGCGTACCTCGGGCAGAGCACGGCGGAGGTTTCGCACCAGCTGGGCCACGAAAGCCGCGCGGTTGGCGCGCTTGAGGCCGATCTCCCCGTAGCGGACCAGGACCACCCGTTCCATCCGGGCGACTAGGAGGTCACGAGGAACCGCAGGTCCGCCAGGGCCGAGCGGAAGGCCTCCACCGCGTAGCGGACTTCCTCCTCCGTGGTGAAGGGACCCAGACTCACCCGGACCGCGGAGGTGGCTTCCTCCTCCGAGCGCCCCATGGCCAGGAGGACGTGGCTCGGCTCGGCGCGCCGGGAGTGGCAGGCGGAGCCCGTGGACACGTACACGCCTTCCTGTTCCAGGCGGTGCACCAGTACTTCGCCCCGCAGTCCCGGCACAGAAAGGTTCAGGATGTGGGGAGCAGTCCGCTCGGCCTCGGGGGGGGTGTTCCAGCGCAGCCCCGCGAGGCCCTCGAGCCCGGCCCGCAGCTGGGCCGCCAGGGCACGGAGGTGGGCCCGCAGGCGCTCTCCCTCCCTCTGCCAGAAGCGCGCCGCGGCGGCAAACCCTGCCGCGCCGGGCAGGTTCGGAGTGCCACCCCGCAGCCCCCGCTCCTGGTCCCCGCCCAGGATTACGGGGTGTAGCCGCACGCCGCGCCGTACGTACAGGGCCCCCGTGCCCTTGGGACCGCCCAGCTTGTGGCCGGAAACCGTGACCAGGTCCGCCTGCAAGTGGCGGACCCGGAAGGGCACGTGCCCCAGGGCCTGCACCGCGTCCGTGTGCAGGAGGGGACGGCGCCCCCAGCGGGACTCCGCCTCGTCCAAGACCTTCGCCACCTCCAAGAGGGGCTGCAGGGTACCCACCTCGTTGTTCACCAGGACCACGCTCACCAGGGCGGTGTTGGGGCGCAGGAGCTCCGCCAGGGCGTCCACCCGCAAGAACCCCCCCGCGTCCACGGGACAGAAGTCCACGGGGACGCCCAGTTCCCGAAGGCGGCGGGCGGGTTCCAGGACCGAGGAGTGCTCGAAGGCGGACACCACCACGTGGGGCTTCTGGCGCGCCCACACGGTTCCGAACACCGCCAGGTTGTTGGCCTCCGTGCCTCCGGAGGTGAACACCACCTCCGAGGGCTCCGCTCCCAAGGCCTCCGCCACCGCCTGCCGGGCGTCCTCCAGGACCCGCTCCGCCTCCAGGCCCATGCCGTGCAGGGAAGCGGGGTTGCCGTGCACCTTCTCCAAGACCTCCCGCACCGCGGCCACGACCTGCGGCAGGGCGGGGCTGGTGGCGCTGTGGTCCAGGTAAACGCGGCGCATGGCACGTCGATGGTACCCCTTCCCGGGAGGAGTTGCCAGACCGCCCGGGCGTCCCGGCTCTTCCGGGCTCGGCTTTTAGGAGCGTGTCCCGGAAAACCCCTGCCGTGGAGGGGGACCGGGGTCGCCAAAGGTCGCGCAGCGATTTTCGGGGTGCGTGCGAGTCCCCTTCATGCCTCCTCCGGCCAACGCCACGTCCGGTATCGCTCCCGCAACACGGCCTTGGCCAGCTTCCCCGTGCCGGTCTTGGGGAGCTCTCGGACGAACACGAAGGCGTCCGGCAGCCACCACCTGGGGAAACGCTCTGCGAGAAACGCCCGGAGTTCGTCCGGTGTGGGCTCCTGGGCCTCTCTGGGGACCACCACGGCCAGGGGGCGCTCCATCCACCTGGGGTGCGGCACGGCCACCACCGCGGCCTCCTGGACCTTGGGGTGCGCCACCAGGGCGTTTTCCAATTCCACGGAGCTGATCCACTCGCCCCCGGACTTGATCAGGTCCTTGCTGCGGTCCACGATGCGTACCCGGCGCTCCGGGTCCACCACCGCCACGTCCCCCGTCCGGAACCAGCCGTCCGGGGTCCAGCTGTCAGGACTTTCTCCCCGGTGGTAGCTGCCTGCCACCCAGGGCCCCCGGACTTGGAGCTCCCCCGGGGTGCGCCCATCCCCCGGGACCTCCCCCGACTCCCCTACGACCCGCACCTCCAGCAGGGGCACGGGGATCCCCTGCTGCGCCAGGTGGGCGTACAGCCTGTCCTCAGGCCAGTCCTCCATCCACGGGCGCAGGTGGCTCTGGATCCCGATCAGTACCTCCGTCATGCCCCAACCGTGGATGGGCCGGATCCCGGCTTCCCGGAGGGCGCGCAGCAGGGCCTCCGGGGGCGCGGAACCGCCCAGTGCCACCCGCAAACCCGGCGCCAGCCTCCACCGCCCCTGTTGCCGTTGCAGGTGGTGCACTACCCCTACCCAGACCGTGGGCACTCCCGCGGAGAAGGTAACCTGCTCCTCCGTCAGCAGGTGCAGCAGGCTCTCGGGGTCCAGGTGGGGGCCGGGCAGGACCAGGCGTGCGCCCACCAGGGGAGCGGAAAAGGGCAAGACCCACCCCGCCACGTGGAACATGGGGACGGCGGCCAGGACGGTGTCGGTGCAGGAAACCGCGAAGCTGTCCGCGAGCAGGGTCGCCAGGGCGGCCAGGACCACGGCCCGGTGAGAGTAGTGGACGCCCTTCGGCCTGCCCGTGGTCCCGGAGGTGTGACACATCAGGGCGGGCGCTTCTTCCGGCACCACCGGGGGCGTGAAGTGCGGGTCTCCCCTGGCCAACAGAGCCTCGTAGCTCTCGGCCCCCGGGGGCACTCTGTCCCCGGAAGTGGGGACCACGAACACGCGCTCCAGCTGAACGTGGTCCCGGAAGGCCTCGAACAGAGGGAGCAGAACGTCGTCCACCACCAGCATCCGGTCCTGTGCGTGGCTCACGACGTACGCGAGCTCTTGGGGGTGCAGGCGCAGATTCAGGGTGTGTAGCACCGCCCCGGAGGCAGGGACGCCCAGGTAACACTCCAGGTGCTCTCGGTGGTTCCAGCACAGGCTGGCGATGTGGTCTCCCGGACGGACCCCCAGGTCCACCAGGGCGCTCGCCAGAGCCCGCGCCCGCCGGACCACTTCCCCGTAGGTGGTGCGGTGGACAGAACCGTCAGGCCTGCGGGAGACCACTTCCACCTGGGAGAAGTACCGTCCCGCCCGGTCCAAGATCCGATGGGTGACGAGGGGGAACTCCAGGGACGCGGAGCCGGGGCTATCCATCTTTGCTCCCTCCTCGGCGCTTCCGGGGTGTCCGGTCCGACCCGCCGGCCGGTCTGGAACCCAGCCTCCGGTGGCCGCAGCCACTCGGTTTGCACCAGGTTCGCTCCCGGCCGCAGGAGTCCTCTCACCCCGTCGCGAACCTTACTCAGGGTTTCGGCCGAAAAACTCCGCAACCTGCCACAGGAGGTCCATGGGCGAGGGGCAGAAAGCTGACGGCATGGCCGGGAGCTCGGAAAAGCGCCGGGCCCGGGTAGACGCCCGGTCCAGGCTTGCCAAGCTGGTCCGGCAAGAGGTGCTCCCCATGGACGTCCCGCCGCCCCGCCCTCCCCGGGGTGGCCGACGCCCCTTCTCCGAAACCCGGGAGGAGCTCCTCCGCAGGCTCCTGGACCCCGAGCTCACCCTGCAGGAGGCGTCCCTGATCCTCAACCTGAGCAAGGCGACCCTGCGCCGCTACACGGACCAGGGGAAGTTGCGGTGCACCCGGACCGCGGGAGGACACCGGCGCTTCCGGCTGTCCGATCTGCTGGAGCTGGTGGAGGGAGGGCAGCCGTGACCGCCCCCCGCGTCGGGGACGGGTCAGGGTGGGCCGCGGCGTGTGCGTAGATGCCTGTGTGGGGAAGGCCGCGGTGGGGGAGGAGGACCGGGGTCCCCAAAGATCGCTGTGCGATGTTTGGGGTGGTCTCGCGGTGGGCATGTTCACGGACTCCTACCGCCCCAGGCTCAGCGGGGTGGTGCACTCCGTCGCCTCCGTGGCCCGGGCCCTGCGGGAGCAGGGCCACCGGGTGGTGGTGTTCGCCCCCAGACACCCGGATTACCAGGACCAGGAGCCCGATGTGGTGCGCCTGCCCGCGCTGAGCAACCGGAGGCACCCCGACTTTCCCCTGCTGCTGCCCGTGGTCAGGGGCCTGGACCGGCTGGTGAACGAGCTGGGCCTGCAGGTGGTGCACACGCACTCCCCCTTCACCGCGGGGCGGTTGGCGGAGGCGAGCCGAGGCCCGCGGCCCTTGGTGTTCACGCACCACACCCTGTACGAGGAGTACGTCCACTACGCGCCCCTGGTACCGAGGTCCTGGGCCAGGCGCTGGGTCCGTGGGAGGGTGGTGCGGTTCTGCAACCGGTGCGACCTGGTGGTGGCGCCCACGGGGGCGGTGCGGGACCTCTTACGGTCCCGCGGCGTGCGGTCCCGGGTGGAGGTGGTCCCCACCGCGGCCCTGGACCTCGAGGCGGTGGACCGGGTGCCCGCGGCGGATCCCGGTTCCGCGGGCGTCCCGGACGGTGCGCCCCTGGTGGTGTGTGCGGGGCGTATGGCTCCGGAAAAGAGCATGGACACGGTCCTGCAGGCCTTCGCGGCGACCCCCGCCCTGCGGGAGGCCTACTTGGTGATGGTGGGGGGCGGGCCGAGCCTGGAGCGCCTCAGGAGGCTGGCCGAAGACCTGGACGTGGCGTCCCGGGTACGGTTCACGGGGCCCCTGCCGTGGCAGCAGGTGGTGGGCTGGATGAAGGCTGCCCACGTGTTTGTCTTCGCTTCCCGTACGGAGACGCAGGGGCTGGTGGTGGTGGAGGCCATGGCGTGCGGGCTCCCGGTGGTGGCGGTCCGGGCCGGCGGAGTGGCGGAGGTGGTGGAGCACGGCCGCACGGGGCTGCTGGTGGACCCGGACCCGGAGCAGCTGGGAGCCGCCGCGGCGCGGGTGCTGGCCGATGGGCACCTGCGGCGATCCCTGGGGGAGCAGGCGCGGCGGAGGGCGGAGGGGTTTTCCGCACCTCGCGTGGCCGCGCAGCTGGTGGAGCTGTACCGGTCCGTCCTGGCGGGACGGTGAGGCAGACGGGACACGGGCGACGAGGACGCATCGCACACGGAGGAAGCCATGCACCTGAAACGGCTGGAGCTCAGCGGCTTCAAGACCTTCGCGGATCGGACGGAGCTCGTGTTCGGGCCCGGGATCACCGCCATCGTGGGGCCCAACGGGTCGGGGAAGAGCAACCTGGCCGACGCCATCCGGTGGGTCCTAGGGGAAACCTCGTGGCGGGCCCTCCGCAGCCAGCGCACCGAGGACGTGATCTTCGCGGGCACCAGTACGCGGCGTGCCCACGGGCTGGCGGAGGTCCACCTGACCGTGGACAACGAAGACGGAACCCTGCCCTTGGAGTTCACCGAGATCACCGTGACCCGCCGGGCCACGCGGGCCGGCGACAGCGAGTTCCTCCTCAACCGCACGCCCTGCCGGCTGCGGGACATCCAGACCCTGTTCCTGGGGACGGGGCTGGGCGGCCGGGCCTACGCCATGATCGGGCAGGGGGAGGTGGAGGCAGTCCTGGAGTCGTCTCCCGCGGAACGCAGGGCGCTGCTGGAGGAGGCGGCAGGGCTCTCCCGCTACAAGCGACGCCAGCACGAGGCGGGCCGACGGCTGGAGCACGCTCGCCAGAACCTCACCCGGGTACTGGACCGGCTGGCGGAACTGGAGGCGCGCGGCCGCGAGCTGGCGCAGCAGGCAGAGCGGGCCAGGCTGTACCAGGAGTACCAGGAGCGGTTGCGGCGAGCGGAGCGGGACCTGCAGGTGGAAGAGTACCGGCGGGTGCGGGCGCACCTGCGCCGGCTGTCCAACCAGCTCCAGTCGGCCCAGCAGAGGCGGGAGGAGGCCCGGACGGTGGCGGAGGGGCTGCACCGGGAGCTGCAGCAGGCCCGTAGCCGTGCCCAACACGCCCGGGCGGCCCTGGAGGCCGTCCAGGCGGAGCTGGTGCGGGCGGTGGAGGAGGCGGCCCGGGCCGAGCAGGAGGCGAGGCTGGTGGCCCAACGGGCTTCCGCCGCGGCGCACATGCGGGACCGCATCCGGCAGGAGCTGGAGCGGTTCCTGGAGCGGCGGGGAGAAGCCGCGGCCGCGCTGGCGCGGTTGCGGGAGGAGGTGGCCCGCCGCGACCAGGAGGTGCACGAGAGCAGCCTGCGGCTAGACCACGCCCGCAGGGACGTAGAAGCCGCGCAGCAGCAGGTCCGGCAAGCGGAGGAGGCGGTGCAGGCCGCCCAAGCGGACCTGATGGAACTGGAGCACGCCCGCACCCAAGCCCACGGGGCGCGGGCGGCGGCGCGCAGCCGTTGGGAGTCCCTGGCTTCCCGGGAAAGGGCCCTGCGGGCGCAACTGGACCGCCTGGAGCAAGAGCGCCGGGGCCTGGAGGACCGGCGCGGGGCCTTGCGGGAAGAACTGCGGCGCCTGGAGGGTGAACTGCGGGCGGCCACCGAGCAGCTGGCCGCACTCCGGCACCGGCTGGAGGCGCTGGCGCAGGCGCGGGGGGAAGTGGAGCAAGCCCGGCGGGAGCTGGAGTTCCACCGCCAGAGCCACCGCGCGCGGCTCGCGGTCCTGGAGGAGGCTCAGGCGCAGCTGCTGGGCTACGAGGCGGGAGCCCGCCAGGTTCTCCTCGGCCAGCGGGAGACTCCCGGGAGGTTCGCGGGAGTCCGGGGTGCGCTGGTGGACTTCCTGGACGTGGACCGCGAGCACCGGGCCGCGGTAGAGGCGGCCCTCCTGGACCGGCTGTTCAGCCTGGTGGTGGACTCCTGGGAGTCGGCCCGCAAGGTCCTGGCGGCTGTGGACTCGGAGTCCACCTCCTTCCTGGTGGTGGAAGCCGTTCCCCGGTCCGGGGAGGCACGACCACCGGCGGTGCCAGACCGCGCTCCCGGGGTCGTGGGCCTCGCGTCCGGCTTGGTGCGCTGCCCGCCCTTGGTGCGGGGCTTGGTGGACGCGGCGTTGACCCGGACCCTGGTAGTGGAGGACCTGGACGCCGCCCTCGAGGTGCTGTCCTGGGGTTGGGAGGGGAAGGTGGTCACCCTCGCGGGCGAGCTGGTGACGCCCGACGGGCTGCTCACGGTCCGCCGGAACGGGTCCGGCGGGCCCCTGGGACGGGTCCAGGAGATCTCCGCGCTCCGGGCCGCCTTGGAGGAGTTGGCCCGGAAGGAGGAAGAGCTGTCCGCGCGGTGGCGGGAAGTCCAGGCTGAGGAAGAAGCCGTAAGGGCCCAGGTCCAGGACCTGCAGGCTCGGGTGGAGGCGCTCGGAGGCCAGAGCCACCAGGTGCGGGAGGACCTGGCGCGGGTGGAAGCCCAGCTCGGGGGGCAACCTTCCCTGGAGGAGGACGTCCGGCTGGAGCTGTCGCAGGTCCGGCGGCAGCTGGAGGAAGCCCGCGACGAGGAGACGCGGTGGGCCGCGGACCTCCAGCGGCTTGGGGAAGAGCTGGCGGAAGCCCGCAAGGCCCTGGAACGAGCTCGCCGGCGCCACCAGGAGGCGGAGGAGGCCGCGAAAGCCGCCTCCGCCCGGCTCGGGGCGTGGCAGGTGACGCACGCGGAGGTGGTCGCCAGCTGCCGGGCCGCCCGCTCCCGGTTGGACGAGCTGGAGGCCGAGCAGCGTTCCGCGGAGGCCACGGGAGCCCGGCTGCGGGAGGAGCTGGAGGCCGCGGAGGAGGAGGTCCGGCGCCTGGAGGAAGCTGCCGGGCAGGCCGCGGGGGCTGCGGCGCACGCCGCGGAAAGCCTCCAGCGGCTGCGGTCCGCCTCCGAGAGCGCGGCGCGGGCGAAGGAGGAGGCGGAGTCCTCCGCTGCGGAGCTAGAACCCCGCGTGGCAGAAGCGGAGGACGCCGTCCGCGCCACGGAGGAGGACGTGCACCGGGTCGAGCTGCGGGCGGCGCAGGTGGGCACGGAGCTGGGCGCCCTCCAGCGGCGGATCCGAGAAGCGTACGGCCAGGACCCGGAGGTCCTGGACTCCGCGGTCCCCGAGCGCCTGGACCGGGAAGCCCTCCTGGGTGAGGTGGAGGCGTTGCAGGGGCTGCTGGCCAGCCTGGGACCCGTGAACCCTCAAGCCGTGCAGGAGTACCGGGAGGTACAGGACCGCTACGAGGCCTTGCAGGCCCAGGCCCGGGACGTGCAGGAGGCCGCGGCGCTGGTGGCGGAGCTGAGCTCCCGGCTGGAGGGGGTACTGCGGCAGCGGTTCGGGGACACCTTCCGGGAGGTGAACCACCACTTCCAAGAGTGCTTCCGGCGGCTCTTCGGCGGTGGACGCGCGTCCCTGGAGCGGGTGACCCTGGAGGACGGGGAAGAGGGCGTGGAGGTGACGGCCCAGCCTCCCGGAAAGAAAGTGAGGTCCCTGGCCGCCCTCTCGGGAGGAGAGCGGGTGCTGGTGGCCCTGGCCCTGGTGTTCGCGCTCCTGCGGACCCACCCCAGCCCCTTCTGCGTGTTCGACGAGATCGAGGCCGCGCTGGACGACGCCAACACCCGGCGGGTGGTGAGCTTGCTGCAGGAGCTGGCGCAGCGGAGCCAGGTGGTCATCATCACGCACAACAAGGCCACCATGGAGGCCGCGGACACCCTGTACGGGGTCACCACCCAGGAGCCGGGGGTTTCGTCCGTGGTGTCCATGCGGGTCACCCGGCCGGCTCCTGAGCCGGCGGGAGTGCGCTAGGAGCGCGTCCTGGAAAAACCCCTCCAGCGGAGGGGGACCGGGGTCCCCAAAAATCGCTGCGCGATTTTTGGGGTGGTCTAGCGGTTCCCCGGGGTCTACCGAACCGCAGTTCAAGGGTTGGGTCGTGCGCCAGACGAGTAGCGCCCGGGGCCAGAAAGGAGGTTGTTCCGCCTCTAGGAGCCTGCGCCGGAAAAACCCCGCGCGGGCGTACGCGCGTTCGCTACAATCAGCCGTAGAAGCCCCGAGGGTGGGGGCAGGCGGAGGGCTCGCCGAGGACGGCGGCTGTCAGACTGCACGGGAGGAGGTGCCGGGGTGCTGGCCACGCAGATCCGCCAGAAGGACGGGGTCTTCTACTTCGTGGCGTACCGGGCGGAGGACCTGCTCGCCAAGGTGCGCTTCATGAGCCGTTTCTACGGGGAGGGCGAGACCATCGCGCCCGAGCCGGCTCCCGAGGGCGACGAGATCGCCCAGTTCATCGCCCGCATCGAGCGCAGCGACCGTGCCTTCCAGCGCCAGCTGTCCCGCCGCAAGGTGCGGGAGATCCTCAACTTCTACGAGACCGCGGGGGAGCAGCCGCCCATCCCGGGCACGGTGCTCCTCTTCACGCCCGAGCACCTCCGCTTCGAGCCCCTGGACCGGTACGAGAGTGTGGGGGACCTGCAGGAACCTCAGGGGAAGTACCTCATCATCGACGGGCAGCACCGGCTGGCGGCCCTGGAGTTCTACCGCCGGGACCGGCCGGAGGAAGCCCGCACCATCCAGGTCCCATGCGTGGTGTTCGACGGCCGCAGCGAGGACTTCGCCGCGGAGATGTTCGTCATCATCAACGCCACCCCCACACGCATCAACAAGAGCCACCTGGTGGAGCTGTACGAGCGGGTCACGTGGTGGCAGGCGACCCCGGACAAGAAGTTCGCGGCCCGCATCGCCCGGATGCTGTACGAGGAGCCCACGAGCCCCCTCCGCTACAAGATCAACCGGCCCGGAGGGCGCAGCCGCCAGGAGAAGTGGATCCTGCAGGCGGAGCTGTTCAACGAGCTGCACCGGTGGGCCCGGGCCGCCTGGCCCCAGATCGAGAGGTCCGGGGCGCGGCCGGAGGACTACTACGCCATCCTCCGGGACTTCCTGCGGGCCGCGGAGCGCGCGTGGGGGGACGCCTGGGGGAACCCGAACTACATGGTCACCCGTCCCGTGACCCTGAAGGCCATGATCCGGGTGTGCGCGGACTTGGCGGCCCAGGACGCGGAGCCCGAGGAGGGACGGGTTCGGCGGTGGGAGGAACGCCTGGCGCCGTGGGCGGAGTTGAGACGGCAGTTTCGGGCGGAGGGCTTCTACGAACGGTTCCCGGCCAAGGGCCAGGTGGAGCGCACCGTCCGGATTCACCGCGAGCTGGCCCGCGCCGCGGGGGTGGAGGCGCCTGCGCGGGAGCGGAAAGGCGGGCGGGGGTGAGAGGCTCTTCCCAGGCCGGCAGCCCGGGAAGCCTAGGGAAGCTGGAGCTCTTCTCCGTCGTGCAGCACGCGGACCCGAACCGGCTCGCCCCGCAGGTTTTCCACGAACCAGCCCGGGTCCTCGGTGTGGACGGGGACCACGTACCGCGGTCGGACGGCCCGGATCAGCTCCAGGAGGTCTTGCGGGTGGATGTGCCCGCTGGCGTGGAAGCCTCCCCCGAACTCCGGCCGGCCACGGGCGTCGGAGCCCTCCCAGCGGAACCCGTACGGCCGCATCCGGAGCCTCTGCAGCCAGTTCCACAGGCGCCAAAAGTCCACCCGGCTGTCCTCCCCGTACGCTTCCGAAGAGGAGTACACGTACGCTCCGTTTTCGGGCTCCACGTCCAGGAGGTCCACCAGGTCGAAGAAGCTGAAGGCCAGGAGGTAGCGGCCGGGGTCGCGCTGGACGTCCGCCGCGGCCACCATGCGTTGGCGGTGGCGGTTGGTGAACTCCCGCAGCCAGGTGTCCTGGGAGAGCCTGGGCCGGAGGAAGAACCGGAGGCTCGGGTGCCCTACGAGCTCCCGGAAACTCGGGTCCGCGGCGGCGAGGGCCTCCAGCAGGTAGCCGTCCTTGGGCAGGGCCACCAGCTGCCGGTCGGTGTCGCGGGCCACCTGGAGGAAGGTCTGCAGGCGCTCCACGTGGCGGGGGCCGAAGTCAGCCACCACCAGCTCCCCCGGGTGGCCGGCCACCACCTTCCGGGACCTCTCCAGGACCTCCGCTTCCGTGACCTGGGAAGACGGCTCTCGGCCCACCCGCGTCCCTTCCACCAGCAAGGCCTGCACCTTCTCCCTCTGGAGGTCGGCCACCATGCGGTCCACCAGGGCGCCTGCCCGGCCGTGCCGGCGCAGGTCCCCCGTGTACACCACGAGCCCGTCTGTACACTCGAAGGCGAAGGCCAGAGCCCCCGGGATGGAGTGGTCCACGGGGTAAGCCCGGACCCGCACCCCCTCGTATTGCGCGGGGGCAGTCTGCAGGGGCTGAGGCTCCAGGGCCCTGCGCTGCCTGGGCACCGTGGTCCACAGCCGGTGCAGCTCCCGGGACGGTACGCCGTCCGCGGCGTGGCCGGGGCGTCCTCGGCAAACGCCCGAGGGATCCGCCTCCAGCTCGCCCGCGACGTTCGGGCTGCGCCTCCGACAGTAGGCCAGCTCCCCGTAGAACTCCGCCTGTCCGGTGTCCTGCAGGGCTTTGAGGACGGCCAGGGTGACGCGGGAGGCCACCACGGGCAAGTCGGAGCGCACCACACCCAGCAGGCCACAGTGGTCCAGGTGCGCGTGGCTGAGGAACACCGCACACACCTCCAGGGGCGGGGCCCCCGAGGGGAGCCGGAAACCCGGCGGGACCAAGTCGTCCCGGTACAGACCCGAGACGTGCGGCACCAGCCCCAGCTGCCACAGGTCGAACAGACCCCGGGCGGTGCGGGGCCGCAGGAACTCCTCGAAGTACTGGCCCCACCGCTGGTAGTTGAGGCCGAAGTCCAGCAGAAAGCCTGCGCGGCCTTCCCGGAGGAAGATCTTCGTCCCCCCGATGGTGCGCGCGCCGTCCAGGACCACCAGCCGCACGGCTCCGCGGCCATTCTACCCTGAGCCGGCAGGAGCCCGGCATGTCCGGCGCGAACCGGGGCCACGTGCTGAAGGTGCTGGCGGACCACCGGGAAGCGCGGTCTGAGGTGCCGCGGCGGCTGCGGGAGATGGGGGTGGAGGTGGTGGAGACAGCCCTGCCGGTGGGGGACTACGTCCTGAGCCCCCGGGTAGGGGTGGAGCGGAAGACCGCCGCGGACTTCGTGGCCGCCCTGGTCCGCAAGCGTTTCGCCCTGCAGGCGCAGCGGCTGCGGGAGGCCTTCGAGCGGCCCGTGTACGTGATCGAGGGGCGCCGGCTCTACGGCCTGCGGGATGTCCACCCCAACTTCATCCGGGCGGGCCTGGCTACCCTGACGGTGACCTACGGCATCCCCACGGTGTTCACGGAGGGCCCTTTGGACACCGCGGCCTTCCTCCTCCTGGTGGCGCGGCGCGAGCAGGGCGAGGCAGGCCCCGCGAACCTGGCGGTGCGGGAGGTGCAGCCTGCCTACCGGAAGGCCGGAGACGTCCGGGACCACCAGAGGCGCATGCTGGCGGCCCTGCCCCAGGTGGGGCCGCACCGCGCGGAGATGTTGCTGCGCCACTTCGGCAGCGTGGAGCGCCTGGCCGCGGCCAGCGTGGAAGAGCTGGCCCGGGTGCCGGGCATCGGCAAGGTCCTGGCGCGCCGGATCCGCGAGGCCATGGCGGCGGGCGCGGGGGACGAGGTCAACGGACGATGGTGATGCGTCCCTCCACCCGCGGGCTGATGGTGCGCAGGCGCTGGATGGCTTCCATCACCGCGTTGGCCATGATGGGGCCGTCCACGGGAGACACCAGGACCTGGCCGCTGGCCAGCATGCCGTACCCGTCCCCGCCGCGCAGCATGAAGTCGTTGGTGGCTACGGTGTAGGTGGCCGCGTCGTCCAGGGGCCGGTCGCCCACCCGTACGTCCACGATGCGGGAGCCCGCCGGCCGGGTGGGGTTGAAGGTGTAGCGCAGGCCGGAGACCTGGGGGAAGCGCCCCGCCACCTGTTCCCACTGGCTCACGCCGTTCTCCAGGGCCTGCCGGATCACGGCCCCCGTCACCGCCACCTTCACCACCACGTTTCCGAAGGGGAGCCACGCCAGCACGTCCTTGCGCGCGATCCGACCTGCGGGGAACAGGGCGTTGGTGCGGATCCCGCCCCCGTTGGTGATGGCCACGTCCGCGCCCACCGCGGCCCGCATCACGTCCGCGATGAAGTTGCCCAGGTTGGACTCCTGCTGCCGGACCGTGGTGTTGCGGGCGTCCAGGGGTACCGCGGTCTCACCGATGACCACCTCCAGCTCCCGGCTGAGCTGCTGCGCGTACCGCTGGACCAGCTTGGCCATCTCGGGGTCGGGCGGCACCCGCTCGTCCACGTCCACCAGCTGGTGCTGGGCGGCGCGGGAGCCGTCCAGGCGCAGCCGCGTCACCCCAAGCCACTTGGCGTCGGACCCTGCCTTCACCACCAGGCGGCCACCCACCGTAGCGGTGAGAGGGTCGTGCTCGTGGCCACCGACCACCAGGTCCACCTCCGGCACCTGGCGCAGCAGCTCCTGATCCTGGGCCATGCTGAGGTGGGTGAGGGCCACGATCACCCGGGCGCCGCGGGCCCGCAAGATCTTGACGACCTCCCGGGTCACCGTGAACACGTTGCCGAAGGTGGTGTTGCCCGGCGAGGACAGGACCGCGGTGTCCTCCGTGAGGAGCCCCACCATGCCCACCGGGACCCCTCCGGGCGTGAGCACCAACCAGGGCTTCACCCCGGGGAAGGGCCTTAGACCCGGGGCGAACACGTTGCTGACGACCCACGGGAACCGTGACTCCTGGACGCGCTTGGCGAGCTCCTCGGGGCCGTAGTCGAACTCGTGGTTCCCGAAGGTGGCCGCGTCCACCCGGAGCTGGTTCAGGCCGGCGATGAGCTGGGCCCCCTTGAACACCGAGGACTCCACGGAGGGCGAGATCAGGTCTCCCGCGAACAGCAGCAGGCTCACGGGCTCCCGGGCGCGGAAGGTCTTCACCACCGTGGCCAGCCGGTCGAACCCGCCCCGACGTCCCCCGTCCACCGCCGTAAGCTGATAGACGTCGTTGAAGTGGAGCACGGTGAGGACAGGGGGCTGGGCGGGAGCGGGAAGGGCCAGCAGGAAGGCCAGGCCAAGCAGGACGAGGGCGGTCCGAGATCTCATGTGGGTATCCCTCCTCGCTGCCAGCATAGACCGCCAGGCGCCAGGCGGGAAGCACTTGGGAGGCGAGCCGGCTCCCCGGAAACGGTTCGAGAATCCAAGGGCCCTGGCGTGGCTGAGCAGGAACCTGTACACAGGTTCGGTATAATGGAGAACACTTTTGAGCCTCGGGCGGGGGGTAGGCCGGAGGGTCGGCATGCTGCGGGAAGGCCAGATCGTGGTGGGGCCGCAGTTCTCCGAGCCCATGGTGGTGGAGACCATGCGCGCCGACGGGGTGGACACGTGGGTGGTGGGCCTCGTAGGCGAGCGCACGCAGCAGTTCCGGCGGGTGACCCTCACACGGGAAGACCTGCAGGCCCTTCAGATCCTAGAACGCGAGCGGCGATTCGACGGGGACGGCCAGCTGCTCCGCTTGGGCCTGGAGGCGTACCGCATCGGCATCGCCTACGCGTTCGACCCGTACTTCGGACTGTCCATTTCCCGGGTGGACCCCCTGCCCCACCAGCTGGAGGCGGTGTACCACCACCTCCTGAAGCTGGGGCGTGTCCGTTTCCTGCTGGCCGACGACGCGGGAGCCGGCAAGACCATCATGGCGGGCCTCCTGCTGCGGGAGCTCAAACTCCGCGGCCTGGTGGAGCGGACCCTGGTCGTCTACCCCGCGAACCTCACCTTCCAGTGGCAGAGGGAGCTCAAGGAGAAGTTCGGCGAGACCTTCGTGGTCCTGAAAGGGGGAGACATCCGGGAGCAATTCGGGGTCAACCAGTGGCAGGAGCACAGACAGATCATCACGTCCCTGGATCTAGCCAAGCGCGAGGACATCCTGCCGGGGCTCCGCCAGGTGGTCTGGGACCTGGTGATCGTGGACGAGGCCCACCGGATGTCCGCGTCCGACCCGGAGCACAGAACCCAGCGGTATCGGCTGGGCGAACTGCTTCGCGACCGCAGCGACCACCTGCTGCTGCTCACCGCCACGCCGCACAAGGGAGACCCGGTAAACTTCTCGTTCTTCCTGCAACTGCTGGATCAGGACGCGTTTGCGGACGTGCGGTCCATCCGGGAGGCGATGGAGCGGCGGCGGGCCCCCTTTTACCTGCGGCGTACCAAGGAGGCCATGGTCTACTTCCCGGAGCAGCAGGCGGACGGTACGTGGGTCACCCGGAAGATCTTCACGCGGCGGATCCCGCGGACCGTGGACTTTCACATCGAGGGGGACGAGTACGCGCTCTACCGGGACGTCACGCGGTTCGTGAAGCGCCAGAGTGCCGCGGCCGCGGCGCGGGAGGACGACCCGCGGGCGCGGGCCGTGGGCTTCCTCATGGCGCTTTACCAGCGCCGGCTGGCTTCCAGCACGTATGCGCTGCGGCGGTCTCTGGAAAACCGGGCGGAGCGGCTGAGCCGTGCGCTCGAGAAGGCGCAGGAAGTCGCGCGGCTGGCGCCGCCACAGCTCCCGGGTCCGGAGGAGTTCGAGGAGATGGAAGACGCAGAGCGGGAGCGCCTGGAGGAGATCCTGGCGGCGGTCACGCTGGCCCAAAACGCGGAGCAGGTTCGGGAGGAGATCGCGGAGCTGCAGCGTCTCGTGGAGCAGGCGAAGGCGGTGGAAGCGCGTGGGGCTGAGGCGAAACTCACGAAGTTGCACGACCTCCTGCAGCGGGAAGGGTTCTTTGACCGGCCGGACCAGCGGCTGCTCATCTTCACCGAGTTCAAGGACACGCTGGACTACCTGGTCGCGAGGCTGGGGGAATGGGGCTTCCGGGTCGGCTTCATCCACGGGGGGTTGAAACCCGGGTCCCGGGACGAGCCGGGCACCCGGCTTCACGCGGAGGGGCAGTTCTGGGAGGGCGCGGTTCAGATCCTGGTGGCCACGGAGGCGGCGGGGGAGGGCATCAACCTGCACTGCTGCCACATCATGGTCAACTACGACATCCCGTGGAACCCCAACCGCCTGGAGCAGCGCATGGGCCGCATCCACCGCTACGGCCAGCGGAGGGACTGCTTGATCTTCAACTTTGTGGCCACGAATACGGTGGAAGGCCACGTGCTCGGCCGCCTGCTGGAAAGGCTCCAGGAAATCCGGGACGCCCTGGACGACGACAGCGTGTTCAACGTGGTGGGAGAGATCCTATCTCCCGCACACGTGGAGCGGGTCCTCCGCGACTACTACGCGGGCCGCCTGGGCGAGGCAGACCTTGAGGCCCGGATCCTGGAGGAGGTCGAGGAGGAGCGCTTCCGCGCCATCTGCCAGCACGCTCTTGAAGGGCTGGCCACCAAGAGCCTGAACATCGGGATGCTGGTGGAGCGCCGCGCTCTGGCCCGGGAGCGGCGGATCGTCCCCGAGACCCTGGCGCGTTTCCTTAGGGGGGCTTCAGCCTACACGTCGCTGCAACTCCGAGAGGTCCCGCACCTTCCGCATACTTTTGAGCTGGTGGGTGCGGTCCCCGGAGCGCTCCGACAGCGCGGTCGCGAGCCGGGTTGGCGGTACGGGACCGTGGCGAGCCGCTACCCGCGGTTTTCCACGGACCGCGAGACCGCGGAGCGACACAGCTTGGAGTGGGTCACGCCCGGGCATCCGCTGTTCGAGGCCGTCCGCCTGCACGTCTTGGACAGGGCGCAGGAAGCGTTCCGGCAGGGAGCGTGTTTCTACTCCCTCCACCATGACCGCCCCGTGCGGCTGGACTTCTACCGGGCGCAGGTGGTGGACGGCCTGGACCAGGTGGCCCGGGAGACCCTGGTGGCGGTGGAGGTCACCGAGGCGGGGGCGCGGCTCACGGACCCGGCAGTGCTGGGGAACCTGACGCCCGCGCCGCCCGCCAGCCCGCTGCCTGCGGTGGCGTCCCTGCCGGAACCGTCGGCGTGGCTGCACGAGACCGTCCTACGGCCCTTGTTGGAGGAAGTCCGGCGGGAGAGGGCCGAGGAGGTGGAGCGCATCGCCCACCACGTGGAACTCTCGCTCACGGAACTCATCGGCCGGCCGGACGAGCAGATCGGCCGGTTCCAGGAGGCGGTAGAGCGTGGAGACGAGGGCGCGCGCGGGCTGCTGGCCCAGGCCGAAGCCCGCCACCAGGACTGCCTTGAGCTCCGGGAGCGCCGGCGGCGAGAGCTAGAGCGCCAGAAGAGCCTGACCCTGCAGGGCGTGGAGCGCATTGCAAGCGTCCTCGTCCTACCTCACCCGGAGCGGGAGGACCCGGAAGTCCAGGCCCTCCGCCCCGACCCCGAGGTGGAAGCCATCGCCATGCAGGTGGCCATGGAGCACGAGCGGGCGGCGGGCCGCCAGGTCTACGACGTGCACGAGCAGAACCTGGGCTACGACCTCAAGAGCGTGGACCCCCGGTCGGGAGAGCTGCGCCTGATCGAGGTCAAGGGCCTGAGCGGCAGCACAGGGCGGGTGCTGCTGACCCCTAACGAGCGTCGGGTGGCCGAGGACCGGCGGGACTGCTACTGGCTGTACGTGGTCGCCGACTGTCGGGGCACCCCCCGTCTGCACGAGATCCGCGACCCAGCCCGGTTCCCCTGGCACGAGGTCACGCGGGTGGAGCACTACTGGCTGGAGGTGGACGCGCTCAGGCAGCCGATGCAGGTGCGGGAGCCGGAGGAGCCGTACGGAGGGAGCGCAACATGAGCGGCCGGACCGGCGGGGTGCCCAAGGAAGTGCTGGACGACATCGTTCGCCGGATCGTGGAGGTGGCGCGTCCCAAGCGCATCATTCTCTTCGGGTCGGCAGCACGGGGAGAACAGGGCGCGCACAGCGATGTGGACCTGCTGGTGGTGGTTCCGGATGGTGTCCCTCGTCGAAAGACTGCACAGGCGATCTACCGGAGGCTGGCGGGTCTCGGGGTGAGCAAGGACGTGGTGGTCGTGACAGAGGGCGATGTGGTGGAATACGGCGACAACCCGACCCTGGTCCTGTATCCGGCACTGCGGGAGGGCAAGGAGCTCTACCGTGCCGCAGGATAGGCGTGTGCCCGGATCGGCGGAGGATTGGCTGGCGAGGGCGAAGGGGGATCTGGCGCTGGCGAAGGTTCCGTTGCCACCGGAGGCTTTGTACGAGGATCTGTGCTTCCACGCCCAGCAAGCTGCGGAGAAGGCCATCAAGGCCATCTACCGGCATCGTGCCCTGGCCTTCCGGTACACGCATGACCTGGCGGAACTCCTCGCCGGACTGAAAGAGCACGGAGTCGAGGTCCCGCCCGCGGTCGAGGAGGCGCAGGTGCTGACCACCTACGCCTGGGAAGCACGCTACCCCGGCTTGGGCGAACCTGTCGAGGAGCCGGAATACCGGCGGGCCGTCGAGCTCGCGGAAAGAGTCGTCCGGTGGGCCGAGGAGTTGGTGGTGCGTAGGCCATGATTCCGAAAGCTTGTCGGCGCGTCGCTGAGCTGCACTTTCTGGTCGCCGCTCGGTTCCCTTGGTACGAGGTGAGGCGGGTGGAGCACTACTGGCTGGAGGTGGACGCGCTCAGGCAGCCGATGCAGGTGCGGGAGCCGGAGGAGCCGTACGGAGGGAGCGCAACATGAGCGGCCGGACCGGCGGGGTGCCCAAGGAAGTGCTGGACGACGTCGTCCGCCGGATCGTGGAGGTGGCCGCTCCGGAAAAGATCATTCTTTTCGGGTCCGCGGCGCGGGGTGAGCTGGGCCCCAACAGCGACATCGACCTCCTCGTGATCAAAGGGGGAGAGTATGACCCGGGGCGTCTCGCCGAGCAGATCTACCTGCGCCTGCACGGGGCCGCAGCTGCGGTAGACGTCATTGTGGTGACGCCGGAGGAGGTGGGAGCGGTACAAGGACAGCTTCTGCCTGGTCATCTGCCCCGCGCTGCGGGAGGGCATGGTGGTCTATGCCGCGTGAGCGGTTCGCCCCGGACGATCCGAGGGAGTGGTTCAACCGCGCGCCGCGCGCCTTAGCCGCTTCGCGGTCGAGCCTCGCTACCCTGGCTTCGGACGTCCGGTCCCGGAGGAGGAATACCAGGCCCTTTTGGGCGTGGCGCGGGAAGTCGTCCGCTGGGCGGAGCAGCGGGTGGCCGAGTTGCTGAGCTGAGCGGACCTCGTGTCGGACAGCTGGCTGGAGGCGCTGGATAAACCTCGCGGAGGGGGCAAACAGGGCACGCGCAGTTCATGGGATGCCGAACACATGATCGCTATCTAGACCGCCTGGATTGCGTGTAATACAATTTGTATGCGCCGCAGAATCCTCGAGATCATCTGGGACGAGGACGTGATCCAGAAGCCTGTGGCGCAAGCACCCGGTGGTCCCCCGGGAGGTGGAGCAAGTAGTATTCGAGGACGACGGAGCGAGCTTCCGGTGGCACCGCAGCCGACGACACGGACGGCGGCTGTTCGTGCGGGGCTGTACGGACGGAGGGCGGCGCCTGGTGGTCATCCTGCGGCCGGTAGACGCCGAGAGAGGGGTGTGGAGATGCGCAAGCGCGTGGGACGACGACTGAGAGAGCGGGAAGAGGAAGAGATGACCAAGGACGAGGCGCTCCGCCTCTGGGAGGAGGCGCGGCCCGCGGAGGTGGAACGCCGGCGGGCGGAAGGCAGCGTGCTTTCCGTGCGGTTGTCGCACCACGTCTTCGACGAGCTGGTGGAGGAGGCTCGACGGCAGGGTAAAGGCCCCGCCACGCTCGCTCGCGAGCTGATCGAAGAGGGGCTCGCGCGGAAGGAAGGCACCTCGCCAGCTCTATTCCTGGAGACTCTGGCCCGCCTTTTCAGGAAGCTCGAGCTGCAGCAGCCGAGAGTGCGGCTCACCGACACGTGGCGCGGCCTCGTGGTGGAATCTCGCCCTAGCGTACTGGAACCAGGACTCTGGGCAGCTTTCTGGCTCGGTCGGCCGGGAGCGTTGCTGCCCAAGGCTTCTACGGGCGCCGCGCGGGCGCCTGGCGAAGTTGAGCTCGGGGGGGCGTAGGTGGAGCCAGCGCGGGCACTCACCGACGAGTGGCGGGTTACCGTCCTGCTCTGCGACTTTGCGCAGGTGGCGGACGGAAAGCTCTACCTGCTGGGAGGAGGCTGGAGCCTGTGCGGACCCGGGCCGTTCCAGCACGGGCTCGCCATCAAGGTGGAGGTCCCGTGGAACGAGGCCAACCGCCCGCACGTGCTGGAAGGCGTGCTCAAGGACGCGGACGAGCGGCCGGTGAAGGTCGGCGATCCTCCGAACGAGTTACGCTTCCGGGCGGAGTTCGAGGTGGGACGTCCTCCAGGGCTCCCGCCCGGTACGGCGCTGGACGTGCCGCTGGCCGTGAACTTCGGCCCCCTGGAACTGCCTCCGGGGGCCGCCTACTTCTGGTCGGTGAGCATCGACGGCAAGGAGGTGCAGCGGGTGAGGTTCAGGACGAGGGCACGGGCGTGATGAGCGGAGGCACGTAACCCGAAGTTGTGATAGGAGCTGCAATGGCATTCCTAGTGTTGGACGAAGCTGAGCGCGGTGAGTTCCTCGGAGTTGGTGGGTTGATCGTGCCCGTGTCGCGCGCGTGCGAACTCGAAACCGGGTGGCAGGAACTGAAAGAAAGCTATGGCTTGCCGCGCGACGCGTTTTTGAAGTGGTCACCCGAAGATGATGTAGCGCGCGTCCTTCGAAGTACTGGAAGAGACGTGGACGTTCGCCGGGAGGTATGCAAGTGGATAGGTAGCCGCAACGAAATCATGGTTGTTGTAGTAGTCCTTCAGGAGCGTCGACCGGATGCTCGTCGCCCTGGCAAGGGAGGCGTGCGCGACTTTTACAAGACCGGTGTTGCATTCTGCGTCCAGCGTTTCGCAAGGGTAGTGGAAGAGAGGCGGGAATATGGAGCCGGGCCGCACTTACTTGTAGTGGACAGTGTGGCGTGGAGTCGGGGGCGAAAGTCTCCTGTGCTCAGTGACAAGGTGAAGGGGTTGCTAGAGAAGCTGTGGGGAGGGCGGAGACGGTCAATTCTAGGGTGGATGGCTAAGGGGCACCAGGCGTTGCTAGAGGAGTACAGGGAGTGGTACAGGGGCGGTTTCGCGGAGTTTGGGATTGGCGCGCTGAGAGGTATGGGGTTCATGTCCTCGTGGTTGGAGGCGCATGGCCGCTACATGGATTTGTTGCAGATAGCGGATTTCGTCGCGGGGGCATTCGTGGAGTTGTTTTCGAGGTGTGGGGCTGGGCGAGCTGGCGGAGTGGCGAAAGACTGCGCCAAGGCGTTGTTGCCTGTAGTGGGGGAGGTCAGCGGCTTTGGCTCTGGAATTTGGGGGGGTGGGATCGTGCTTTATCCGCCGAATCGTGAGTTGTGGTGGAAGGTTCAGAGGGAGCTGGTTTAGGCGTGGTGATGAAGCTCGCTCGGGCCTGCCGGCGGCTGGTTGAGGTGGACTTCCCCGTGGCCGAGGTGTCGCGGCAGGCGGTGCGGGAGAAGTCCATCCGGCACGGGCATCCCTCGACGCTGCACCTCTGGTGGGCGAGGCGGCCGCTGGCGGCGTGCCGGGCGGTGTTGATGGGGCTGTTGCTGCCGGACCCGTGCGACCCGCTGTGCCCCGAGGAGTTCAAGCGGGAGGCCCGGCGCCTGGTGGGGCGGGTGCGAGGCGTGGGGGACAGCGACGAGGCCCTCAGGCGGTCTCTCTTGGGATTCATCGCGGACTTCAGCAACTGGGACAACTCCGCCAACCCCGCCTTCCTGGAGGTGGCCCGGGGGCTGGTACAGGCCGCGTATCCGGAGGGGCCCCCGCTGGTGGTGGACCCCTTCGCGGGCGGGGGTTCGATTCCGCTGGAGGCGTTACGGGTAGGCTGCGAGGCGTTCGCCAGCGACCTGAACCCGGTGGCGTGCCTGATTCTGAAGGTGCTGCTGGAGGACATCCCTCGCTACGGACCGCAGCTGGCGGAGGAACTGCGGCGGGTGGGTGCGGAGATCAAGGCACAGGCCGAAAGAGAACTTGCCGACCTCTATCCGAAAGACCCCGATGGGGCGACGCCCATCGCGTACCTCTGGGCCCGCACGGTGCGCTGCGAGGCGCCGGACTGCGGCGCCGAGATCCCGCTGGTGCGTTCGTTCTGGCTGTGTAAGAAGGCGAACCGCCGGCGGGCGCTGCGGTACAAGGTGGAGAAGAGCAGGCCGCCGCGCGTCGAGTTTGAGGTCTTCGAGCCCAAAACGGAGAAGGAGGTGCCAGCCGGGACTGTCGCCCGGGCGAAGGCGAGGTGCCTTGCCTGCGGAGCAGTGCTCCCACCCGAGCGCGTGCGGGTGCAACTGGCAGCGCAACGCGGCGGGGCGGACGTGGTGTTCGACCAGCGCGGCCGACGCATCGGGGGCGCGCGGTTACTCGCGGTGGTCACGCTCCGGTCCGGAGAGCAAGGCCGGCGCTACCGGCTTCCGACTGAGCGCGAGTACGAGGCCGTCTGGAGAGCACACCAGCGCCTGGCGGCAGTGCTTGATGAGTGGGAGCGCGGGGGCAGGCGGGGCCTCTGCCCGGTGCCGGACGAGCGGACGCCCGAAGGTGGCGGTTCTGGCGCCGGTCGCGCCTTTAGCGTGCAGAAGTATGGCATGCTCCGGTGGGGCGACCTATTTACGGCGCGGCAGAAGGTGGCGCTGGTGACGCTCGCCCGCGCGGTTCGGGAGCTGCCCCCGTCGGTGCCGGAGGCGGTGCGGCTGGCGATGGCGCTGGTGGTGAACCGGTGCGCGGACCGGCTGAGCACGGTGTGTCGTTGGAATCTACCGGGTCAGAAGATTGAGGGCACCTTCTCTCGGCAAGCGCTGCCCATCGTGTGGGACTTCGCCGAGGTAAATCCCTTCTCCGACGCGACCGGCGGCTACGACGGTGCCCTTGAGTGGGTCGCCGAGGTCATCGAAGCCTGGCCCGGTTCGCCGAGCGGTCAGGCCCAGATTGCCGACGCCACCGAGCACCCTCTGCCTGACGAGACGGTGCAGGTCTGGTTCACCGACCCGCCTGGACTTGCCCCGGTTTCGTGGAGAGGCTGAGACTGGAGGCAACAGCCTCAGAAAGGAGCTCACGATGCCGAGGAG